>Ga0160429_1000046_pt1 | contig 172772 bp, 145 predicted proteins | sample SolpanmetagenomR_FD_108199 | JGI IMG/M metagenome (GOLD analysis project Ga0160429, IMG submission 108199) | Solar panel surface microbial communities from Lawrence Berkeley National Laboratory, California, USA - R | ecosystem: Engineered > Built environment > Solar panel > Unclassified ... | reverse complement strand
TAACCCTAACCCTAACCCTAACCCTAACCCTAACCCTAACCCTAACCCTAACCCTAACCCTAACCCTAACCCTAACCCTAACCCTAACCCTAACCCTAACCCTAACCCTAACCCTAACCCTATAGTTTTTGTGGAATTTGCTAGGAGTTTTCAGGATTTGTTTTGAATTTTTGACTAATTGTTTTTGAATTTTGTAATTAATTGTTTTTGAATTTTTGCTTATATAGGCATTAGATAGACTAAAGAAATGTACTCTTTTCACCCTTTGCTTTCGAGCATGTCGTCTAAACATGCTTTGTCAGTGGACGCAACTGTATCAAGCACGAGAACGAAATCACCAGCATATCAGTCAAAGACGACAACTTCTGTTAAAAAACGCATTACTCATCGGCAAAACCAGTGATCAGCTCTACAAAGAGGAGATCGCCTACTACAACTGCGACCTCTTCGTCGCGAAAAAGCGCCAGCTCTACGAAGAAAAAAACTACAAAGAAGAAATCGACCACGACTACTAAGCACAAAGTGCCAGCACAGACTAATTCGAGCCTCGAGAAACATATCTCAAAACGTGACAACTCAGGCTGCACTAACCTCGAAACCCAACTTATATAATTATACTGGTTCCGACCAAAGTCCTGGTGGATACCTGCTGAACACCTTCTTCTCGGCTATTGCTTCTAGTAACTGGTTAGCACCTGCCGGTTACATAACAAGTTTCACAAATATTCTTGGGGCGACTACGGCAGGTTCTTATGTAACTTACTCACAGCTGTCTACATATAACGTTTCTCAGTGTGCTGCATTCTGTGACTCTGTCCAGGGCTGTCAGAGTTTTAACATCTATCTCCTCCGCGCTCCGGCTTATACTCCAAATAATACGACCTGTACTAATCCAGATGCCCGAGGACAAGTGATTTGTGCACTATATTCAGCTTATATTGATTATACTAGCGCAAACAATACAGGACAGTATCGCGTCAATTTCTTGACGACTGTTTCTGGAAGTAATGGATATAATAAAAATCCTCCTCCACCTTCATATAGCAGATACAATGGTCCGACTGCGTTAATTGGCTCAATTAATGGGAGCACGAGTAGTTTGTGGCTCGGCAATAACTATTACTCCACCTATAATTCATCCGTTTGCGCAGCTTCTTGTACAAATATCACAGCGACCAATCGTGCAGCCGCAATTGCCGTTGGGAATACTACCTATTTGCCATGTAACTATTGGAACGTATGGAATTTGACCTCGGCTGGCATCTTTCAATCTATGTACTGCTCTCTCTACAGTAGTAGTTCAATCTCATCGCTCGGCGTTTCGACGACTCTTGTGAGTGGTTCAACCACTTACAATATGACCGCATCATACGGTTATGCGTTATTACCTCCAGATAGTGGTCTCACAAATACAACATGGTTACCTCCTCTTCGAGGAAGTGCGGCAACATGCGCAGGAATGTTTAATGCCACCGGAACATCCTATTCGGACAGCAATAACGCCGTCTATACTCTCGGTTGCGGTCTTGATGTTGGGAGTTTTGGAGATATTGGTATTGCATCGGCGCCTGATTTTCCCTCGTGTATGGCGCTTTGCGATAACTTAAGAGGATGTACCGCGTTCTCCTGGCTGCCGAATACATGTTATTTCAAAAATCTGACCGGTTATGGAATGCCTCCGATTAACAACACCGCTGTAGATATGGCTTGGTTGTCTTCAAAGTATGCCGGATACTCTGCTGGCGCTCCTGTCTCGCTACTCAACTTCAACGCTCCTGTACCGTTGTATGGTGCAACTAATCAATCGGCACCTGCTATAGCATCGAAATACCTTGGCTCCTCCGTCATCCCTACATATGATCCATCAATTTGCGCTAGTCAATGCGCTAGTTTGACGGCAACCCGAAAAGCCAACGCTATCGCTAAGGGCCTTGTCTCATACAATGCTTGCAACTATTTTAGTGTCTACAATATTACTATTTCTGGGGCATTCCAAGGCTTATCATGCCAGTTATTTTCAGACACAAAGGTCGCTCAATCGGCCACATTGACGAATGGAACCCAAAATAACGCTCCTTTCAACGTACAGATGGCATATGGTTACAGTCTCTCGCAAATCGACCCTGGTAATATGGGTACATGTTCGAGCTACTCATCATATACCCCTGCGGTTTTGGACGATGCTCTCCAGTATTATACTTTGGGTTGTGGCTACACCTTGGCAGGAACAACACTGTCTAGTGTGAACAGCTCATCATTCGCTGGCTGTTTCGGGCTCTGTGATGCCACAACATCCTGTAGTGGATTTACCTATACTCCCGGATTGTGTACTTTGAAGAACATGTACGGCGTCACTACCTCACCCGTTGCTAATTCTGGGAGCGACTCTGCTTTCAAGGCGTCCGTGTATGCTGGCGATCTTGCATTCTCGATAAGAACACCCGCATCAATGGGACCCTCGACAATAACCACCTACACCGGATCAACCACTGCAACGCAAATCGCGTACCTTAATGGAACTGGTGTCTTGTTGCTTTATGCTCCAACAACTACCGCAACTGGCGTGTCGATGTCATACTCTTTTACCGAATCAGGCACCGCGACTACACCTTTGACTACCACCGTTACAACCAATCCCGGGACGTATACAGTATTAACCGTCTACCCAACACCAGTATTGACCTGCGGAAATGCTGGTGTAAGATATGCGGTCTACAATACGGCAACCAGTCCAATGGCTTGCGAATCCTGGAAGGCAATTACTCCGTACGCTTCAACGATATACACCACTTCTAAAACCACTGGAACTATCGTATCAACTTATGTCACGTCTGCAGCAGCTGTGGCTACGGGCGTCACTAATGGCATCTCGTTCAAAAACTATGGCGGTAACTTGAATCTCTATAACGTTGGGGCTTTTCCGTCAGGCAGTGCTCTAACAGTCGATCATACTTTCTATCTATTCGCTGGTCGCGGCACAGGTAACTACACCTTTGCGGAAGTGTATTCCGATGACGTAACGTATACCTGGGCTGGAGCAAAGGCCATATCCGGATGGACTAGCGCGAACAATGACTCATACCATGATTTTGCCGCTGGTCTAAGTTATGGCTCAGTTTATAGTGTATATTTAACCCAAGGGAGTTATTATCCGCTGCGAGCCCTTTGGTACAACACGGCCGGCAACATGGATTTTTCCTTTTACGTTTTCGCCCCTGACGGCAGTGTAATTTTAAAACCCGACAACGGTGTCGGACCAATTTATCAGTCATCGCAGGTAGTTACGGCTCCTTGCGATTCGAGTCTAGTACAAGCTCCTTGGCCGGCGTGGGGCGCAGAGACGTAACAACATTTATTTTTTGAGTATTTTTCTATTCTAGTATGTAATTTAGATAGTCTTGATTTCTTTACAATTTTATATCATCAGTTTCCTGTAACCAATGTTCTGACTATCCGTTGTACGGGTGATTGTGAATCTCGAGAAGAGAACAATGCAATGCGAGTTAATCAACCAAACAAGTTCAGGAATTTCAATATCGACCATATTTGATCCGAAAATCTATTGATGGATATACGAGTAGCCAAGGTCCGATATGCGGAATCTAGTCAAAATAGAAAATCGTTGAGGAATAGGAATGTCTGGATTTCCATATTAAAGACAAGGTGAAATCAATAAAAGATAAGACATGATCAAGGCATTAGATTATCTACGCATCCTTATTATTTGACCGTTTTCGCTCCAGCAAACCAAATTGAAACTTCGTCAACTGTTTTGACGACTTGTTCATTCTCACGATCTTCTAGCTTAACTTTTCTTTCTGCTAATCTTTTCGCAACCTCGTTCGCCTCTTCCAAACTACATAATATCCTTCTACCATTCTTTGACACTTTCTTGTTTAATTCAAGCCACATTTTATACTTCTGCGACGAATTCTCTTGGTCACCTAGAAGGACGTTCTCAGGACGTTCTCTAGAAATACCAATGCCAAGTGAGCCAGGCCCTACGGTAGTGCGAGGAATATCGGCAAAGCACTCTGCAGAATAAAGGTTAGAAGCAATTTCATAAGGAGTCCTACCTGTTGCATCTTCACGCCATAAGAGACCTAGATCATAATCGAGTATTGTAGATGCCAATAAAGGATATGATTTGAGGCGATAAGATGGAGCACGAACAACTTTATGTAATGGTGTTTCGCCAAGACCATCTACAGTATTCAATTCTTTACCACCGGTGAAGTCTAGAATTGTTTTCAAGAACAAGACAAGATTATTTTCATCAGGTTGATGGAAGCGACTCGCATTGTCAAGCCAAGATATCAAAGGAGTGCCAGAATTGCATGCTTTTGATGTTCTCTCGACGGACAAGGTTGAAATCAGACGTGTATCGATTAGACTTAGAATATCTTTCAGGTTTGTTGCACCATCTTTTTCGTTCCCTTTGTAGAACTCTAAAGCTGCGTGTAGAATATTCCTACCATTCTTGTCACGAATGGTTTGATTAGCACCATGTTTGATCAATGCTTGTATCATTGTTTTACGTTGCAGAGCAAAAGCAAGATGAAGTGGCGTATACCCATCATCATTCTTAGCTTCAAGCACGTCTGGCAACTTCTTAATGATGTACGAGATCAATTGTGCAGAGTTGTCCCTTGTCTCTCCTAAAATAACACAATGAAGCGCGAGATTTGATCTCGTGGTGAGCCACCTGTCGATTACAGTCTCGATATTACCATTGGACTCTGCAAGACTTTGAATACGTTGATCATCACGATGATCTGAAGCAAAATCATGATAATTTCGTGTCGCAGTATCTGAAAGAAGGTATTCTACAACTTCTAAAGATCCAAGATGGCAAGCATCAAGTAACGGTGGATGAATGGCACTGTTATAACCATTTCCTGCGTTTGGATTGGCTTTCTTAGCCCAATCTGCCCTTTTTTTACCATAGACCGACAAACCTTGATAATACTTTGGAGAATTGGTCTTCAAATTGATCTCAGATGATCCGATTAACTGATCAAGCGGTAAACCAACTCCAGTATGAGCGATCATTGTTTGGAGTAATACAACACGTGAAAGTTGGATAGCAGTAAGATAATCTTTTTGTTTGATAGTATATGTCAATGGTTTGTTGTCATCAATATTATTCATGATTTTACTATACTTAGCCGCCAGCCCCAATAACCATACGAGTAATGATCGATCATCTATTTGTATTGCATAATAGAATACTGATCCATCATCTTTCTTCTCGATAGACTCGTTTAATTCATGACTAGGGCATTCCCATTCCAACATGGTCAAAGGTTCAACTTTACTTTTGACTTTAGAATGCACCGTACCGAGATCATCAATCGTGAATTTCTCATCTACAATATCAGAAACAACTCTGGGTTCATCCATATCCATTTCGTCAGATCCATAGTCATATGAATCATCTGAGTCAGCTGCATTACCACAAGAATCCTCAGACTCATAATCAAATTCTGTCATGTGGTATGAAATGTTTTTTCCTTTTAGATTATTAGGTTCAAATTGAGCTTGAGCAATTTCAATAATTACTTCAGCTAATGAAGTATAACCTTTTAAAACAGCAATTGAGAATGGAGAAAACCTATTCGAATCTTGAACCGCTATTTGTAACGGTGAATTATTTGTATTCCAGATCGTCAATGTGAGGGTCTTTACAAGCTCTTCATCATTATCTAAACAAGCTTGAAACAATCTATTGTAGCCTTCTTTCTGAACACTAGTCAGTCCCACTATTTGGAAATCTTTATCATATTTTGGCGCTAGAGACCCGTGATGAAAAGGATGATACTTTGAAAATCCTTCGTCTGGCTGAATATCAGGATACAGTTGTTCGATCGGTTTTCCACCTTTTTTTATGATTATTTCACGTATCTCTTCAAAGTCCGTCTTGTATCGTGCAATCAACTCAGCCTTCTCTGACAAGCCTGGAGTCTCATTGTATTTCTCCATGTCAATCTTGTATTGCTTCATGTCTGCATCATATTTGGACTGTTTTGTTTTATTGGTAATGGAAGCTTTCCAATGCAAGTAACTTCCAACTTCAAAGCTTGACGTATCAAGAACTTCGATATCTACCGGCTATATGAAATTATTAATTCTACAATTATAAAGGAGGGCTTGGCAAACTAACCTTTTCTGGTTTGTCATTCTCACCATTATATTCCCCGTATTTCCCAATCTTAAAATTAACAATGTCAAGTATGGTTCCAATAGGTTCACTGAAAGTTTCTTGGTTAGTAGTAATCCTGCCCCAGGATGCATTTGTCATTGTATTTATATCAATATTAGTCTCGAGTAATGTTTTAATCACATCTATTTGATCTCGGAAAATTGCCATCATGATTGGTTGCGTGTTGCCCCTTTTAAAATCATCTTCAGATATGTTCATATGCTTGAATTTTATAGCGTCGACTGCCATATCATATGTAACTTCTTTTACGATACCAGCCTGTAACAATGCCAAAGCACAATCCGGTTTCTTATTTGCGATTGCGCTTTGTAGAGGACTTTTGATATGCCACCACCATGAAGTTCCTGACACACCGATCACTTTTAGACATTGCTTAGCTTTTGCTACATCTGCTTCTAAGCAAGTATTCAAGAATTTGACATTCTTGATTGCAGCGTAGTGAAGAGCTGTAAATCGACAAGTATCAGCATGAAGTATTGAACAGCCTAATGATATCATTAATTTCATCATTTCTTCTGCTTGTGGGACTGGCAACATCATAGCTATGACCAAAGGCAGTATGACATCAGAATTATCTGAGGTTTTGACTGGACGTAATATATCTGCTCCATATTCTTGTACCAATAACTTGACAGTGTCGATATGTCCGTTGAAAATGGCTAAATGAAGGGGTGACACAGGCGTATCCCAAGCTGTTATATTGACATCATAAATATCTGGTTCATTCTTGTCACTATCATCAGGAAGATTTGTGAGACTTGGATCTTCTTTTTTATCAATCTTGACGTATGAACCATCTGAAATGGTATAATTAGCTTCATCTGACTCCTCCTCGTAATCTCCGTCAACATTTTCATCATCATCATCATCATCATCATCATCATCTTCATCATTATCATCAACCTTTTCAAGTATATCATCCTTCTGTGATAGTCCTTTGTCAACTTTAGATTTCACATGTTCGACATTCTCTTCATTCTGCTCAGACTTGTTTAGTAACATACTGACAGCCTTTGTTCTCCCAAGCATAGCGGCTAAATGTAATGCAGTCCTTCCATCAGCAAGACGAGCAACAATTCTTGCACCACTATCTATCAAGATCTGAATGATTTCATCAGTAGAAGTCATGACTGCAAGTTGTAGAGGAGTTCTCCCAGTACAGTCTCTTCTATTTGAGTCAGAACCATCGGATTTTGACCAATCTCTGACATATTCAAGATCATGATCAACAATTGCTTGACAGAGCTTTTCGGTATTACCAATATAAGCCATTTCAGTCCATTCTTGATCAGTAATGGGATTGAATGATCCAATTGATTGACGACCTGGATCATCATGTATAAACTTTACATCTCCAGAGATGTACATCTTACTCTCCTCTTCATAAACCTTGCTATCCTCGTCATTTAATGGTTTTGGACAATATCCACAACAATCACCAATGACGTTTTCAACATTTCCAAAAAATGCTGGATGACGATGAAGATGAACATTTCGGTCTTTTGGTCGGTTCCAATCAGCATTCAACAGTAGATCTTTGACATATAACAACTTTTCGATCCGTTTCGCATGGAAGTTTTTCCCATATGGGATTGTAAACGTATTATAATTACTTTCGTGCTGTTGGTCGTCCCAGTCGGCTATCTCGTCTTCGTACAAGTCCTTGTAATTTCCTCTGGAAACGCCATATTCATTACGTTGTATGTAGGGTCTACCTCTTTCTCGTCTTCTTTGGTCTTGATACTGTTCACGATCGGTTTTTAGGGGTAATTTCTCCAAAACTAAAAGTCTTGCTAACCCGACGGTCCTACGAAAGTTGCGTTCAAAAATAGTAGGATCAATCTTATCTCTATCGAGATTCGGCCAGTAAACTTCAAATCCTCGTTTGGAATACTTTGATAATCGATTCTCGTACGATGGAGATCGTCTTGACAGATCAATCGTGTTTATTTGACACATGAAAGCACCAATCGCTCGGGGACTCGCATATATTTGCTTTCCATCATATGCAACACAAGCGCAATCTACATCAAAACCGGTAAGTATTTCAGAAATAGACTTGTATATACGCAACACGATTTGAACATGACGTGTTGGATATTCACTGACAATAGTAATTGCATGTTTTGTACGTATGACAGTAGTTTCAGCAATAACACTATTCCTGACCGCTTTTTCAATATGCTTGATCTTCTCTAGTGCTTCATTTTCTGTCAATGCATATAAAAACAGGTCAACATCCGAAGCCGGTGCCACTTTTTGATGATAGTATTCTCTCATTGACCGTTTTGACGATGAATAAGGGTCGGGAACTGGTATAAGAGAAGTTGTCACTGCGCTTCCAGCACATACAACGTTGTTCCAATCCATTTCTGATAATGAATTTTCTGTAAATACGCTGAAATTCTGTCGAAAGTCTCGAGTGGAAGTGACAACGGCAGGAGATCCCTTGGCTTTACGGTCTTTCGACGACAATGGCATTACATAATGACCCTTTTCACTAGGTAACTCAGCTTCAATATCACGAGCTCTAATCTTGATCTTCTCGACTTCACCGGCTGACCTTTTGTTCGAAATGTTAGGAAAAGTTTGGGAATAAGCATTGCTCTGGTCTTACTTGTACAACGGAACGACGTTGGGAGTGAAAGAAGCAACATCTTCTGCCTGTTGAACAAACTTTTGTCTCATAACGTTGTCATAATCATTGTAAGGCTTCAAAAGCTCCAATACTGACTCCTCTTGATGTTGATCAAGATATTCGATCAGCTGATCGTGCTCGGCTGGGAGCTTTGGTAGCGACAAAGCCATATTTATATCACTCGGCGAGATATTGGTATATATGCTTACTCTATGTTACATGAACACTGGGGATTAAAGAAGAGCTGGCTCTATTTATTTCCATATAATCTCGACGGCTCGGTACAGCCACTCTTGGCAAGGAGGGGATGATCGTAAATTCGACCAATCAAAACTTGTACATAACCTTAATAACTCTTGGCTCTTCTGCATCCCAGAAATCACGGTCGAGTTTCATGACTTATTACATTACAGGCGATTCTGGATTTTAGCGAAGGAAAGATGCAGTAGTTTTCAGAGATGATCTCGACAGAGGGAGTCAGCATGGACGAGGCCGATATGATGGTATAGAAATGGCGAACCAAGGATCTAGAGCTTACCTTTACAAAAGTCAATGAATCTTGTCAATGACGTGATCAGAGTGCATCGTCTCACCAGGTAACTTCATCATAATAAATAGATACAAAAACGATCTAAAACAATGATTAATCCCTGAATCATTAATATTGATAAATTCCTGGACTGAAAAATAAATACGCGTGAAGTCGAATGATCATGTGGGTGATCTTGTTTAAAAGAATATAATTTAAATAGACTATAGTAAAATACAGATTGAAATCAATAACTATTATATACAAACGCTACCGACCACAAAGCCAGAGCTCATCCAACAGTATATTTCAAAAATAGCATTCTCAATCCAGATCAATATTATATTAATCGACCAGCCGAGAGCAGCAAGAGTTTATACAATATTAAACGGCGCCGTAGCTGAGACATAATCATCCAAACCAAAAGAAGCTTCGTAATGGTGATATTATTGTTGATCTGCAATGGTGGAGGGTTTGTCGATGTTTACGATATGAATTCATCAATTCGAAACACTTGTATGAAGGAGCAAATAAAACAGCAATTTTGTTTGTCGGTGCAAAATAAAAAAATACGAACTTGAACATGTTTGTTGTGATGAACTGGAGGTGAATCAAGTTCGAGAGACTTCAAGACCCCAGTTTTCACCGATGAGACCGGCTCTTCCCATGCCTTCAAAGTCACCCAGATCCATATCATCTTCATTGACTACAGTAATGACTTGAGTTTTTGTAATCTCGAAACTTCCACGGGAAGCAAAATCCCATCCACTTTGTTTTCTTTCAGTATCGGCCACGGCACGACGCATTGCTGCTGATTTCTTTGGAGCAAAGAACCGATACATAACAACGAACAATGGGCGAGTTAAAGCGAGATTGGCAGTTATCAAACCGAGACTAGCTTCAACAAGAGTCCATTGCGACAGGACAAGAACCGTAACAAGGCTGGATTCAACCGGAAGCCTATGAACTCGTGCTGAGTAGACGATACGCGCGACGGTCGCGATACCAGAAGCACATTGAATGATAAAAAGGATAGCAGCAGGTACTTTTGCGAGAATAGGAATACGAACTCTTGCAAGAGCAATCAGACCCATAACGATCAATCCGAAATCACTAAGTATGATAACAACTCCGTAGATCAGGACCGAGATCTCAACGCCTTTGTGTCTATACATGACGCCCAAAATTATTGAAGAAGGTTGACCTTTTCCGGAGACCAAGAAAAGTATAAATGTTGGTATGCCACACAGGAGACATGCTAACATAGAAGCCCAGATAAACCATCTTTGGACGCGGTGTTTATGACCAAAGATGTTTAGGTAGAAGTATCCGAATGAAATACGTGTAGCAACATCGGATATGACCAAGAACAGGACTGTGGTAAGTATTAGCTTTAAACACGTTAGTTACTTATTTTTTTTATTCAAGCGCGTGATTGATGATATTTACCCGACCTCCAAGCGCTTCATGTTCATAATTCTTGTCCAGTATTTCATTTGTAATAGGAACATCTGCCAACACGAAACATGCACCAAGGAAACCAAACAACTAATGACGTATAAATCAATAATCGCCGTATTGCACATTCTAGTGACCATACATACGACTGCAATAACCATGACCCAATCTTCGGATTCCCACACTCGAACAAGTCGAAGTCTTGTATACACTCTCATCAGGAACGTCAGCGCCAAGAGAATGATAAAAGCAATGGTCATCCTTGTCAACAAGTGTGATTGCTTGTAAGCCTCTTGAGTGATCAACTTAATTATGTCCATCGGATCAGTTGACGCCATGATGCTCGCAGACAGTATGAGATCAAATCAAGCCAAATGGTAATACAAAAAAAGAAGGAATAGAGAAGGCTTTTCCGTAAAGATATTAGAGAACAGGGTTTTTGGGGTTGATAAAACTTTACAACGGGGGAAAATCAATCTTGGTTCCAGCGAATTTCCGAACCGTTGTATTGAATGGAGTAAGTGACCGGTTTTATTATAGTTGAACGACCGAACCAGTCGTAAGACATAAACGTCATATAGGATGTTACAGCTAGGTTTTAAACTAGACTAGTTTCGGTCAGGAAGTTCGTGGAACAACCAACCAGGAAAGACTTTTCCGTTAATAGTTCATTGGCCAAGACTCGACTTTATTACTGACTTTTGGAAGCCGTTCCTGCATGCACCAATGAACGCTCGAAATGCTACGTCGTAAAAATTGGATGGAAAACGATGTATGTCGGATCTTTCCGGAGCAACAGGTCGATAATATAGTTTCAAAAACGTTTATCGTCATGGCGTGCGGAACGTGACATGCTTTTCGACCTACAGTGCTTGATGGGTAACTTCAACTGAAGTTCTGTTATCACTAGATTAGACTAATCGTATGTCCGGTTATAGTAAGCGGAGTGATGTATGGTACATCCCATGATCTGGCCAATCGTGGTTCGAGTCCAAAAATGGTTCATTTCGGCGATCGGAAATTGGAAATTGATTAGTTGCGGGGTAAAATTCGTCAACGATATATACTTTGATCTCCATACTGTACCAGGATTGAAAACGGGCGGGGTCAAACATGGGTCACAGACAACCGTACACAAAGAACAAACATATTGAAGATTGAGTTGGTGGCGTACACATCGAAGATTGAGTTGGAGGCGTTCATGGCTCCCACAGGTGTATTGTCCTCTTACAGAATTGATTACTGTCTGTTATTATTTTAATTAAGGATGCACTGCATCTTCGGTACAGATCAAACTCCCTTGACTAGTCAACGAGTTAGTTCAATAGTTCTAGCGTTGAGAATGTGGAGAAATCTGCTAAATTTAGCATCTTTTACAAATACAATCATTCCTAAGTATACAATTTGCCGTGAATTTCTTGCTATATTACCAAACAATAAGAGATTGCTATGATGAGTTGAAGTCGAATAGTCAAAGCAGGTTATAATGTCATGGTCCCTGTCGCGATGTAGGGTTATAGATTATTTTGATTGTCTATCGCATTCGTCACAGATCATTTCCAATTTGGGTTCGCATGTGAATGCCAAGCAAAAGAAACGGTTACGCAATCTTGGTGTATCCTGCAGAATCGTTCAGGTCATGCAATTATTATGTTCTTGACGCTTGACTCGATCACGATGTCCAACAGAACTCTCTTTCCAAGAAATTGCAGCAATGTTGTTGTTACAGTGTTCACTTTATGATCTGTAGCAGCAGTCAGATTGACGAAATGTGCAGATTATACAAGGATCACCTGGATTTTGGGATCGATATCGAGAAAAATGATACACAACAGTGATAATGTAACATCACACACTTGGGTTGTTATGTTCTGTCATATGTACTTTTACAATCTTGAGCTATAATGGTACACAACGTTGAATCCATTATTATTCTTTTTCTTTGGAATAATCATTGGATACTTTCCGTGTAAAATCCAAGTTTGTAATGTTGTCAGCATAAAGACCATTCTCTTGGACATTCCCTTCTTGGTTCGACGGCTCTATCTACCCTTTTGTAGCGAATCTTCCTTCTGTTAGAATGATCCTTTCACAGAGATCTGAACCCTCCCAAATTCGACAATCTCGTTAATACAAGACTCGCAACAATCGATCGAATTCCGATGCCAAATACAGTCTATTCAAAATAATGGACTTACAAGACAGTGATCGTCAATTTCCTACATGGACGACTACGATGACAGCAAAAACTTCATATTGCTACCCTGATTGGTATCAATCGAAAAGCGATTCTTCATCAACGGTATGGCGGGACAATTGTATGACAGAAAGCTGTTCATGGAGGGGATACCAAGATTATGAAGAGTCTTTGTTTGAAAAGCTGGACTGACTACATCTCAAAGTATGACAGTTCTTGGAATGATCGGGAAAATAACGTCAACTATGCTAAGAGATTGCAGAAAAACGGCCAAAACCATTTGAATAAGTGGTAACTCGAATTTGAATACAGCAGGGATACCTACAAAAGCAAATACAACCTCACTTGCAATCAAAGAAGACGTCCAAACAAACTAACCGCTGTGTTTATAGCTGTACTTTACAAAACTCTAAAAAATTACTTTTTGCAATGTTCATAAGGCAATAAAGAGACGGTGTGGGAAGGTACATAAATCGAGGATCATAATTGATGATCCCCTGACATTCTTTATGTCTGAACCTGATGATATGGGTATGCCTGAATCTCGATGAAATGGGCAGAGGTGGAGATATAAATAATAAGCCAAACGACAATCCGACAAAATGATAAAGAAATTATATCTGTTACCATAAGGGAGACTTTATACTGTACTCTACTCCACCAGCATGTGTTTCTTCCTCCACATTGAACAACAAGACACATTGCCGTCACGCGTTCGTATCAGTGCTATCGTCTCACCCCTTCTTAAGGTGTCATGTATATGTGTTTCAACAAAGACATCATTTTCCCTTCCTAACCTAGTCTCCTTTTCTCATTAGTAACTCCTCCTAGAACATTAAGACAGTATATAAATATAGTATACTTACAAAGGCAAGTACTGTAGTACATTTCTTCGTAGACAAACTAGGTGCATTATGCTCAATCGAGAGAAAGTCTGACAGCGAAAGCGACACAAACCAATATTTCAAGTGACGATTAATTCGTACTGCTCGTCTATTCTTGTGCTGTGTATTCTTTTGCGATTCAGGACATTCAGCTATCAATGCTGGGCTTATTTTAAAACACTATACAAAATGTAACGAAAATATATCATAATACAAGACGCATACAAAACAAACAGAAGACCAAAGAAATTATAGAATGAATATCGATATGAAGCTTCGTAACTGGGTTTTAGTAACCCTTGACCATAAGTACTCGATGAAAAAAAAAAGAGCCACTACACGTTTCCACCAGTGTGCATCAAGGCCAAATCTAGGACCATAGGTGGTATGCAGAAGATTACAGTGATGTTCACCATGAAGATGGTTGGAACTTCACACAGACATCCACAATTCATTCCCCACCTTCTAGAGGCAATCTTGATCATTGGATTGATTCAGGCAACTTCACTTCCTCTCGTTGTTGACTGTTCACCTGTGCCGGAGTTCACTTTCCCCCCACCTCGACTTTTTCTCATCAATTTCACCTATTATCAAAATTTCTTTTTCAGATTCATTCTCGTCAACTCTATCCATCTATATCATAATTATCCACTCAACAATATATATATATTCTATTTATATACATATCTTATCCGTCCTTATTACCGTATAAGAATGAGCGTGTCAAGAATCGGATTCACTCAGCGCGAGAGTGAAATTATGATCGCTGCATTCTTGTCTCATCATACTCCTTATGATGTAATTCTATCACGAACAAGTTCATAATGACCTTACTGATAATCAAACAGGTTGATTACGAGCGTCTCGCTACTCTTGGGGGTTTCAAGAATGCCGCTTCGGCACGAGCTTGTTTCGCTCCTGTCAAGAAGAAAATCGAAGCTAGTATTGCTTCTTGCCCATCTACAGGATCTGCCACGTCAGGCAGTGGTGGTGAGTATAGCCATTATGACCTGAATCGAAAGATACTGACGACTTAATCCGAAGCGAGTCCAAGTCCGAGGGCTAAGAAGTTTGGGGGAGACGCCACTAAACACAGTAGACATAGGATTACAAAGAAGAGAAAGATCAGTACACAAAATGATTACGAGGATCACTTACTAGATGGGGCGGACGACGTGGCAGATGTCACCTCAAAATCGAACAACACAAAGGTCAAGGAAGAATTAAATGAAGAAGAGTGATGAAAAGATGAATACATACATGGTAGTTTATATTATAACACATTCATAGTTGCTGGGGAGTAGAACTTGTTCTCGAAATGACTAGGGATAGGTAGAGTAGTCCGTAGTCTAGTTCTCTGTTATAGACACTGACACTTTCAATCTACTCATACCTCCATATTTCATTGTGTAAGATGCTCTCATGATCATGTCAATCTGGCTGGATTAGAGTCCTAGAAGTTGGAGTCATTCATTAAGCTTTGTGGTTCTGGAACGAATCATATCACCTATCAGATAGAATAAGAGAACCATTACGTCTAGGTCCTGAGGATGAACTTCAAGACTTGCTATCCTTTGCTCGTTCGATAACCGATGGACTAAAATTGTCAAACATCACGCAACCATTTCGAGACTTTACTTCACTCCACTATATTCCACTATATCTCAGTTTACTTTATTTTACTTTACTCAACCTTACTTTGCTTCAACTCCAACGTAATCTAATATTACCGATCTCTAATAACAGGTCAAAAGAGTCTCAAGAACTGAACAACTTACGTGGGAACAACGCTACATCATTTGGTGGCAAAGATCAAAAGTCAGCATAACTTAGTAAACTCTATATTCATTAAATAATTGAGGTTTGTCATAGTAGTGTCTAACTCAACCCTAACAGAAAGATATTAGGGTAGACAGGATCTTTATATAACTATATGTATCTCTTCCGAAACAACAATCGTTCGGAGTCGGTCTAGCGATGGATTGGAGGTTCAACGCTATAGACTGGAGGTTGACCTCTTGGAGGAGGAATACTTTTTACTGGAGTATAGGGCGGCGGCGGGTCATCAGTTCCGTTTGACCCGCGAGGATGAAGCCATCCATTGATTCTCGAAGCATGGAGTGTATCGCCCCATCCCCCCGTCTGTCTCATCTCTCCTCGTTTGAACTTTGCTGCAAGACTATGTCCCATACTAGCTAATCCAGCAGTAGCATTTCGAAAAAGGTTCGGCGCCGGTGATGCTCCCTCGACCTCTCCAGTTTGCATCTTTTTCGAATGATATAGGCCATGGAATCGATCATAGGGACATTTTTCTTGCTGATGGAGCCAATTAAGATTTATTTCTGGTAATGCGTCCATTGGTCTCCAATTAGAAGTTTTAAAGTCCGTTTTACCTGGAATGGGAAATTTGCCTGGAACTGGAAGTCTCTCTGAAGTAGGTAAGTTCTCTGAAAGGGGAATTTCTGGGGGAATGGGAATTTCTGGTGGGTTGAGAGAATATCCCGGAAGAGGGGTTTCCGGTGAGATGGATCTTTCCGGTAATATGGGGATTTTTGGTGGAATGGGAGGATTCCCTCGAATGGGGATTCTCGGATGAGTCGGGGTTGGGATTTTCGGGTAAGTCGGAATTCTCGGTACATAGGGAATTCGTGGTGGAGTGCGAGGTTTTTCTACAATAGGTGGTTCCTCCAAAGAAGCGGTGGTATGTGGGACGGGATAATTCTCTAAATCTCCATATTTCTTTTTGAAAAGAGAATATTGACCATCGCGCTCATACCAGATTGCACCGCAATTGTTGACGCATCGACGATAATGACGACGAGCACGCATTCTGGCTAATTCATTCAACATTGCAGCTCTCAAAATACCAAAACCCACTGCAATCACGATTCCCACCCCGAAACATACCATTGACACAATCTTCATCTTCTTTATTAGAACGCTTGGTATGAATGGGTCGGTACATGTCGAGTTGATAATCTCTTCTCCATCAACGTTTAAATCAGGAAAACAATAACTTGTCGAATTGTATTGTTCACTCTTTGTGAGATTAGCAGCAAATTGAACTCCATTGTCCACTGCAAATTGCGTCGAGAAGCCTGCCCACGCTACAAGGCCCATCATTAGCATTACCACTGTCGCGTGATCAATATGTTCAAGCATCAAATGTTTATTATGATACCCTTTTGTATTAGATTTAGCGCTTTCCGGTATGGCCATTCTTATTAAAAGCACAATTCCACGCATGATATATTGAGGTAATAAGAGTAGAAGCTTCACCGAAGGGCTTTTTTCAGCTAAACGCGCGATGGCAACACCACCAAAGATTGCGGCGAATAACAAGCCTTTCTCACCTGCATATTCCGCATGTTTTACGATATTCTAGCACGTCCAGCGTTAGCAATAGAAAGAAAACATCGGATGGCAATTATACTCACGTTGTCTTTGATATGAAGACCCATGTATACTTCATTCCAAAAAGTCAACATTCTTTTCCCACTCACAAAACACATGCCAAGACCAGTACTTGCTACCACCATACATATAACCTCGATGCAATGCATGACAGAACGACAGATGGGATATAAGTACCACTGGCCTTTATCCCTCAATTCTGTAAATGACCGACTATGCATATCCAGGGCTAGAAGCAAGAAATGTGTGAAGCTTCCAACCACTAGAAGAAATGAGCCAATAACATGCTCTCCAGAGCCTGATTTTACCTGATTTGCATCAAGAAATTTAGCTCTAGTTATATTACGGAAGAGTTCTACAGCGTTCTCGATGGCGCTGTAACCAGGAATTTTATTGAGAGGGAATTTAATTTTTATTCCCCGTTTTTGTAAAGCCCAATTTCTATCATTGCTCCACCCTTCAGCAGGATCCCAATGGTAAGATTCTTCGCGTTCTTGCAGAGACGAACCTTCAGAATCTAATTTTGGTAACACTTTTATGTGATTAGCTTCCAACCATTCTACCAGATTCTCTTCGGGTATTATTGTGTCCGAAGCGCTGATCGACTTGTGTCTGATAAACTCTACGCTATCAAATGACGATTGTTCCGTGTCGAGACGTCTTGCACTACTTCGTTGCCCCCCTGTGCGGAACAATAAGTCTTTATGAGCTGAAAAAAGTACCAAAAGAGACACAAAAGAAAGTATAAAAGAAACCCATCGCAGCATGCTTCTTACAGGTCAAACACTAAAGTCACTCAGATCTTGTTTGTTGGAGTCAACGTCAACAATATCATGACAGCAGTCAATTGTTTATTTTGATATTCTACGAAAATGATGGAAAGAAAAAGATTGCGGAAGAATAAATGCAGGACGGCCGGAATACTGGCTTACCTTAGGGCAAGCAAAAGGATTCCATGCCTTTTTTTTGAAATGGTGTAGATTGCAACCCGCATTTGTGCCCAGACTATTCCGAAAATGGAAATATGGAGGGGTCCTGAACATGTGGGGTACCCTCCACTTTTTTTTGAAACGAATGTCATTGTAGCGCATCACGTGCCTTCATGTCCCACTCCTACCACTGGCACCACTGCTTCATCATGTTGTGACGAAGGTAGTAAAATCTTGTCAAGTGATTACTTGTGACATTTCTGGGGGTTCAAGCTTTGACATGTCGAACCATTCGACGGGGTGACTGGATGATGGAATCGGAGGCTCTAGCTTAACATCAGGTCTGCCCAACATCACAGGTTCGGTCGATTTCCTCAACCAAACAGGCTCGCCCCATGTTCGAGTGTTGAGATCATATCTTCGTGCAGTCTTCTCAAATTCAAGCCATGGATAACAATTGCTATACTGACAGTATCTTATATGCCCTGTCCATTCATATGCCTGATCGTGTTGCTTTCTCAAGACTTTGTAAATCTTTTTAATGATTGATCCAAGAGGTCCAAAGAAGATTGAAAAAACGAGAATCGCGATAGATCCACCCATTGATGCTTTCAGCCAGACTTCATAGCGATCCTGGTCATGGGCTGCAGGCCGTTCTGATTCCGTAAGACCGTGTGTAAAGTCGAGTCCCTGTACAATTGCTTTGTAGAGATATCGCAGCGCCACGACTGTCAATGGAACAAACATTAGAGCTCCGGTAAGAAAATGAATGATGTGATCAATTATATCACCTCTACTCTGACGCTTCTCGTCTGATCTACTAGCAAACTGGCCTACAAGGCGTCCAATTATCTCTGCTGGGCGTCTTTCAAGCATACGGAATATGATCAAAGCGAAATGAGACAGAGCATACATCGCCCCATTTCTTATGCCAACTTTAAGATGTTTCAAAATAGGCTAAGATTATTGGTCAGCCGTTGTCCATCGTTGTTGGAGTTGACTCATGACAGAGACTTACGCTATCGTGATGCAGACTCATGTAGACCATATTGTATGGCGACAACATTTTATAGCCATAGTAGAAAGTGAGATATAACGCATAGATAGACATGATAATGGTCAAAGACTCGAGAACGTGCAACAACCTTTGATTATAGAAAAATCTCCACCACACTCGACGATATTTCAACTCTTTCCAACTTCTGCAATGCATGTCAAGAGCTATGATCAAAACATGCAGAAATGCCCCAAACAGGGCCAAACATGCACCGCCAACGTGCTTACGAACATATTCTTCATTTGGAGGCGATAATTGCAATGCAATCGTGATATTCTGATAAATCTCTTTCACGTCATCGATTGCACCACCGGCTTTTAACGACGTCTTTAATCTTATCGATGATGGATCGCTTGTCATACATGTCATTGGTAGATCCAGTCACTGTGGCAAGGCTTGTCAGCATTTTGTTCGATGAAAGGCCTCGTGAGGGATAATCAATATCATAATGGGTGATGGCTGTTGTCGTAAACTCATATTTATCATTTTTTAGCCTTTCCTGTGATGCCATACCAAGGAGTACAGGCATACAACACATCATCGTCACAGCGTAGCTTATTACGGTGAGGCCTAACCTCATCTTTATGGTCTAAGGACCTGTGCTGGGCAAAAACCCATCAACGACTGACAAGTCATCATGATACCAATGAGCAATCGCATAAACCAGTAAAAAGAAACAGGAAAAGGAAATGGAGGGATATGAAAAGTCCAACGGAATGATCAACAAACATAAAAAGAAGAAGCACTCAACCTGATTCCTTTGAAATAGAGACGTACATTTTTAGCCGAGCCGAAAGTCACCTTGTGAGGACTTGGCAGGACCCTTGGTGACATCTTGGCGTTTAGAAACTTCGGAGTTTCAATGCTCTTTGGACCCACATACCGTACCTCATATCACGTAATGTTTTTCTTTCCCGAAAGTAGCCTTCTTTCCCCATATTTCAATTCGTTTTCGGCCTAGTACATCAATTCACTCACACCGTGAACGTTCACACTGTGACACTTGATTATACGCTATACTCGCTTGAAAGCAGCGTCTTGAGTGCTGGCGTCTAATCTTTTCGCAAGTTTAATGCTTGTAGACAGCTAATAGGATGCGATGATAAACAGCACGATGACGTTCATGGGGATCCTGTATGACTCTGCTAGCATGCGTGAATGCTCGATTTAAACTCGATATATACATGTATATAAAATGATAATATAATAAGAAAGCGCTACAACATAGAACTAAAAGACTAAGATTACCTATCTGTGACGAGGTGAACTAAATCACGCGACGTAATTAGACCCTAACATTATTAACTTGATTACATCAAGGTACGAGCTTCATGTATGACTAAACTTCCGTTGATGCGAAAAAGAGAATGTTGATCAAGAATGGTGATCAATGGTAGACAAGACAGATAGAGAAGGAACGAAAATATAACTTACGATATAAAGACTTTTGCAAAAGATTAGACTAGTCCCGCCAATGTTCTTCTTATATCAAATGTACTTTACCCAGAGACATCGCAGTCAATATATTGAATGGCTTTTTTGTAAAGTCTCTTCACGACATCGCTGGCACATTCGTAGTATCTTGTATATACGTCCTTGTTGACGTCTCTGGTTTAGAGAGGTTGTGAAATCTGTAGGCATAAAACATGCAAGCGAGAGCCGGATATCCACTAAAGATAATTAGCAGCACAATCTGCAATTTTTGATACTGGGCATGGAAAAGAGCGATTAGAGTAGTACAGAGCGCAGCAGCTAGTAGACCCATTACAAAAAGAAATCCGACCGAGATTCTACGTCGTTGCCTGCCTTTGACAAAATCAAAGTTTGGGATCGATTCGTCGTCCCTTCTCTGACGAAGTTTCATCTCGCTCGATTCCAGATCGGTTGCATCTCCTCGTCCGTCATTAGTTTCCGAATACAGTGCTAATTCTAGTACCTGTATTAGAATGTAAGCACCGCAACTGAAGAGGGCCCAGCAGTAATATCCAAAATGGAAAAGTTTGTACTTCTTATTTTTCTGGGGCAGACTTGTGGACACCAATATATAAAACAACATACCGAGAATAGCCAGAATAGAGGCACAATCAAATACCGGTCCGAAAATGGAAATCAAGTTCAATATGGTAGGATTTAACCATGCCGAACTGCGCTCAACAGGCGCTACCTTTGGGCCAAGAAGGCCTATCTCCGCATGCCGAGAAGGCTTGATAAAGTATATGAGAACCGGCAGGAAGAGACAAAGAGAAGCAAGTCCGAATAGAGCTGCAAACATAATCTCCACATAAAACGCGAGGTCTTGGGTTGGAACATCTGGCGACACAGAAAGTTCATTGCTCAAAGTGTTGGAAAGCTGCAAAGAAGAGCTTTTTTTATTGCTCATTGCAACGCCGATCAAGATGCAGGATACGCAATAGGCGACACTTTATTCTCAAGTCAGTGAATGAATATCTTGTGATGGAATGACAAGCCTGACTTACCCGGCAAATCCTTCAGCAGACAACAAGACATTTTTCTTCCACCTCGATAACAATCCTTTGCCATTCCAATCTACACCATACAAAACACAAAAGCTTAGTAAAGATGATATAACGCCCGCTCCGGCAAGACCAAAAGCGATGGCGAAATATATGAAGCTATCGTTACCGACGATAAAAGAGGACGAAGACAAAGCAAGGATATAAATGGCAAGAAAATCAAGCAAAACAAGCAGAATAGCTAACAGTTTGACGCCCTCTGTCCAAAAGAATACTTTCTTTCCGATGTTTACCTGCATATTTGTCGCTGACTGATAAATTTATGCTACCGACATTTATACAATGCTAATGTTTATTGCCAGTATGACAAACATCATTTTGATGAGTGGAGTAAGGAAAGAGGAAGGTGGAAGGAGGGAAATCCTACAACTTTTCGCGACAAGAACGCTTCAGACCAGAACGTTCACGACTTCTAATGGTGTGTTCCAACTACGTCATGGAAGGAGCTGCGGAACGGCCCGGAGATGCAAGGCTGAGCTAGTGGCAACCGTATATTTATTAATTAATTAATTAATAATAATTCATGATAAATAATGATTATTTTTTTAATTTGGAAATGTAAAGCATTATGACGTCATGCGCGCCCCCGCCGACTTTCAATTATCGACTTGAACATTCTAAGAATCACTGTCGATCAATTTGCGACTGAACATCTATCTATCAAGTTGACTATTATTGGATAATAAACCTATCAGCAATAGCCTCTTGGTCATCATCCGGTGGTCATGAGCCTCAAAAAGTCCATGCGATCGGCTTCTGGCCTTCACCGTTGGAAGAATGAGCTTATTAATTAACCCCTGAATACTGTGAGAAAGGTAAGTGCTTGATTATATTCATCTTTAATTTGTCGTCAAATCATTCAATCGCTTTCCCGAGATTATCATGGGTTGCAGTAGACTACTCCATCATTAGGTTACCAATATTGTACAAAATTTGCGGTCAATCATGGCTCAAATCACCAACGCGTCCAATTCACAGTCTATTCCACTACTTGACGAGTCCCAAAGCAAATATCAAGAGGAGGATCATGAAAACAGTAATGGCAGAATCCATGATAGTATGGAATTGGATACGTCAGAACAAGAAAAAGTTATAGTTTATACATATTCGCCATGGTATCGCCAACCAATTTCTCAAAACATGCAACATTTCAAACATTATTGTTCAACCATCTCTATAAATCGATCAAAGTTGATACCCCTCCTCCCTCTATGCTTCCAACCAAACTATCTCTCTTCACAATCAGCCAAAAAACTCCGTCCGACTTCCTATCTCGACGCGTTACGCGGTTTTGCGGCAATAATTGTGGTGAATCACCATTTCATGTGGACTAGTCCATACACATTATTACCTTTTATAAACGTTTTACGACAAGGGCGTGCAATGGTCGATATTTTCTTCATCATATCAGGTTACGTCTTGACACAAAAAATGTTAAAATTAAGCCGACAAAGGAAAGATTCTGAATTGTTACAATGTCTTGCTTCGTCGGCATTCCGCCGGTATCTGAGGTTGTATCTCTCTGCTTGTCTTGCCGCTTTTATGAACATGTGGTTAGATTATTTCACTATCATCCATGATATACGATCGAAGCCGTTGTTGAAACAATTGGCTGATTTTGGCAATGATATGCTTCAATTTACAAATCCGTTCGCTAATGTAGCTGGGTATTGGTACAGAGGTGCGTTGGATTGTAAGTATCATAGTTTGTTGTGGACTATTCCCGTAGAATTTAGAGGTTCGATTGTTGTTTTTGTCTTTTGTTTGGCTTGTTGTAGATTGACATATCAGAAAAGACAGATATTATGTTGCATTTTGATATTCATCTGTTATATATGGTATGAGGTTTATGTTGCTTTATTTTTATTTGGTGTATTTCTTGCAGACAGAGGTATAACTCGACAACAAGAAGAAGAAGAAGAAGCGGCATCTTTACAAGTTGGTCGGGTTCATCTAAACAATCGCTCGATAAAAACACATGTTTGGACCGGTTTTGTATTATTATTAGGCTTGTTTTTATGTAACCAACCTGAACATCTAGGTCTTAAAGGTCCATGGCCTTGGCAATATCTAAGTCAATTAATTCCATTCTGGTGGCCAGATATAGTAAGAGGACAAGAGCATTTCTGGTTGAGTATCGCTTCTGCACTTGTTTTGTACAGTTTAGAAGCATGCCCAACATGGCAGAAACCGTTTAATCATGTTATCGCTCAATACATTGGTCATCTATCTTTTGGAATATATCTAATGGGATATCCTGTCAAAAGATTATATTTTATGGAAGATTTCCTTGATTATCTCAAACATCATATAGGCAATAATATATTGACTTGGTTGATCTATTATCCTATTTTCATGTTTATTCTACTATGGGCTGCTGATTATTTTATGAGAATAGACAAAAGAGTCATAGATTTTGGTAGATGGGTTGAGAAGAAGATGTTTGTATTCACAACGATATAGCAGATTTTCAAATAAAAATAAAAATGATGAGATTATTATTGTTTACATGACGTCAGTCACATTCACTATCGTTAATATCTAATCCATCGATTTGTAGTATATTCATCTGTTGATGCTCCGTTCTATCTCTGTACACAAGTCTCAACATATAGGTTCATTTGATATCAAAACACTGATCTCTTCCAAGTTTTTCTCATTCTGTTATAAAAATATCCACTTCAAACGTCATAGAATTTGTCAATCATTTACATATTCTACCAAGACTCCTTCTACAATGTCCCAACACAATGCACCCTTTCCAGATCTCAACCTCATATCCCTCTCAGCAAGCGATCTACAGTCTCTCCTCACAAAAAATAAGACCAACAGTGTAGATTTAGTCCAACAATGTCTACATTTCATAAAAATGAATGATAAACAAGGATTAAATCTCAGAGGCATGATATCTATAGTAGAAGAAATGAAATTGTTCAAAAGAGCGAGCATATTAGATGACGAGAGAAGGAATGGACAGATAAGAGGACCATTACATGGCATTCCAGTTACATTGAAGGTATAGTTTCTTCATAAACAGAATCGGTCGATAGTTCAGGGATAACAATGATGGGTGTACAGGACGTCATCGATGTAGGACCGAGTCTTGGATTACCTACTACGAATGGAGCGTATTCTATGCTTGAATCATTTCCAAAAAAGAATAGTTTGGTCGTAGAAAAGGTATTACTGAAAGATAATATCAAGACAAAAGGAAAAGGATTGCTAATAATCAAGGGAAGTTACTCGACGCTGGTATGATAATCCTCGGAAAGGCTAGCTTATCGGTAATTGTATGCACTGTATCAAGTAGGAGGATTCAGCTGACCGATAATGGCAGGAGTTTTCAAATGCAAAGTATGTTGGTCATTCATATTGTATCTTGATATTTGATCGTGGTGGACTGATTTCGAATCAGAGGTCCACCACAAGTAAACGGCCTTTGCGCATTGACGGGACAAGGGCAATCTCCCTATATAACAGGCGGTCTAAAGAAAGATGAGGATCATTTTGGTGATACTGTGAGCACAACCTTTCTTCGGATTACTGATCATTATAGTTATACTAATCATGTCTGCTACAGAGCCCAGCCGGCTCATCAAGTGGATCAGCTATAGCAGTCGCGGCTGGTTATGCTCCTATAGCAATTGCTGTAGAAAGTTACGCTTCTATAATGAGTCCAGCTAGTCGCCAAGCGTTATACGCCTTGAAATGTTCTCCAAGGACGTTATCCACTCACGGGTTATGTTATACAGATCCACATACAGAGAGTCTGGGTGGTATGACAAAGACAGTGGCTGACCTATATGCTATCACTCAATTGCTACTATCCACACGTGTTAAAAATGGTCTTCCACAATATAATGTAACTTTCAAAAAGTCATGGAAGGATTATAAGTTTGGGTTTTTAGATGCAAAGATATGGGGTTTACCAGAGAGCGGGTATAAGCCAAGATCAGATTATTGGTCGACGATGGTATGTCACGGTATTGCGAATTCCTCCATCGTTAGATAATTGACTACTTTCCAGGTGAGAGAGTACGATAATGTCATCAAAGTCATCAAGGACAATGGTGCTCGAGTATGTCATCCTGTTGAAGTTGTACATCCATTTGACATTAAATATAATGACGAAAGCGCTCTTGAGACTATAGTTGGTATGTCAGATTGTCAAGTAGATTCATGACGCGAGACTGATCTTGTTTGTGATTCAGGTGCACAATATCGAGACAATTTAAATGCATATCTGGAAAGTCTTCGAAGTTCATCTGTGCGATCACTGGAAGATATTATCAGATTCGATGATGATCATCCAGAACTATCAGTTGGGTTCGGTATGTTCTTGCTCGGCTGTTCGAATACGACTCTTACACACATTAACATGGATTTAGGAAGGGACAACTTCGTCCAGCTACAATCTGACAAGACATCAAAGAAAGAATGGCAGCAAGTCTGCGACTATGCAGAAAGAAAGGCTGGTAAGGAAAGTGCATTCAAAATCATGGACGAACTTGAACTTGATGTGATATGTTCTATTTCGGATGGAATGTTTCATTTTATATCTTCATTTACAGGCAAGTCATATCTTTTACGGATTTATTCTTGATCATCCATTGACGTCATATCAAATTTAGGCTGTCCGACAGCAACAGCCCCACTTGGCTATGTTACAGATGTTGGAAGACCATATGGAATAATGTTTATGACAAGACCTGGACGTGAAGATTTACTAACAGAAATACTGGGGTTATATGAGTTGACCTTTCCAAAAAGGCGCGAACCAACACTTGTCAAATGGTAGACACCACCACTTGAATTTTAACCAACCAAATCCAAATTTGTTCCGGACGCTAAGGAACGAAAGGTGGAGAAGCCGTCGAAATGAAACGCCACCAACCAACAGTGTCTGCCAAGTAAAACCTATTTATAGTGTTCCCGGGCCGTCAAAAAGTGGTTCACCCACATTTTCTGCAAACGTTGCGAAAATCTAATTTCCGAAACGCGGAGAGCATATCTTTTGCTCCACAATCATGGTTGCAGCCTTGTACAAGATTTCTATTTTTATGATTGTAACAACCCATCATGCGCTTCGTACGGGATTTGCTAGTCTCATAGGTGGGGCTGAACCTTTATAAGTTGGCAAACTAAACACGTCTTTTGCAAACTCTCTCCGTTTCTCGTTTCATCCCTTTGTTTCTTTTCCTTTTTAGCCAACTGTCTGATTCTTTTTTACTGTCTGCTTTCTGGCGTTTTCCTATTGACAATCACTTTGTTTCTCAACTGACATGTTGTCAAAATCATGGTTGACACTAGGACTTTTTACGAGTCTTTGCAGCTGTTTACCACAACGGGTACCTGATTCATCCCATTTTAATGACACATTACACACCCGCGAATCTTTCGATATAGTCGTCAGAAACGCTCCACAATCAGGGACAGGTCTCGCACTTATTGCTGATGCCGGACCCTATATCACAACCACAATCACATTCGGGAATCAACAAATACCAATAATGGTGGATTCTGGCTGTCCTTATTTCTGGGCGTTTGACAAATCGACATTTGGTCGAGGATATGATCAAGCATCTAGTAAATCTGCAAATCTTCAGACCGGTTTTTCTTTTTCCACAAGTTATGCCGGCAAAGCGACGTCCGGATCGATTGTTAATGATACCATTCAGATTGGTAATATGATATTTGACAATCAAGCTTTTGGGGTAGTTGACGTTTGTGGGATTGCCGATGCCATACCTACTGTATCTGGAATACTTGGTTTGTCACTTTACAGTACATTTAATTGGTTCGTCGGGAGTTCTTCTGGCGCAGCTTCTCCTCATGCTTCATTCTGGTATCAACATGAAGGATCCTTATCCAGACCCTTATATACTATGCTCTTTGACAAATCAAGTACTGGAGGTCGTATAGAATTTGGACAAATCAACCCTCAAGATTATAGTGGAAGTATTACTTATGCACCGTGTCAGAGAATGTTAAACGCTGCTGGTAATTATTGGATGGGATAAGTGGGGTTTTACCCCGACTGGCTATTACGTCAACGGTCAACCAGTACAAGCTGCTTCTCCTTCGTTGTATACAATATTAGATAGTGGATCTCCAGGCGTTACAATGCAGGACAATCTTGTAGATGCCTACTACCAAGCAATTCAAGGGCATCAAAGGGACGATTATGGATATTATGCATTTCCTTGCAGTACTAAATTGAGTGACTTTGCTGTCGGTATTGGAGCCAATGGTTATAAAGTGATTCTCCATGGAAGTCAGATAATGGGTCCACCACATCCTTCTTTGCCTAACATGTGTACTGGTAATATATATTCTTGCGGGACTAATTGTGGTTATCAGATCATGGGTGCGATAATGTTACAGAATCATTTTGTAGTTCATGATATGGTTACCGTTACAGATGATGCAAACTTGCAACCACAAGTTGGATTTGCTGATAGACCTACCGTTTGGCCAACTTCGACTCCTGATGGTAATATTCATTATGGTTCAACTACGATAGCAGCAGCACAGCCTGCCGCTGTTCCGAACTCACCACCACAAGTAGTCGCAGTAGCAGCAGCCGTTGCTCCAGCAGTGGCAGCAGTAGTTGTCCCAAATGTCGCACCAGCAAATATAAAACCTACAGGAACTACTTATACTCTTCCGTATTCCATGGTAACTGCAGTGATTACAACTTCTGACCCTTTACAATCTTTTGTACCATTATCGACAAATATACCGAATCCATTAGGGCATTTGACAGAAACGAGATGGGCTTCTGTTGTGGCTGCATTAGCTACAATGATATAATTTAGCACAGGAGATTGGAGTTTGTCTTGTATATAAAAGTGTTCTATTTCTTATATCGTTACAATTTAATTAATACATGCATTTATAATATTGCGCATATTCAGAACGGTAGAATTAGACTGGATCGAAGATGATAGATATATGATCTTGGTAATGTGATTTGTTTGAAACATTGAGAATGATTTTATTTTATTAGACTATTATTTTTGTTATTTTATTTATCATTAATAATAAAAATACTTGTAATTAACATTTCCCCACAGTTTTTGACCCTTGACCATAAAAAGTTCTACGATTCCGGATCCTCGAAAAGAAGGTTTTGAAGGGTTTTTGGACCAGTAACAAAAGTTCTGCTTTGACCATACCGTTAAAAGCCAATCTACAGAATTCAAAAAGTCAAGATATTTTGTCCACCATGGCTCAAAGTCAAGAAACGTCCAAAGCAACGACTCGTTGTCCTTCAGTAAATGATACAAACAATAATAAATCTCTTCCCGACCTAAATTCGAATTCTACAAGTATTCCATCAGGCGACAATCATAACAATAACGATATCAAAGAAGCGACAGCATCAAAATGGACGAGAAGACGACGACGATGGATAAATGCTTTCTCTTTACAAAAGGCTCCACCCCCACCTATCCCTACAGAACGAGAAATGACACACGAATATACAGCCGGCATACTTTCAAAAATAACATTTGCGTGGACAAAACCATTGATGAAAGTAGGATATGTTCGACCTTTGGAAGAGATGGACATATGGAGTGTACGTCCCGATCGAACATGTAGAGTTGTAGCAGCGGAAATAAGAAAAAATCTAAAACTAAGATTAGAAGAGATAGAAAGGTGTTCAATACAAGGCAAGAGATCTAGATTATTCTGGTGGAAAGGTAGGAGACGGATGACCGAAGAGGAAAAGAAGAAAGAATATAAACATGCTTTGAGAAATGCCTTGGACATGACTTTGAAAAAAAGAATGTGGATTACAGGTGTACAACATCTTTTTGGCATCGTTGGCCAGGCGTTGGCGGCTTATCTTGTTAGATATCTAGTTCAGTTCGCTCAAGATGCGTATGACGCGTCGGCCAAAAAGACGAAACCTCCTAATGTTGGAATAGGAATAGGATGGGTGTTAGGGATATGTATTATACAATATCTACAACGAATAGTATTTGCTCATTCCTACTACATGTTATGCGTCATGGCAGCCGATATGAGAGGGGCTTTGTCAATCATGATTTTTGAAAAGGCAATGGTTATTAGTAGTCGTGCTAGAGCAGGTAATTCATTCGTTGACAATGAAGTAAAATTGCCACAAAAAGATGTAACAAAAATGCAAGAATGGATGGAAAAATTAAAGCAAAACAAGGAGAAATCTGCGAAAACAGATAAAGACGGTGGTTGGACAGATGGACAGATATTCAATCTCCTAGTCGTTCATACTGGTAGATTTGATATAAAATTAAAAAATGGTCACAATATATGGGGAACTCCTGTCAATGTCCTACTTACCCTCATTCTAGTTTTGACGAATTTAGGTTGGCCTGCATTACCAGGAATAGCACCATTGATCATGTTAGTACCGGTTTTAGGGTTCATGTCTTCGAGACTCTCCAAACGTAGAGAGAAAATCAATAAAATTACTGATAGAAGAATCTCATTATGTCAAGAAATGTTTTCAGCCATGAGATTTGTCAAATTCTTTGGGTGGGAGAAGAGTTTACATAAGCGACTTGCTGATATAAGAGCAGATGAAGTCTCAAAAACAAGAGTTGTTCTTAATATTACCAACTTTATATCTGCTATCGCTTTGATTGTACCTGCTTTCTCCGCTATGATTACATTTATTGCTTATTCATTGACACATGGTGGATTGCCCGCAGCAAGAGTCTTTTCGACTTTGGCGCTGTTTAATGCTTTACGTAATCCACTATCACAGTGGCCTTCGATACTTGCCATTGAAGCAGATTCGAGACCATCAATCGATAGAATCAACGAGTTCTTGATGGCTGAAGAAGTGAAGGAAACGATTGTCAAAGATTATGGTAATGAAAAAGCAATTGAAGTGATTGATTCTGATTTCACATGGGAGACTGTCGTTGTGAAAGAAGAAGACAACAAACAGTCTGACCCCACTTTTGATGCACACAACAAAGATGATGGATTTAAGAAATCGGAAAAGAATATAATCGAGCTCGACATTAGTAAGGCGGCTGCATCACGAAAAATAACCGAACAAGCACCATTTCAGCTTTGTAATATCAATTTATCGATTGCTAGGACGGAATTGGTAGCTATAGTAGGGAAAGTCGGATCAGGTAAATCGTCTTTACTAAGTGCATTGGCCAGTGAAATGCGTCAGACAAGAGGTCAGATCATCTTAGGAGCATCTCGAGCATTCTGTTCACAGTCAGCATGGATCCAAAACACAACTGTCCGACAAAACATAGTGTTTGATGATAAAGAATTTGATCGTGATCGATTCCAAAAAGTAGTTGATGCATGTGCTTTGAGACCTGATTTAGCCATGTGGCCTCATGCAGATCTGACTGAATTAGGTGAAAGGGGAGTGACTGTTTCTGGAGGGCAAAAGCAAAGGATTAGCATTGCTAGAGCTATTTATTCTAATGCTGATATTGTGCTCTTGGATGATCCGTTATCTGCGGTAGATGCTCATGTTGGTAAACATATCTTTGAACAAGCTATTTGTGGGCTATTGAAAGATAAATGTAGATTATTAGTCACTCATCAGCTACACGTGCTTAAGAAATGCGATAGGATCGCATTGATGGATTCTGGAAAGATCAAAAGGATAGATACTTATGATAAGTTAATGGAGGATGATGAGCAATTTCAGACCATGATGAGAAACATTTCCATGACCGACGACGGAGTGACCAACGACAAGACACAAAAGGTTCCGGATGATGATGCTGACTCTTTGGAAAAGTCTGACCAAGACATGGAAAAGACTGATGAGCAGAAAAGGATGATACCAGCTTTGATGACAGTGGAAGATAGAGCTGTTCGAGGTATCAAAAATGATGTATGGTTAGCTTATTCAAAGGCTGCTGGCTCAAGGTTTGCACCAGTCCTTGTTGTAATTCTAGTCACGTTCGCTCAAGCAGGTGTACTTGTGACAAGTTTATGGTTATCTTGGTGGACCGGCAATAAATTCAAAAACTTACATACCAAACAATATGTGAGTTTGTTAATCAAGACGGTTATGATACAAAACAATATACTGATGGTTGTATACAGATTGCAATATACGCTGGACTAGGTGGGTTGAGTATAATACTAATGTTTCTATTCTCGTCGACGCTATCATATTTGTCAACAAAAGCGAGCAAGGTAATGGTTAGTAAAGCCGTAGATCGTGTCTTACATTCACCAATGTCTTTCTTTGATACCACACCTATCGGAAGAATATTGAACAGGTTTGGAAAAGATGTTGATGTCATGGACTCGAATCTGGGCGTGACTCTCCGTATATGGATATTCACAGCGAGTTCAATCATTGGCGTTTTTGTACTGATAATTTCATATTACCACTATATCGCCATTGCATTGGCTATACTCGGTTTATACTTCTATTGGTCTTCTGTTTATTACAGAGCTACGGCCCGTGAATTGAAAAGACACGAGTCCGTGTTGCGAAGTCACGTCACTTCTGCTTTTAGTGAAGCGCTCTCGGGAGTTTCTACCATAAAAGCATATAATTCTCAAGAACAATTCGAAAGAAAAATTAAAGATACTGTTGATGTCATGAATGCTCCTTATATGTTGGTGCCAGCTCTAGTCCGATGGATGAGCATACGACTAGATCTGACTGGGAGTATCCTAACTCTCGTGGTCGGCATACTTCTGGTCGAAAATAGATTGAATATTAAGCCAGCTACAGGCGGACTTGTGTTTTCCTACGTCATCAATCTAGGAATGTTATCACAAACTCTAGTAAGGGTTCAAGCAGAAGTCGAAACACACATGACTTCTCCAGAGAGATTACATTATTACTGTGACCATCTTGAACAAGAAGCACCTCATCATATTGATAACTTGGAACCATCATGGCCACAAGCAGGAGAAATAGTCTTTTCTAACATCTCGATGCGATATCGTCCTGACTTACCACTCATTTTGAATGGATTTAATCTTCACGTAAAAGCATGTGAAAGGATAGGAATAGTAGGACGAACAGGAGCGGGTAAATCTTCTCTAATGACTGCTCTATTTCGTCTTACGGAATTATCATCCGGTTCGATCGTGATTGATGGAAAGGATATTTCAAAATTAGGACTAGCAGATTTGAGAAGTCGGATGAGTATTATCCCTCAAGATCCGATATTGTTCGCAGGAACCGTTCGATCGAATCTAGACCCTTTATCCATCTACACTGACTCGACTCTAAGCACTGCATTGTCAAAATCGGGTCTAAACACCAAGGGAGAAAACGCAATTGAGCTGGACACGATAGTAGTTGATTCTGGAAGTAATTTCAGTTTAGGACAAAGACAGCTAATAGCTTTGGCTAGAGCATTAGTCAGGGATTCAAAGATTATAGTCTGTGACGAAGCAACTAGTTCGGTAGACTTTGCTACTGATGCTGCCGTACAAAAAACAATCGAGAGGGAGTTTAGAGGTAGAACACTACTATGTATCGCGCATAGATTAAAGACTGTGTTAAGGTACGATAGGATAGTAGTTGTTGATCAAGGACGAGTGGCTGAGATAGGTACGCCATTGGAATTATATAAAAGGGAGAATGGAATGTGGAGGACGATGTGTGATGGTAGTGGAATTGTTGAAGATGATTTTGAAAAGTAACATGTGTTATGAACTGCAAGGACCTTGCAACGTATACAACTTTAAGCCCCCAAAATAAATCAAGTGCGTTCATTACCACAGGGGTTATTGTGGGAATATCGAGCAATGTAACACCATACAATCATGATGGACGGGTCCTAGAGACTTGTCGCTGATATAGTCTTCTCTGCTCGTCATTCTCCTTCATTCTCAACATACAAAGATAATATCTTGTATTGGCTATATACACAAAATGAGCACAGACCTGTTAGTTACCTCGGTACAATGCGACAGTTTGAGGTAAACATCTCCATGACCGTCATGCATTGCAAACTCGTTCACACCAGATCAACGTTGTCTACCTCTTGAGTAGTGACTTGCTGAGACTGTTTGTTTCCATGCTTTTCTGAAAGTGTGACATTCATTGAAGTACTAGGCTTTTTGAAGAAAACTCTTAAAAATAGTGGTCTCAAAGGCGGTATATTTCCAATAATGACTACCGCCCAAATCTCGATTGTACCAAAGAATAAGTATTTTGAAAAGTCATCTAGAAATCATCAGAGATTAGACAAAGACACAGTCACGGTTGGAGACTCACATAGGAGATCGTCACTATACAATGACTTTGAGGATAAGATAGTCCTTTGGATGGCAGCAGCGGTGGGAGCGATAGAAACAGCCATCAAAAGACAAAAGCTCAACTTTGTACGCCTTGGCATTTGTAAATTCCAAACTATACTTATTGGCCATAAAGCGAGAACGACGTCGATAAACACTTGAAAAGCTGGTTCGATCAGTCGTATTTCGTGTAAAAGACAGAGTTATATACGACTTACAACCGTGAAATACAGCAATGTCCCCATATGGTCCAAGAGATTGGCATGTTCCGTCAAGTCCCAGATCCCATAACTTCTGTACAGGTTTACAATGAGAAAGTATCATAGCCAACGGAAGTGTTGATGTCGAAACCAGCAAGAAAGCAAGGAAGTAAAGTGCCAGCCTTTTTTTCCTTGCCGTAATACCATGCATTGTCAACAACAGTGCTATGATTGTGAATTTTGCAAACACGACTGCAGCGAGAGCAATCATGAGTGTTATATAGAACCACTTTGCTGCTACAAAGAGTTGTGGAAAGGTCAATTCACCGGTATGGCGTCCTAGACCGTAATATACGGCTAGAGTCAAAGGTATCATGGTCCCTAGATTATATATCATAGAGACAATAGACCATATATAGTCCCATCGTAGTTTCCCCTCGATGGTTCTTGCATAGATTGAACGTAATATGAACAAGAATATAGCAACGCCAGTGAGAGTCCAACCTCCTATCAAGATTGTTGGACCATAACCTCCTATTAAGTTCGGCATGCCGATTTTTCACAGCGATTGTTGGACGACAAAAAAAAGCAAATGCGCATACGTGACAAAGATGGATGAAAGTTTTTTGGATTTTACTTCTCTGGTAGATCTTTTATTCATCATCGTTATTAATTATGCTTTTGGAGATTGGAAATATACATGATTCCAAAACGGAGTGATTGGTTGTTGTTCCAATAAAAACGATGAATCTGAAAAATATTTCTGAAAAAGACGGTAAAGACTTTTGGTAAGCACGGACCTGTCTTATCTCATGAATCAGGTCCTCTGACATAGCTTCGGCTCATGACTCATTCGATTTAATAAGCTTCGCAGGGAGTAAATCTCTAGTAAAATAATTAAAGGGATGTTTTGAATCTGAGATAAGACTATTCAGGCTGTTCTAACACGATGAATTGAAAGGTTATGATAAATGTGGGTGGCGATGCTCATATCAATTAATTACTATAGATTGCAGATCATACACCATACAAAGTATTCGAGAGATGGGTAATTCATTAAGTACCTCATGACTCGTAAAATATATACACATGACTCGTCTAAAAACACGTGCTAAATATCAACGTATCATATCAAAGCTGATTAAAGATATATACACGGAAATAATGACCACTATCACTTCGTATGTGACCTATTGATCCTCTTGATAATCAATAGTCGTATGCCGGAATTTCAAATAACTCAATGGCCCCCCACGGCCCGAGAGAGGCTTTTACCGACTTGGCATTTACGTCGAAAATAAACTAAAAATCAACAAGAAGCGGAATATGCCAAAGATTAACAATCATACAATTACAAAACGAAATTATAAATTAGATATACGAATAAATACAAAGTTGAAACTGAAAAAACCAAACACTTTACAAATTACTTATTGTTCTTCTTTACGTCTCGCTACCCCATGGTGGGAAAGCAGGAGCAAGAGCAGCGTTACAAGGCTTCGTAACGATAATAGGAGAGATATAGCCAGTGTTGACGTTCGAGTACTCAATCGCAGTACCATCTGGAGCCCACATATTGACCGACAATGTAGCAGCTCCTAGAGCATTGGCATACTGGATCCTGACTGGGAAATAAGTACCTTGGGTCAAAAAGTAAGAGACTACGGCTTGCTTGGACGTTCCCGAGGAATATTGTATAGCATCGGCAGTGGTTCTGTTCCAGCCCGAAACGGCTTTGGCTCCTCCCCACAAGAAAGCAATCTCGTCAATGTTGGGAAACATGACTGTATAGTGACCCGTTCCGTGACCGGCATAAATGTAAAAAGTATGACCCATGACTAGGTTTGTAAGGCTTACGTTTTGACCGTAAACGATATGATTGTTGCTATCGCTGTAGGACATGGCAATGGCATTAGAAACACCAGTAGCCATTGGTGTGACGGTTTTGAAGGCTGCTGGCAAGAATCCTGGCCATCCACTAGTTGAAGACGGCAGACCGGTATAACTGTAAAAGGCAAAGTTGACGGCGGCGGTGGTCGCTGATGCACATGCAGTCAATGTAGGATAAATAACGCTGACTGTTCCTGTACCACCTGATGAGGCTGCGGAAATGGTAGAAGTCACGATGCTTGCAGCATTTCCAGAATCGACATAGACGGTAGTATAAACTGAAGTTGTTGGTACAACGACGACTCCTGAAGTATAAGTGACTTCTGTAGCGGTGAGACCACCAGCAATTACTGTTCCAACAGATGTGGTAGCAGAAGTCCAGTTTTGAGTCACTGTTACCCATTGGATGACATTCGATGTCGATGGGGGAGTGAATTTAGCTGGTTGCCATGCAAAATCAATACCAGGATTACGAACAGGAAGACCGGCGTAACCAGTCAGGTTTTTAAGGTAACATAATCCATTACCGTATGAGAATCCGTTACATCCAGCAGTGTTGTCACAGATTCCGAAACAGTTGTAGAAACTTGTCGAAGAGTTGAGACCAATGTCTTGAGTATATTGTACGTCATAACCACATGCAAGACTGTACTGGATAGCGTTGTTATCGGTATAAATTCCCGAAGCAGGATTGATACCGGCACATGAAGCAGAGTAAGCTGAAGGAGCCCCAAACCAAGTAGTATTGACGAATCCCTTGTTTTGTGGTACTAAAGCGGACCCGAAAGATCGGGTAATGTTTGTGATTGCGCCATTGTATGTGGAAGCATATTGGAGAGCTCCATTGGCAACATTTTGATTGCTATACATGAAACACCAAGAACCACGTAAAGAACTGTTGGTGTTGTAAAACTCGGACCAGGTATTATAGTAATTACATGGTGTAAATGTTGTATTTCCAGCAGCAACCGCAGCCGCTTTGTTTGAAGCAGTTTGGCTAATACATTGTGCTGCACAATCATCAGGATTGTAAGCTCCAGCATAGTAAACATAACTCATCATTCCTGCAGATGCTTGAGTCCAATCCAAAGCACCAGTGAATGCCTGTTGGGATGAAAAGCCCGAGATTTGGTTTGGAGTGGGGATCTTGTTGTAAGCATTACTTCCAGCAATCATGACCATGCTATACATTTCATTAGCAGACTATCCTTTATTTGATGATTGAAACACTTACAAATTCTGTCTAAACTGACCATAATTACCTGCTTGAGTACTTGATGTATAATTTCCCCAAAGAGCACAAGTAATGGAACCAGTCGAAGCAGGATTGGTACAATTACCATCGGGAGTAAAAACGGGAGATCTTTGGTAGTAAATGTTGAATCCTTGACAGGCAGTGTTGAGGTTACAGTAAGCAGCACAACCGGATGGAGAGTAAGTGGCCAACTGGAAAGAACCCAAGTACACGTTGGAGGAGGTTGAATTCTGCATAGTGGTGGCATTCCATCTGTTAAGGAAAGACACATTATATCCAGCTGGAGGCAACCAGGACGAAAGCGCGGCATTGGCCATTCCAATATCGACGAGAAATCCTGCAGGACTACTATCGTTGGCAGCATAATTACTTAGATAAGTTGTGGGAGAAACACATGATTGACTTGCGCTCGTGGTTGTCGAAGCTTGACGACGTTCTGGGTGAACATGTTTTAAAGTAGTAGTCGAAGCTTTCTTCTTTGTTGCAGAAGTCTTTTTCGAGGACTTTTTGGAACTTTTAAGCTTTGTCGTAGTGGTACTTTTAAGCTTTGTCGTAGTGGTCTTTTTACTTGATTTGACACTTGCGGTCGAGCTCTTCTTTTGCGAGCTCGTTTTGGTGCTAATCTTGCTGCTAACTACACTCACGGTAGGTTCCAAAGTTGCATGAGACTTGGAAAGAGAGCTGACAATCGAAGAAGCCAGAACCGCACTGTTCACATGAATCTTTGGTGTAGGAACTGACTTTACACTTCCGTGCAAGTCAGGTAAAGGTGCATTGAAAGGCTTCACATCAGCTGCTGCAACAACAACAGAATTAGACAAGACTGGCAAAAGAAGTCCGAACGATTGCCACATGTTGACCATGTTTCAACAATTATCACACTTGGTAGTTGTTAAGAAAGTGGATGGATCAATTAAGAAACAAATGGCTGATTGTCAGTCTTTTATAGTCACTTTGTTTTCTGTCTTTTAAGCTCTAGATACAATTGACGGGTACCTGTATAACGGTTGAATCATAGCGTTCATCTAGACTTGACTTGCATTTGTGGCAAAATGACTGTATTGCTTAAGGATAGCCGTTCAAGCTACGGAAATATACCGTCTCTTTGAACGCCGACAACCTTACCAGTTCGATTCCGGCACATCGAGTATTCATCTGGGATGTACTTTATCAGACAACTCTACAATAGAGTTCATTTATTTCTTGTTACCATTCAGCTTGCATAAATCCTGATATGCGATCATGGTAAACACATTGATCTTTAGTGTTTGCACAACTTGTCGTCGCAATCTTACAAGTCTGCATTGTGATTTCGGTAAATATCCTGTACATCATTAATGTCGAACGTTATGTGTCAAATTGTCGAGAGCTCATATTGACTTTGAATAGTAACCGTTGTCGAAGTTTATTTATCAATAGACCATTTAACAGTAAAACTCTGAGTGCCCGTTGTCAAATCATTACCAATCAGATGTTCTTGGGAGGAAACTGATTTTCTACGGGAGAAGCTTTCAGTGGAATTAAATCATGAACCTTTCATACACCGATATCATTCTTCAAGATAACCGTTTGATTCATTTACCAGCTTGCAATAGTTCTGAAAACCTTGTCAGACTTGTAACTATTCAGCTTGTCGCAAGGCTTTATGCTTGATGACAATTAAATTTAGATATCCCTTTTCATGTTTGGGTTTGTCTTTCATTCATAGCACATGTGGTATCGTAGCCACATGAAACTCAATACCAAACCACGGTATTGACCGGTGTGAAGTATACTACAGTGGAACCCGTTCAAATTTACAATTCCCGCTTCACTTCCTACAACGTATACATATTTTAAATAGATTATTGAACCGATGTGGAAACAGGCCTTTCAGGCAGGTTTTAAAGGTACATCACATTATAATTCTGACCAAATTCAAATGCAATCTTGAGCTGCGGGTTTGATGGAAAAGCTGTGTTGTTCATATATACAAAGAGTAGGTTGAACATACGGGAACATGTCGCCTTGTGCTTGTACTGATATTCTATTCAATTGAGTGATGTTACAAACGTAAGCAGTACAACAGCTCATGATCTAGTGATTGCAAGTAACTGAAAAGGCCATTTTAATCAAGACTTTGATCATAAAGATTCATTGACGACAACACAGGAACGGACTGTATATGGTCAAAAAAGGTAAAATGGTAATATTACCCTGAATGGACTTGTGCAAGACTTCACTACTGCAAGCGGTAACAAATATGCAGCTTTGACGAAACACAATCGTGGTAGATGCATCATATCATGTCAGTGGTGGAGTATGGTATGTGGCAAACCCATTATACATAAGTGATACGTCTAGTAGGGCAATAGGCTAGTTGGGTATATGTGTTGCTGCTTGTGTCAGCCGAGACAGACGCGTGAATATAAGTATTCGTAGTAGACTCATTCGAGCTGCCCAGTAAGCAGTATTTGTAGAGCTGCACTACCAATCTCGGCGAGCTGCACTTCAACGTGGTAGACTACAAATTATGACTGGGCTTCAGCAAGTTCGACAAAACAACTTGCAGAGTCTGAAGCTCGATATATTATCTCATTCCCCATCAAACTTTGTAATTGTTATTGGAATTTGCATCTTGTCAACACAACCATATCGGATCTTGAATCAAATGTGCCTTTCTGTGCGAGTCCTGTACCTGTAATACGAAAGCTTTATGGGGAAAGACTGGCATTTTGTTTGTTATTAATCAAATAGGAAAGCCAAACGGTCACAAATTCGAAAATAGCTGGCCGTTTCCGGGTATGGGAGATGAATTTGGGACGTTATCTGGTACACTAGCGGATTTCAGCCGTCCGCCCGTTGTGGGGTGAATAGCTGGTCAAAACGATACTGTAGTCAGGCGAACTTGTTACACAGCAAAAGAGGAACATCAGATGTACACCATTTATGAATGAGAATTAGTCTATAGTTCTAGGACGATAAGCAAATGATGAGACATGAAGACTTCATAGCACGATCCCGCGTGTGTTCATTGCCGTGATTTCGTGCTGATATATTGGGTGACCGTATCTCAAGCAAAACATCTATAAATTCCAAAACATTTGTAAATGCAAACGCCAATACCAAGATTCCGTTCAGTACCTAAGCAGATGGTAGCCTGCAGGTGTTGAGGCTATACATCAACCAAAGTCTTGTACAGAATAGCTAAATGGCACAAATGTCGAACGATTCGTTGGCGACTAATTTATTAGCAAGTGTTTCGTAGATAATAAGGCTCCCCGATTACCAGATTTGTACAGTACGCATTGACTTTAGGATTCAACGCCATTGTATCGGCAGTGTTAAGTCCATAATTTCCAGATATGAAATTACAGGTGTCTCCTGGAGCGATAATTACACTGAGTGTACATGGGGCTGCAGGGTCTTTGGTCGCAGTAGTTTGATCTGGAACTGCTGCATTCGGTGCAGCGGCAGTGCTATGCCAGGGGAGCCCGCCATCTGTGGGTGATACTGCAGCCTTTACCGCAACAGCAGCAGTAGTGGCAGAACATTGAGGTCGGAACGATGTTAGTGCTGCACAGTTCGAGCTTACTTGTACGGGATATACGCATGCGGCGACTTCACTATCCGATGGATCTCCATTAGAGGGATCTAAAAACAGTCAGGAACAACGCCACAATGCTAATTTATCGAAAAACTTTTGCATTGTACTTACTGTAATAACCAGTAACCAAATTCGCAATGGTTGCAACATAATGGCGATCTGCACATCTTCCATCCGAGAGATCATCTTGATTGACAGTCCCACTATTATATTCCCTCAAAGCGGCAAATATATTGCCACAAGATTGCTGATTGGTACCAGAAGCGGCGTTGATGTGTTGTACAATCCCCGGTCCAGTCGTAGTGCCCTGGACTCCTTCTTGAATCATTAGCTTCACCAAGGCGTAGTCGGGATCAGGCGACCCCGGAGTAGGCGACCCCGAAGTTGAACCATAGGCTTGCATTATACCACAGTTTGATACGCCATTGTTGGTGCAGGGAACGGTCATTTTGCCTTGAGACTTTACATCGGTCAGTCATAGGTTCATATCATAAGTTTAGATTAGAATCATCAATATAGACTAACCTCTTTGAGTATTGTGGCGAGAATGATACGCGGATCAATATATGAGATGCTTGCAACCTCTAATATCGCCTGTTGTATGTAAGAATTCGATTGCGCGGAATTTGTATTGCCTGCAAGGTATTTCATTTGCAAGTCCCACATCTTATTGAAGCTGATCCAACTATCTATTGGTGGAAAACTTGATGCAGGTCCGTTCATACATGTGTACTTTGTTGTAGCCACGCCATTTCCAGCATTAGGATCCGAGACATACCATTCTTGGTGACTAGATACCGCCAGGGTATTTGCAGTACGACGTGAAAATGGTCCAGCCAAAGTAAATGGTAAAGATATAGTAATGAGCGCAAGTAAAGAAGAGAACACCATGCCTATCAATCAAAAAAAAAAAACAACCAAGCGAATGTGAAATGCTAAACAGTAATGAAAGCGGTTTGTTACGAAAGAGAAGAATAATGAACGAACAAAAGAAAAGCACGGTCCGATGCTTTCGTAGGAGAGACTTACAGAAACCAAAAAGTGGCAATGCAATTAAATTCGTAGGAGCTGCGTGACTTGGGAGCGGGAGTTTCAACTCCTTCCCCGACATTGTCAGCCGTATCAAAAACTTCGGTAGACTTTAGCTTTATCACTTTGGTTGGCAGCAAACTAGGGTCATCAAAAGTTTTAATGAAACGTTACTAAATAAATGACCTTCTGGAGTGAAGCTGCGAGATGGTGGTCGAGAACGTTCCGGAAGGAGCTGCGTTAGTCCTAGCGTAGCCTGATCAGCGAGCATTCCAACACGAGCCATAGTCTACCAGAAATAGATTTGACTTTACCCCAGCTTTTACGACGGGAACGGCCAACTCCCAACACAAATTGTTTTTTGTTGGAAATGATTACGTACCTACGGTCAGGAACCCGGTACATGTCAAAAGAACAATATGTGGTAGCTCGCTGATAGGATCAGCACACTCTTAGCAGTATCAGGAGATTCTGCGACTATGGAGTGGAGAAATATCCACTATTTTATTAGTTGCGCCATGATAGACGTTTCACAAAAAGTCGAATTAAAGTTGTGGAGTTCGGAACTCTTTAAATTTGATTTGCCAAGAGAGCTTTGTCACGGAATTCCCGGGTAAAAGTCATCGTTTAAAGTTTCTTGTGACCTGAAATCCTTCCACAACCCCTGTTAGGTCAAACTCATTACTGCCAAGACAGTATGTAATCCGGGGTAATCCTGCAGACGTCAAACCTTTTGTCCGAATTCCGTCAACTTAACTTTTGAGTTGTCGTTTCGCATTTGTGACACTTTTCTATTTTTGGTACAGCACATTCAACAATCAAAACAGCTTGTGGGTTCTTCTCTTTTTTTACTTTTTACAATCATGGCCTTCTGATTTCTTGTTACTTACCTCGCTCTTTCATCTATCTCCTTTCTCTTTTCATTTCTCTATTTGGTATTTCTCTTGCTTTTACACTCCTTTCGGAATCTTTTACGTTCTCAACACTCGTTTGATACAGGCAGGTCCTTTTACAATCTCTGCATATCAGCGTCAGTAAAATTCGTCGCTTCAACCGAAAAGATGTTGTTCACAAGTGCTATTATTCTGGCTGCAAGCGTCGTAGATGCAGCAACGGTCAAGCGACATACGAATAATAACCTTCAGAAACGTGGACTGCAAAATGACATCGCATGTCGGGATCTCATCATCATACAGGTTCGGGGGTCTGGCAACACATATCCAGGTCCTTTACTAAGTAGTGAAAATCAAATTTGTGGATCATTCAAGGTTCGTCTACAGATATTCAATCACGAGTGACTTCTGAGCACATGGCTAATCATAAATCTAGTCATGCTTAGCGACTGAGTTGACGTACGAGGCCATTAAATTCCCTGCTGCTATGTCGGCTTATTCCGCTTCCATTGTCACTGGCATTAACAGCCTTACACAAAGTCTTGGTGTATGTTATTCAATATAGCCATTATGAGCACGACTGACAGATTTCAAGGATATATCAAAAAAATGTTCAAAAAGCAAGATCGCAGTCATGGGTTACTCCCAGGTTTGTCTCCAATCTGTCGTCTGTTGTTTCTACGAGATATGCTGACGTTACATTTAGGGAGCTCAAGTCGTGGCATACACATTCTGTGGCTGGCCAGGAGCCGATGGACAAGCTGGTTCGGGTCCAATTCAAGATAACAGTGCTGGTTAGCTGCATCACTTATAGCCATTGCTGAACTTTGCTAATATTTTCATGTTCTAGTCGCAGCTATTGCGCTTATTGGCGATCCGAGCCGCAGAAAAGGGGATACGTTCAAATACCAAGACGCCAAGGAAGCTACGGGCCATGGCTCCGCCGAACGACCGGATAACAACAATTGTGCGACATTTGCAAAACGTATGATATCTTATTGTCAACCTGGAGATATTGTCTGTAATGGTAACGCACAAGGAGACTGGTCAACGCATAACAACGCGCCTGTAAACTATGGTACAACGGCAGCTCAGTGGGTTATCGAAAAGGTCTCACCATTGATCGGAACATCGTCCGCGCCTGCCGCACAAGCTGTAGTACCTGCTCCAGTACCTGCTCCAGTACCTGCTCCAGTACCTGCTCTAGTACCTGCCCCAGCCGCATCTCCATCTGCTGCACCTCCCGTGCAACAACTCCCTCCACAGAATGTAGTACATGCTGCAACTGGTCCGGCTGCAGCATCTCCAGCATCGAGTGCACAGCCTGTGGTCCCAGTTGCTTCAGTAGCAGCATCACCTACGACAAAGGCTTCTATCATTATCTTAGGTCCAGTAGTGACTGCTGCAGCGACAGTTGTTCCTTGGTTTTCTGCTAGACCTTTACGTGGGCAAAATGCAAATAATGGTAAAGAAAGTGATAATGATGACGACGACGTCGTGACAGTCACTACCGACCTTGTTGTTACGGTTCCTGTCACTGTAACGTCACTTTGATGATATTGCGACTATCTGCTTCGTACCATGATGAGTATATTGAAGCCAAAGCAAGGACCGTTGGTCTACATTTCTAGTAGCTGATTTTTACAATAGATCTTATTTCCTAGCAATTTCATACCTGTGTAGTTTTATAGTATATATATATAGAAATGTGATGATGTTCTAACCACTATCCTTTTATATATGCGATTGTTCCATTCATGTTGTAAGACGGACGACAATGCTTGGCGGTCGAGAATAATTCTATGTCCATCGATAATATCGCCAATGCGATCAATCGGATCAAGGCTTCTGTCAATCCGTTCCAATATGACAAGAGATATATGCAACTCGTATAAAGTCACTCATGCGCGCAATGCAGAACATGTGGGGCATACTACCATGGACCCGCTCCAAGCTAGCATCGATGCAGCCCGACAAACGTACACATGACTCATGAGCATCTGAACATTCCCATCATCCTACTTTAATCTACAATACTCATCTCGGAGACTTCAGTCGAGTAGTACATATAAAAATGTCATCAAGTCCATCATATATAATCATTGGCGCTGGTATTTTCGGCACATCGACCGCATTACACCTCAAAAGAGGCAAGCCTCAATCTCGAGTCATTCTTATCGATCGGGACCCGTATCCTAATGGACGTGGAGCATCGTCTGATCTGAACAAGATTATACGAGCAGATTATGCGGATGAGTTTTACATGAAACTTGGTCTTGAAGCGTTGGATCAATGGCGTACTGAGCCGCTTTATAAACCATTCTATCACGAGACGGGCTTGTTATTGGCTGAAAATGGAGGGGAGATGGGAGGAATGGGACAAATGTCGTACAGGAATTATAAATCCTTGGGAGTAGAGAGTGGAGCTGAAATAATGAATGTGGAAGAGGGAAAGAAAAGGTTCGGAAAGTGGTTTGAAAAAGCGAATTGGGAGGGAGCGAGAGATGTGTATTGGAGTCCCAAAGCTGGTTGGGGAGAAGCCGATCGAGCTATGGAAGCTATGATGAAGGCTTTGATCGAAATGGGAGTGGAGTATATTGAAGGAAATGTGGAGAAACTGTTGTTGAGAAAAGAGGATGGCGGATGTGATGGCGTGATATTAGATGGTGGAAGGGAAATGAAAGCAGATGTTACTGTATGCTGTGCTGGAGCAAGAACGGCATTGTTGTTAGCCGATACTGCTCCGGAGAATAAAGAGTTGCAAGTTGATGGAAGAATGGTTGCTGCTTGTGCTGTGCAATGTACTGTCAGCTGTGATCCTAACTACAAGGACTTGTATGAAGGTGCACCAGTACAAATTATTGGAATGACTACTCATGGTAAGTTTCATCATAATCCATACCGAACAGGTCTAACAGCATATGATAGGTGAAAGTATACCACTAGGCCCTACATTAAAGCTAAAGTTCAACTATGAATTAAGTGCTACGAGAAACACATATCACGCACGTTCTGGTCAGACCATTTCAATCCCACCAGCACCTATCAGCCAAAATTCCTGGAGTCACAATGTCCCGCAAGGAATGAAAGATGAAGTTGTCAGAGCTGTCAAACATAGTTATGGGACGGAGATGACGGGCTTGACTGTAGAATCTTTTCGTATGTGCTGGTAAGTATATCTACTCTTACGTGGCGAGAATAATCTCAAACACTAACACGTTATCAAAGGGATTCTGTTACGGCAAATCAGGATTGGATCATAACTCCACATCCTGCATGTCCTAGATTAAAGATTGTAGGAGGTGGATCATTTCATTCGTGGAAATTCTTACCAAATATTGGACGATATGTAGTACAAATGCTTGATGGGACATTAGGCGTAGAAAAGCAACAGCGTTGGGCGTGGAATCGTCCGGATGCTGGAGGTGCATGTGTAATGTATCTACCTAAACGTGACTTGAAGGACGTTTTGGGTTATAAAGAGGTGCATCAGTCATCACGAGGCACTGAATCACCGTTATGACAGTAGGTTTTTCACCGGAGAGTCAGTTTCGAATATCAAAAAAGGCCCACGGCCCAATCCAAAGAACACGATTTGTTATTAGACTTTTTTCTATATTTGGAAATCAACCATGAATTTTATTTTATTATGACGTTTTGACTCCTGGTGATTAAATGCCAACGTTCTACAGTCAATAAACACCTTTGGGTATGGTCACTTCCGAGATTATGTACTTTCTTTATACACCCCAATCTTGACTGATACGCTTTAATGTTGTTCAAGCGATGGTGGTGTCATTGTATAGACGGCTCAAGCCGACAAAGTCCGGCCAGGAAATCATAAATCACCCATATTTGACCTCGGTGTAATTACAATCTACACGAATTCGAAACAAACCCAAACGATACGATTCAAGTCACTAGGCTAGAGCGAAATGTTCTATAAGAGTGGAGGACCTTGTCGCAACTATGAAAGGGGGACATTATAGCCATATTACACTCGGAAATCAAAGTCATCCGTCAGATCAATGTCATCAAAAGGAAATAGACGGCATACAGCCGTCTCAAAAGCAGCATCAAAGGAACATGAAAAACATACAGTCGCCTCAGCGAAAAATGAAGAAAAAATAAGGATATTCGAAACGGAAGCGATCGAGGCTCATCACAAACGACTTGCTCAACAATTCGATACATATCTTCACGATATTCTACACATACAAGGCTGGACCTTAGACCAAGACCACAACCAGTCCACCGAGTCTGAAATTCCATCCAAATTTGAGGTGGCGAGGGAGGTCGAAAGAGATAAAATCCACATACTTGGCTTCTGGCATGTCGTAAATGGTTTATTGAGGCTTGTAGAAACAGAGACGCCAAGTATTGAGATGCTCTCTCGCCACAAAGAAGACATCGGGTATGCAAGTGGACATCTGGAAGCTCTTCATCCGGAAACCGCGTTTTCCCTGAAAAAAGGCTCTGCACATGGCTATGTGTCGGATGAGCGAGTTATAACCATGCAACATTTACAGATCTGGACGAGATTTGCTCAGAGGAGATTACTGGGAGGAGATGGGAAGAACGAAAGCTCGGACAACGAACATGTCCAGCTCATGACTCCTGATGACAACTTGATTATCGAATGGTTGAGAATCATGGTCGCAGGCGCTGATGTAAATGATATGACGTATGACTCGATGATCAAACTAGAGGAGAATGCGCAAAAACGTTACGCCAAACAATTGGACCTTATGGATGCAAATACTCCATTCAGCACTCTCCGTCTTACGCTTATCCTTCCTGTAGAAGCAACCATCTTCGGAATCGAGAAACACATTGAACAATGCATCCTTTCTATGAAAAGGCTGATCTATGCAGTTGGAAAGACCACACCTGGCTTGAATGCTTTGTCGAAACGACTGGATAGTGCGCTTCTTGAGCTGAGTAAAAAGCAGGTTACGACGACTGTAAGTCATGTCATAGTGAGGCGCAAGTTAGCAACCAGATGGGACCCTGATCCGGGATCCTAGCAAGCCTCAGCTATGTAACATGCACATTCATTCAATTGATATAGCGCCAATCATGTGACATAAAATGCCATAGATGAGAATTTGTGGTTTACCTTGACTGTGAATAAATCTAATAATAGTTTACGCATCACAATCATGACATTAACACGTTCAATTTGAAGGTGGAGCAGCTAGATTTTGAATCGCCTCCGTCCTTTGCACAGCTCCAAATCTTGTATTTCCTTGATCAAAGACAGCATAAATACTCTTGAGCAATACGTCACCAAAAATATCAAAATCCTGCTGACCTCTACTTTGAATCCCACCATAAACTAAACCGTTACCAGCATCGGCAAAGCCCAAATCTTCCTTGTTAATAGTAAACAATCGACCTCCAATGTCGAGCTGAACAACAGGCAGTTTATCTGCCGTTGTTGATAAAGGAAAAACATAACCTTGTTGGTCAGAATCATATTTACTTCCTGGAATAGCAGCATAGACAGCTTCAACGACTACATCGCTTACTAGACAAAGAGTAGTCCCAGTGTCTGCAATGGCGGTATTGCCTGACAATGAAATTGATTTACCGTTGATAGAGGCTGATGTACTGTTAAAAGTCCAAAACCCTTGGGAATTATCAATTGGAGTATAATGGATCTGTTCGGTAGTGGAGTTGTTTGCCGACAGAACATCTTGATCGATATAACCAAATGTATAGAAAGATTGGCCTTTGTCAGCATCGGCAGAGTCACGCCAGCTTGCAAGATATGCTGTGAACAATTCTGAACTTTTAGGGATATTATTCTGGGCAATCATATTCTCGACAGGAGTCAGAACGGGTGAAGGAGTGACGGTATTGATACTTCCCCAGGCTAAACCCAATAAACCATCACCGGTTCCACTCGAGAATGCTGGGCTAAGCTTTTGAGCTAATTCGACAGCTTGTTTCTGTATGACAAGTCCTCCTACAGTGACGTTATCAGTCCCAACTGTGCCTGAAGCACTGGATCCATCTCCATATGATATTTGCCATTTATCTTTGGATATGGCTGAATAAGTGCTTGATTTTGATGGATCATAGATTGTATGAGATGAACCGGCTTGTTTAGTGGTTGACGATGGTAATTCAATCGACCAGACCTTGTAAACATGTTAGTTATTTGTATATCCAATTAATACAAAGACTACTTACCCATAAATCAGCAGATCCTGTATCAAAGTCGAGCATAAACTTTTGGCCAGGTGTACCTATAGTGACAGGACATAAATATTCCGTATCATTTTGAATATCCAAAGCATCGACTTGTCCTTCTTGTGGTGTAGATCCAACTCCACTACCCGTTGTCCCACTTCCACTACCAGTGGTTGGACCTGACGTTGGAACGTTACTTCCAGTATTGGGATCTGTCGAAGCAGGATGGTGATGTTTAGTTTTATGGCCATGAGTTTGTACTAAATGATTGACCAAATGTGTTTTACCACCGACACTTGCACCGAATTTGCCTTGATGTTCGGCTTTGTGAATCCATTTGAAAGGTCCTTCTTTGGTAGGTTTGATATTATCTATCCGCGTTATTAGTCGTTTATATTTGAAACAAAGTACTGAGGAGACTTACATTTCCGCAATGCATAAGCATATGATCCAAGACCACTTCGTTTATAATTAGGGTTCTTGACTAAATGAACTCTAGAGAGTCCGTGCGGTGTAGCCATGTCGTTATAATGATGGGGCTCAAAGAATAAAACAAGCGGTACAATCTAAGGGTGGAAAAACGTGCTGATATATGTTTTGTCATGTAGAAAGAGGGGTCGTTGAGATGAGGAGTCTGTGACGTATGAGAGGCCCACAAATATGCATAAATACTTGTATTTTACCTTTTGTTTCTCCATCTGACCATGGTGACGTCCAAGCGGTCAAAGAGTATAATGGTTTAATGTCGTAGAGAATACATCTCACTTTCACCATTGATCATCACAAATTGACCACGCGACGTCTGTATAGCTTCCATGCAGAAGAATGACCTATCCAAAAGCTGTAACTTACATATATTCCAAGATATTACAGGTGAAGACGCCTTTCGTCTTGCTCCGCATGACGTGGCTCGGAGAAGATAAAGTTGCGAGCTGCATATCTGGAGAAACAAGCAAAGCACAAGCATTTTTTGACAGCTTGGCATGACACTCGCTCATAGGAATCAAAAACGTGCCACGGTGCATATTGCAACTGCTCTACTACAGTATACATTATTAAGATGAGTACGACTCTTTTGTAATGATTCTCCTCGCAATCTGTACATTGTCCCCACACTTCTTTAGCTCCCTCTCCAATGCCTCTACAGCTTGATTCAATTCCTCATCACTCATAGCTCCCAATGCATCACATATAAACAGTGCGTTTTTCGTATCATCGCTCAAAGCAGTCCTAGGTCCTTGTCTCCAATTCCATCTTCTACACGTAACGCCATAATCCTCCACCCAACAAACTTCGCCTTTGTCCGGCTTTTCTACCACAATTTCCCCCCTTTCTTTGACTTCAAACTTTTCATCGCCCTTTGCAATGATCAATCGTGCTGCGCCAGTGTATTTGTCTAAATCCTCACCGCCTAGTGGGATCTGATACTTGACTGAAATAGAGTTATAAATGTCTGTAAGGCGATTCACGCGTGGCAAGCCTTGTTCAGGGGTGATGCGACGGATCAGTGCTTCTACGCTATTACGGTGTTTCTTAGGTTTGGCGCCGAAAGACTTGTAGGCTTCTTGCCGTGCGCAAACGTGTGGGATATTGTTGACGCTGGCATGTTTGGATAATTGTTCACGGGCAGAAGATTCAGCATCCAGCAGAAGGGATTCGGAATGAGAGTCGCTTTGTCCGGGATCGATTCCCGATACGGCTAGCAGAACGGCGCGATAGTCAGGTTGTAGAGAAAAGACCTCGGGTGATACCGAAGTGGTGGAGAGGTAGTCTTGTAACTCAATCAACGGTTTCATGGCTATAATCGATATTTGAATAGCGTGTGGAGAATTACAGTAATAATGACGAATTGGATAACAATAACACTCAAATAGCAATAAATTGATTGAACCAGCCAAGCTTGGGCCGCGTCTAATTCACCTCCAATTCTTACTTGTTACATGAATCATTTGTATTGATTTAATTATGTGTATATATATAGAGCTACAGGCTAAGACGCCTGATAACAAGATAATACTAAGATGATCTAGTCCCATGCGTTTGATAAGAGCATGCAAAACGATCTCACGTTTCAGAGACTAACCTTGAATTACTTTATGTCATAGAACAGTATTCGGATCCTGCTGGTACCCTGTATATTTCAGCTTTTGTTTTCATCTCGGCTTGACTATTCTCATCTTTTAAATCTATAATTGTATCGGTGCAAAGGTGTATGTAACAAGGCTACAAAGTATCGAGAGTATAAGTAGAAGTAGTCTAGAGACTTCTGGCTTTCGCTATCAATCAGCAGATTTCCCGGTCAAACTTTTAGGGTTATGAGGCCGTATCCATTCCTTTGCAGCTGGCTTCTCTTGGTCATTGACCTTATACGCTGACTCGATAGGCAGATTTTTCCGGTCGTTGGCACCCGTCGACACCTTTCTCAAATCTGATCCGCACGGTAAGATATGAGCATGCAAGTGACCAACAGAGTTTTCCGGGTACACATGAAATGCTATTACAAACTCACTCTGTTCAAGATCCATGTATTGAATCTTCATAGCAGCGCCATCTTCTTTTATAACCCGTTTCAATTCCTCGTGCTCAACTTTTATTTGTGTCAATTTTTTCTCGTCCATCATGGGATCGACGGGCATATGTTTCCTATAAAACCTGTCCGCTTCCTCGACTGCAATTTCTATAGCTTTATCTACGATACGCTCCCGTTTCCAGGGCTCTGACCACGTACTATGAAAGTAATTTTTCAGTTTATCAAGGAAAACATTATCTACATCTGGCGCGATGACGTTATGGATTCGTTGTCTTGGAATGATCATACAATGTGCAAATGCCATTCCTATATATAGACCATTAGATTTGACAGATCATGGTTGGACGTAGAAGGACATAATACTGACCAGCCGAGGGGTGCATATGCATTTGCCATGGCTTAGCTGACATATCGGATCTGGACGTCTCCGTGATGGTTATCTTCGCAGCGTCGGCTAGTTTCTGTGATAAATAATAACTTCTTGCATCATAGGATTTATGATTGGCGATGACCATGAACTCCTTGTCATGGTCGATGGCCATTTCCTCTTTATACTCCTGTCATAATTGGTCTCTCAGACAAGTCAGGCAACGAAATTGAGGGGACCGTACTGACTGAAAACCAAGTATCTGTAATATGCTCCTTGCCGGGAGCGAATCCCTTGCTGGTATCCTCGAGTCAATGCCTTCAGTTTCTTATTATCACTAGACTATCGCTCATACCAAAATATCGAATTGTATTTCCATTTCTCTTCTCGGTTCTGCCAATTCATTAAATCAGCCAAATAATCTTCGATTGGTGATGTGCTTGCTCGATTTGCTCCATCATGAACGGCCGTATGTGCTTGTGTTGTGCCATTAGTAACTCTCTCTTTTTTATGGCAATATCGTTGCCTTGATTTATAAAGCTCGTGTGCAAAATAATCAACATATCGCTCGGAGCGCAGGTCTGGTAGATCTTCAAGTGGAAATTGTAGATCATTGGGTGGGTGTGTAGCGCTATCTGAGGCACTCATGTTGATACTATATGTCGGTTTTAGCGATAATAAGGCGTTCGGGGCTTGTTGATGGACATGACATGAGTACAAAGGATGCTCGGATAAAGATAGAATGGTGAAAGACATCACACGCAAAGTCCGAAAAACTTATTACACAATTAATGTCGGATTTACACGATAACGGTTCGCACATGCCGGCATGCTGGTTAGCAGGCACGGCAAGGGAATTAAGTTCTTGAGTCGCAAAACAGTTGAAACTCCTGACGAACTAGTTTGTTTTTATTAGTCTCTATGCATAAACTTTGGAGACATAGTGGTCCGAAAGACCATACAGTATCGAATGAGGGTGACAATATTGATTCTACGGCATACATTCGATTGCAAGATCATTCAGCCACACTAGAACCCTGGGAAAGACTATTGCCTGAATGAGAAGCATCTCGTAGATGCTTTTGTTGAGCGCCAGTTCGTCTTACGGCCGAAATAGATCAGCTCCCGCAATAGAGCTCAACAAATACGCCAGGAACAAGGCAAATGGATGTGATACCTTGTAATCGGACGTAAACATCAAAGTTCAAAAGCCCTCGGCCACTGCGATGAGAAGACCTATATACCATTCTATGGTTAAAGCAATAATAATATCCTACCACAGCTTTTTCACAATCAAGCGCAAGTTGGGTGGAATTTGGATTTAACTTTGGTGGTGCAAAGATGTCTCCGGACGTAAGAAAATTAACTCCGCCAAGCAATTGTGTGCTAGTCATGACGTCAACGGTTCGGTCTCGTTACCATCAATATTTCAATTTAAGTTGATTGTTATTCAAAACTCTATTTATTGCCCATGTCGCTGGTAAAAAAAAACAAAAAGGAAATCATATGTCCACCTTTTCACCCGACTCCGACTACGATTGCGTCCGTCGCAAAAGACTCTGACTGGGTGTAATCGAGAATAGTCGACATCAGCATGGCTCCAGACATAATTCGTGACAGTTTCTTCGGACATTTACTCCGAATTGTATTCAGAAATCGCATTCTACGATATCCTGAAGAAAGAGATGCGGCTCTTGCCGGACGGTATTATCATTATGAAAAATCAAGTAACATGGCCAAATATGGTCAGACTACCGTTCCGCGAGATGAAGAGAAATCTTCGGCCTCCTCATCCGAAAGAAAGATTGCTTCGCCATCCGAGGGGAACTCGGAATTGAACGTTCCCAATCCAAAGGCAAACCATGACGAGCGTGATGAAAATGTATCAAACATAGCCAAAACGCCCGTTGACTCTGAAAAGGGTAGAGATGTGACTGTAATTGACTGGGATGGTCCTAATGATCCAGAGGTAGATTTTTTGTGATTTTTGCCCTCTAAATTTGTCGTAATGCTAATGTCTTTATCAGAATCCTAGATGCTGGTCAATGGGAAAGAAGTTTTTTGTAACTTTTGAAATCTGTCTCTTGACAGTCGGTGTATATATTGGTTCGGCCATATATACGCCAGGATTGATGGGAGTTATGGATGAATTTGGGGTCAGTGAAGTCGTTGCAACGCTTGGTCTGACTTTGTTTGTTCTTGGTTATGGTCTTGGTCCTGTTAGTATCAAATCTTCATCTCATGTCTTTGTTATCATATCCACGATACTTTGGAACTAATTTACAGCTATAGATGATATGGTCACCCATGTCGGAGGTTCCTCAAATTGGTCGTATGCCAGTTTATATAGGAACGTTGATTGTTTTTGTTGCACTTCAAGTACCTACAGCTTTAGCAAGCAATATTGGCAGTCTACTTGCATTCCGGTTTTTGACTGGCTTCTTTGGCTCACCCGTCTTGGCTACCGTAAGTACATCGTGAGTTTAAATTGTTGACTTAGTACTAAAAGAACACTAGGGTGGCGCTACACTCGCAGATATGTATTATCCAAACAAACAAGCTTACGCTTTGAGTATTTATGGTATTGCGGCAGTCATTGGACCAGCTCTTGGTATATATTTCAATCATCATTTTTTGCTATAATATACTGATTCAAATACAAGGTCCTCTCGCTTCATCCTTTGCTGTCGTCGCCAAAGGTTGGCGATGGACGATCTGGGAAATACTGTGGGTATCTGGCGCTGCCTTGATAGTTCTTTTCTTCTTTCTTCCTGAAACGTCGTCGAGCAACATTCTTTATAGAAAAATGCGCAGAATCCAAAAGATCACTGGTGATAAGCAAATCACTTGTGAACCTGTTCTCGAGGGCGAATCTTTGACGAGAAAGGACATCATTAAGATGTTATTGGTAACACCATTCACTCTAAGTTTTACCGAGCCAGTGATATTGTTTTGTAACTTGTGAGTCTGAAGATCAACGGTCTTTTTGATCATATTTCTAATCATACTTAGATATATTGGTCTTGTTTACAGTTGTCTTTATTTGTGGTTTTCCGTAAGTAACATTCTTTCACTTTTGCAACACGTATTCATTCATCTTACCTTTTTAATAATAGTCTTTTGCCATTGTCTTTTTGGAAGACTATCATTTCAAACTCGGAATTTACGGTACAACATATTTAGGTCTACTGATTGGCGCACTGGTCACTCTGATTCCATTCTGGGCCTATCTCTATTACATCCAAGAGCCACAATTCAAAGAATATGGCGGTAATCTTCCTCCCGAGAAGCGAATGGTTCCGGCTTTGTTTGGATCATTTTGTCTACCAATCTGTCTCTTTTGGTTCGGTTGGACGGCTGGTAGAACTCATTGGATCGTTCCCATTATCGGCTCTGCATGGTTCGCTGCAGGAGCAATGACTTTGTTCAATTCCATCTTGAGTTATCTTGGTGATGCTTATCCAAGCAAGTAAGTCTTGCTCCATTTCGCACCATATTCTTTTCCGTTTATTAATCATGCTTTGTTATCTAGGGTTGCAAGTGTTTACGCGTCCAACGACTTGATCAGAAGTGGCATGGGAGGAGCATTTCCTCTCTTCGGTACAGCAATGTTTGTCAGACTCGGTATCGATTGGGGATGTTCGTTGTTGGGTTTCCTATCGATTGCGTTTATCCCTCTACCATTTATTTTATACAAACATGGTAAACAGCTTAGGATGCGTAGCAAGAATGCGAGAAAGGACATTTGATTTGTTTATATTTAGATTTCTTGTTCTTCTCGTTTCTTTTTAGTATTTACATTAGTATCTACTCGAGACTGTTATAGTTGTGTTGATCACAGTTGAATTCGGTCTGTATAAATCTCTCAAATCTTTGTAGAATTAATAGTTCATCAAAACACTCTTTCATCGTCTAGCATATGTCATCGTCTAGCATATGAATACGTATAGTTCGTATTTGAACCGCGATAGGTACGTATAATAACATTAATCATTTCATTACATTTCGTTATTATATACATTACTTGACATTATGATATGATATGCAACCAACCTCGCTGCAGTGCATAGTATAATACAGGAAGAAAACAGTGTAGTGCGATGAAATTTCAACAACGAGATACTGTCAATCATTCCAGGACATTTTAGCACATCTCCCAGTATAGATTGTTCAATTCAGTATAATCTTATATGATATGAATGTGGCTTTACCACTCCACACTTGTCTCGACTTGATCTACAACGTCACAATCCAACGCAGCTTCCAAATCCCTCAAAACACCTCCTATAACATTCTTTTCTCTACGGAGTTTACTACCAACCTTTACCCTCGTGTAAAAGACGTTACAATCCCTGCTGTCACATGTGACCGTGTCTCCAAACGGGAGGTTGGAACAAGACCGACAGACGGAATCGACGTCTTCTTTCTGTTTTGTAGATCTCATTAATCGTCTGTAAAGCGTCGTTATTGACGTTGAAAGACGATCTTTTAGTAGACAATTCGCACAGATAGGTATTGTAGATGGTAGATTAAACGGCATGACTGTGTTAGGCACGAGTTTGGTAGAACATAGGAGACAAAACGAAGTAGACATGTAATTCTCCATTGTTGCCTTTTTGACTTCGGCAATGGCGTTGATGGTTGTAGAATGCGCTGCAATGTTTCTGACTCGTTGGATCCTTGGCATCTCATCAAACCATGAACGAACGTTTGCGCCTACGAGATTAAAGATCCGTTCGAGAGGCGGGATCAGGTTTTTGTTTATATAATACTCTGCGTCCAGCTCTACATTGTCGTCGAATAATAATCTTTCAGGCTCGACGCAACGTTCAAAAAGTCTAGCTCCTGGTGCTCCGGCTATAACTACATACGGAACACGTTCTCCATATTGTGGTTCTTTCCGTGGATCTTTAAGCATGCGTTTAGTAGCGATCAAAGCACCAGGTGGCGGTGGACCTCTTTCAGCATATGTCCCCAACTTTACTTCTTTTGCAAAGCAGAAATCTTGAACGGATACTTTTCCCAACATGATTTTCCGACATTGATCTTGGAAATAAGATTTGATGATTGACAGATCTGCCGTCTCAAATAACAGTTTCAGACACTTTTCTTCAATCTTTTGTTCTGCTGGTGTTCCATCCCTACGAACAGTCTCAATACCCTTTGCATCAAATTCAGGGACTGTTTGTGAAGGGTACTCATATTTATATCCTACATATCTTTTCTTGGCCAATAACACACATGGGTGATAGACTTTTTCAAATTTCAACTTTATAGGCCTTGGATTCATAGCTGTAACTGCCGATACTATTTCATTGCCAATGACAAAAGCCTGATCACGAGTTTTACCTTTGAGATATACGAATAAAGAATCTGTATCTCCATAGACGACTTCTGCACCCCATTTGGAAGTAGCATGAATAAAAGCAATGGTTTTTTCCAACGTCTCTCGACCAGTTTGAACTATAGAATCTGCTATCTCCGAACATGGCATTCTACCACTAAATGAAGCAGAAGTATATCCATAAGTGACGTTTGCAATCAATTTCAAAGCAAGTTGTCTATTATTCAACAACTGTTGTAAGGTCCGATCGTCTTTATCTACTTTCATCCCACTTTTAACCATGACACGTGTTTCCAGTATTTCACCCAACATTTTTGCCAACAGAGACTTTCTCATTTCAGGTCTAACGTACATCATCCCATTTGGTGCAATATTTATGTGATCCTTGACCAATTCCAACAATCGAGGTGCACGTTTAAAGTCGGCGAACCCCAATTTATTTATACCTCTCCATGGAGTTACTCTTCCAAGACAAGTCGAGTAACAGTAATTATAAGCAATCATGACACTAGGATATAAACTCTGAAAGTCAAGAACTAATAAAGGAGAAGAATAAAAAGCGGATTGAGGTTCCATAACCAAAGGTAAACATTCTAGAGCATTTTGGTGACCGACTTGTTTTCTTGACGGAGAAACAAGAACAAACGATTCTGGCTTTGCTATTCGAAACATTAATGATTCTACTTTGAACTGGGATCCACGACTAAAGACTGAAAAGAAATCAACGCCAAGTAGACGTGCTTGTTCCGATGTTCTTGGAATTAGTTCATTAACGTCCAAAATATCAAGATCGAGTTGAACTCTTGTCAGGAAATAGTCTAGAGTCTTTGCAAGATCTCTACTAGCTGGAGATTTATACCATGTAGTAAGATCTTCAAAACTATAATGAGGTATTCTACGATGAAGAAGATGAAAAACAACATTCTCCATGGTATATTGTAGTAAATTCAATTCACCTCGCATAGCTCTCCAAATATTAATCATGTGTCTTCCTGTAACTCTAATGGTGGAAGAAGTGGTGAATCCCCATCGGTCGGCATCTTTACCAAATCTACCGTGAGATTGCGCTTTCATTCGTGAAAACTCATCTGGTAGATCAAATTCGTATTTTAACCTAGCTCTTTCCATGAGATAACCCCACGAAGAATTATGGACTTCATAACCAGCCAAAACATCGGGATCAAACTCGCGTACGATATCAACCATGTGGTTTATAAGGTCGAGTTCTTCAGTCTCGTGCTCGATTTCAACATTTACCTGTTTCTTGACTCGATCAGTCAAGTGCCCATCGACATCGAGAATCAGAATTCCAGTACGTATCCCGTCACTAGCCAATGCTTCATCGTCAGTCTTTAAACACCAAAAGATGGCGGCAATCTCGTCGTGTTCTGGATCCGGAGCAAAGTCATGACGGGAGTTAACGTGCACTTCTAAGCTCATGATGGACATGTATTGAGTTTCATGCTGCACACTCGTCGATTTCTTCTTTTGAGAATATTTAAAACCATGTTTATTACGTTGTGTTGGTCCTGTAATTTGAGACATGTCTGGATCAGGACGATTTTGTCTCTTTATCTTGACCATTGGCGTCTGTTTCGGAGCTTCAACAACAGGTACATCCGTCTTCAACCAATCACGCACTTCTTTACGAGAAGGTGGTCGTGCTTCTATTTCCCATGTCCGTAAATTACATTGCCACCTACGTTTTTGATGATATAAAACTTCTTTTGCCTTGTCAACAACGATAGCCGCTTTGTCACCACGACTTGCTGTCGAAGATGCTGAAGCGTCAAAATCCGGCAAGAATGGAAGCGTTGTGCTTTCTAGCTTGAACTCTTGTCCACCGTATTCTCTAGCTCGGTCGGGAACGTCCTTTTCATCACTATAATATGCATCCTGATAGATTACATTTAGTCCAGTTTCGTTCTCAAGCGTAAAACGTACATCAGCAGCTGTAGGTGGTAAAGCTCGATATAATAAAGAAGTCGATCCAAAATGTTTATAGTTTGTTACAAGCTTTTTCCAGCTGGATTGCTGTGTTGTAGAAACAAGTTTCGTGTTTGAGCCATTTAATGAACGCTCAACAGAACTGGGACTGTCTACTTCATTACTTGATACGTTCTTTACACCCTTGTCAGTCTTGCCAGATTGACTCAGACGGAATATTGTGTCTGAATTGCTTGCATCCTTGACAACTTGAAAAGATTGACTTAGTCTCAAAGGTTCCTGGGATGATTGTTTCGGAATCATATCTTGCTTACTTTGGCGGTTGGATTGATCTGTATCCGAGGATTGCATGCTAGATTTTGCAACTTTTTGGCGATCAGATCCAGTCGATGTTGGAGGGTCACTGTCCTTTGTCCAGGGAGCAGATTTGACAGGACTGGTTGAGATCTGAACCTTTTTCTTACGTACAGACTGAGGCGTTGGTGGAAGGAATCTCTTGCGTGATCTTGGTGTCGATGGATCTTCTAGTTGTTTATGAGGTGCAGCTTCGTCTACTTCAGACGCCTCGGGTTTGGTATTTACTACCGGTTGAACAGCCCTTTGAAAACGCTCCCCTTCATATTCACCATCGTCATCATCATCCTTTACAGGGAATTGAGACAACGTCTTTTCATCAATTACAATCTGTGTGGAAACCGGATTGACATGACCTTGACTAAAAATAACCCTTCCACTTTCTGTAGTCAGTGCATTTCGGACTTTATCTAGAAATAATTCCTCAACACTTTCTAGCGTAGTCTGAATATCATTCTCCTCCGGTTTGGGCTTCACGAATGAAGAAAAATTGACGTTACCCCTTCCATCAGCCACTTTTTCATCATTGACGAGCTCTTGGATCAAATCTCGAAATTCTTCCTCGTGAATCCAGCCTCCTTTATCAGTCTTTCTTGGATCAGCAGACATGCTAACCAAAACTTCAGTCGGAAAGGGACTACTGCCTGGATCTACAATTCCCATTCTCTTTTTCCTCCTCTTTGTCTCATCTTTCCATAAACCAGCCATAGATTGAACCAATTTCTCCTCGATGCCCAAAGCCGTGAATCTTTCCATAAAATCGTGATGAAGAGGCCGACCGACAACTTCTTTTCTATTCAAAATATCCTGCACACAAATATCGACCTCAATGCTACAATGACTCTGTTTTACAAAGTCTTCTGCACCCAGTATGTTTTGTTTTCGGATTGTCTTATCATGCCATTTATGTTCATCGCTATTCAATTCCGCCCATTCAGGAATCGGTGTTCGGAAGTACGGTTTATCGGTATCGATATAAGCACAGCCATAAAGATTGAAATCACACATCCACTGTAACAAGAATTGTAAATGACTTTCATACGGTTGAAAAACTCGTTTCATAATCACACCCGAATGTAAAAGATCTGCGAGACGAGTCATGTGGAGCGGATTGAGAAGGTAGACTTTGAGGAAATACTTGTATCCAACCTGATAGCCGAAAAAGGGAACTCCTTTGACCAGACTAATGTGCGCAACATAGATTGCTTTGCCATCGTAGTTGTTTCTTCGAAATGATACTGCAAGAGCGTGATCGATAGTCGACCTTAATGTGGCAATGTAGGAACTGACATCATCTTGTTGAAGACTCCGTCCTTCTTCGTATTCGAGGTATAGATAAGGAAATGCGCCGTGGATATGTGCACATACTTTCTGACCAGTTTCTGTTGCGCCGAAGACTCGAATGATTGGGACTAGAGGGGAGGTTTGTTGAGTCGCACGGGATTGAAGACCCCATAGTGGTGGATCAAGATGTGTAGGAGAGGATTGATAGTGGTCTATACAATTCAATCTGAGACGAAACGTGTCCATGGTCGAATTCTAGGCATTTCGGAAGATTGTCAAAGGATGATGACCCCTACTCGTTCTGAAATGTAAAGAAGTAACTTATACTGTGACAACATCCATCTTTATTTGACATGTTTGATATATGAATCAATGGCTATTATACAAGTTGATTGTGTAATATAGAGAAGTAATCTAAACAGTGGCAAAAGCTTTGTTTACATGTTGTTGATGATCCATCATTATTTTCTAGCGTTGCGTCTTCACGTACGTCAAGACGCGATGAGTTCATGCAATCAATTTATGTACAAAAATCTTGGCGAAATATTCAGCACCATCTTCAACCCAACGACCTGCAATATCGTGTGCTGACTCAACCTATATCCCCCCATAATGCCTCCTCCTCCTCCTACTAAAAAGCTCGGCGATTCCGCATCAACATCTACTTCCTCCAACGCACCGAAAAACGACCGAAACGAATACATACCGTCCTTCATATCCAAAAAACCATTTTATATCCCCGACACACTCAGCACAGACTCCGATTACCTCGAACATCAACGTCTTTCGTCTAGCGTAGCGCGAGATGCAGACAGTCTCGCCAACGCGAAATGGTACTCTCGCGGCGTCACGGCGTCGAATGCCAAACCGGCTGCAAAATACCGAAAAGGAGCGTGTACAAACTGCGGCGCAATGGGCCATTCGTCCAAAGACTGCGTGTCGCGCACTCGAAAGAGCGGAGCGAGGTGGACGGGAAAAGACATGGCTGCCGACGAAGTAGTTCAAGATGTGAAACTCGGATGGGACGCGAAACGAGATCGCTGGAACGGGTACGACGCGGCGGAATACGCTTCTGTAGTGGAAGAATACGCAGCGAGAGATGTTGAAGAAGGGACGAAATATGAAGAAGAGACGGATATGGGAAGAAAACAGCCCACTTCGACGAGACAATTACGATTGAGAGAAGATACGGCCAAGTATTTATTGAATCTAGACCTGGATAGCGCAAGATATGATCCAAAGACTAGAGCTATGCTTGATCCACTTCCCGGAGAAGGAGAAGGAGATGCAGAGGATGGATTTGAACGAGCAGCAGATGATAAAGGAGAGTTTGAGAGAGCGCAGAAATATGCGTGGGAAAGTCAAGAAAGAGGCGATAAAGACGCGGTGCATTTACAGGCTAATCCCACCGCCGGAGCAATACAGAGAAAAAAGGTAGAAAAGGAAAAGGATGAGATGAGGGAAGCGAAACAAAAAGCTTTGGAGGAAAAATACGGAATACAGAGTACTTCTACAACCCATGATATAAAAAGACCAATGGTCATTGTAGAGAATGAACGGTTTGTAGAGTATGACGAAAAAGGTAGAGTAAAAGGACAAGAAGAGAAGAAAGAAAAAAGCATGTATGTGGAAGATGTTTATATCAATAATCATACTTCTGTTTGGGGAAGTTGGTGGAAGGATTTCAAGTGGGGTTATGCGTGTTGTCATTCTATATTGAAGAATAGTTATTGCGTTGGTGAAGAAGGGAGACATGCTGTGGAAGAATCTACCGCTATATCAAGAGGTCAATTACTTGTAGATGAAGGGAATACACTTTCAAATAACGTCATTAATGGCGATGTGAAGAAGAAAAGGTTACGCCAGGATAACGATAATGATAATGATCATGATGATGAAGGACAACAAACATCTAGACGACAAAAGTTGGATAATGATGATAAATGATAATCGTGAATGAATAATAATATTAATGTATATGTATATATTTCTTACTCACGCATAGTACATTTTGTATATTACTATTACTATTACTATTACGCCATTACATGAAAGATTGGCATCAATTAAGCGATTGACATCAAATAAAGATCGACTACTTTTTAATAGATACTTTCTTTTCTCCAATCTTCTCTTTCAAGGCTTGTAACTTTTCTTCTGTAGATTTAATAGCATGACTGATTTCTTTTTCCTTCCATCTTTCATCTTCAATCGTTTTCTTTGTGCTCTTCTTCACCATCGAGGGTTTGACACCAATACCATCAGCTGGATCAACGCCAACTCTTTCCTCTAGCCAATCCCATAAATCTGCCTCTTCTCTAGCCCACATGACATCATAGGCCGCTGTCCGTTCAGTAGCCTGTTTGTTGACTTTCAAAGCAGCTTTTGATCCACGTGGAGTGAGGTTAAAGAACCAACTTTGCACAAGTAAAACGAATAAAACAGAAATGACAATCTGAGGGGTAAAAAAGGGACGAAGAAAAGAGATCAACGGTCCAAGACTTGGTCGTAATGGGTCAAATAAACCCCAATTCTCTTCCTGGACTTGTAAACTCGTCGCAACTCTATTAGCAGCCTGATCTGTCGGGTTCTCATCTTCTTTTCGACTGGTTTTTCCTTTTCTATTTCTGATGGTCATTTTCGATGCAGATCTTGTAGCTACAGCGAGATTGAGAGAAGCAACTAAATCTTTCATGTATTGTGATTGTCCGTCATTGGCTCCTTTCTCGATGGGACCTTTCAGCCAAGATTTCCCTGACCATTCAATTGCACAGCTCGCGAGAAATCTAGTCGAGTTATTTGGTCCCCACATCAGGCAATATCTCGTTTTGGTTACAAAGATATTCCCACTCGGAACATCGGGTGTCTGACATGACACATCGACAGAGACTGATTGATTCAGGTCAAAAGATAGTAATTGAGAAGTCACCAAACATCTTGTCTGCCTCGGACCGACAGGAGCATTCAGTGGTTTGATATATGAAAAGGTAAATGTCTTATTAACCTCATCTAGACCTGTCTTTGAATCTTCATAAACGACTTCACGGGATTTCTGATCATCAATCAAGAATTTACGCATAAATGTCGATGATTGAGGACCAAAGATCAAGGTATAGATCTTACCCAAAGGAGCATTGATAGTAGTGTCAATTAATTGACGTTCATAATGACTAGCAGCATCGGTACATTCTGTAGCCTCGTGTGTGAGAGGTCCAGGTCTTTCGCCAAGCCGGACAACAGAGACAGGACTCGACGGGTCAAAATCAGGAGCATGTATATTAGATTTTGCTGGCTGAGGAACAGTACCGGTAGTTACAGCAGAAGCATGTCTGGAAGATGTTGGTACAAAGTCACCAGGATCGCTTCCAACAGCGCTCACTGTTCCACCACCTTCTGTAACACTATTTATATCCTCATCGTGGTCAGCGTCTTCATCATACACGTCATCCGAATCTCCATCCGAGTCACTAGTAGATCCTGTCGAGTCTCGTTTGTCCGACTTTGCGGACACTACAGTGTCATCTAGTGTCACACCATGGGCTGTTAATTTGAGATTAGCATGAGTCGTTCTCCAAATACCATAAAGAAGATCAAAAGTAGAATCTCGTGTGACGAAACTTGCAAATACATTACGTGAATGAAGTGTTTGAATGACCAAGGCATTTGGGAAAACAATAGCAGTGTTTTTCTTTTCTATGGCAACAATTTCGTCGAATGAGATGACTAGATTTGTTACCCATCCGAGAAGGTTACTGGCAAAACAAACATGTCCTTCAGAAACGTAGAATCGGCCATGAAGTAATATATCACGCTGTAATGCAGCACTATAATCTTCAATCAAATAATCATCCTCTGGTACACTTCTAAATAAAAGGTGAAAGTCTTTATTTCTTTTGCTGCTAGCCACAGCATATCCAGTAGTTCTTGGACCGATAGCACTGCCTAATGAAGGAGTCGTTGCATTTCCCAACGTATTTGCTGTTCCCGTCGAACTTCCCCTCTTTCTACCCTTTTTACGATCACTGAGTCTACTTCTAATACTACTCGATCGTTTGACTTCGTTATTATGATCAAGAAACGCCGAAAGAACTCTTGCAGGGGATGGATCAACGTTGAGGCTTCGATGTGAAGACGATACAGATGCTGGTCGGGTAATCTCGGAATTTATGATTGCATCTACGGCCGACTTGTCGGAAGTCACTGGATTTACACCATTTATGACTCTGGATGAGGACAATTCATCGAATCTACGACTTGCGACGATCCGATTTGGCATATTCGTTCGTGAAGCCTCTGCTTGATCAAACGAGGAGGTCATGGGACTAGGTCCGGTCACATCAGAATCAGTTCTTACTCTTGACACATCACTAGATTCTAATTGTCCAAACGGCATTGATCTACCTTGCGGATGTGATACTGATCGCTTATGAGTATTACTATTGTTTGATTTATCGGCAGTGGCCAATGATGTTTTCGAGTGGTTGCTCTGAAAAGTATTACCGAGACTGCTGGCTGCTGTTTGTGCGGCTGAAAAGACTGACGATAGGAAACCAAGTGGAGGCGTTCCAGTTATAGACGGTGGATTGTTGGATTTTGTTTGCTCAGGATTGGCTTTTGGTGTGGAATCGCGATCTTCCACGACTTTTTCGATACTAGGAGTGCCCTTCCCTCGCAGATTGGCGAGTGATTGTTGAGGCGAGACTTGTGTTGGAGTTGGCGGAGTGACCAGTGTTGAAGGTCTAACAGTTGTTGAGTTGGGTGGTGTGGATGGGCGTTCGTGTATGTCTTTGTTGTTTGATTGCGGCATTTTATTTGTGTTGTGCAACTCTGTCCTTGAACTTGATTGCAATATTTCGGGCTCTGTGACCGTATTGACCAGACTTGAAGGCTCACGGTCATTTATGCTTATTGGATTGCGTTCTCCGACTGATGTCGAGACTCCATCCATTTGTAGCCTGTCCTGTGGTTTCACACCGAGTATTTCTTGATCGACAGAAGTTCGGATAGTTTCTAGATCAGTCGTGCTGACATTATTACTGGTGAAGCCTGACTGTGTACCAAGCCTGTGATGGTCATTAGTATTGCTCTTGGTAATGACTAATGGACGAGCGGCCTGGAAGATTGAATAGTCTATAATATTACTCACCTATCATTATTACTATCTCCGTCAATGCTGTTTTGTCCACTAATTCTTAATTCATCTTGTCCCGATCCAGATCTTTCATGCAACAACGATCCTTCTCTCGAAGCAGAAGTATCCCTTGACACTAACGTTCCACTCTTTTGCGAATCTTTATCTGTGAGACCACTCTTTCTCCTCTTTGATTTGCCTGGGATGAGTCTCGATAGTCGACCGTGAGTTCCAGATCCCTTTGATTCTACAGAGGCAGGTGATATTGCCTTTTCATGGTCATTATTCGTCGATGTACCCGAATCATCGTCCTCATGCGTTGTGACTTTCGACAGATGATGCGTCGCAGGATTGATTTCAGAAAGCAACTTTTGTAGTCGAGAGACTTTCTCACTTGATGGCTGACTTGAAGGGGATCCTGTTGTGCCCAGAAGATGCGACATTATATCCCACTAGCTAGATTTCGTGCATGTAATTTCTAACCCTGTCGTTTGTCGATGTTTCAGATTATATTTGTATTAATCATGGAATCCAAGAGTGTGCTGAGCTATATAAACAATTGACAGATGCCGCTACACCGATTTACTTATATTTGTTGATAGGAATGCTGTAAACTAAACGAATGGTACAGCAAGGAATGTTGTCGTCAAGTGCCATACTGCGACCAATGTTTCACGATGAGGATCTCGTGTCTCGTGAAATTACGTAATTATTAATATTAAAAATAAATTTCAACGATTTCTTGTTAATTAATTTCGATTTGTAATTAATGACCATCCATAGCTAGCTTACATGCTGCATTTCTGACAGTATAGACTGATGCGCGACAACAATAATCATCCTTTTTGTTGACGATAATGGAAAGCAGTGCTATAGTCTCGGTAAGCCTAATTTTCGAGCGGTATAGCTCTGTGATCGTGAATATAATCATGCCAACATCGTCAGGCATTTGGTAAAGCCCAGAAAGCTGCCAGTGAGACGGCAAAAGCAAGACTTAATGTCGCCGGAGCACAGCATCGAGAGGCTGCAAATCTCTATGCAAAAGCCATGACAGATACAAGCGATGTCGAGGTCAGACATGATCTCGTTGTTTTCATGCAATGACGTCTTAACACTTTTCAGGCTTTGAGAATACTCAAGCTCTTAGAAGATCAGCATACGAAGCTCGCGCAAGTAATTGGGACCGGCGATGATATTCGACGTCGTATGATCGTAGACAGCAAAGTACGCCCCGCAGACAGCACGCCACGCGAAACTGGCATGATATCACAGCTTGGAAAACCGCAAACTACCACCTTTCTTCGGCCAAGAGATGTTCCTTCAGCACTAGCAAAGGATATTGCATCACGAAGGGGCATACCTGCCAGTCAGCGCCAACAATCAAATACTAGTGGACCATCTTACAACGCACAAATCACACCAATAGCGGCAAACCTTTGCATAACGTCATCTCCGAGTCAAAAAAGTCGCCCTACTAGCCCTGAGGCGAGGAGAAGGTCATCAACTGATCAAAAGTCAACCAAATCCGATCATGGCGATCGGAAACCGATCACTGAGGATGGCTTTAGCAGATTTTATGCAGATTTAACATCAAACCCGCTAGCCAAATTATCATCAATGCTGGCCTTTGCAGGTCTCCCACTAGTTGACACAGATGTGGAACCGCATACTTCACAGTCTGCCAAGACAACGACTCGCGCGTCTGCAGGACCTGATGTCACTCGAATGTTCTCGAAAGCCGCCCTCAGAGCTTTGGATGACAAGCATCGACATCCAGGCAACATGTTTGGACCGGGCGAGAGTTTTTACGTCATTCCAACAAGTGGCGGTACAGCGAGTTATGCAAATGTCTTGACAAAAGACAGTCAAAGAGTGCTAAATTCGAGTAAAACTGACGAAATTGATGAATTTGTAGACGCAAAAGAGGTTTTGACCGAGGGGGATGGTCGTGCCAAGCCGTCTGATGGGCTCGCGGGTGGAAGAACGTTGCGAGAAGAAGAATTGCAAACCGAAAATGCTGCATTGAAACAAATTCTGGATAAACTTAGCCATAGACTTCAAGCTTTTGAGTCTCATGCTCAGGATGCCTCGATGCAAGCTCTGACTCAAAGTATGATCAGCGTTCGAGCAGGATCAACTATCGGTCAATCTGAAATGGAAGAGAGGTTAAAAGCAATGACAATACAACTTGAAAGGGAAATGAAGGAGCGGAAAAGTCTAAGCGCTGAAAACACCCAACAAAAGCAGGTTATAACAAAAATGAAGGGTCAGTGGGAGGATTTGAAGGATTCTGCCAGAGCGAAAGAAAAGGCTAAGCGAGAAGCAGCTCTGGCGGCAAATATTTCTTGATCACAAGTATTGACTACAGCATTGAGGTCAAATGCTGTATATGGACATTTCTTAGGCTTGTCGCTTTGATGATATTTTTGAAATTGTTACTCGTTACACATTCAGATGATCACTATCGTAAATCCACATTAAATTACTTAGAAGAGGCGAATTGTTGTTATACTTGAATGCTTGAGACTACTACATGAAGCTAGTCAATCTAACAGTTGGTCTTGTATCTGTTAAGCATAACAAGCCGCGTCAGGGCTTACAGCAATGGTCGATTGGCTAAATTGATGGATATATATACTGCTATTCGATGTGTAGGATGTCGAATGGCAGAAACAGTCATAAATCATGTTGACAACTACTGTTACGGACGATTTCGAGTAAAACGGAATTAAGATTGCATGATACTCGAACACGGAGATGTCCAAACAACCTTGACAGGTCTCGTGGATACATGATCAGATCTGGCTCTGTAGGATCTTGTAAGATCTTGCTATGTAAAAGACATGCACCATGTCATGGGAAAATGATTATGTAGAATATTAGCGAGCTCGGGTATCATATGGATATTGTCCCGTGTGTAATTATGGTGTGATATAATCGGCGGTGTGATAATATAAATAGAGTTCGAGAGTTGAATATATCACGTGCTAGCTTGTTCTTGACCCCACCAAAAATTTCTCATAAGTTATCGGTCAATTCTGGCTTGACTCATAAATTGATCTTATCTCTTATCGATTAGGCATTACTTTGGTCGCGCTGATGAAGTTTGCAGCCACGACATTCACTTCTCAAGGTAGTGTGCTACATCCAATCTGTGACATGTCCGGAATCAATGCTGACTTTGGAGCAGATTATATTTCAGATCACCTTTGGAAAGCTTCCGAGCACTGAAATCAGACCAGAATAAGAGCTTGTAATTAACACATACTCTTGAAAATAAATCATGTTATCACAATCACGACTCTCTTTTCAGAGATTCAGCTTGACAAAGAATGTCACATCCATTCTCAGATTAAATCAGTCACGAGCATTCGCCGATCACGTCCAATCAAAAGTTCGATTCCCTCAACCAACTTCGAGTAAAAGTACCACTCCTTGTCATGAAAGAGCGACTTTTACAATCAGAGATGGACCAGTTTTTCATGGGAAGAGTTTCGGAGCCAAGACCAATATATCTGGTGAAGCCGTCTTTACTACTTCACTCGTCGGTTATCCAGAATCTATGACTGATCCTTCTTATCGTGGTCAAATCTTGGTGTTTACGCAGCCATTGATTGGAAACTACGGGGTTCCTTCGTCAGTTAGAGATGAATATGGACTTCTCCGATATTTTGAATCACCGAATATACAAGCTGCCGGAATTGTCGTGGCAGACGTGGCATTACAATACAGTCATTGGACAGCAGTCGAAAGTTTGAGTGAATGGTGTGCAAGAGAGGGTGTTCCAGCAATTACCGGAGTTGATACACGCGAAATTGTGACATATTTAAGAGATCAAGGATCTTCACTTGGAAAACTTGTCATTGGAGAAGAATATGATGCGGATGAGGATGAAGCGTTTGATGATCCTGCAAGTATCAACTTGGTCAAGAAAGTCAGTACCAAGGCGCCATTTCATGTGCCATCTCCCAACGGCGATTTGCACGTGGCTTTGCTCGATTGCGGTGTAAAGGAGAATATTCTTCGAAGTCTAGTCTCTCGTGGAGCATCTGTGACTTGTCTACCTTATGATTATCCCATCCAAAAGATTGCAAACCATTTTGATGGCGTTTTCATCTCTAATGGCCCAGGAGACCCGACTCATTGTCAAGCGACATCTGATAATCTTCGTACTTTGATGGACACTTCTCAAATTCCAATCATGGGTATATGTTTGGGTCATCAGCTTCTTGCTCTTGCGGTTGGTGCCAAGACCATCAAAATGAAGTATGGAAACAGAGCACATAATATTCCTGCTTTGGATTTGAGTACAGGCAAATGTCACATCACATCACAGAACCATGGATATGCAGTTGACATCTCGACTTTACCTTCTGATTTCAAAGAATACTTTACTAACCTTAATGATGGGACGAATGAAGGGATGATCCACAAACATCGTCCAATATTCAGTACACAATTCCACCCAGAAGCAAGAGGCGGTCCACTTGACAGCGCATATCTTTTCGACTTATATCTTAAAGAAGTTCGTCAATTTAAAAAGACACAGAACTTGCTACAACCAGGAAGAGCTACCAGACCGAGTCCCTTACTTGTGGATTTATTGGCAAAGGAGAGAGTCGGTGTTGAACCAGGTGTGCCACAGTTTGATGACCAGAAAGTTGCTGGTGACCTCTTTCCTTCTGCTGTTGTAACAAATCATACAGCCTAATCACCAGCTGTGGCTTAGACTTTTGCTAGCATACTTGTTCGTAGCATTTATTATTTACTATTTCATTGTCATTTCGTCTTGAGCTGTGATCATCACTGTTGCACTGTATTGATTTTCCCCCACAAAACGCGTTGAAACTCATGTCACTCCCAATTTGGCTTAGCTCGTGAACTCTAATTCCATGACGTCTTTCTCGTTTGGTTACTGCTGCTTACGCACGCCAGGCTAGAAAGTCGACACTTTCGACTCGAGCGGCATCCTCCCACGGCTTTTCCCGCTATTCCTTCCCGCTCTGCTGGAGGAACATGGTCAAAACATGGGCCAGTCAATTTTGAGGGATTTCTAGCTCGTGGGAATCTGTACTTGGCTCGGGCTCTTCTGCTGTTTCGTTCTGAAATTATCGTTCCCTCATTTCGTGAACTCCCGTTTCCTTCAGTCCTCTATATTGCACACTATGGAAGAGCGTATGAAACACATTTTTGATGCACGTGTAGTAGCACGATAGATGTACGCCTCTTGCTACCATTTCACAAGGTAAGTATGAGACGGTATTCATTTCATTTTGTCGATCAAATTGCGCTTTCATTTTGATGTTTTCGCGCTGCATTTTGCGTGACACGATATTTTGACACAAGGACAACTTTCTTCTTGCTTTTCTACTTGAATATGCTCAAGTACTGCAATGATACGTTGGAAATAGAGCCTAGTAAGTTTGTTCGGGATCATGGGGTCTTATATGTATATACTAATTTGGGGGGATAGTTCATGAGATACGGCTAGCTAAAGGCGGGCCAGCATGGGTGACATTCCATAACGTTGCGCTCATGATATCTGCCGGCTTTACATTTTGTACAATAATCATATCTCTCGTCTTGATAGGCCTGCATGTAACACAATACCGGTATCGAAGAGAGCAGCGATAGTAAGTTATTCCCCAGTTCAAATACTATGAGGTCTACGTACTGACAATGCCAGTATAATTCGTTTGATACTTATGATGCCGGTATATTCTGTCACGAGTGGGTTTTCGTTATTCTTCTATCAACATGCACTATATTGGCAACTTGCTCAAAACTTTTGGGAAGCTATTGCGATACATGCCTTTTTCTCACTTCTTTGTAATTATATTGAACCTGATCCGGCCAAATTAGCACGATTTTGGGCAAACTATCCTAACAGTCACTCGGAACAATCAGATTTCGATAGATCAGACTATGAACAATCAGATCCTCGCCTCGGAGAATGGATGTGGCCACTAAGCTGGCCACTACCAATGCGCAAGCAAGGAAGACTTGGAATGAAGATGCGGGGTTGTGTTCATGTTCCTCGACGAGGGACAGCATGGTTTTTAGTAAGTTTTCTACCTCAGATACACAATGTTATGACGCTAATTTCCTCGAGATAATTCGTGTCCTCGTATATCAATACTGCTTTTTCAGGCCAACACTTACTATTGCCAGCATCATTGCACAACACTTTGGAAAATACTGCGCAAATTCATACAGTCCCATGTTCGCTAATGTATACATCTTTTCTTTCTTATCGACTTCGGTTGGATTGGCAATGATAGGACTGCTACAGTTTTATTTTCAAGTCAGGCACTTTTCAAAAGTTGCAATTCACAAGCCGACAGCAAAAATCTTGTGCATAAAATTGGTTGTTTTTTTACAATTTTGGCAGGGTGTAAGTAAAACCCTTGAAATAATCCAATGACCCGAGTGACTGACCGAAACCAATTTTTAGATCATCATTAGTGGCTTCATACGATTCAAATTGGGACCTTTCAAACCCTCTGACAAAGTTGCATACATAGATCTCAGCTTAGGAATTCCAGTTGTGTTGTCATGTGTAGAATTGGCCATCTTTGCCGGCGTTCACTGTTTCTTCTTCAAATCTAAACATTACACTGAGTACGAATTGAAACAGAGAGGGAGGGAACCAGATACTCAGCGATGCACTGACCAAGATCCAGGATATGATGATGCAGGATGGTTTCGCTGCAAATTATTTACAATCAGAAGAGCGTACTACGAACGCTTTTATTGCCGAAGATCGCGAATAGTCCGAGCAGGTTTAGACACGTTTAATTGGCTGGAAGTTTTAACAAATATGTGTCTGACCTTTGGAGATTTATTGACTGGGAAATGTGGTCCGAAGGATCCCAGGGATCGCCGAGTTTCTTTATATCCTGAAAAGGGTATTGATGCCGGGGGGGGCATGTCAACAGCTGAAATGTCTTTCGGTCCTGTGACCGATCTTCCAAGGACCACGTCCGTACAACCCAGCATTTCTGATCTCGACACAGTTGTAGACGACTTCTCTAAAGAGGCATTGTCAGATTCTCACGATGGTACTAGCGCATATGACTCAAATGGTCAAGGGTCATTTCCAACTTCCAGCAATAATTCGTTTTCATCCCGGACCAACACTCTAGTACCTGACCCTGATCCGTCATTTCGGAGTGCCACCCAAGGCTCGTTTTCATCCACGACAAGCACTGTCGTAGCTAGCACCGAACAGCCACTTTGGGAGGGGACTCCCAGCAATAGCTCGCTCTCATATGGGGCAAACAATATCGTAAATGAATCTGCAATATCATACCGAACTTCTAGTAGGATCCCGAGTTCATTCAGCACAGGAGCTGCAGGAGATAGCCCTGAAGGGTCACGTCAAATCAAGAAACGAATCTCGAGTCTAAGCAGACCAAGTACTGCAGTAGTCAGCCCTAAAAATTCACCTCGAACTTTCGAGGGAACTTCGGGCTCATTCGGGGCGAGCAGTCTAGAAGTCAGCGTTCAAAACTCTCAAAACCGTCAACTACCTCGCGAATTGACATCTACACCGTCAGATGAAAAGATATCCTCCATCTCATCAGGCATAACGTCATCTCTGAACACTGATCATCGATCAGCACAGAATTTTGCAGGGAAAAGTCCGACAGGAAGTAAACACGGTACTCTATCGTCACCGAATTACAATAGAAAGATGTGGGCATTGATGACAGCTCCTATAGCATAAGGCGGTTCCATGTTGCTGCAATTTGATATACCTGAGACTCATGGAAATAACGATTATCGTACATAAACGTGACAAGCTCATAATTAATCACTTTGAAGGACTTGTCTTCTTCAACCTTAATAGTGATGTTTATCACCCCCGGAAGACCATCCTGTCGTAACCTATCTGTATTGATTGCGAATTACGTCACCAATTTTCATTACCTCTGTTGCCTCGATGACATAACTGACCACTTTTTTTTTCTGAAGCGCGTCCTTGAACAAAGCGCGTAGATTAAAATGCATCCGCTGACAAATTTGGTGAACTATTACGAATGATTAGTTTTGACAATGCTTTGTTATTATTCATAACTTACATGCACGAATCGTGGTAGTTCCGCTGCGGCGGGTACAAATAGAACTGTGACAGTATCTCTATTGTTTCTTCCCGCATACTCATATCAAGATGGTCAGCCAGTCCGATGACAGTAGTCAGAATATTACATTGACTTCATCTCAGGTCTTACACAAACGAAAGCCAATCACTTTCAGCGAACCACCCACTAATGTCAGCGATAAGACAGAGGTACAATATCGCAAAATATATACGAACGATCAACGGAAAAGAGCTGATTTTGTTTAAAAGGTATGGGTGATGCGTGGTAGTAATGAAGTCTTTACGAGCTATAGCGAATATCTGACAAGGTATTGTCTGATGTCGGATCAAACATGACTTGTTTCAAGCTGACGATTGACAGATATGATTTCTATTCACAGGTAAAGACAGATTCAATCTGGTTGGCAAAGGGTTAGTGTGATTGATTAACTTGTATTGATAGAAACAATTCACCGATGCAGTCAACGGCAAGACCGGAATGACATTCTTTGAAGCACTCGAATCAGAGGTTTGTAGATAATATAGCTGTAAAGTCTGAAAGGCCAAGCGCTAATGGTGAAGTAGAACAGTAGCGCAACCGAGATCAACCGATACTTTCCCGAGCCACTTCGCGCACCAATCTTACGACGAGTGCAATTCTCAGAAATCTCTAGATTGGATGATCTAGGTATGTAGCACGCGGTCGTTGTCACTTGTCCCTGATACTGATCAATCTTGTCCAGTTACGAGCGTTTTCGAGGTTCGATAGTCGATTCCATTTACAAGCTGTGATTATATGTTGAATCATGTGTTATAGGTTTTTAAAAGCGATTACTTTCCTGGCGAAGAATTAGTAGCAAATCTACCCGATCGAAACGCTGTTGTGGAATGTACAGTGAGAGAAAAGGCAAACTTTCCGGATTTGAAAAGAAGTGATGGAAATATCGAACGACCAGGCTTTTCAAGATACTTTATACAAGTCAAAGATTCAAAAGAAGAGGCACTTTTAGACGGCGAACATTTGCGACGACACAGAAATGCTTTTACAAAATCAAACATTCGCACATTTTTGAAGCACTGCATTCAAAAAGAAGCATGGATAGGTGCACCGTGGCTTGTAAAGGAGCATTTGGCGCATATGTACCGACTGCCAATGGTAATACCGCTTCACCTTTCCCAAGAAGCTCGATCAGCGCATCTGCGAATAAGTCAAGCTCAACGGGATTTTGCGGCAGGCAAGAGAAAGAAAAGAAAGTCGGATATGCCTCGGCCGTTCAGTCTCGATGTGTTGGAACAAGAGTCAGAGATCAAGTTAGATGAAAACGGAAGTCCCGAAGCACCGAAATATCCTGTTGAGGATCTGGACCTGGATCCACTGACTACAAACGCTAAAAGACCGCCACTAAAGTTTCTCAGTCCTCTTGACGGATCTCCGAATGAAAAGTCAGGGTTATGTATGCATTCAGTAGGATCATTACTCGAGATATGGTCTACATTGATCAGTCACTGGGATGTTTATCAGCTAGATCTATTTAGCTTTGACGATCTACTCGATGCTTTGACAATTGATACGGACAAGATTAAATGTGAATTACTAGATGAAATACATTGTGGAATTCTAAGAGTTCTTGTAAATACAAATGGTGTAGTAGAGGTTCCATTACCGAAAGAGCACAAAGAAGACGATGAAGATGAATCAATAATCAGCAGCGTGCCAGAAACGCCAATTGAGAGTAACAGGGATATCCTACAAGATCGGTCACTGATGTCTGCAGTTATAAATGATCAAATAAAGAACAAATCACATCGAGCTACGGAAATGCTTGAAAGTCACGGTTGGGTAGAGCGGCTACAGAAGCGAGGATTTTCTGATGGTGGTTGGCAGATGATGATGGTCGGAGTACTTTTAACCTTGTCTGCAGATCCTCTTTTACGGCTTCGATGTGAAGCAATATTGACACATCTTGCCCCTCTAGACATGCCTCCAACTCAAGCAACTGTACGGACTCGATATGCCACTCTAGATGTAAATCAAAGGGTCTCTGCGCTCCAGCTTCTCATAGTTTTATCAATATCTAGCACTTCTTTTAGAACGCATCTTGAACATAGATTAGAAGAAATGACTGCAATCCGAAAAACAAAAGTCGAAGTACAAAGAACGAGAAAAGAATTATTAAAAGGTATAGAACAGTTGAAAATAGATCGAGCTGAATGTTATCCAGAAGATGAAGTGGCAAATAAAGACACGAATGGTATCAAGGCAACGACACATGGTAAAGTCCATGACCGTTTGGATGAATCTGAACAAGATGACGATAATAGTGATGAAGACGAAGAAGAAGAAGAAGATCACATGATAAGACGAAGTAAATTGTCCAGAAAAAGGAAGAGATATGAGGAGCTGGCTCAGAGAGAGAGCGAACGTGTAGCAAAGATGTTGGCCATCAAGGAATCAAATGATAAAGTAAAAAAATACAAAAAGATATGTCGAGATATTGATCAAGCGAGAAGAAAGGTGGATGATTGTGAGAATAAAGTGGAAGATTTTGATGGGCGATTAAGAGAAATGCATGTCAATAGGATACGCTTGATGGGTAGAGATAGATTTTTCGGTAGATGGTGGTGGTTTGAAAGACTTGGAATGCCTTTTGATGGTACAAGACCAAAGAAGAATACTAGAAGAGATCGATCAATCAAGGACGCTTATAGTTCAGGCTATGCAAATGGTAGATTATGGATACAAGGGCCAACAGAGCAAGAACGACGAGGATTTATTCATTTGAATGCAGAAGATGAAAAGTTGTATGCTGCGAGACATGGAACGACTGTTGTCATGCGTAAAGATGCTGAAGAGGGAGAATGCAGTGTTTCTACGGCAGAAGAATGGGGTTATTACGACACTCCAGAAGAACTCGACTCATTTATAGATTGGTTGGACGATCGCGGTCGAAGAGAAAAGGATTTACGAAAAGAATTGATGAATTGGAGGGACGTTATTGTCCAACAAATGGATGTCATGCGTGCTCATCTTTATACACCACAGGATCCGACTGCAGAAGCAGATGAAGAAAAGTCACATGTTAAAGAAGCACCAAAGACACGAGTCGCTACAAGAAACAAAGCATATCTCGACACAGAAGATGTTGATAAGAATTGGCCGTGTTTAAAATGGTTTAATACAGCTGTACCAAAGACTGGACGACATTGTATTCCATCACCAAACACGTCATCGTCAAGCGTCGTCGAGTCGATCCCAAAAGACCATCGAAAAGATCAAGCCAAACCCGTCGCTGTGCCACAACTTCCTGTCACAAAAAAAGTAGGTAGACCTAATAATATTTCCAGAACAAAGACTGTGATCAATGATTCAGATGAAGAACCAGAAGAAGAAAATATCGAGATTGGTAGAGGTGGGAGACCGATCAGAAAAGCCAGTAGAGCTGTATCTGGGACTGTAAAAGCTTATGCAAACGGTGACATTGAAGGCGATATTGAAGATGAAAAAGTGGATAGAAAAGTGGCAACAAGACGTTCGACAAGATTGAGTGGCGCACATTGATTGCTATATGTTAAATATATATAGTAGTGAATTCTATCTGGTGTAATATTATGATTAATCTTTGTATCATTATATACTAATTAAATTATTTGTCGACATGTTATTAATCTATCATATAGATTGTTCTAACATGAATCTTGACTTGAAGTCAGACAATCTTGCCTAGTCAGGACTCGATACCATCTTTTCGACGGTCAAGCCAAATACGTCCTCAGACTTGGTATCAGTCATTCACACTGATCTGTCATACATTTCCAATTCGTAATCATATCTCATTGCCTTCATCTAAAATCGTAAATATGTACTATAATGATTGATAACGTGTATTCAGCTCTTTAATAATCCCAATTCCCTCAATATCCTCTTTGCAACTTTTCTCTGTTCTTCCTCTCCCATTGCCCTTTTCCCTCCTTCATCTCCATCTCCATCTTCACGAATCTTACTCCCTGCATCAACCTCTTTAATCGCTCTCACCACCGCCACCGTCTCTCTGACCCCAGCCGGTGCATCCACCCACACTTTTCCATTCCGTCCAACCGCTATTTCAAACCTCACCATCTTTCCCAACTCTTCTAGAACCACCATGCCACCCTTTCCATCCGGTAACAACATCCTCCTCGCCAACCCTGTTGATACATCCACCACCATCCCATTCTTCAACTGTCCCAACCCGTCTGCTTTTCCCGTATTGTCTACGTCGCAACATTCCAACTCGACTTCTGCGCCCGACGTCGACAACGGCCGGACGCGCGCATATACGACGTCGCCGGGGTTTAGTTGCGGTCGCGTCTTGCGCGTGGCGTTTTCAAAAGACAGATACGGTAAGAGCGCGAGAGGCGTAAAGGGCGTGAGTTGGCATGAATACGTTTCGTTACTGGAGTGGTGGATCGTGGCGATGATGAGGTCGCCGGACGAAGGGGTGTATGTGGGAGAAGAAGAGGCGGGGTGGAGATTGAGAGTGGTGTTGCGGGTCGAAGAGGTGGATGTTAACGAGGCGGAAGTTAGGGCTTGGATGGTGGAGGAGGATGTGAGGCGTAGACCGGGGGAGATGTGTAGTTTGGGAATAGATTTGGAAATGTTGGTGAGATGAGTGTAGGTGTCTGGAGAGAGAATGGTTCCGGGGAGGAGAATGTCGGTCATGATTCGTACTGCTGATGTGAATGAAAAGGTACTACAACCTCTTACTATGCAGTAGACTACTACGATAATTACTATACCAAGAAAGAAATCCCGAAGATTAACCGTGGACTTTGAGGATGAAAGAAGAAGAAGTAATGTCGAGTCGAGGATTTTTTTTTCCCGCAGAGAGAAAAAAGATTGAACATCATCACAAAATATATAACAATGTCCGACGATCATTCATCTCAAAGCAAAGTTGCCATTGGTATATCCTTTGGTAATTCATACAGTTCAATTGCATTTGTCCATGCCGATGGAAAAGTCGAAGTAATTGCAAATGAAGAAGGAGGTTTGTTCTAAAACATATCTTTATTGGTAAAGAGTTGTAATTGATTGATCGAGATTGTAGACCGTCAAATCCCCACTGTTCTCTCATATGTCGATTGCGAAGAAGTACATGGAACACAAGCCAAGGCGCAATTGATCAGAAATTCAAAAAATACAATTGCATATTTCCGAGATTATATTGGAAAAGAGTATGTCATTTCTACTTTGTCGCAAACGATCACTCGATAGCTAACATGAATGGTGATAGTTTCAAATCAATAGATCCTACACCGAGTCATGCATCTGCTCATCCTATTGAACATTCCTCTTCGATTGCATTTTCCATCCATGATAATTCGACTGAACAAGCAAGTACCGTCTCAATAGAAGAAATAACCACAAGACAGCTCAAAAGACTCAAAGAGTCTGCATCTGATTATCTTGGAAAACCAGTCACATCTGCCGTCATAACTGTACCGACAAACTTTGAAGAAGTTCAGAAAAAAGCAATAATTTCTGCTGCAAAGGCTACTGATCTAGATATCCTACAATTCATCAACGAACCTGCTGCTGCACTACTTGCCTACGATGCTAGAAATACGGATGGTCAACTTCAAGATAAAAATGTTGTTTTGGCAGATTTTGGAGGAACAAGAACAGATATCGCAGTAATTGCTTCAAGAGGAGGAATGTACACCGTTTTAGCAACTTCTCACGATTACGATATTGGTGGAGCAGCACTCGACGAAACGTTAATCGACTATGCCGCCAAAGAATTCATCAAGAAACACAAGACCGATCCACGAACAAATGAACGTGCTCTTTCCAAACTAAAACTCGAGGCTGAATCTGTCAAAAAAGCTCTTTCAATAGGATCATCTGCGACATTCTCAATCGAATCATTAGCAGACGGTCATGACTTTACATTGACCGTCAATCGATCACGTTACGAACTCATTGCCAATAAAATTCTATCGTCATTCACTCGATTAGTAGAATCTACCGTCAAAAAAGCCGAACTCGATCTATTGGATATCAACGAAATAGTTTTATCAGGCGGTACCTCCCACACACCCAAGGTATCACACTTGTTACAATCCGCCTTTCCTACATCGACAACAATCACTAGTCCCGTGACGTCATCTACTGCATTGAATCCGTCTGAATTGTCTGTCCGAGGAGCAGCTATCCAAGCGTCATTGATTGCAGAATTCGACCACGAGGATATCGAACAAAACACTCATCCTGCTGTGACTGTCATCCCTCACCTTTCGAAAGATATCGGAGTCGTTGTAATCACAGCTACTTCTGAAGGAGAAGAAGAGACGTTTATGCCAGTCGTACAACACAACACTGCAGTGCCGCTTCGTCGCACTGTAGAAATTCCCGTTTCAAAAGACGGAGGTGATGTTTTGATTAAATTGTGCGAGGGCGTTTCGGAGATCAAAGTCACAAAACCCCTGCCGAAGGAAAAGACAGTCATGGACGGTGCTGACGATGAAGATGATGACGAAGAGGAAGAAGAGGACCTGAGAGAAAAAGTCTACAAAGTCGAGAAAACATTGGCTGAAGCTGCTCTCAAAAGAGTGAAAAAGGGTGGAAAGGTAGAGGTTCAAATCAGCGTAGGCGCTGAATTGGAAGTTAGCTTTACGGCTAGAGAAGTCGGTGGAAAAGGTGGTGTGAGAGGTGAATTGAGTGCTGTAAAAGTATAAAAATATAGATTGTAGAAGTATATATAAGAAAAGTTTATAGAATATACATTCGCTGTAAGTGAATTGTTGGCAATCTTCCTGTATAAATAACGTTGTTGCATACCTAATGACTGCGATGAAAAATTGTCATTGGATCATGTCCTGAGTAACCTCTTTCGAACAGATCCGATCTATGCTGCTGTATGTAAATAATAAAGGTAAACAGAAGCAATAGCTAGTACAATCGATTCGCTGAACCGATAATATGCCTCTGCGCCGGCATTGTGATGCTGGTCAGGAGTAATTACTGGATAAGATTGAATTAAATGTAGGATTGTTCTCTCTCGGGAGTCAAGTCACGCCAGCCTCATGAACGATTAGTGCAGAGAAACGCAGGACGAGCCAGACATGACATTTACTGATAATACCGTATTGCATTCTTCTCGGCATCTGGACTCTTCCTTTCAAGATTCTGGAACAGCCAATCCAGAAAAAGAAGTTGCAGATTTTTGGAAGACTAAGATCCATCGCTTTCGGTCTGCATTGATCGTGAACTTTGATTATGGTCGGTTTGATGACCTGATGAGTAGACTTGTAGATTGGGATCGATGATCCATAAATCGGCAGCAGTGAACCCCGGCATTCTGGAATTGATTTGAGACCAACGAAGAAACAAGGATGATGCTCCATTTCCCATTCCATATGTCACGAGTTTCCACAGCCAGGCTTTGTCACTTCAGATCCATCAATGTGTCGTCGAACAATCGTCTGGCGTAGATTTCACATTAACGCTTATTTTCCCTTCGCAAAGCCCGTCCCTCCACAGTAAATATCAACGATTCCAGAAGTTGAATCAAGCCGATTCACACCATTCTTGAATTTTTTCAATATCGGTAACGAACATACATAACACGTTGCACAACCTTGGTCTTCTTGTTTGTCGCTGTTTGGAACTCGTGACAGCAGTGGATGTGGATGTTCTTCTGGAGAGACGAGAAATTTGTCCGAGCATGCCTTGCATAATACATGACCGCAACGCTTGACGAGCACAGCACGCGTGATATTTGATAGTACTTTGTTACATGCAGGACATATACATTTCTCGGGCGCGGATTCTTTGCTCAACGACTCATCTGATGTTGTGGTTTCTTTTGTGAATTTTACTGGCAACATTGTTTTCAAACTTAACTCGTGTTCATCCTCGACGTGTTCATTCTTCTTTCCTTTGGAGGTCTGAGAGACAGAGGCGGGACAGATAGTCTTGGTCCTTGTAGGTTTAGTAGGTTGTTCTTTTCTGACAGCAGACATTTCGCCAGGAACCCAAAAAGATCGCGAACTTGAAAGACCTTTTTTCAACTTATCTTGCTCTTCCTCCCCACCATCATCGGTATCATCGTGACTTTTTCCATCAACTGCTTTTCGCCTTTTACTTTCTTGTAATTCCCAATCAGCTGCTTTACCTACTGCTTCATCCTCATTTTCGTTTCGTTTTCTTTTTTCATTTAATGATAAGCCATTTTGACTATTTTCGAATTTTCTCAACTCATTTACCTGACGTTTTCGATCTGCCTGCTCGTTTATCGCTTTGTTTTCATTTTCTGACTGTATAAATTCTGCTTGTTCGCGACGTAATTGAGCTTTTTGCGCCAGCAGGTTTGAAATTATACATTCTCTGCAATAAATATGTCCTTCATCCGGACATGCGACTGGGTCATTAGCACATGGACTAAAACAGAGATTACACGCTGTTATTTGTACAGAGTTGTCTGATCGACTTGGTGGAAGATCAGCCATTGGCATGAATAACCATTCTAGCGGTCGTGCAGTGAATTTGCGACTATTTTTCGTTTACGAATGACGTCATGGTCGATCACAATATTGTTTCGATTGTTCCGCGGGAAGACTCGGTATTCACTAGACCCAATTATCATGTAGAATGACTCTGCAGCGACTTTTTTGCTCTTTGTCGCATCTCAGCTTTTAATTCTGACATATCGACAGTAATGATGATTTGGAAATAATGTCAAAATGGTGGTGGTCGAATCTCGAGTGTCATCTCGAACGGCTAGTCCCTGCTCAACAAAATCACCAGAACCTAGTAGGTCTAAACTAGATCTAGGTCAATTACCTCCAATCTTTGTATCTCTCACGCACTTTCTTCCCGATGAAGCCGACCAATTCGAGACACGACTTGCTGATCATGGTGCTGTACTGACATATGACATGAATGAAGTTGTTATTGTTTTAAGCAGAGTTGAGAAGAAGAAGAGAGCGCAGTTGGATCTACGCGGGCATGGATTAGAGATTGATGAGACTGCGAGTCAATCTGAATCGTTAAAGTCAGAGATCATCACTAGTAAAGACGATGGATCGAGTACAGAAGGCGAATCGCAAGAAAAAGTCAATCCCAGATCTGCGAATGTAGACGAGGCAAAAGCCATTCTCACATACTTGTCTTCTACGACTATTAAGATTATCAAATCATCATGGATACAGGAATGCTTTAAGAGAGGAAAACTTGTACCAGTAAAGGAGTATATCATTCTTGAAGGTCGGAGAAGAGAATCTAAAGACAACGTGCAATTTAAATCGCCACAAAAGCGAAAAAGAGAACCAACACCGAATGATAGTATTCCTTTAAAATCACTGCAACATCCGGCCGATGGATCTGCAATATTGGCGCGTGCTAGAGCAGAGGCAAGTGAAAGCAGTCCCAAACATGGTCGAGATTTTGGCGCAAGATCGTTTGGTGATAAAAGTAAATCGACATTCACTGCTCCATACGCCGCAGGAGCGAGTCTGGTACGCCATCAAGCCGTTCACCTCCTCCAACAGACCACATCCGAATACGAAGGCCTTCCTGAATCTGAACTACCTCCATTACCAGATTGGGTTGATGCAGAAACTCATTACGCTTGTCAAAGGTCAACTCCAGAACTGGCGTTTAACAAAGAGTTTCTCGACATGTTGAAGGACATTCGACTTGCAAGATTATTGACCGCCGACGAAATTGGTGTTCGTGCTTACAGTACTTCTATCGCCGCTATTGCTGCTTATCCATATAAATTGACTTCTCCACGAGAAATACTTCGACTTCCGGGTTGTGACATTAAGATTGCCAATCTATTTGTCGAGTACGCTAATAGTGGAAAACTAGTAGCCGCTGAATCTGCCAAGTCGGATCCCGATCTTCAAATCCTACGGTTATTCTATGACATCTGGGGAGTTGGTGCAACTACCGCTAGAGAGTTTTATATACAACGTGGCTGGCGTGATTTAGATGACGTTGTAGAATTCGGCTGGAGCACGCTAAGTCGAGTCCAGCAGATTGGAGTCAAATATTATGACGAATTCAAAGCACCAATTCCACGTCTTGAAGTTGAAGAAATCGCTAGAATCATACACTTTCACGCAGTCAAAGTCCGTGACGATCGAATACAATCGTTGATCGTCGGGGGATATCGTAGAGGAAAAGCAGAATCAGGAGATGTGGATTTGTTAATATCCCATCCTGACAGTTCCTGCACGGCGAATCTCGTCAGCGATATCGTCACCTCTTTAGAAACAGAAGGATGGATCACACACACGTTACTCCTGGCTTTGACTTCTACACATCGAGACCAACAGACTCTTCCATTCAGGTCTGTCAAGAACCACGTCGGCGGAGCAGGCTTTGATACTTTGGACAAAGCATTAGTCGTCTGGCAAGATCCAAGTTGGCCTACTAAACACTCTGATTTGGAGAACGATCCCAGGGCAAAGAATCCAGCACCGCATCGTAGAGTCGATATTATCATTTCGCCTTGGAGAACTGTCGGTTGTGCTGTAGCGGGATGGTCGAGCGGAACGACGTTCCAGAGAGATTTGAGAAGGTATGCGAAGAACGTCTTGACTTGGAAGTTTGATTCTTCGGGAGTGAGAGAAAGAGCGGGAGGGAAATGTGTGGATTTGGACGGGTATTATTTACCTTTGTTGTCACCTGGTATAAAGTCAGAAGATGGAGTAGAGGAGCAGAAAATAAAACTCGAAGATCAAGTAGAGGTGAAGAAGATAAAACTCGAAGATGAAGTGGAGAAACAAAAGATAAAAACTGAAGATGATAGTCGTGGAGTTCATAAATTAATATATGATGGAGAAGGTGTCGAAGTTGTACATGTTCATGATAGAATGAATTGGAAACACAAAGGTCGTGCAAAGACTATGGTAGAGGCTGAACAAAGAGTATTTGAAGGTATGGGATTAGAATGGAGAGAACCCTGGGAGAGATGTACTGGCTAATCTTCTTCCGAGTATGAAAGCCCATTTGAATGAATTAATGAAAATAACCCTTTTGTATAACAGTAGTATATATAGTATAATACAAAACACAACCTCTTGTACATCAGAATATCACAATTTCAAATTTCATTCCCATCTCCTTCTCAAAACGGGTCTGGCTGGATCCCAAGGCCCTCTAATCTCATTCTTATACCTTTGCAAACCAATCAACCACCAACTAGTCATTCCCATGGCTAGACAGCTCCCAGAAGCACCTAATATACTTCCCACGATTCCACTTTTCCATCCACCTCCGGTAACGACTATACAAAGCCCCGCTCCAGCACCCAAGATCAAAGCTGATGTGAGAAGGGCATCTCCTACCTTTGTAGCATGTCTCACAAACCGTCTAAAGACAGGAAAAAGACCAAAGACTTCTATACTGAACAACGTCAGACAAAAGACGTGAGTTGGCAGACGTAGACGAGACGCAAGCACAGTACTAGCCATCAAAGCGGCGTTTGTAGATAACGGAGCCGGGAATTTGTTTTCTATTCCCGCGCTGTTACCGTAGTCAAAGGTAAAGACGTTGATTATGATCAGCCAGGCGGATATCGCCCATATACTATCTTCAGAAGTCGACTTTGTGAGAGATCTCAACATTGGGGAGAGAGCGAGGAGGGTGGCGTAGATGAGAATAGCGGATTTAGCAGTTGTGAGACGAGAGATGGTTTTCGGGGAAAGAGGGAGAGGTGGGCTTTGAGGGGGAAAAGAAATTGAGGCGGATTCTGGAGATATCGATCTTGGAACGTAAAGTGGAGAGAGAAGTGTTGATTGTAGGAGATGATTCGAAGAAGAATGGTGGACGAGAGATTGTGTGCTGGATCTTCGGGATGTTAGATCTGCCGATACGGAACGTGTTCGACTTGCTTCTCGACTAATGGAATCTACACCGGAAAAGGATATTCCAAGCATGTCGCTTGATTGCACATCTGTGTTTTGTATGATGGTTTCCGTCTCTTCTCTTCCTTTTCGATGTCTAGAATCATCCCCTATCTCGTGCGCATCGTCTACGAGTATCGTGTCGTCATCTTGATATTCATCTCGTTTGACTCTTTCGAGATAGATTTCTCTTGCGATCCAGCCCAAAACTGCTGCAGTCGTTGCCCAAAGTACGACGGTAACCGGAGAGATGCGATCCTGAAATATCCCACTAAAACAAGATATGAATATAATAACGCTTGCTACGTGTTGAACTATGATTGTGCTATCTCCAAACAAAACCCAGAACTCATATGGTCGAAGCCGAGGATTTCGCTGTAGGGCGGACAGAAATTGATCTTCGTCGGTATAGTTGTCGGGATCTTTACTGATCTAGTCAGAGAACATACCCTACTAAGCTTTTTTTGAAAATGGACTGACATGGCTGTTTCACCCACAAGAGTTTCTTCCAAGGCCTCGTTCTCCTCGATTTTCTATCATGCGCCGATGAAAGTCTATGTCGTGTTCTGCTTTTTTCCGATCTATACTTTCGCCCATCAACATCATTCGAGCTCGCTTCGTCATGAAGTGAATCCTTCGGTCCGAGTGGAGAACTTCTACGAGACGTACGGAATTGTTGAGATGATGCATGAGTGTGATTTGTCGCATAAGCGTCTTCGGGACGAAGATGTAATGCAGACGATGTAGGCAGATATGGTGGATTTTCCGCAGCTTCGGAAGATGATCTCGGAGTGCTCTCATCGACCGAAAGGGTCGACATTCGGTAATCACAACATCTTTACGATTACTGACTATGGCATGGCTTGGACAAATCTGAAACGTCTCTGAAATACTTCGCGGTGGAGTTTTCCAGCCACCGTATAAACATGGAGTTATGTTGAACGTCAATTATGATGCTGTTGTAAACTGTAAGCGTAATTGTATCCTATTACCATTGTAGTCCAAGTGATATTGTAGTATGGATGTAACCAATTTCAGTCATACACAGAAGCGGTTCCCCGAAAAGAAGTGCGGTAGGTTTTAATGGAAATACATCATTGAAAATTGGTAATTTATGCATATCATGTAGGAGTTCTTGGTGCTACTGGTTCAGTCGGTCAACGTTTTATTTTACTTCTTGCTCTACATCCGCATTTCACTCTACATGCAGTAGGTGCATCTGAACGTTCAGCGGGCAAAAAGTACAAAGACGCTGTACGATGGAAGCAATCATTACCAATGTCCAAGCAATTGGGTGACTTGGTAGTGAAAAAGTGTACACCAGAGGCATTCAAGGATTGTGATATCATATTTTCAGGACTCGACAGCGATGTAGCAGGTCAGGTTGGTAAGGAGCTTATTATATTCAATAGGTCTATGATCCTTTTTGACGTAAAATGTCGTTAGAAATGGATTTTATCAAGGCCGAATTTGCAGTCTTTTCAAATGCCAAAAATTATCGACGGGATCCCATAGTCCCACTTGTCGTACCAACGGTCAATCTCTCACATATGGATATTATCAAGCATCAACGTAGTCATCACAAACTGACAAAAGGATTTCTTGTATGTAATTCCAACTGTGCAGTCATTGGAATTGTTATACCTTTTGCAGCGTTACAAGCAAAGTTTGGTAAAGTTTCACAAGTATCAATAGTAACCATGCAAGCTGTATCTGGAGCCGGATATCCAGGCGTCAGTAGTATGGACGTGATTGATAATGTGATTCCTTTTATCTCGGGCGAAGAGGATAAATTAGAAACCGAAGCACAAAAGATTCTTGGCAACGTGAGCAGTGACTGTACTGCTTTTGAAGGACAAGACACATTAAAGATATCAGCTGCATGTAATCGAGTTCCAGTCCTAGACGGCCATATGGCATGTGTTTCACTAAGGTTTGAGCGACGACCTCCTCCATCTGCAGAAGAAGTCAAATCTGCAATGAGGGACTATATATCGGAAGCTCAGCAATTAGGCTGCCCTTCAGCACCCGAAAAAGCAATAGTTGTACTTGAGGAACCTGACAGACCTCAGCCAAGACTCGACCGAGAGACAGATCGAGGTTATGCCGTCAGTGTTGGTAGAATTCGTGAAGATGAGAGCCAAATTTTTGACATTAAGTTTGTTGCATTGAGCCACAATAGTAAGTTTGACACAAAGCCTAATAATAGATTTGCGTTGACCTTGTTTTCCACAGCTGTCATTGGTGCTGCTGGCTCGTCAATTCTAAATGCTGAAGCAGCTGTCATCAAGGGTTTGATATAGGTTGTGAATGGATTAACGGTTGTAGATAGTCAATTCCATTCATATTTCAAAACAGTACAAATAATCTATCTCGATCGTCAATGCATACCTCAATTCATCTTTTTGATGTATTGTGTTTGCAATTATAGATGTAGCTCAGATGAGTGATTGATTTAACTGTTGCCATCAACAGACTAGACGAAAAGTACATGAATGATAATCATCTTCGGTTGATTTTCGGCTTTTGCCGGCTTTGCGGGGTATATGATGATCATGACATGTGCTCATTGTTGTCAAGCATGTAATAATTTTATGATAATTTCATCAAAGGCACATGTGTCAGATATCCAACCACCATATGCTTTAGGTTGAGAATATATCTCCTCCGTGGCAATGCCAGCACCGAACGCGAGTCGAAAGAGTATCTACTGTCCAATTCTCCCTAACAAGGTCGCTGTCTGATATACAATTAGCCGCAGTTACCGCTTCAGACTCTCACCGAAATCTTATACCGAAAGGTATTTTCGAAGGCATCTTTACAGAATCGGAAAGAAAGAGTATACTCAAATTAAAACCTGATGTAATCAAGTGCCTTCCAAAACCACATGCTCCAGGCGAATGGGATTCTGAAATTACACATCGTGAGATTTATCATATCTCAAAATGTCAACTTCAAATCAAGCTGATTTTTATATATAGCCAAAGCGAAGGATGGACTACCCAATCCTATACCCACTCCCATAACAGTACTTAGTAAAGATATCACTCTGTCATTCGCGACAGGACGCCCCCTCGCCGATCGAACGGATATATTGAAATGCAACCACTGTAGACGAGCCATATTACGTCATCGAGCAACACAGCATGTAGAACACTGTATAGCCAAGAAGCAAGAGAAACAACGTAAGAAAAAGGAGGCGAAAGATGCTCGTGACGCAGCTGCTCGCAAAGCAGAAAAGGGTGAAGAATCATCCGAAAGTGAAGATGCAGAGGGCGAAGATGAAACCTTGTCGGCAAAAACAACTCGCAAGATTGATGGACCACAAGCCGGTCAAAAGCGCAAGGCAGAAGATGGATCCATCATCATTGGCGGAGAGAAGAAGAAGAAGAAAAATAAAAAGGATGAAATCAAGGGAATTAATAAATTACCGAAACCAAAAGCTCCAGTGGATGTGGAGAAACAATGCGGTGTTGAACTTCCTCAAGGCGGTCAATGTGCAAGGAGTTTGACGTGTAAATCGCACTCTATGGGTGCCAAAAGAGCGGTACCTGGTCGAAGTGCACCATATGATAAACTTCTTGCAGAATATCAGCGAAAGAATCAAGCAAAATTACAACGTATATCCCTCCTTTCTTCTATCTTATTGATGATAATAATCTCATACTGACATGATGTGATTTAGGAGCTGCGATGGATTCTCAAAACTACGCTCAAGACGACATGTACGACGACAACGCAAATGGTCTCCCCGTAGATTCCGACGACGAAAAAGAAAAGGTCTTCGCTGCAATTACTCGCGCTAGACCAAGGCCTATGTTTCAACATATTCCATTTCCGCTGAAAAGAAAATATCAACACGTCAGACTTAGAGATATGCTTGCAAACGCGTTGGGTAATACATCGACGACGAATGGACAGAGGACTAGTATTTTCGCACCGTTTGCTTCTACAAATACCGTGAGTGGAACAGGCATGTTTTCACATTTAGGCATCACGCCGCAATCTGCTGTTTTGATGACTGCAAACACACCATTTACAAACCCCTCGGCGTTGTCTAATGGAGGTGGATTGTTTAGTGTTATGAATGCTTCGGGACATAGAGGTAGTTTAGCAGAGTCGTTGCATTCTATATCGGGAATGGGAACGGATAATTTGACCGCAGACCTGATTGCTGCTGCATCGGGAGGGAGAGAGATGGAAGTTGGTGCTTGATCGTGTGATTAATAGAACATTACTATCATTCCACATTCTGTGTCGAGCGTGTCGTATAACGTTTAATGGTAGGAATGTCATGATATCATTAATCAAATGCTATGCTATGCTTTTTCACTATATTATACCCATCTATCAACTTTATGCACCATGCCGGACTGTTTCATGCTAGTTGATCAACTCCCCTCGTGTCGACGATAAGATGTACTTCCCGCTCTACTACGACTAAATACTGACCTGACAGTACTTAGCAAACCAGGACTTCTTGGCTCACGATTATTATCATTCGACGATTGACTCTGCTGCAATCGTCGAGCTTCCGCTGCTGCACCTGCTGCTTGACTTGCTCTTCTTCTATCATTCATGTCATTACTGTTATTGTTACTATTATTATATTGAGCGTGACGAGCTTCAAAACTGCTGTTTCTCCTCGGCATGGTAGTACTTGCGTCTCTATTTCTTCTACTCGGATGAGCAGAAAAGGGATGCATCGGAGCTGGTCCAGCAGCAGGAGTATCCGGGACGGTCCAAGGATTGTTGGCAGTTCCATCTCCAGATGTCGGACCGTTTTGGCCCCACATTTGGTCATGTCGCGGAGCTTCACTTGACTGTCGTGGTCTCGCAGAGTCTGGAGGGGCGTCTTTTGCCATGATACCCTGTCTACATTGCGGACATGTGTCATGTTCTGACAGCCATGCTTTTATACATTCGCCATGAAACCAATGATGACATGGCAATTCTGTGACTTCTTCTCCTAATTTAACCGCTTCTATACAAATAGAACACTCTGCAGTTCCTTCTTCGCCGAGATCCTTCTCATCAATGACATGTTTTGGTAAATGAGCAATAGCATCTTGTGTTGCAGGACCAGGAGCGTTTCCAGAAGTATGTTGCTCCATAAGTTGACTTATGATTTGATCAAGAGCTTCCTGACTATAAACTGCATCACCTCCCTGCATCATTGCCGGGTTGAAAAGACTTGCAAAGATGGGTCCTAAAGGTCCGAGTCGAGCAAAAGGGTTATCGGCCTGTTGTCCAGACTCCCCACCTTGTGGAAAGAAGAATATTCCACCTCCACCATGAGGAAAAGGGAAGTCGTCAGATACATTAGAACCACCCCGAGAAGGACGCTCGCCTAACGGAGTGGTGCCTGAAGGAGTGGTGTTCCCTGATCCAAACATCATCTGGAAAAGAGGTGGAAGACCTGGCATAGGAGAATTGTTTTGTGACGATTGATTATTATCATTATGACCACGTTCTGTAGATCCAGAAGTAATAGAATCGCGCTGATCAGGCACACGTAAGAACGGACTACGAGTCGTTGTTACACGCCATGTAAAGCCTGGAACTCCACCGGTCCGCGTAAATGAGCTAGGCATATCTCCAGGAACAGATCTGGGTCTGTTTGTCGTGGTAGATCCACGTCTAGAACCTTCACTTGTATCATCTGTGGATAGAGGACTTCTGACATAGTCTCGTCTATTTCCAGGTGATAACTGTTGAGAAAATGGCGATCCTGTTGATTGCCATTGCTCTCCATTAGAAGGTCTAGCTCCAAGGATATTCCCAAGCATTTGCGCAAATGTTCCAACTATCAATTGTACAGGACTTGTTGCTTGACTGCCGTTATTCGCGGGACTGTTCGAGTGGCTTGTGGACCATTGGCGCGTCTGACGACCATCTGGACTATCAGAGTTGACATACGTGAAACCGAATCCTCCTGGACTATTAGCCGCACCTTGTATGTCGCGTTCCCACTGTTCATGTATCGACATTGCATCCCCATGATGTTCATCAAACCCTTCGTCATGCTCTTCATCTTGCCAGTCTTGATCATCATCTTGCCAGGCTTGATCATCAGGAGTTTGAGAATGAGAGGTAGGAGATGAATTATTTGTTGACGATAGGGACTGATTGTTGCGTGGATCGTGAACTTCTTCTATCTAGTTCAATGGGTCAGCATATTGAGTAATGTAATGATTGGTCTAAAGTTACTATTTCTGTAAAATCCGAATGACACTCCGGACATACAAGTCCATATTCACCCCTCGACCATTGACTTCTACAAAGATGGCAGAAGACCTGATCGCCATGAGGGGCTTGATTCATGATGAATAGGTTAAGTCGAAATTCTACAGTACCGCTTGTCTGATTGTTTCCCTACTGAGTTTACTGTAATGAAACCCTTTGGAATCTTCTGGAATGTCTCAGGTAAAAGGACGGAGTGAAGCGGTTGGCGTCTCAATATTTGATCAAAGACGATTCATGATCGGATCTCAGGCGTGGCATCTCATAGGGATCGTAGAGTAACTGAGTTTGAGTATACGAGGACCGTTCAGGTATGGACTCCCAAAGAGAACCAAAATAGATTTGCCGTAAGTAAGGCTGCAACAGACGAATCAATCACTCGCGGCGAAACTCTAAAAGTTTCATGTGGAGCATACGATGACGTCAGTGGAACTCTCCGCCCGAAAGTATGTCAATGATTACAGTTGTAATTTGCTGCTTTTAAGATCTCATTGATATAGAGGCCGAGCAGAAAGATGGATGAGCATCTCACTTTGCGATACAAGTCCAGAAAGTATTACTTATTACTGTACCGAAAATGCAGCAATCAACGCCATAGTTCTGTCATTTGCACTGCCACATGTATATTTTAAGAAATGTTTATCTTGGCAGAATCCCTTTCTCCACTTTTAGTGGGTCGAAAGCGGTGAGTATAAATTTCATGACTTGATCACGTCAGTCCCCAAAAAAAAGAAGTGGAGCAGAATTATAAAAACTAGTAGGAACTTCAAGTCTGGCCGGGAATATACCATTCCGGTTCAAAGCCGGTGATAAAGTCACAATGGCACCCGAAGCCCACCACCATCGAAGCACGACGAAGGGCGTGCAAAAGTCCTTCAAATCCAAGCATTCCACAAAAGGCGCCATTAAAGAGAAATTAAAAGGAAAAGTCGAATCACTCGAAAAGGGGAGCAGAAAAACACCTCATCAGCAGGTAATGTCAAAATTAGATCGACGGAATCAAGCCAAGCAGAAAAGACAAACTCATAATCTGGAATTGGAAAAGACGGCCAACCTTTTTTCCGGGAAGAATAGCGTTGCTCGACATGTTGCGGTCATTTCACTTTCGGACTCGATTTCAAGTACCGATGCGATTAGAAATCTTGTGCATAGCGTGGATCCAGATATTATTGTACCAAACGAGCGATTGAGCAAAGTGGAAATTCCGCGCTTCAAGCAGAATTTACAATTCATTGTACCTCAACGACGAGACGTATGGGAGGCACTTGATTGTTCTAGGATGGCTGATTATGTTTTGCTAATCATGAGCGCGGACGAAGAAGTTGATCAACTTGGAGAGAATGTTTTACGCGCCATTGAATCACAAGGAATCTCTACAATTATATCTCTCGTACAGGATCTGGAGAAATGTGGAGCACAGAAGAAACAACATCAAGTACAAACATCACTTAAATCGTTCATACAACATTTCTTTGCAAGTCAGGAGAAAGTCCATTCGTTGGATAGCAGTACAGAATGTTTAAATGTAATCCGAACACTATGTGGAACTACACCAAAAGGTATCAATTGGAGGGATGATAGAAGTTGGATGTTGATAGAAGATATAAAATGGCAGGATACGACTTTCAGCGTCGAAGGAACAATTAGAGGACGTAATTTAAACGTCGACCGATTGATGCAGATTGGTGATTGGAGTGGTGTGTTTCAAGCAGAAAAAATTACATGCATAAAAGCGATCAGTTCTAAAATAACAAACAAAACAACAAAACCTATCGGCGCCGAACAAGAAATAAGTATGAATGAAGATTTAATACAGACAAGGACGGCAGATGCTGATGATATCTTGGAATTGGCGCCTGAAGAGGTAGTCATGGCTGATACGGTAGAAAAAGCTCGATCAACGATTTCTACTGATCGAAAGGGGGTTCTTCTTGATGATCATCATTATTTTGACGATGATGAAGATGAAATACAGAACAAAAATGTCATGAAATTACCGAAAGGGACATCAAAGTATCAAGCTGCATGGTATTTGAATGACGTATCTGATTCTGGTTCTGATGTTGAAGATGTAGAAATGGACAATCATGATGAGGAAGATGACGGACATTCTGATAGAGCGGAGCATGAGAAACACATGGCGGATGCAACAGAAGGTGCACCGTCAGAGTATCCTCAATCAGAAATGTTTTTAGATGCATCGCCACAGCAAGAAGCCGAACAAATAGCTGCATATAGAGCACAAAAGCAAGAAGAAGCTCGAGATGACCTTGAATTTCCCGATGAAATCGAACTTGATCCTGGTGTAATTGCGCGAGAACGTTTAGCACGATATAGAGGGTTGAAAAGTTCCCGAAACAGTACTTGGGACACGACTGAAGATAAAATTCATGAACCGTCAGAATGGACACGACTGTTGGAGATTGGAAATTACAGAGCCGCCAAGAATAAATATACGAGTGAAGCTTTGATCGGCGGGATATCGGCGGGGATTAGGGTTGAAATCACGTTCAAAATCGGCAATCATGACATGACTCACTTGAAATCCCTCGAACGACCTCTTGCATTGTTTTCACTTTTACGACACGAACAGAAACGAACAGTAATGAATTACGCCATCACGTTATCATCCGATCACTTAAATCCAATAAGATCCAAGGAAGAATTAATCATGCAATGCGGCTCACGGCGATTACTGATCCGACCATTATTCTCTCAGCTGGGACATACCCCTAACAATGTTCATAAATTCGATCGATATCTCCATCCAGGACAATCCGCCACAGCGACCGTCATCGCTCCCTTAACATGGGGTTCCGTACCTGTATTATTCTTCCGACCCAAACCAACTACCTCGACTACTGAAGAGAAAGAAGAAAGTTTTACTTCTGACTTGGAACTCGTCGGGACGGGAACTTCTCTCCCTCCATCCCTCAACCGGATCGTTGCCAAACGAGCAATCTTGACGGGAAATCCGTACAAGATCCACAAAAGGTCCGTGACGATCCGATACATGTTTTTCAACCGCGAGGACGTGGCGTGGTTCAAAGCTCTGCAGTTGTGGACAAGAAGGGGCAGGAGTGGATTGATGAAAGAAGCGCTTGGAACGCATGGATATTTCAAGGCAGAGTTTGATGGGAAGATTAATCCGATGGATTCTGTGGCTGTTAGTTTATGGAAAAGGGTTTGGCCGAAATGGGCAGAGAGCTATACTCCTACTTTTGGTCCGTCAAGTATTGCTGGAAATGAAAATGACAAAAAAGTAGTAGTTGATACAAACATGACAATTTAGATGTTTTGTAGATATTATTATCAAACTATTCATGCTTGATGTTTAAGGCTTCAGTCTTTGCTTCTAAAATAACAATGTTTTGTTTCTCCTCCAATGTCTTTTCTTCTTCCGCTTCTTTTCCATCGTCTTCTTTTCTACTCTTCTCCTCCTCTTCTGTATTTTTAACCCCTAGCTCGTTTTGTTTCTCTACTTCCCCTTCTACCAATCCACTCCATCCGATTTCCCGAAGTGCGTCTCCAATGACATATCTCCAAGCCGTATGTCCCGCCACTTTTTCCGAAAAGTTCAAATTCTCCACATTCACAATCTTTTTTCCTTCGTCTTCTCCTATGACTTGAAGTCCCGCCACGCCGTACTGTACACTAGCGCTTCTGTACAAGAATCCCAAAACGAGGTCGTTTTCACTATAAACATTCACGACTCTACCTGCCACTACTGCTTTGATCCGTCTCCAAACGTCGACGTCGTCGGGGACAGCAGCGCCCAAAACGACCACGTCCTCAATGATACCAAACTGTTCGCGATCAGCGAGTGTTTTCAGACACTGATAGATGACTCTCGCGCCGAGACTGTATCCGACCAAACTGACGGGTCGTTCGCCTTGGACTTTTGCCTTTGTCAGCGCGTCGGCGAGGACGAGACCCGCTTTGTCGGCGCGGATCTTGGCCGTGGAAAACGGATTGTCTACGAGTTTGCCGACTTTTAACAACGCCAACGGCCACAATGCGGCTTGGATGGTGGCGAAGAGCGTCCTTTTGATAATCTCTGTGCGGGCGTATGTCCACGCGGTTGATTTCAGGAGAGTTGTGAGTGCAGATCCGAGGGCGAGGAGAGAGGAGAGTTCGAAGCGTAAAGCGAACGGTTCGGAAGAGGACGAGGAGAAGACTTTCCATGGAGAAAGAATGTCGGAGGGAGAATTGATCCAGCCGGATATTCCGATTGTTAATCTCAGATGACGATCTTGCGGTGTGGAGTGTGAAGAAGGGGGGATGGCGAGGGTAGATGGATCGGTGGATTGGACGGGGAGGAATGCAAAATCTTCGACTTCTTTGGCGTATCGCTCCATCATCTCGCCTGTCATTTTCCCGCCGTATGCTCCGAACAAACCGCCTACGATTATCGAACTACCTGCAACTGCACCGAGATATCCAGCGGTGGCGGTCGCTCCCAGACCTATTCCCCCCATGACAGAGCCTACTCCAGCGGCCAAAAGGGGTGCGGCTAATCCACCGGTTATACCGACGATGGCGGCTCCTGCTACTGTAGCGAGGCCTACTTTCCATTTACTACCGCTTAACAGACCGCCGTCATCTTTGTCTTTATCGTTGTTATTAGACGAATGTGCTTCTGTAGAGTTGACGGCAGACAATAAACCATGAGCGAGTTTTGCTTCATCTCGTGCTAGAAAAGCAACAGGGAGATTAAGACAAGTGCAGAGTTGAACGAGTAGGATACGAGAATAGGATGAATATGTTTTAAGAGAGAGAAGGAGAAGTAGAATGGAATGTAACACTAGAGCTCGTTGAGATATTGGAAGGTTGACCAGAGGACTTTTGATCGCAGGGTAGATCCTATGCATGGCGGACTTTACCGTTGCCGAGTCTGTAATGTGGTCGATACTTTGATCGTCTGTAGAACTTGGCCGATCGTGTTGAAGACTAGTTGGTTTCGAGGCATCGTTTACAATCGAATGTGCTTCATCGACCTTTGAATTAATAACTTCTCCTATACGTCCGAGGACTTTCTCCCGCCATGACTCAAAGTATTGTTTCAGACTGGTAGATAACTTGACTGATTGGACGTCTGTCAACGACAGGCCATCAAAGTTGTCATCTATCCTTTTTCGCATAACATCAGTAATGTTAGAAATTAGTTCAATCAACTCGGCACGATCGGAAGAAGTCGGAAGGATAGTTGTGAGTGATGGTTCTTCCTCTTTAGAAGAACCACTTTCATCACCATTATGACTTCCTATAATTCTGGCAAACATCTTGTACTGTACTACTACTCGCTATTTATCAATGAATTACTATCAATATCCATCATGTCGGAGTGTACATAGAAGATCACCAAAATGACGTCATAACAAGTTTAATTTTCACGCATGGGTTAAAATCGGATAATGGCAAACAGGTAGAATAGTATAAAAGAGCGAGAATGATATATCACATGCATATCAATAGATACATATCAACATATTCATCTCTTTCCGCCTTTTTTCTTGGACACAACAATTTTAAAATTACCAGTCAGCTCATCTTTGCCTGCACCATTAACATCCTTTGATGGCTTTTTTGCTACTTCACTCCACCCACCACTACTCTTTCCAGAGTTTGTAACGTCCCCATCGACTGTATTTATATTCTTTGACCTCAAACTTGATGTCGACATGGTAGAGCTACTTTCAAGCGTACCAGAGTCTGCCAACTTTCGTCGACGGAGGAATTCTTCGGCAAAATGACGAGAATCAATCGTGTTTGAGACGCTATGAACGGCTTCGGTAACGATATCAAGCTCGTTGGGAAACGCCAACAAGTTTGTAACAAATTCTTCAGCTATAACGTCAATGGTCAGCTTATAAGTATGTTATATGTTTGTGATTTGTAAACGACTCACCAATTACACCGGTATTTAAATCGCCTCTCAGTTCACCTGCTGCCCATCGCTTGAATTCGTCTTGAGCGTTACCAACAGCTGTTGTAGTACTACCAGAAAATGTACGTCCTACCGTAGATGACTTTCTATTTGCACTAACATTCGCGGGAACAGAAGTTATACTAGGTGTGCGTATTGTAGAAACTGTAGCAGGAGTTTTGACCTTTCCGACTGCACCCACTGTCGTCCATGCATTACCAGAATTGTTGCTTGGAGTACTTGCCAGACTCGTACTTGTCGCAATCTTACTAGCAAGTTCTGCATATCTTTTGCCTTGCATTTGAGCGGCAGCTATACCGGCTGCATTGGCTTGCTGTTGCTTCGCCGCCAATTGCGCAATCTCTGCTTGTTTCTGACGTCCTTCTTCTTCTTGAATCTCTTTTACAGTCTTCTTTCCACTTGCAACGGCAGTAGAAGCCTCTGCAGAAGTCGTCTTTGCCCAAGCCGAATTTGAAGAGCTTACAATCGGTGGAGAAGCAGCCCAGTTCGAGCTCAAAGGCAATCCGGCGCTTTGTGCAGCTGTTGCGATTGCCATGGCTTGAATTTGTGCCAATGCCTCGCGTTCCAAAGCCACTCGTCTAGCTTCTGCAGCTATCGCTTCCAGTTTTGCAGCATTCTTTGCCTCAACTTCTTGAATCTCTTTGAGAGACGGTCCTTTTGGTGCTTCGGTCGGTTCTTTTGCCCATGGTGCAATAGAAACAGATGCTGACTCTATTGAAGGACTATTAGATCGAGAATGTGATTCGACATGTAGCGCCTCTGCAACATGCGATCGATTACGTTGAGCTGCAGGAGCTGGAAGGGGTGATTGTGAAGGTGCAGGTGGGAATGGAGTTGGTAGTGAAGACTCGATCTTTGCCCAAGGGCCAGTAGCAGAAGGTGAGTGTTTAGCAGCAGACACGGCCTGTTGAACTTGCTCAGTCAATGACTTTGGTTCATTTACAAGACTTTGAACAATATTTTCACCATTTCTATCATTATAGTCCTCATTTCGTCTGTGAGGCTGCTCCTGGTACATATCCGACTCGTTCAACTCGCTTTGACCAATCTGAGATTGTTGTTGCTGCAAATGCTCCTGTTGTAAACGTTGAAACTCTTCGAATCGTGCCCGTTCTAGGGACAGATTCATATGTTCTGTCTGATGAGTTTGATGGTATAAATCTTGCTCCTGCTGTAATCTTGAACGGTCTTTAAGCATTTGATTAACAGCCGAATGGTGAGAAGGATCACTATCATGTTGGTGGAGTGCAGCACCGTCATCTGCGCCAAAGCCGCCTTGGTTTATATCAGAAATAGGAAAGTGTTCATCAACATTGTCACGTCGACTGAGCATTGGCAGATTATGATTTTCATCTTTTGAAATTTTTTGGTTTTCATTTTGATAATTACCATGGCTTATACCTTGATTCTGGACCGAAACGAGGGCAGCAAGACTGCGAAGTTGATTAGCCAGTGGATCAAAATAGGTCGGACCACCAAGAGCGTTGCTATTCAAGCCCGGCATAGGTCCGAAATGATCGAATCCTTGTTGAGTTTGTACATGATGAGGAAAAGTAGCTGAAAGAGGTCCAATACCAGGTTGTCTTTGTGCTATTTGCTGTTTAGCGAGATGCTCTTTCTGTCGGGCCATAAGATACTGCTCTTCTTGTTTACGTCTTTCCAGAGCATTTTGTTGCTCCGCGGTCAAGGTAGTCCCGAAACTCGGAAAACTTGCTGCAAACGGCGGTTGTTGAGCGCTTGCCGTAGACGAACTCCCTGCAGCCCAGCCAGACTGAGATTCGCCATGAGCGATTCCGATCTGCGGTACTAGAAATGGTTCACGAGAATTGCCTATTCTGCGTATGAGCTGGGCCAATGGCTCGTACTCATTATCTTCATACTTTTTCACCAATAATTCTGGCGAGAAGAAACCAGCCTTGTACCAGTCGTGCATCTCCAATCCCGACCATGGTCCTTGGGTATTTCCCTGTGGATCTCTATAGATCCATCGCATACGGTCTGGCATTACCATTGTCCTTTGCTGAGCGGTGAATGAAGAATTGTTCAAAGATTGAGATTGTGACAAGTTCTCATTCACGTGTGACATTTGTGGTTCTTGTTGGACTTGTGAAACCTGTTGAGCGTCATCACTATCGTCATGAGTCTGCAATGACCCGTGATTTCTTTGCGGCGTAACGGCATCGACAGTCGAGCAAGAATTTCCCTGGTTCAAAAAATCACTCGCACCGTGAATCCGAGACGGATTGACACCAAGTCCTAATAAGCTACCAGAACCAAGACCTGATAGTCGATCGCCGAGACCGCTAAGAGCGTTGTCACCGAAAAAGTTCTGTTGTGGCCTTTCTCGTGTTGGAGTGCCAGAATTCGATGGTCCTGTATTCCATTGCGACAAAGCGCTTGGACCAGATGAAGCACCTAGGCCACTCAAAGCATTCGAACCGCCACCAAAGGAAGGAAATTGTGAGCCAAATCCAGAACTTAGAGAATTGGTGTCTGTTTGGCCAAGTCCGCTGAAATTAGGCAATGCTAGACCACTATAATCCACATCACCCAGGTCATGTTCTTTATTCATGGACTGATTCGGTTGTGGACTTTGATATGGATTGGTGCTTGTCGGACTCATTGTTCCCGACTGAATAGCTTGATCAAAGCCACGTAAAGCAGACTTGTCAGGAGTCATTCCGAATGCCGAAAAGCCATAACCGTTGGTCATCTTGTCAGATCTGCCGAGTGTATGCTCGGGTTTCCGAGGCTGAGGTGGACTTAGCTCTTCCCCACCACCTAAAGCAGCACTTCCGCTCGGGATATCATTCTCATCGTCGCTCAAATCCAACTGCTTCAGATCACTTTTGCCACTTCTCCAAGATGTATTACTAGACCCTTTCCCAATATCACCAATAGATTGCATTTCGCGGAGGGGTTTTGTCAACTCATCATGATTGTTATCTCTGAGCATTAAACCTTTGAACCTTGATTCCGCTCTGCCTCCTACTAAACCCGGACGTCTATCCGAGGCTACTGTACCAGAACCAAAATTTCCAAAAGCTCCCATGGGTGAAAAACCAGGGCTTTGAGTGCCCCATGGTGACGAGGGTGCGACATGACTAGTAGACACATGATTGTTGGTGTCAAGGCTTGGTAATCCAGTTCTGCCAGGCAAGCCACCGTCTGCCTCTGCCATCTGAAATTTTTCATCAACACTCTCGGCTTTCGAATCAAATGTATGACGTCGTGGTTCAGGCGAAGAAGGTAAGTTGTCATCATGATCTTTGCCGGAACCGTTTGTCGAAGAATACGGATCAGTTTGATCGCGTCGACGCACATTATTTCTCGAGGAGTTTGTCGTAAATCCGCCTTGATTTGTGAAGCCTTGTGAAACCGAGGATTTACGACTGTTGTTCATGTCTTTGTTGGAGCCGTCTCGGTTATTATTTGACATTGACTTGACTGTAGAATTGACACTATTCGAGAATAACTATATTACGATTAGCTTAGAGCGAATGACATGTGACCATATATATATTCATGGCATACCTCTATCTCATCATCTGACATTTGTGATATACCTGCGGGTAGGATATTTCCCTCTGGATTCCAGCATAGTTCAAAAGGACTAGCTGTATCACGATCGTCCTTTCTCTGCCAATCACTCGATTGATTTGTCTTTTCTGGAGTCCAGCCTGATACATATAACTTTGCTAGACTGTCGCTCTGAAGTGTATCCATGTCGTGTTGATGCTTGAATAAATCCAGTAATTGTTCTCTAGAATATCGATATTCATTTGTGATGCCATTTTTGTGGGGAGGGATATATCTAGACGATGCTTGTGACGAGTCGGTGCTGGTCTCGCGAGTTGTTGTGGTATTGGAATATGATGCTGCGAGAGATGATCGGCGGAAATTGTTTTGATTTGAGCCATTAGACCGACGAGGCCTGCATACATTGTTAGTATGATTCCAAGTGTCAATTTTCGATATAGCGATCAAAGTGAAGAATTCACATTTTTGTCCAAGACAAAGACGTCGTCGTTATGTAGGGAGGAGCTGACTCACCATTCGATACCACCGTCTTGACGTGTTGATGATCCAGAGTTCATATTTCCTATTGCTGCCGAAGCAAAAGATGGAGGTGCCATTGTTTCCTTACAAGAAAAAAGAAAGGGCTCTTCTTTTAATCTGTCAAGATGTATGCAATTTCTGTTATGATGTTGAAGACTAGTGTGAATGTATTTTTGTGTGTTGTGATTTGGTTGATTTCGTCGCTTCGTAGACTGCTAAAAATGAAATGCAATCGAAATGTGAAGTCGTGATATGCAAAGTCGCGTAGTGTTAACAATTTGTGTTACATGTGGCACTTTTTTTTCGTGAAGTCTTAAAAAAAAGCACGTTCATCCGCCAAGCTCGAGCTAAAATATTACCTCTAGTTTACTTGTACATTCTTATGAATGAAAGAGAAATACAGCATTGTCTTGAGTTAATACAATGTCTTGACTACAAAATACTAATTTCTAATTTTGATATATACATCAGAAAGACATGTGAAATCATTACTAGTATAATCAATTCTTTTCACAATCTGTCAGGTGCAAATTCTTGCCTCATCTCGTCAGCCATCTTTCCTGGCGAGTCGACGAGAATCGTCAAAATCAAGGAATAATTGTTCGCCAAAAATCTTTCTCGCTTCGTTGCATCCGGTATAGACTTGCTAATCTTCATCAAAAGTGCTTGAAATTCTTGACGTAACCTGTTCAAACTCCTTTGTACGGGTTCGTCATCAGCCGCGTCTTTTCCTAACCTTAAAACGGCGTGTACAAAGTTGGCGAATCGTTGTGTGATAGGATGTGGCGCAACGGAAAGAGCTTGGTTCCCATTCGTCACTAAATTTGCTACAGAGTTTGACACTTTGATGCCGAAGCTGGTTGCAGCCTTTTTGCAAGCCTCGCAGTGCATATCCATAACCATTTGAAATCGTGGCCATAAAATCATGCCAGTTTGATTGACATATGCCTCCATGACAGGAACCTGCTTGCGTTGCAGTTCAAAACTGTTGTGTTGATTTAACCTCACGCAAATCAGAATCCCAAGCGCATCTGTACTTGATTCTATTAAAGATTTTGTCACAGAATAGCCAAGGTCTAATGTCGGTGTCAACGCAATGATAAATCTCTTTCTTATTATTGAGAACGCAGATTGTGAAAAGAGTTCGGTCAAGAAGTTGAACTCACTAGTGGCATTATCGACGAGTGCTAGGTTGAACGCGCGAAAGGAAGCCTCCATAAAATGAAATGATTTATCTTCCTCGGCTATAAATGAGGGTAATGCTTGTGTGTTTGGAGTGTTCAAGCAATCTATCCTCCTGCCAAGGACAAACGCATCTACTGATATCTGCGGAGCTTTTGTGCTTGTTGATCTTTTCTGGGAATCGTCAAGTACGAAAGCATCTGCTTTATCAATACTATGTAATTGCAATTTCCCTATTGCTGTCCTATATCTTGTAAAGTTCGTAAGATAATACCAACGCATGGTGTTGACATATGCTTGAGCTAGTTCATTTTCCAATTGAGGTTGATGTTTCGCCAGGAATGTATAACAATCTTTATATTTTAGGAACGTGTTTCTTTGTAAAACCTGGGCATTTGCGCCGGGTGCGCGAATAGCTTTGATCTGGGAAACGAAATGGTCCCTTGTGCGCTGAATTACGCGATCCCGTAGGTTGAAAAGCAACAGTGTCAAATCCTCGACTGCTCTTGGTCTGCCTTCATTTTTCAATGCTAATTCATGGTCTATAAGTGCAGAGTCCAAAACCCTCACTGCTTTGACCCAATTATCATCCAATTGGCCGTCTACAAGCTTTTTGACCAGACCCGGCACGACTCTCAACCTTTCAACTTCGGGACCGAGCTTTGTGTACAGTTCTCGTCGCCTCTGCAATCCTGACTGCAATAAATTTGATCGATTTTGCAGCGATTCTATCTCAGCGGATGCGGCAAGTAAATCCGATTGAAATGTGCTGAAGTTTTTTTCAATCGAGCTCAGTATCTCGTCACATGCAAGAATTGATTTGTGCAATTCTTCGAGAGGTGCAATTTTAGCTTCCACTTCTGATGTCAGCACAAGACTGGTAGATGTCAAGAGCCTGACTAACCATTGAATTGCGCATCCTCCTGTAAACCAAGCTCTATAGTATTCGAATCTTCCAAGGAGGAATCATTCCCATCGACCTTCGAATCTGGCTCTCCAGTACTGCCCTCACCTGCCGCGCCATTTGCTGTGCTTTCAACATCTGTAGACCCCAATATACCGGTCAATATCTCCAATGAACTTTTACTCGGATCGGCAGCCGTGTCCGCCCGACTAAGCGATGTCGACTTTGAAGATGACCTGGCCGTGTCGGTGTACGATACGCCATTGGATAAAGCTGCCCATGATGAAACCCGTTGACCCTGATCTGATCTTCTCAGCTCGACACTGCTTCTGTTTATCTGTAAAGAGCTTCGACTTTGAGGCACTTGCGAAGATGAACGACTCCATGGTAAAGATCCAAGGGTCGAAGCATTTTGTCCGGCAAGGCGATCAAGCCACATACCATCATATATGAAAAACAATCGCTTCTGATCAACAAACACTACGTAATCAACTCCATATTATAAGCTCGACAAAATGCACGACGGGACGGCACGACACGAGGCAAAGTATAATCTAAATTCGAGCTTTTTGCTTGGTCCAAGCGCCCCACTACAGTTGGCTCTGATTTGAATTCTCGTGACCGAATGCTATCGACAAATTTCGACTGTTCTTTTTCGACTTTGGAGGAATTTTGTTCAGCCAGTCGCACGACTTTTCCATTCTCTTACTCATCTGATCCAATTACTACTCGAACATGGCCGACAATGATAATGATGCTCAGGTAAGTGACAGTCCACATTAGCTCAATCTCACGTAATGCGACGGAAACGGTGACATTTTCACGCAAATTCCAATGCACCTCTCTTCATTACTTTCGAACAAGTCTAACTCGTTTTGACAATACAGCACGAGCACACCTTTGAATCTGCTGATGCAGGATCTTCTCTCACCTACCCTATGCAATGCTCAGCATTGAGAAAAAATGGATTCGTCGTGATTAAAGGACGTCCTTGCAAAATTGTCGATATGTCTACTTCAAAGACTGGTAAACACGGACACGCAAAGGTTCATTTGACAGCTATCGACATCTTTACCAATAAAAAGTTGGAAGATTTGTCCCCTTCAACTCACAACATGGACGTTCCAAACGTAAGCCGCAAGGAATACCAACTCGTAAGTGCATATCATGTGTCTCGATTGCATTCCCTACTTACATATATTGTTTTTTTTGCAGCTTGACATTGGCGATGATGGTTTTTTGAGCTTGATGAGCGAGGATGGTGCGACCAAAGACGACGTCAAATTGCCAGAAGGTGAGGTTGGTGAAAAGATCACAAAGCTTTTCACTACCGATGGTAAAGACACTAGTAAGTCATCATTCGATGCTTCCAACGACTCGACTACAAATTAACCGTCCAATCAGATGTCATTATCTTGACCGCCATGGGGGAGGAGGCCGCTATGGATGCAAAGGAGAGTGGAAAGTAAGAAATAGCAATTGACACAGTAACGGAATTTTGACGAGGGTGGAGAACATCATGGATGGAAAGCAGCAATTTCATTGCCAGAAAGTCTTTCTGATTTGCAATGCCGCAATGTCCACAGTGTTGATCTTGATTTTTTTCTTATATAAAATGCAAATATTGTCAAATACCATTGGCCTTTTCAAATTCCACGACAACTTAAAGTCACGTGCAGATTTCGTGTAAAAAGTCCAAGTGGAGTTTATGGAGTGGAATGTGACATTTTATTCTATGGTCATATTTCTTCAACTTGTTTCTCTAATCTAGTATAATGTGTGATCGCGTACTATCGTAAGACTATCATGATGCTCATCTCCGCCGAAGGTGGTCTGTTCTATTTTGATGGATGCTGTATGTGAGATTGAAAATTGTGGAAGCCATCGATATCATCTCGGTGAAGATGGTTTTACGTATTGTTCTGAAGGTCATCGTCAAAGTCAGGTAAGTTCTGCAGGTATCTCTTGTATTGGGCAGCTTTGACGTATCAGACTGGACTTGTCACAGCGAGAGATGATGATGTCCTACCCGTCGGTGGTGCTACTGCTCGTAAAAGACTCGACCGTGACATAGGTACATATTATGCTCTATAGATTGTATCCTGCATGACTAATAGACAGCCAGAAACGGCAACAAAATCATCTGGCATCGAACATTTCCTTTTATGTTTCCAAGTGATATTACGAAAACAGATTGATTATTTCCTTAAAGGACATTATGCTCCTGCAGAGCTAGAGGTAAATTATCTACTCATACTGCACATTTCACAATACTCACATCTAAGCTAGAATGTCACGCGAGATCTATGGATGCTACGATTGTCTAAATTGCAGACTAGGCTCGCGAATAAAGCTGATGATTTACCCACTGTGATGTTTAGTTCTCAACAGGACACACAAGCTGAAAGTATGATTGGAAACTCAAAGCGAAGAGACATGGCATCATTACCACATGTCGGTGATGGCATCTGTCTGCTGTACTGCGGACTCGTCTTGCTTCGTTACCCAATCACAATCTCTTCGCTTTTCAAGCTTATAAATAAAGGTGAATTACCATATTATAGGACTATATCGTTACTTGACAAAGGCATGGCAAACAAACTACAAGGTAGTTTCCATCACTTGCTCAATCCAGTCTACAAACTACAATTTCTGAATCTTGAATCGGATGTTAGATCGACTATAGCTTTATTCGAAAGTGAATGTCACCTTCACTTGCCTCAAATAAATTACTCTTCATGTCTTTGGCAGATGATCAGAGACCTGGCTCTTCCTCTTGAGTTATATACTGCTACACTAAAACTGTCACAGATTCTGGGGTTGAGTTTCGAATATGGAAAGGTCGACCAAGCCATTTGGAGAACAGAGGCTTTGCTAACTCCAGAGAAACAGCTTTTGGCGAGCCTAGTGGTCACAACAAAGCTACTGTTTCCCTATGATTTCGTAAGCCGCGTACCTTCTAGACCCGATGAGCCTGCAGCTTTGATAATGGATTGGGACGAATGGTGTCGTGAAAGTGACACGATGGATCATAAAGGGTCAGCTTACGAAAAGGCTTTGAATTGCACAGCCGCCAATGTTATCGATATGAGTGCTAATCAGCTCGACTCTTACATGTCTTGGTTTGAAAGTAGTTTTGTTCAGGATGACTCTGCACGCTTGACAACTACAACTAGAGAGACTAATTTTCTTGATGGGATTAAAAGCATGTTTCGGAATGATTATTGTAATCATAATCACAACAACAACGTCCTCGAGACTAACAACAGCTCTGTTCCGGACAGAATTGTGCAGGTTCAAGAGAAGATTTCTCCTGCAAGAATAGTTGGTAACAAGACTTCTGATGAACATCTCACGCGACCAGGAAATCATTATAGAAGATTTAGAAAAAATGAGGAGTTGACCGGCAATATTAGCATACTTTACAATCGCGCTGCAGCAATAGGCAGTGTCTCTGTTGACAGCTTGGTGACAGCTGTGTTTGCATTAGAGAAGATGGCAGAGAAACACCTGTAGTTATGATGCGCAGATCAATTGTACTTGTAGATTTCATTTCCTGCAAACCGTCTGGTCTTGTTACGTTGTTATAATTATAGGAATGCACGGACCAAGAAAACCCTGATTTATCCTTTCCATGCCCTACACTTCCAATTCTCAAAGATTCATTCACAAAGTCGAGTCCAGGTTGAAGTATCATATTTTGATCACTAGACTTGATCAAACCCATCATGCGATCCTCTTTATCCATTCCCGTTCTAGCGGTTTGTGCTGTAACAAATGCGCAACAAATCCCATTCCTAGATCAAGCCAAATCATGGTACACACGCGCGGCATCAGCAGCATCATCTCTCGCACATGTTGCAGCGTCTGCAGCATCGACTCCGACAATCCCGAATCCTATCTCAGTCGGCACAGCAGCATTGGCATCAACACAAGTAACTCGTCTGACGCTTTCAAACTTTCGCAACACCGTCCGACCATCATTTTCGGATCATTCCAATTCTCCCTCATCTGGCGCGGGAATCGAGGAATGGTTTATTCTGATCACCGGTGGTAACAAAACATGCACTGGTCAATGTGGTTTAGCAGAAGAAGCTTTCAATGCCTCTATCCCAATGATTGTCACTTCGGCAACTGTCGGAAATCGCGAAGCAGGTTCTCAAGAGGCGCAATATCCCAAATTCGGACTTTTGGATTGCGAGTCCGAGCCAGTCTTGTGTCATACAGTCGGATCGAGGCCGCCTACGGTCATGCATGTTGCTCTACCACGTCCAGCTGCAGATCAAAGTACTCCCGCTACGACGGTGAGATATATACATCTTAACAGAACGACTACTACAAAGGGTGATGTCGCAGCATTATATACAGAGAGAAAGTACGAGGATACAAAGCCTTATGAAGGAATTCTACATCCGTTTGACGGACCTCTCAAGGGTGGACTCGATGTGGCTGTAGGTTACGTTTTGTGGGGTTGGTCTCTGTTACCGACTTGGGCCTTGATGTTGGTCGTTAGTTTGGGAAGCAGAGTGTTTATGTGAGTCCATTCAGTTTAATAAGGTTGAAAAGTAAGCTTATTTTTTATCCATAGGCGAAAACACAGGACAACGCAACCTGACAGAAGACAGGCGCCAAATGCGGAGGCTAATAAGCGACAATAATGATACGCCTTTAAAAGCTCTAGTATGGTGTCACATCTGTTAATTATATCCATCTGTTATCACAGACAAGTTCCATGTTTCCTTATTAGCTAATTATTCAATATATATGAAAATTGTTATGATCTCATGTCTTGCAACTTTGATCCGCTCTTGACTGTGTCTCTGATTAAACCGTCTGTTGACTACAATGACAGGTACAACAATATAGGATACATGGATCTATGACATTCTTGATGAGCCAGCCCCAAGTGAATAGACGACAGGACCAAAAAATGCGGGGAAAGGTATAAATACAATATGTGATAACATCATACTCTCTGCAGAACATTTGCAGTCCGTACAATAGTCAATAAACGGTCCTGATTATGCATTGGATATACTGTCTGGCCTCTTAAAACTGTCTTTGATTAGCACAAACCCCTTTTGGATCGAAGTTTATCATGGCATCAGAGCAGGGGGAGCACCCCCATCTTCATCAACCACTTTCGCCAGCATTTGATCGGGATACCCATGAAGCAGAGCCACTGCTTCCTGGAGAACATCAGCAAAGCACCGAATCTACATCGGCCCTGTTTTCCAAGCTTTCAACTACTCAAAAACGACGAATCCGAGGAGCTTTTATCTTTCTCTGGGCGTTTCTTGCGACAGTCACAGTCATAGTCCTTGCTGTATTCCTCCAACATTTTTCTCACAATCGACTAGATCACGGTAACGATCATGACCACATGCACCCACCTGGCCACGGACCGCCCGACTTCAATTCTCCGCCGTCCCAGAAACGTAACCTCATCTTTCTTGTCTCGGACGGAATGGGACCAGCTGCTCTATCAATGACGCGCTCATTTATGCAATTGACCACCGATTCACCGTTCAATCAGACTTTGATACTAGATTCTCTACTGATAGGCCAATCTCGAACGTTATCCTCGTCCTCGCTAATCACCGATTCCGCCGCCGGCGCAACTGCTTTTAGTTGTGGTCATAAGTCATACAACGGCGCTATCAGCGTCTTGCCGGACGGAACACCATGTCCTAGTGTCATGGAAGCAGCAAAATTAGCCGGATATATGACTGGAGTTGTAGTAACGACTGATGTTACAGATGCGACTCCGGCTTGTTTTGGAAGTCATGTTTTGGGGCGAGGAATGCAGGATGGAATTGCATTGCAGATGTTGGGATTGGAAGGAGTAAACGGTACAAACAGAGGGAGTAGAGGAAGGAGTCTAGACCTCATACTCGGTGGAGGAAGATGTAGATTCATTGGAAATGGAAAAGAAGGCAGTTGTAGGTTCGACGAAAGAGATGTTGTCGAAGAAGCAAAGGGTTTAGATTGGAGCTTCATCGACACGAAGGAAGATCTTGCAAAGATGAATGAGACTGATATTCCTCTACTTGGACTATTTGCCCCTACAGATATCCCGTTTGAAATTGACCGCAGATTCGTAGCCGAGCAATTTCCGTCACTGCAGGAAATGGTAAAAAAAGCTTTACATATAATGAAAGAGGCAACAAAGGATAGTGAACATGGTTTCTTTTTGATGATAGAAGGAAGTAGAATCGATCATGCGGCACATTGGAATGATCCAGCTGCACAAGTGCATGAAGTGCTTGCTTATGATAATGCTATCAAATCTATCCTTGAATTTATTGACGAGGAAGATACATCTACCTTACTTGTTTCGACTAGTGACCATGATACTGGAGGATTGGCTGTTGGAAGGCGTAAGTGTTCCAAAAACTATCAATAATCATATTGAAATGACTGATGTAATTTTCCAGAATTGAGCCTCACATATCCCGAGTATCGATGGTATCCTACTGTTTTATCTAACGTTACACATTCAGCAGAATGGGTATCAGTACAGTATCACAAATATCTACTTGATTCTCCATCAAAGAAGTCATCAACAAAGCTCAAGCAGTATCTACAAGATCTTGTTAGGTCTAATCTCGGCTTTGATCTGACTCGATCCGAAGTCATGGCCTTGATTGAACAACCTATATTTGCTGGTTGGCTTTTATCAGATATGATCAGTCGTCGGACACAGGTTGGATGGAGTACACATGGACATACAGCTGTTGATGTCAATATTTATAGTTCTGTCAGTAGACAACGTAAAACTCTAACTAACAATCATGATACTAGAAGTGAAGAACAAAGCCCTTTTACTGTTAAACAAGATAAAGAGGAAAAACGAAAGGATTGGATATGGGAAGAAGGTGTAAGGAGGATGATTTCTGGTAACAGAGAAAATACAGATGTTGGTAAGACGTTGAGTTGGTGGTTGAATGTAGAATCTCAAATGGAGATGATAGGTAAAGAACTGCGTGCCGAGGCAGGGTTGAGCAACGGGAATTCAAAGGTAAAGAGTGAACAAACTGTTGTCAAGTCAGATAACAAACCATGGACAGATGCTAAGCTTCTAAGGCAATATGAAGTTTGGTCCAAGTCTCAGACATGGGAGTAGATCATGTCTACTACAGCATATTTGTCCTTGTATTTTAACATTTTGTTTCATAAACTAGACCGTACATTCTATGCATTATTGATTTCTTGTATTCGTCAACACAGCGATGGAGGTATGCTTTTATGTACAATTCTTAACCTCTCAAAGTATGCTATCTTGTAGTTGATGTAAATATAATATGACATGACTAGGAAATACTGAACGATTCTCCACATCCGCACTGTTCCGCTATTCACCGTCCACCATCAGCATTACTTTTAAAAGATATATATAGATGATAAAGACTTACTCATATTCGGATTCCTAAAAACAAACCTCTGGTTCAATTTATCCTCTACCCAATCCATTTCACTCCCGATAATACTGAACAACGCTTTGGAATCTATCAAAACCCTCACGCCGTCCTGCTCGACCACCTCGTCGAATTGGCCCGGCTGGTCGACGTATTCGAGATGATAGGCGAGACCGGAACAGCCTCTGTTCTTGACGCCGACGCGTATCATTTTCGGAGACGGCTGAGAGAGGAGATTGCGAAGTTGAGTGATGGCGATGGGAGTGAGTGTCATTGCAGCTTTCCGTGGCCGAAGACGGGATTTTCGAAACGTTTTGGGAGGGGAAGTGGACGTTTCTTCTCGTTGGCTCGTGTTTTCGATCAAAGGCTTTGAGAAGATTGAAGAAGGGGGTTTGTTGTCCAAAGAAGGGATTTCTGTTATGGGAGAATCGATCGTTTCTGCATTACGAGGCGCGGCAAATTCAGTGGGGATGTGTGAGGGTCGATAGGCGGTGATAGTTTGTAGACCTCTCCTGAAAGAGCGAGTAGGTGGTTTGATTGAGTCTATTGTTCGTAGACAGTTTCTGCAGATTCCAGAAGGATATCTTGTGGCAATAAATGGACTTTTTATTTGGAGGAGATTGAATAGTAGAGACCCCGCTCTGTATCGAGTTTCCATTTCATAAAACAGTATCAGCGGCGATACTATTGGTAGGTCTCCGTATAAAGTAGGGATGTGAAGGTGTTGGTGTATAAACTAGACCAAACATGGATGTCGTAAATCTCATGACGTTTTCAGCCCTATATCATACCTTCGGTCGACATCCGATTGGCTAGAATATTTGAGTTGCACGTGACTGGTAATCGATCATACTTTGACAAACCTCAGGTCGTTCAATTAAAAGCACGATTAAAGAATTGTTTAATGCGACAAGGTAAAATGTATCGATAAGCTTTATTATCCTCGACAGATCAAATATATCAATCGTAATGTTCTGCTTAAGCAGATCCACTATCCCAATCATCAAATCAACTCCGACAATAAGAACATTCACAACTTCGGACGTTTTATGCTGGAGATCACATGCAAATCATTTAGCGCTTCGACATGCCAATGTCCCTGAGTACCCATACGGCTCAGCGCAATGGTACAAACAATCAGACAAAGGTCTTTATGGAGGTCAGATGATTCGATTTGGTAATAATGTTGGAGAAAAGAGTCAGATGAAGACCAGACGAGCATGGCACCCAAATGTTATCACACGTAACCTGCGATCGACTCTAATGAATCGCATTGTAAGAATCAAACTCACGACAAGAGTCTTGAGAACGATTGACAAGGTTGGAGGTCTCGATGCATATTTATTGGGTCCAAAACCAGCAAGAATAAAAGAGTTGGGACTGGAGGGTTGGAAATTACGTTGTGAGCTTCTTGAATTGGCAAAACATATCCCAATGAAACGAGATAGGATAGCGGCCGCTCCACTTAGCACTACTGAGACAGCTCAAGAGGGTTCAGTTGATTTAACAGCAGAAACGGCAAGTCTTGAAACTAAAGATTTATAGTCGATTTGAAAGTACACTATCTTTGATGGATGACTGTGATTATATTGTATATAGTAAATGTAAATAGTTATGAAATAAGCATGAATTGCAACGTATATCCGACGATAGCAGACTTGTAAACAATGACTACATATGTACGAGAGTGATATATGCCAAGAGCCGAAATTTTGAGAATAAGCATGAATAAATATCAATATTGATATCGAAATACATACCATGATCTACTGAATCGTTTCTGCGCCATTGACCCTAGATCGAATGCGACTCTTTACATGGCGCTCCAGATTGCGTCTCATTCACAATCAGCTGGCTACGATACGACCAACATCATCAATCAATGGACCCATATATAATCCATCTATAAACTCTCTGCAATTTTCCCCTATAATACTTACATCACCAGCACATCAGACACGATCAATAGGAATCGCTTCAAATTCGCGCTCGAAAACTAACGAGTCAACGAACAAAGATGCCAGCACAGAAACAGATCGTCGGAAGGTCAAGGCATCTTCAAGTGGTGTACCAATACCACCTCCCTTACCGGATTGGTTTTTCAAATATAATGTTCGACTATACAATGATATACAACAACCGGAGGATCGAAAGGTTGATCGGAACGAGGCACTACGCCTGCTAGATCCATATAATGATCAAGAATTGTTAAAGATACCATATGTTGTGATGGAAAAGTCTCAAGAAGTGAAAAAGCCATCAGTGACGGTAGCTACGGGAGATAGAATACCCAGAGTATTTGAAAAATATCTTGAGCGTATGAGGAGAGACAAGCCGACATCTGAGGTGGCAGAGGAGAGAGAAATGGCGAATAAAGGCAAAGAAAGTGGATCATCCGTAGACTTTTTCCAACAAGCGGCACCTCAAATCAGCGCTGAAAACCCCATCGAGACAAGTGAAAGCACCACTGAGTCAGATCAGACCGAGTCTAACGAAAAGACGGAGAAGACGGAGGATCATAAAACCGAGCCCAAACAACAAAAGCCAGAATTACCAGATCTCGACATCACAATGGATACAGCAGCCTGGACTAGATTGTATTCTCAACTTCTCATCACAGCAATCATGAGAAACTCGGCGAATATTATCGCAGAGACAGCTGCGAGACATTTGGTCATTACGAGCCCAAGTTTTGTAGCACATGATGAACTCGATTTAATAGTCGAAGATTCAGCTGATCTTACCGGCGCAAATATAGTAAGGATAGATGCAAGCGATATTGCTGAACTTGCAGGAAAATATATAAACCCTGCGGCACATGGACCGGGTAGTATCTCTGGTCTACCTTATGATACTTATGAAGGTGGCAAAGCATCTGGTCCGGAGAGCATTTCGATTGACTCTGCAGACATGGAAGAAACCCCAACAGATTCAGAGGTAAGAAGTGAGGATGTCGAATATATCAGCTCTGATGGTGCTGGAAACCCCCTAAAATCACATTTGGATTTTATGAAAAGAGCGAAAAAGACCCTCGAGAAAGCACTAGGAAGTAGAGCAGAGTTTGGTATAAGCTTTGCCTCTCCTCCCCGTTCTATGGCCCAGCAACAATCCGCGAGTCGTGGTGACGATAAAATTGAAGCCGATGAAAATGTCGAAGAGCTGAATGCATGGCAGAAACTCAAGCTTCGGGACTTTTTTGATCAAATATGTTCTGCAGATAGATTAAAGACTGAATCGAACAAGTCAGTAAATGATGCTGTTGATGATTTCACCAGGCAGAAATTTCATAATTTTACGTCTTTATTCAAACATCCCACTCGAAGGCGAGAGCTTTTCGCAATAGATAGTAAAGCCAGGGATGTGTTTCGGAAGAGGGTTGAAAGAACACGGATCACAATGGAAGACTATCGATTACAGCTGGCTCATCATCTAAAGTCTACATTTGGTAATGATTCGCCTGCTTCCACAGAGATATCACAAGTCACAACTGTTGACAGTACTTTATTTTCTGGAAAAGCGACCATTATACATCTTCGAGACATTCATCTAATATATGAAACACCTAATGGTGAAGATATAATAAAGACACTGACAAAAGTCGTTCGTAAGAAGCAGAAAGCTGGCGAACAGATCATGATTGTCGGTACATCTGCAGAATTTTCTGGTGAAGACTTTACGCCCTTGTCACCAGCAGAAGATGATGAATTAGTCCGAGATGAGAATTTCATATCATTACTTTATCAAACGTCTAATACGTTTGGATTGCCAGTCTTGGCTTCTACGAATATCTCGACTTATCCTGTCCAACCAGGCTATGGTCGTTTACTGGAGTTGAATCTTAGAAGTATATTGAGCACGATACATAAACTAGGTTTTGAAGTTTCCGATCGTATATTCAGCGAATTTACCCGAACATTATTATATGCACCAAGTACGCAAAGATTGAGTACTTGGGCATTGACTCCAATTCAAGTCGAAGAAATAGTACTAATTGCTGAAGGAATGAGATCCTTGTATAGCACCAGTAATCAACTCGAAATGATACATGTCGCATCTGCTGCCTCAATAATCGAACTTGTTACAAAGTCAAACATGAACGGACCAATCCCAGCATCAGCAACAATAATATACGGTCACGCACCCGAACGACCAATGTCAGATGGGACATCATCTCCTAACAACGAATCGAGTCGTCCTAACAAGCGATCTTTTACAAATCCGCCCAAACGTAAATTAAACCTTGATGAACTCCGTCGTGTCACCAGTAAGCATGAACAGCGTCTATTCCCCGGTATAGTCGACCCTCAATCCATAAGAACAACATATTCCGATGTACACGTCTCGCCTAACACAATCGACGCTCTTAAAACCATTACCACTTTATCTCTTTTACGTCCAGAAGCTTTTTCCTATGGTGTTCTCGCTACCGATCGCTTACCAGGACTCTTACTTTACGGCCCACCCGGTACTGGTAAAACATTACTCGCCAAAGCCGTAGCAAAAGACTCTTCCGCCACCGTCCTCGAAATCTCCGGCGCACAAGTATATGAAAAATACGTCGGCGAGGGCGAAAAGATGGTCAAAGCCGTCTTTTCTCTCGCCAAGAAACTCTCTCCATGCGTAGTCTTTATCGACGAAGCCGACGCTTTGTTTGGCAGTCGAGGACAAAGTGGAAATCGAACCACACATCGTGAAATCATCAATCAGTTTTTGAGAGAATGGGACGGAATGGAAGACCACTCCGTCTTTATGATGGTAGCTACAAACCGACCGTTTGATCTCGACGACGCCGTATTGAGACGCTTACCGAGGAGGATTCTCGTCGATTTACCATCTCCCAAAGACCGGGCGGAAATCTTAAAAATCCACCTCAAAGGCGAACAGTTGGATTCAGAAGTCGACCTGCAGAAACTAGCGGACCAGACTCCGTTCTACTCTGGTAGTGACTTGAAGAATATATGCGTCGCAGCCGCCTTGAGCGCAGTCAAGGAAGAAAACGAACTATTAGAGAATAGTCGGAAGAAAGAGGGCGAAGCGTCGTATGAACTCCCTGAAAAACGAACTCTGATGAATAAACATTTCAAACAGGCCGTTTTCGAAATAAGCGCGAGTATTAGTGAGGATATGTCTAGCTTGAGCGCGATTAAGAAATTCGACGAAAAGTATGGAGATAGGAGAGGGAGGAGGAAGAAGAGAGGGTATGGATTCGATGCGGGTGGTAGTGGTACTTCCCAAGAGGAAAAGGTTGATGAAAGTGCCGCTAGAGTTAGAGGGGATGAAAATAATGCTGGAAAGAAACCATAGTAGTCGTCATGATTGTATATACAGGTGTGACTATTGATGACTAATATATCAGCTTGTAATGATCATAACAGGCATGTCTATTGAATAATCAATGTACTAGGCATTGTTACAAGACATGTCTATTGATAATGAAGGGGTTATCACATGAAACTTGGAATGATAGTTATTAAATATGCTCTATTGTATTAATAATCAACTATATATGTAATCGCTGCGTAACATCATCATCATAACTTCATATCGCAATCATTGCAAGGACAAGGAAAACGGAAAACAAACCTAGATATATTGATGGAGCCAAAGTCGCCGCGGCCAAACCTACTACTAGTATTGTCTGGGGATATATCCCATGCGGCTGCGCTTCGACCGCGCCTACAAGCGTTGCGACGGCCGGAGCAGTAGCCTGGCCTGCAGACGTAAAGGTACAAGCGCCTAACAGCGAGACGGAAGAAGTCATGCAATTCATCGCCACTGTCTTGCCAACCGTGGACACCGTGTCGCTAATCGTGGACAACTCAGTACTAGTAGCCGTATATGCATATTGACCCTGGCCGTCAGCCGTGGACTTGAAAATAGTTATATCGGCAACAAAGACGCAGTTCCACGTGTGCCCACCACTCACACATGTCGGTACAGTCACGTGGTATGCGGTGTAAGATGTAGCATTCGCAACCACCGTGCCGGTCGGCAATGGAGCAGTTGGGTCAAACGACCAACTTACACCCCATATCGGTACAGGAGTCATAGAGACGGAAGATGCAGCTTTTGTTTGCACAGCTGCTTTGATGACGTTGTTCCCTGCATTAGGTATCACCGAAGTTACTATACCGGTAGCGGTATTAGTTGTTGCAGACCCTCCAGTCGCAGGAGTTGCTTCTGCTGTTTGCGTTGCGGTTGTATCAGCAGTCGTATCTGTATTTGTGTCTGTGTTGGCCGTGTTTGTGTTGGCCGTGTCTGTATTGGCGGGATTTGTATTGGCCGTGTCTGTATTGGCCGGATTTGTATTGACCGTGTCTGTATTGGCCGGATTTGTATTGACCGTGTCTGTATTGGCCGGATTTGTATTGACCGTGTCTGTATTGGCCGGAGTTGTATTGGCGGGGACACTACTGCTAGCTTCCATAACTAATATTTAGATAATTAAGCACAAAAAGACCAAGAAAATGCTACTGCGCTTCTCAAAATGTAGATCGAAAAGAAACAAGTCAAAAGGAAAAAGAGCTGACAGAGGTAGGGCGAGGAGTGGAAGAGAAGAGTAAAAGGACGGGAAACAGCTAGGGTTTATTATCTGGGGAAAACGTAGGATTTCGCGAGCCGTCCCCACACAATCAATCCTTCCGGCGCAAAGCTTGAGAGCGTTGTCTACGTCATTTTTAATCCTCAAGGATTCCGGAGGACTTGACTTTGGGATTGACGGATGCGCGGCATTTGTGTACGGGATGAGTTTGAGGTCACCGCTGATGCAGGAGTGATTGCTAACGTGCTTATCGACAGTCGAGAGTATAGTAGACGAAAAGGGGTTGGGAAAAAGACGTGATTACTTTTAGATGCTTACTTTGCGTCTAAGCTAACTATAAATAGATTTTGTGCAAACAATGCAAATATTTCTTGTTCCTAGATAATTTTGATACATATTTGTATCTTGTAACCACTTTAAATATTATTTGGCACTAATCAGAAAGATGAGATTGATGTTGTGCTTGTTTTGATATACATTTTCGTCTGTATACAATGGAGTGGACTCCAGATCCCGGAGCTTTGTCGCAATTGGCTGAATTACTTGCGGCGACTTTGAATCCGCGCGACAAAACTAAACAAAAAGCTGCAGAAACTGTGTGTAGAGTATTCAAATCGAGGTCAAGTGTAAATGTCAGTGCTGATGTAGTGATTCTCTAGGCTTTGAAAGAGCTTAAATCTAGACCAGATATTAACAATTACCTGACATATCTCACAATAACGCGCTCTCCCATAAACAATGTCAATAATGTAGATTTACAAGCCGCTCGTAGTGCAGCAGCACTTATGCTGAAAAATCAAATACAAGGCTTGAAGAATCGCACAGATACAGGTTGGAAAGCTATAGCAGATCAAAGCAAAACCTATATAAAAGGTCGAATATTGGAAGGACTGAAAGATTCGGATTATGCTATACGAACATACACAGGTCTTGTGGTCACAACTATCGTGCATCAAGGAGGTTTGATGGAATGGACACAATCATTGACGGATCTTGTGGCGATTGTCGAAACATCCGATAATACCATCTCGACGACAGCACAAGATGGAGCAATGAGCGCATTGCTCAAAATATGCGAGGATAATAAGGTTGCCCTCAAACATGAGTACAATGGCGAAAGACCAGTTGAGACTTTGATCCCCAAATTTCTTACATTCGCTTCACATCCAAATTCCAAAGTACGATGGCAAGCATTAGCCGCCATCAATGTTTTCGTCTATGACAAAATGCCTGATATTATACAAGTTGATTCAGAAGCTATAATCCAGTGCCTTTTTCCACTTGCTTCCGATACCGACGAGGATGTCCGTAAACAGGTCTGTCAACTATTCTCTTCGATGGCAACCTTTTTTCCAGAACAGATGATCCCTTACTTCGAGGATGTAGTCACCTATTTACTTGCAAGAATAAGCACGGATCCAGACTCTAGAGTAGCTTTAGACGCTGCCGAGTTTTTCTTTCAGAACAGTGACTCAAACGCTTTACAAGGATCATTCCATACACGGCTACACAAGATCATTCCAGTACTGCTAGGCGCGATGAGATATAACACAGAAAACCAAGAGAGGCTAGAGGGAGAGGCTGAAGAAGATGCCGAGCAGGAAGATCGGACTCAGGATATTAAGCCTCAATTTGCAAAATCAAATGATAAAGGCGTAACCGTCAAAGAGACTAACGGACACGCTTTGGGTGACGATAGTGATGGAGAGGTTGATGACGACGGCGATGAAGATCCAGAAGAAGAGTGGAACCTACGGAAGTGCTCTGCAGCCACTCTTGATTATTTCGCCGGCAAATTCCACGAATCTGTCTTTCAAGCTACGTTACCATATCTTAAAGAAAATTTACAGCATCCGGCCTGGGTAAATCGCGAAGCTGCCGTTCTAATACTCGGCGCGATAGCAGAAGGCTGTATGGAGGTTGTGAAACCCAATCTACCCGATCTTGTACCGTATTTGATCTCTTTACTCGACGATAAGACACCGATAGTACGTACCATTACATGTTGGACGTTGGGACGATATTCTGCTTGGTCGGCGCATCTAGACGATGTTGGGAAGAAGCAGTTTTTCGAACCGATCATGGACGGACTACTAAAAAGAATGTTGGACAAAAATAAGAAAGTCCAACGTGCTGCATCGTCTGCTTTTACTGCACTCGAAAACGAAGCAAAAGAAGCTTTGATTCCATATGGATTGGTGATAGCTCAGCAATACGTCAAATGCTTCACTATCTATAAAGACCGGAATCTATACTCCTTGTACGACTCTATCGAGGCGCTTTCGGAAAATTTAGGTTCGGAAATGTCTAAACCTGCCATGGTTGAGACGCTCATGCCTGTATTACTCGATAAATGGCGAAATACCAAAGACGAGTCAAAGGAAATGATTCCTCTACTCGAATGCTTATCGTATCTTGCACATGCGATGGGATCGACCTTTGCACCATTTGCCGAACCTTTTTTCCATCGATGTATAAAGATTATATCTGACAATCTCGAACAAAGTAATCGAGCAGTAGAAATACCTGGATACGACGAACCTGACAAAGACTTTCTCATCACCAGTCTGGATATGCTCAGTTCCATTCTACATGCGTTGCATCATGTACATGCTTCAGAGATAGTAAAAGCTACTCAGCCGAATATGTTTGAACTCTTGTGCTATTGTATGCGTGACTCTGATAACGGTACTAAACAATCCGCATATGCCTTGTTAGGCGACAGTGCGAGCAATACTTTTGACCAATTCAGACCTTATTTACAACCCCTAATGAAGATTGCAATCATGTCCTTGGATGTAGAAGCTGTGTTATCACAAAAACACGAAGATCATGAACCTGCCTTTAGAGTGATTAATAATTCCATCTGGGCAATTGGAGAAATATCCATTCGGTCGACGGCATTAGAGATGCAACCATTCGCTACACAACTGCTGGAGAAGTTAGGTATAATCCTCTTCCACCAGAAAGTATTACCAGAAATGAACGAGAATTCGGCAGTTGCTATAGGTAGAGTTGCAAGTACCGTACCTGAAACATTTGCGCCACATCTTTCACAGCTCGCTCCCACACTACTGAGAGTACTTCAACGATCCGAGGTACCAGATGAAAAAGCAAGCGCAATACAAGGTTTGACCAAAATGGCTACCATAAATCCTCAAGGCTTGGAACAATGTCTCGCGGAATTTCTTACCGCTGTTGGCGCAGAGATTGCTGCTGGCCTTACGCCACCTCAAGGGTTTGAAGTGGTTAGTATTTATTATGGCAAGTACATTTATTCACATGGCTAACGATAGTAATTCTAGCTTCTCGGCAAATACCAAACCATGATTGCAGACTTTCCAGCATTTATGAAAAGTGTGCCCAAGCAACAACTTGATGCATTAAAAGCGACATTCAATCTGCATATATGATTACCTTTCCAAGTTTTATAAGCATATAGCGGAGAACCGATACCCAAGTCATGCATCAAGGATAATGAAATGTATATATTGTAGCTATATGATCAAGGTGAATTAATGACACAACAGTCGGTTTTGTATACACGTGATAATTATGATGTGATGTGAACCACTGTGTTTGCCTTCCCCGCATTACTTTGATTTATCGTTTCTTACATCAACCAAGATCATATTCGTCGACTCAGCCCGAGGTGTATAGTGATCATAGGGACCTACCCGGAGGTTTTTAATCGTAATAGCAAGCATAGTACAAAGAAGTTTTGACGGAAATGATTCACATATATCAGTCTTTGGCCTAGTTCTCTGAGTTCATGGATCTATACGAAATCGTCGCAGACCGCAAATCCCACGCCACTTCAAGTCATTCTCCATCCTGTCAAAAACATTAAAATGAGCAGGACTGTAAAACTTGAGAGAGTTAAGCGTTTGAGTGAATACTAGATACAAGCATATCAGGAAGCGGCTTGGGCCACTCGGCCTGTGATAGTTGTGCATCAAAATGGCATTTCAAAAACGGATTACACAGCGACGTCAGGCTGAACAAGTCATGATAGCACCTATTGAAGAAAAGCGTGCATCACCAACGGATCAGTTGGCTGTTTTACCGAAAAAGGCGGCACGGTCATCATCTACGGCTCTGTCGGATAAGGAAATGATTAAGATCATGTGGAATTCCTACGCAACGAGACCGTCACAGGCATACTCCCAGGGCTCGCCAGGTGGAGCTATACATAGTTACGAAATGTCATCGTCAAGCAAAGGCGTATTGGTGGGCATATTCTCCTCGATAGCAGCCATAATTATCATCTCGTCCGCGTTTGCACTTTTATATTTCTTTCGATACACTAGTCGAGGAAGGATATTGTTGGACAGGATGGGGAGACCAGGCGAATTTGATGACGAACAGTCGTTCTTGAGAGAGGAAGCGGAATGGTTGGAAGCAATGGATGAGAGGACTAGACAAGAATACTTTCGCGCAAAAGGTACAGTCATTCGACCAAGACTTTGACGCTTACTAACAAGCACGTACAGCATTTGTCACTTCGAATCCTCCAGAGTCAATGCAGACAGATATTTCCTTGTCACAATTCATGGCAATACAAGAAAAGGGCGTTTCAGCCTGGGAGTTCGAACCGGAAATGGAGATTGCAAACTGTTTTGTGGAACAACGAACCGAGATTGAATTCTTTGATTCAGAGTGTAGTGTTCAAAGTAATCTACCGATTCCAAAACAGAACGAGGTGTATTATTGGGAAGCCAAGATGTACGACAAACCAGAAAGTACTACTATTAGTATAGGAGTTGCAACTAAGCCATATCCTATGTTTCGATTACCTGGTAAGTCCTTCAGATACTTGAGATACATGTGCCGAGATCATTCACGAGCTGACAAATTAATGTAAAGGTTGGCATCGTCATTCTGTAGCATATGTATCAGAAGGTTCTCGTCGTTATAATCAACCTTTTTACGGTTTCCCTTATGGACCAGTATACGAACAAGGTGATGTCGTAGGTTGTGGATATCGTCCAAGAACAGGCACGATATTTTTCACAAGAAATGGCAAGAAGCTTGAAGATGTAGCTCATGGACTCAAGACACAAAACTTCTTTCCTACGATTGGAGCGACTGGTCCCTGTCATATACAAGTCAATCTTGGTCAAATGGGATTTGTCTTTATCGAAGCAAATGTCAAGAAATGGGGCTTAGCACCGATGATAGGTTCGCTAGCTCCCCCACCTGCGTATGGCAATGAAGACGATAGCATTTTACTGGATAGTGGAAAGGCCGGGGTACGAGAAGGACAAGGGCCAATGTTTGCTGCTCATTATGGTAATTTTCAAAGTAATATTGGTATGCTGGGATCTCATGCACGTTCGCTGAGTGCTCAACTACGGTTCTCAAGAAAACCCTTGCCGTCTGCCGGCATTTCTCAACAAGGTGGTCTTATGAGTCCAGATCTTGGTCAATCTCGTAGTCATGATAATATTTCACTTGGTCGTTTGAATAGTATTGCAAACGCTATCAAGTCGGGTAAAGTGCCTGCTGATGCTACAGACTTGCAACACCAATTTGGCACGTTTCAGTCGAATCTTGCAGGAGCATCGTCGCCTGCTACAGCCGCAGCAATTGCTTCTATTGCCAATGCACAATTAGCTCAACAACATAGACGACAAGCGTCATATCATCAACAGTACAAAGAATATCAAGCACATATTCAAGGATCTTCCAGTTCATCCACACCTCCACCTTTTTCTACAACGTTTGTACCGCAACCCTCCATTCCAGAACCCTCGATCGCACTTCCACCTAACAATCAAAATGCTTTGAGTATATCGACTCCATCCTCACATGCCTTTGGTCCTCAATCACAATCAACTATAATCTCTTCTGAACGACCTTATGGTCAACAAACCCATCTCCAACCTCGCCCTCCAAATATAATCCTCGAACCAGAAACCCCTCCCCCGGCATATGAATCGCCAAGCGGGGATGAAGATTCGCCACCTGTAACTCCTCGTTCTCACAACCGTCACCACATCTCGACTCCGAATCGAAACAATCCCAGTCAAAGGCACGACAATGGCCTTAACGATGATGAATTTACACCTCGAGCTAATTCTATTGATCATCATGTCTCATTAACCCAACAACAACTAACGAGGACCTCATCTCATCGAGGTAGTCCGCAAAGACAAGAAGAAGAAGGAGAAGAAGAAGAAGATCAAGTTCCCAGCTATGAAAGCGTCATGACAGTCAATACAACCTCTCCTCGACCTAATCAAAACATGGACCCAGGAAGAAGAGAAAGAGAACGGTACTGGGGCTTGAGAAGGACAGGAACTGGTACTAGTAGATCTGGAGTCGGCAATAACGATGACGATGAAAGTAGACAAGGATTATTAAGTGAAAGTCCAAATAATGACACGACACATGAACATGATCATGCCGGTGAGGAAGATGATGTCGATTGAGCCCTATTTACATCATCACTCCAGGATATATCAATCTCACGAACGACCTTGCTACGATTCTTATACATTTTTTGTTTCATTTTGACTAGTTGTAGTATTATTATAGCGTGGACGATTCCTTTGCAATCAATACATATTTCTGTCAATTCAACCGTATGTTGACTATGAATGAATGATGATGACCAAATAATTTTATTATCATGCAATTGTAGTAAACATTCTAACGATATAAAACAATCATGACTGCAATAACATCCACCGAGAAACAGGAAATGACCATGCTAGCGTTAAACCAACAACAATGAAAAACACTCCCTTTCCCGTTCTATGCTTGATTATATATATAATTTACCGACTTTTATCAACACCGCTTCTATTCAACGCCTCTAACAACTCCGGTCTACTCTCCAACATGACTTTTGCTTCTGAATAATCCAACCATTTCCTCTTTCGTTTTTCTCTTTCCGGCCACTCGTCTTTTTCCTCCAGGACAATCGCTTCGAAAAAGCGATAGATTTCTTTTCTCGGCTTTTTAGCTTTCTTGTCCTTTTTGCTCTTGTCTTTTTCATTGGCCGTCACGTCTGCGGGTTCGGGGATGGAAGCGGTGCTGTCTGCAGGAGAGTTGTCTTCGTCTGTACCGCTTGCTGAAGAATGGACTGTCAGGTCATCGCCCAGGTCTCGTTCGACTTTTACAATGATGCCTGCTTCTTCCCACGCTTCTCTCGTGGCTGCGACGTCGGCGGTTTCTTCATCGAGTTCCCATCCGCCTTTTGGTAGGACCCAGGCGTCTCGACGGGTAGAGCGGATGAGAAGGACTTGGGACTTGTCGTGGGATAGAGGGACGATTCCGGCAACGAGACGTTCGTGGTTCGGTCCGTAGCCTGGTATGTTTTTAGTAAAGCACGGGAAATTATAGAGAATGGGAGGTGTATACGTTGTTGTTCTCGACCTACTCTGCTGGTCACTAGATGCTGGACATCACCATTCGTGGCTACACACTCGACACTAGTGGCCATGCTGAAATATGAGATGTTGGAGGGTTGATCTTGAGGGATGGAGTTTGATATAAAACGCAGGTTGATGTTTGTAAAGGCGGTTTGTAATTAGATGTTATAGTATTGGTTAAAAGCCTTCCGGAGAGTTGTAGAGGAGAATGTACTCCAGACGGAGCCGAAACAGTCAGATGGACATATTATTAATTCGTGACATGATCACCGGGTTTAGCAGCTTGCTATGTGGTGATTTTTTTTATAACAACCACTCTATAAAAAGAGCGAGAAGGAGAGAGGAGAGATGAAAGGAAAAGATTATGTTGGGAAAAAGTAAACAATTATTAAAAAGCGCTCTATTGAAGCTGTTTGAGACTTGAATTGTGAGTCCAAAAAAAAGTGCCGAGGGAATTCCGTTAATTTTACGTACTGCCAGTGTAAGGAGTGGTGAGTGATTGATTGCTTCCCCACAGTTGGTGAAAGTCAAATAATGTTGGTCAATTTATAGTAACAACTCTCCACTTTACTGTACGTACTGCTAAATATACATACGCAATAAGCTGCAAATCAGGTTTGAGCCTGGTTTATGGATGTACAAGTCAAGTATGAAATAATGTTCAATTTATGAAAAGCGTTCGAGTTGTTGAGATATGAGTAATCCATCATTACCGAGGGATAAATCCATCATCGCTCCATTAGGTATAGTCCAAAATACATTCACGTCAGGAGAACCTTCAAATATTCACTATATAAAGGTTATCAATCCACCAGTTGTGGATATTGTAAGAGCTCTGCAAATAATGGTCAAATTAAGTTCCAACGTCAAATACCAGAAAAAGAACCATGAATCTAATCTCAACTAACAGGAGGTTCATACTATGCTAGAACAAGTCGATTAACTGTAGATGATTATCAAAAATTGATAGATCGAGGATGGAGAAGGTAATAATCAATCTCGTCGCTTTTCTCATGTGATTTCTCTCTGATCAAATCAGATCAGGGACAATTCTTTATAAACCTGATGTTTATCGTTCCTGTTGTCCTCACTATACAATTCGGTAAGTCATGCTCATTCTATCACCATGATGAGACATTTGGACCAGTCTTGTAAGTGAATTTACATGTTGATGTTGTTCAGCTTGGCTGCTGCGGATTATAAGCCCTCTCGGGATCAACGCCAATGCTTGAATCGTTGGAACAGATATGTTCTTGGTGAGAAGTATGCCGAGGAAGTTGTTAAATCTATACCAAGGACAAGAGAGTAGGTTCAAGCCATATTCATACATGTGAATCCAATATTTACATTTGTGACCATGATCAGACAAAAGAAAAAGGATCAAAATGAATTTCTCTTGGAAACAAAGATTCATGAACCAGAGTTCAAAAGTCTGAAGCTTCAGTCCGCAGACCATAGATTTACGGTCGATCTTGAATCAGCGGAATTCAGTAAGGAGAAATTCGATTTGTACAAGCAATATCAGATCAACATTCACTGTGATCAAGCAGAAAATATTACAGAAGAGACATTTAACAATTTTCTTTGTCGTTCGCCACTCGTGACACGAGCCGGACCGACGGTCCAAGGTTTAAGAATATCCTACGGAAGTTTCCACCAGTGCTATCGCGTTGATGGACGTCTTGTCGCGTTAGGTGTCATTGATCTTCTACCACACGCGGTTAGTGGTGTTTATTTCCTTTATCACCCCGATTTCGTAAATCATAGTTTTGGAAAACTCGGAGCTATGCGAGAGATTAGTCTCGCTTCAGAGTATGGGTTACAATATTATTATTTTGGCTACTACATCCATAATTGTGTCAAGATGCGATATAAAGGTGATTATAACCCTCAACAAGTTTTGGATCCAATAAATTATGGTTGGAATATGCTAGATGATGTCAAACCTTTGATGGATGAGAATACTTTTGTCTCGATGAATGAGCATATGAGGACAAAGTCAGGTCTATCGAATGCTGGTCAAGACAAGTCTCCTGAGAATGCAGCAAAGAATCAAAACAGGAGCAAACAACAAGTTTGGAAGTATGCTACAGCTCAAGAGGCATACAAGTCTCAGGAATCTGTCTTGCGCTTTGGACTACCTGGTGTTCCTAATGCTGCCGAATTGCTAGCAGGGTATAATCTAGAAAATACAGTTTTACATTTGGGGCGTGGAATGATTGTGACTGCAAAGGTGAGGCTATACGTTATATTATCTGTAGCATCGGCTGACAGGTTGATAGGCACTTGGATTGGACTGTTCTATTGCCAGTCTATCAAGTGTGACACCAAGTACGTTGATTGGAGAATTGGTTGCTTGCACTGGTCCTGAAGTTGCTCGTGACATGATTGTTGATCTTTCTGATATCTTTGATCCGGATCATAATGATGAAGAGTAATGTATATTGTTTGTGAGATAGGATATCATGTTTTACAATGTATATATATGCTAAAACTGTGAAATTATGTACATATCGGGTTGAAGTGTGTCAAGTTCAGTCGTATCTACACGTTCACATTAGCATTAAAATCTCTGTGAATGTTCGATAATGATTACCCTGGTTCCCTTTGCCGTATAATGTCTGACCTGTTGCCTTTTTGAGCACCAGTCTTTCCACCTTCTACAACTAACCTATCCAGTTGGAAAAATTGACTGACAACTGTTTGCCTCTAAATTTTCGTTAGAATTGTAACTCATCTTGTGCTCTGAACATCCTACCTTTAACATCTGTAACTCCTTGATACCTTTTTGCATCAACTCTTGTATCTTTTGCTCATCTTTTATCGTTGAATACTCTCGAAAAGCATCAGCCGTCCTCCTTTTTACATATTCTCGAAAATTATAATTTGCGAATTGACGACCTTGTCGTGATAACGATCGATACTTGGGAATTGTCAATACAGGAAGATATGGTAAGAAATGACATACTTACTAGCGACAAAGCTTTCATTGATGTGGTTGTGGTAGTCATTGATTTTTTATATAGTTGTTACCACTTTCTCACACATGTACAAAATAATCATTGGTGATGTAAGAGGTCGAGAAATAAAATTCTAGATGGTCGAATGAAACTCCTGGTCTGTGCTTTTCTTACCCAAGTACCCCACATTCGCTTTTTCTACCAAACTCTTTTTTTTCTCGTTCACTATAATTTATGGTGAATTTGATTTTCGTGTGTGAGTCAACTTGGTTACATATATAAAAACACACACACGAGACGTTTTGATATAATTCAAACATGTCTCCTTCTGCACAAGACCCAATGTCTCCTTCTGCGCAAGACCCAACCGCCAATGGCACGAGTAATGGTGATGCAAGCACCAATGGGTCAAGAAATGGATGTAAGAAATGGTCTTTTCCGAATTTCGTCACTTCTTCCACTGGATTATTCATAGCTAATATAATTGTGAATATTCAGCAATTTCAGGATTCACCGGTATCGAAACTCCTCAAAATCAACACCGTAAATTAAAAGCAGCAAACCCTTACCAACCAGTCGGTGATTTCTTGTCCAACATCTCAAACTTCAAAATTATCGAATCGACTTTGCGAGAAGGTGAACAATTCGCAAACGCATACTTTGATACAGAAACCAAGATCAAAATAGCAAAAGCCCTCGATGCATTTGGTGTCGATTGTATCGAATTGACTAGTCCTTGTGCTAGTGAACAGTCGAGAAAAGATGTAGAAGCGATTTGTAAATTAGGATTAAAAGCAAAGATCCTAACGCACGTGAGATGTCATATGGATGATGTCAAAATTGCTGTTGAGACGGGTGTGGATGGTGTAGATGTTGTTATTGGTACGAGTCAGTATCTTAGAGAACACAGTCATGGGAAAGATATGACTTATATCAAGGTAATCTTTCCTTTTTTATCAACATTGTGATTTTAGTGCTGATTTGGGATAGAACACTGCTATCGAAGTCATTCAGTTTGTCAAATCCAAAGGACTGGAAATCCGATTCTCTTCAGAAGATAGTTTCAGATCAGATCTCGTCGATCTACTCACCCTATACAGCGCCGTGGACAAAGTCGGTGTAAACAGAGTTGGTATTGCAGATACCGTAGGATGCGCTAGTCCACGTCAAGTATACGATCTAGTAAGGACACTCCGTGGAGTCGTAAGCTGTGATATCGAATGTCATTTCCACAACGATTCAGGATGTGCAATCGCAAACGCATACTGTGCTCTCGAAGCTGGTGCGACGCACATTGACACTTCAGTCCTCGGTATCGGTGAGCGAAACGGTATCACTCCATTAGGAGGTCTCATGGCTCGTATGATTGTCGCAGATCGTGACTATGTCAAGGGAAAATACAACCTTCACATGCTCAAGGAAATCGAAGATCTCGTGGCAGATAAAGTGGAGGTTAACGTTCCGTTCAATAATTACATTACTGGTTTCTCGGCATTCACTCACAAAGCAGGTATACATGCAAAAGCTATCCTTGCTAATCCCTCGACATATGAAATCATTGATCCCGCTGATGTAAGTCGTCCTTTGTCAAATGTTATTGGAATTGAATTAATGTATATGATAGTTTGGTATGAAACGATATGTTCACTTTGCTTCACGTCTGACTGGGTGGAACGCAATCAAATCTCGAGTAGAACAGCTCGGACTCGAAATGTCAGATGATCAAGTCAAGCTCTGCACGGCCAAGATCAAAGCATTGGCAGATGTGAGACCTATCGCTATCGACGATGCGGATTCCATCATAAGGACTTTTCATCTGAACTTGAAGGAAGGTCAGGACAGACCTTTATTGCCAAACATGACAACCGAGGAAAAGGTCAAGTTTCACGCCAAAGAACAAGAATTGACGGCTAGCAAGGAGGGTCGGGAATTAGAAGACGCGGTTACGGAAACTCAAGTGTCATAAAGAGAAAATATCTAAATTTCAATCCATATACGCTTTTACTCCAAATGATCAAGCATTTTACTAGCCAAGCTCAAAGAGCACTCTTCGCTTCGTGTGCATGACTTAATTACTCAAGACCGTTTTTTCTCCTGAAACCTTGTCTTATTTCTTGTCGTGCTCCTCATCATCAGGCCACCATCGGAGGATTCCGAGTCGGAGATGCAGCTCGGTAATGATATGCTGTCAAATGAAACTGAACAATCTGCACCTCTTGTGACTGAGGTCACTTCCAGCTTTGACACACGGGATAGGAACTTTCTTTAGTCATGCCTTTTTTAGTTTTTCCGTCAATTCTGGAACGATCTCAAAAAGATCTCCTACTAGTCCAACATCCGCCACTTCGAATATCGGCGCTTCTGCATTCTTGTTAATGGCCGCAATTACTTTACTATCCTTCATACCAGCCAAGTGCTGAATTTGACCGGAAATACCAGCACATAAATATAATTTTGGAGCAACATTCTTTCCCGTTTGACCCACTTGTAAACTATTATCTGCGAAACCACTGTCTACAGCTGCTCGACTGGCACCGACAGCCGCACCTAGTGCATCAGCCAGGGGTGGAATAAGTCTATCGAAATCCTCTTTTGATTTCAGGCCGCGACCACCAGAAACAACACGATCTGCCGTAGCTAATTCGGGCCGATCCGACTTGGCAAGCTCTTCGGATACGAATTCTGCAAGGGCAGGAGCGTTCGGGTCAAGTCCAGCTTCAGTCGGGGCTGGAGAGGATGATGAAGATATAGCTGCTGGTGGGAAGGATGTGTTTCGTAAGGTTATTAGCTTGATCTTGTCTGTAGACTGGACTGTAAGTATCGCATTGCCTGCATATATTGCTCGAGTAAATTCTAGCATCATGAGATTAGTCACGCTGTATTCAGATCTCTAAATGGAGATTGACATACGGTCTTCGCTTTCTATTCCTGAAATATCGCTAATCTGTTGAACATCGAGTAATGCGGCAACTCTGGGCAGAAGAGTCTTTCCAAAAGCTGAGTGTCCAGCAAAGACATGCGTATAGCCTCCCTTTTGTATATTCTCAACTATCAACGGTGCGAGGTTCTCCGGTAATCCTCGATCATATGCTGCATTTTCTATATATAATATCTTTTCGACCCCTTCTACTTTTGCTGCTTCTTCTGCTATTGCCTTTATGTTCGAGCCTGCTATCAATCCTGTGACTCCGCCCCCTATCTGCGTACCTGCTGTAACAGCTGCTAATGATGAAACATTCAATTTACCATCCCGATGCTCTAATATTGCAAGACTCGATGCGCATCGGGGTTTTGATATATTTGTAGAGTTCCGAAACAGCCGATAACATGGCTGCCTGAATGCGAGACGGCTTGCCACCGGTAATGCCATATTTTATCACACTAATCTTCTAATACGAGCATTCATATATCAATCCCAAGCATGTGTCAGAGAAAGTGTGGGGGAGAGAACAACAACCGTAGAAATTGACACGTGACTGGCTTTGCCGAAATCTTGGCAGAAGTATGTCGCGAATTGCTGGCTGATTGTTGATTTGCGATCGAGATAAATCATCGAATTTGGAAATAATATTATTGAACGTCATCAGAATGCAGAAGGGAGTCGAAGGGATTGATGCATGACAACGAAAGTGTAAATCGCGGTGGCCTTTGTTAATTAAGCACTGGTGGCATTGCCTTGTTCAAACTCACCTATCATAAAGAATATCTTTCTCAATTCGGCCGTCATGGAGAACCTTGCGATGAATGATCCGAATGCTATCACAAACATGTCAGACGAGCTCATACATAGAGAGAATCAAGTTGTGGAAGAACAACAAGCAAGAGAAAAGGCCGGTATGTAATAATCTTGGTAAAGTCGGAGCCCAATCCAAAACTCATACGTGAATATTAGAAGCGCAAGACACGTCTGGGGCTGATACGAGCGCTACCACTGCGCCAAACCAGATGAGTGGAACCGCACCGTCTGACAATCCTTTGGATGCGCCGAAAGGTCCATTGCCGGAAAATGCAGAAATGGGACGAGAAGGAGAAAGAGAGGGAGATGATGAGGATGGAGATCGAGAGGGAGAAGGTGAAGGTGAAGGTGAGGGAGACGATGAGGATATGGACGATGTTGATGATGATGCAAAGAAAGACGACGCGTAAGCAGATAGTATTCCAAAGAGGTAAAGACAGTCAACTAACAACGTCAAAAGCTTGATTCCAGTCACACAGTCAGTACCGGCGCGAGTACATCTTATACAACAAACCCATAGGATTATCTTACCTAGCTACAGCGCCTGGTTTGACATGAACCAAATACATAATCTAGAAAAGAAAGCATTACCAGAATTCTTCAACAGCAGAAATCGAAGCAAAACTCCTGCAGTATATAAAGATTATCGAGATTTCATGATAAACACATATCGATTAAATCCATCAGAATATTTGACTGTCACAGCGTCGCGAAGGAATCTAGCTGGAGATGTTTGTGCGATTATGCGAGTCCATGCATTCTTGGAACAATGGGGCTTAATCAATTATCAAGTAAGTAAGCTCCGGCGCGAAAAGGTCCAATGATACTGATTCTAGTGAAGATTGACCCCGATACACGACCGTCAAGCATTGCGCCTCCATTTACTGGTCATTTTCAAATAACAGCAGACACACCAAGAGGTTTACAGCCATTACAACCAGGATCTGGGTCTCGTATAACTTCTGGACGACCATATGCGCCGACTGATAGGTTGGCCTCTTTACAACCCGTCTCAAAGTCTGATCTGAACATGCAAATTCGAAGAAATATATATGACAGTAGTGGTAAAGACGTAACACCGGGAAAGAAGGAGGGTACGACCGATGGCGATGTGAATGGATCGGGTGATACGCTGGAAGAATCATTGAAACAAGAGACTGTCAAGGTATATTGTCATTCTTGTGGCAATGATTGTACAAGAGTACGATATCACAATAGCAAGACAGCGCAAACAACAAGTTTAAGCAAGAATGCGGCAACTAGCGGTTATGATGTTTGTCCGAAATGTTACGCAGATGCCCGAATACCATCCAATACCGATCAAGTTGATTACGTCAAGCTCGAGGACGAAAACTATCTCAACACGGCCGATAAATCTGCGCCGTGGACTGACTCCGAGTTATTGTTACTACTCGAAGGTCTAGAAAGGTTTGACGATAATTGGGATTCCGTAGCGGAGCACGTACGAACTAGAACGCGAGAAGAATGTGTACTCAAATTCCTACAGTTGGAAATCGAAGATAAATACATGGAAGGTGAAGCAGAATCTGAATCACGAGGTAATCTAGGCTGGCTCAGCGATGGAAGAATACCATTCGGAGGTGTTGATAATCCAGTCATGTCAGTATTATCGTTTCTAGCAAATCTAGCAGACCCGACAGTTACCGCTACGGCTGCTGGAAAGACAGTGTCAGCAATGCAAAAACAAGTGCGCTCTCAAATCGAAAAGGGTTCTTCAACTACAGATGGTCAATCACAAAAACCCGTCGACGGCGAGGAAGATGCCGTGAAAGCAGAAACGTCTCAAATGGACATTGACCCTTCTACTTCCACCACCAATAATACTCCACCTACTGAAAATGGCCCGACGTCCGCCGACACGTCCAACAGTCCCGCGACCCTCGCCTTGTCTCTTGTAGCAGCGAGATCCAGCGCTCTAGCGTCTCACGAAGAACGACACATCACATCCCTAGTATCTGCAGCCGTTAATCTACAATTACAAAAAATGGAGCTGAAACTGGCCCAATTCACCGAGATGGAAGCTTTGTTAGCGAGTGAACGCCGAGATTTGGAAAGACAAAAACAGAGATTATTTCTCGACAGGGTCGCTTTTGGAAGACGAGTCAGAGACGTCGAACGGAGCCTCCAAGCCATGAAAATCAACAGTCACGGCATCGACACGAAACTCGACACGACTGTAGACGCGACGTCTCTGATGAACAACGGAGTTGCAGGAAAAGAAACGCTCGAGTTTGTACATGGTAGTGTCAATGGGAATGGAAACGTCAATGCTGAATTCAGACCTTATGGGAGTGGAGATGCGGGATATCAAAGTTTAGAAATCTAGGGAAATTTCTGAAATGAAATCAAGGGTGTATGCATGATGATGGCAGATTTTGTGTATCTTTACAAGACGAGTGGAATTAAACACATTATATATCGTTCTATTTCAAGTTTTTGGTGAATCGTGAATCTGTGTTTGATCCAATAATATTATTACACTGGACAAGGACACAACAAGTGATGGTTAGGTAGGAAGTATGGTTCTATACAACCAAGATGTAGCACATGGATACGTATCCAAGACACGGATGTCGGCATTGTGATTGTATGGGACATCTCTTCTACTTTGTTAAGAAGATGATATATAGTCATGTTATAGTACTGGTTTTCCAGGCACAATCGTTATCTAACCTCGGTTCCGATTATTACAATTAGTATACGAGCAAGTTAAGTTATTCACTAGGCCAACACAGAATAAGCACAGTGCTGTAAAACATATAGTCGTTTCGTGTTTAGATTGGCATGTGTCAAGAAAAACGCACATGACTCGGTGCACTTATCTACAACTCAAACAGATACAAAGACCATAAAGATAAGCAATAAATACTATAGTCACTAATGTGTACAAGCTTGGATCCTACGTTCGAGCTGCAGATCAACGCGTGACCAATATGATAATAAATGACGAGGTTGGACTTTCCAGTGGCTGGGCACGGGCGTACGGAAATGTATCATTGTTGTCGTGTTGTGTCGGAAGAATTGACGGAATAAACAATCAATCAAATCGATCAGATACCAAAAAGTGGGGAACCCCCCACTTGTTTGGCTGGGTATTAGCTGCAGATCATTCATTGTGGATTGGTAGTCTTTCCAGCATTTCCGCGCGAGACATTTATGAACACATGTCTCGAGTCATATCGCATAACTTTTACTGATATATACTTGATCAATTATACAGTGTTGTACCATGTTCAACCGTCGAGTATACTGAATTATTTGTATTATTACATGGGTCTGGTATGCTTGTTTGAGTTTGCCAAGGTATGTCATGAGATGTAAATTTCTTCTAGAAGACGGTTCCGCCGAAAAATAAAGTTCCAAATTCCAGCACGTAATCCACCGCTGCACCACGGGAATCCCGAAACATGCTTTTGCGATTGCAGGTGTGCCTTAATTATGACTTGATTTCGGGTACTTGCCTGAATTCATACGCACTGATCTCCACAGCTCGTAGACCAGGGAGATGCAGCCATGACCCTCACCGCCATGATTTATTTACCTGTGGTCGAGGTATATAGCCTGGACCGAAATCCAGATTTTCTCTTTAGTTCTTGTGGATTTTTTGAACCAGAAGATGGCTACCTATGATGGCAAAGATCATGTCAATGATACGGAGAAAGTGGCTCATATTACTCCACAGAATAACAATGACGTTGATCATCAGCAAAACCACTTGCATCGATCATTGAAAAGTCGGCATTTGCAAATGATTGCTATCGGTATGGATCAAGTAGATGAAATGTATACTATAACTTGCTGATCATCTTCGGTAGGAGGCGCAATCGGAGCTGGTTTGTTTGTGGGATCTGGTGGAGCGCTTGCGACTGGAGGTCCAGGATCCCTTGTTAGTCTCAACATGCCGACAGTTTCTGCATCAAGCTAAACGTTAAACTAGATGATATGTTTTATACTACTGGGAACCATGCTTTTAACGACTATGCAAGCTGCTGGAGAATTGGCATCATTATATGCAACCAATGGATCATTCATCTCTCACTTTACTCGATTTATTTCCCCAGCGTGGGGCTTTGCCGCTGGTTGGAACTATGTCTTTAATTGGCTTATTGTGCTACCATTCGAGGTTTGTTCCACTTTTGTCACTGTGGGATCTGTTTGTTGATCATTCATCAAGATCACCGTTGCATGTATTGCACTTGACTTCTGGAGTCATGCCCAAACAATCAATTCTGCAGTATGGGTAACTATGTTTCTCGTCGCTTTGATTATCATCCAAGTTTTTGGTGTTCGAGGGTATGGCGAGGTCGAATTCGTCCTCGCTATAATCAAAATCATTGGATGTGTTGGTTTTGCCATTCTGGCCATAATAATTGCCACTGGAGGCGTACCAACTGACCCTCGTCCTGCACTGCATACCAAATATTGGCGCGATCCTGGAGCTTTCAGGAATGGTTTCAAAGGGTTTTCTTCGGTATTTGTGACAGGTTAGTCCTATTCTGAGATTGTTGAGATTATCTTCTCTAACACTTGTTTGTATAGCGGCCTTTGCTTATGGAGGTATCGAGCTTTCAGCACTTGCTGCAGCAGAATCCAAAAACCCTCGACGCGATATTCCCAAGGCAACCAAACAAGTCTTCTGGCGCATCGCTTTCATTTATGTACTCCTGTTGTTTCTCTTGACGCTTGTAGTAAGCTCAAGTGACGACAGACTTGTCAATGCCAGTGGTGGAAATTCCAAGGCTAGTCCATTTGTTATAGCAATGGTTGACGCCAATATCAAAGCACTTCCAAGTATTTTCAACGTCATTATCGTCCTCGCCGTCATTTCGGTTGCGAATGCTTGCGCTTATGGATCCACTCGCTCGTTACAAGCATTGGCTGCACGAGGTATGGCTCCTTCATTTTTCGCCAAGATTGACAAACAAGGAAGACCAATTTGGTGTGTTCTTCTACAGGTTTTATTTGGATTTCTTGCATATCTCAATGCGAGCGTTAAGAAGGAGACAGTATTTAGCTGGCTTTTGGCAATTTCGGGATTAGCATCACTCATTGTTTGGGCCTCGATTTGTTTGGCACACATTCGCTTTCGTGCTGGCTGGCGCAACGCAGGTCGATCATTAGAAGCCTTGCCATATCGTGCAGCATTCGGAGTTTGGGGTAGTTACTATGGGCTGCTATTGAATATCTTGGCTCTTGCAGCCTCATTCTACTCGGCACTGTTTGTAAGTTCAATACATGGTTTTGTAACTCTGAATGGTTCTAACGACTTTCCATCTGTAGCCGCCGGGAAGTACAGGAGTTTCGGATGCATACGGCTTCTTTCAAGCCTATCTCGGAGCTGTAGTAGTTGTCGTATTTTGGTTGTGTTGGCACCTGTATTACTGGCTCGATTCAATGGGTGTCTTCAACCCAATCTATAACAAGCTTAGATCTCGCAGCTCTGCAACTAACGACCCATCTGCATCTGCAGTCGCTAACGGATATTCGAAACGACCAAGGATTTCTCATCACCATGAATTGAATACCCGTCTATTTATTCGTGCACGTGAAATGGATTTGGATACAGGTATGCGGTCAACTTACGACGAGTTGTTAAGCTCAAAGGTAGATCACCAACCTTGGACGCTCCAAAATATGCTTAATAAGATCAGACGTGGTCTCTTTTGATTTTGTTATATTGAAAAGCTAGCTGATGAGTTAGTATGAGATAGATGTACGACTGTGAAAATGATATTACTATCATAAGTTATGACGATCCTTTTTAAATATGGCTTTATACACGTGATATCCCACTCGTGAACTTTTTTGTTGTCTTGACAGTCGTGGAACAAGCAGAAGTCTTATATCAAGCCCCATTCTCAAAGACAATTTCTAAAGACCATGCGATAAATCTACACAAGCATTCCAATCAAAGTCCATAACGCGATCGAGTCATGGATCCCCATATATCTGATGTCGACAGCGGTCCACGAGTCGTCATTCGCAATGCCGACCGAACTACTATCGACTTTGTCCTTTCCAACACAACCCTCGATCTAGCGAATTCTGTTCGACGAGTGATGCTAGCGGAAGTACCTACATTAGCCATCGATCTAGTCGAAATCGAAAAGAACACTAGCGTTTTAGCAGACGAATTCCTCGCGCATAGACTAGGTCTCGTACCACTTTCAGCGCGAGACATTGGGTCTTTACTATACACACGAGATTGCGACTGTGATCAATTCTGCGAAAACTGCAGCGTCATTCTACGCCTCAACGTAGCGAATAGAAGTAGTGAAGACACGGTAAAGGTGTATGCAAAGGATTTGTACATAGAAAGTGGATCGGGCGCTTATACGAACGGCTATGGGACGCGGACGAACGGTGGATTGACCATGGATGACGGAGCGGGTGTACCGAGAGGAGAACCTGTGATATTAGATGCCGCGGGCCACGGACCGTTGATATGTAAATTGGGCAAAGGACAAGAGTTGAGATTGAAATGTATAGCGAAGAAAGGGATTGCAAAGGAGCATGCGAAATGGGCGCCGACCGCTGCTATTGGATTCGAATACGATCCACACAATAAACTACGACATACGGATTTATGGTACGAGAGTGATAAATTAGCAGAATGGCCTGCGAGTAAAAATGCTGCTTGGGAAGAGGCGCCGCAAGAGGGTGAACCTTTTGATTATGATGCAGAGCCTGTAAGACATTGAATTTTTTCCCACAAATCATTTCACTGACTAATCATGATATGAAGAATCAATTCTATATCAATCTCGAATCAACAGGGGTTTTACCACCAGATCAGATCTTGCATTCTGGAATAGAAGTGTTACAAACAAAACTAGCCACAATCATTCAGGAATTAGAATCACCAGGAACAGGTCATGCACATGGATACACGAATGGTGGTAGAAGTCCAGATATGATGGATGGAGGGAATAATACAGCATATGGTGGTGGAACGGCGTATGGTAATGCAGGATATACAACTCCAGGATACGCAGCTGGAGCAGGAAGTGCGTGGGGAGGAACGCAAGTCGGTGGACAGACACCATTTGGTGCAACTCCATATGGAAGAAGCGGAGCTAGTTGGTAATTATGAACCTAGCGTTTATGATGAGACTACGAAGGTGTAGAACGGTCATGAGAAATGTATATATTGAACCCTTTCATCACCGTATCGTCATGCTAAAGTGAACATCTTTCTCACATTCTTTCTTCCCCGCAAATTCCAAATCCACAACTCCATTACCTATTGTTTCTTCATCATTTTGTCTCTTGTCATTGGTATTACTGACACAATGGCATCAAAACCAATAACGTTGATCGTAGAGCCACGCGGTAAACCATTGGCTAAGCTACCTCAAGAAATCCACATTTATCTCCAAGGCAGCACTTCTGAGCTTTACAATCGCATATCTGCCGAATCAGGCTGTACTCCTGACAGAATCCGTCTGACAAAAGGTAGTGATGGAAGTGTGATCAGCAACGCAAAGGAGGTCACTGTAGAAAGTACAGGAGTTAAAAATAGGAGTGTGATATACGTCAAAGATCTAGGTAATTCCAACAAACGTATTTATATCTCTGATTTGTAGACTGATGATAAGATGGTCAGGACCTCAAATAGCATGGCGAACGGTATTCCTGATCGAATACCTCGGTCCAATGCTCATTCATCCATTATTCTACCTTTTACGAAAATATATCTTCTCTACGGAAACGGCTCCTTCACATGCACAGAAATTGGCCTGTATTTTGATTACGATACACTTTATCAAGCGTGAGATAGAGACACTGTTCGTACATAGATTCAGTAACTCGACTATGCCTGTCAAGAACATTTTCAAGAATTCGGCTCATTACTGGCTTCTTGCAGGATTTAACATTGCTTTTTGGATATATAAGCCTGGGTCACCGACCGAACGTGTCGAAAGTGTTTTGGTAAGATATGTTGCGTTTGCAATGTTTATGGTCGGGGAGACGGGGAATCTGCTAGATCATTTGATATTAAGATCTTTGAGAAAAGAAGGTGGAACAGAAAGAGGATTACCGAGAGGAATAGGCTTTGATAGCGTTACTTGTCCTAATTATGGTTTCGAGGCTTTGGCATGGGTTGGGATTTGGTTGTTGACTTGGAGTTTGAGTACGGGATTGTTTGTGGTAGTGGCTGTAGGTCAAATGTATATCTGGGCAAGAAAGAAGGAGTCGCGATACAGAAAAGAGTTTGGAGACAAGTACAAGAGGAAGAGATTTGCCATGATTCCTTTTCTGGCATAAGTGTCCCGATAATATCAATCAGTTGCAGTAGGGTCTTTGTCAGTTGATGGGCGTTTCTTGCTTGTTCCTGCTCTTGGGGTTTTGTCGACATTTGTACCGGTGCATGTATAAGCATCGGTCAAGCTGCTGGTATTGGTTTGTGTAGTAGATTTAGCGTGGGGATCATTCATTCCCGCAACTATATATTGTAAGTAACGTCGTGTAACAACTAGACTCTTTACCACATGTCAGATGTTATAGAAGCATATTTCAAATAAAGCATGTATTGTATGTACTTCTTGTCTGGATATTGAAAGCCATTGTAACTGTTCGGGACTTTCCAACATTCTTGCTGCTTGTGTCCGTCTTAATTGACAGTCATATGACTCTCTCGACTCCTTGTCCATGTTTGTGGAATTGCATACAGAGATTTGGGAAGAATCGATTGGTGACGTAGCATAGTACATGGCATCTCGGCAGTCGGGCCGAGCTGAAATATACGACAGTAATCAGATTGCCTCCCCGCAATCCTTCCCGCAATGATTATCAAAGTATTTTCACCTTGAAGGAAGAAGGAAGAATAAGAGCATGAGCGTCTAGCGGAAACTTGACCTTTCAATACTTTCTTCATCTTTTCCCCACTAAACTGATTGACAAATAGTTTACAGAATAACATTTACACATCATGGGTGTAAAGATACCCATTCGAAATCCTTATTCCTATCTACCAAGAAGATTACAGATTGCAGTCAGTCTTATAACATTTGTATTCTTGGTAGTCACCTTTTTCGGATCTTCTACAGTGCAAAAGCCACTACGCAGCCAATCGAGTTTGTTTTTACAAAGCAAGACTGGCGAAGTTTCATGGATCGGACACAGAAACTGGCAGCATCCATTTTCCTCGACTGAATCGAACAAAGATGAGATATTGTTACCGGTAGAGGAATCTCGGGTTTCGATTTATACATATTACGACAACGACGTTGATGAAGAAAAAGACGTAGATCGTGCTTTGTTGTTGACTTGGAGAAGAGCATGGTGGGCAAAGGGCTTCAAACCGATAATACTTGGACCAGGTGATGCTCAGAAACACGATTCATTCAAGAAAGTACAAGGGCTGGGACTGGAAAAGAGTATGGAGAGAGATTTGTTCAGATGGCTCGCTTGGTCAAGTTCAGGATCTGGAATCTTTACGGATTCGTTGTTGATTCCTATGTGCGAATATGATCATTCATTTATGAAGACGTTGAGACAAGGGATGTTCGGAACAATCTCCAAGTCTCGAGGATTGGAGGAGGGAATTATAAGTGCGGGAGTACAGGAAGTTAATCAAGCCATCAATGCATTATTAGTTACAGATTTATCCACGCAAAAGACTGTTTTGGGTGCTCTCTCCTCAAAACTCGTCCAATCCATTAACCCTAAACATTCGATGGCATTTTATTCGACAAGTGTCATCAAGGACAAGTACAAAGTGGTTTATGAACAAATGGTTGACGAGTCAATTGAGAAAAGGATCGAGGGTAAACACGAATTGAGACAATTGATTGAATCACATTTACATTCGACATGGCAGCAGGAATTCCCCAAAGGTATTGCAGTGATTAATCCTCTTCCAGAGGCCATGACATCGTTACTAGCGCCGGCGGCATATTTGGCTGGTAACTTGACAATGTGTCTTGACACACCATTACCATCATCTTGTCCGCCAAATATGGATGAATGTAACACCTGTACTACAAGTAAACCAATGATAATGTCTTTGAATCAAGCATATGATGATAAGCAAAAAGTCTTTACGCTTGGAACTGTAACTCATCCTTATACTTTACTGAGTCTTACAAAGCATGCTTTGGTCCAAGATTTGAGATGGGTAGTGACGAATACTACTAGAGATGCTTATATAATTGCTGCTACATCAGGAATTCTGGGAAAAGTCATTTCCAGCTGGGATCGTCTAAGTTTTATGAAAGATGCCATTGCTTCTGACAAGGGAAAAATGCAAAGCTTATGGTTTACTGTCGAACAGGATTTTGACGTTGCATGGTATGAAAACATGTCTTGGTTCTTTGGCTTTCCTATCGTCAAATCTCTACAAAATCCAAACGGATCAGGAGTTGATATGATTGGCTTGTCAGATCTAACTAATAAGCAGACTATCGCGCAAGATCTAAAGTTGGTGAAGAAGAGTACTGCTGTGATAAAGATGAAGAAATCGAGTATTTCGACAAAAGTCAATCCAGCAGTCGAAGCATGGAATATGGCAGACTCTGAATTGTGGCATTTTACAAGAGCACTTCAGTTGAGAGAAAGAGACGAAAGGTGGAAATGGGAAGAAGAAGACAAGGGTTTTGGTAGTGTTGTGAAGAAGACTACTAGCATGTGGAATTTATTTGGTTGATTTTATTTTTTATTTTTAATTATTAGACTATGACGTTGAACGATTTTTCTTTGTATCTGATAATATTATTGACAGAGGTTGTTGTACATGACCACTACTTTTCTTCACATTCTAAAATGGTAATGAGATAGGGTCTATGTCAGTTCTAGGTCAATCGCCCCAGTCTCTCGCTCAAACATGTAAAACATGCCCACGATTCCCATTCACGCACCTTGTTCTCCCACGTCTAAACCCTCGAATCCCCTTCCAACTCTTCTCCAAACTCCTTCTGGCCTCGCAATCCTCGAACTTCAAGGCACCATCCACCACCCTTCCTCCTCCCCTCTTTCTTCCGATGACGTCGAGATCGGAACCCTGACCTTCCCGCTCTACAACCCGGATGTAGTTCTCGGAAGCGACACGTCGTGGATGAAAAGAGTTTATTTACAAATCGGACAATACCAGCGCTTGACGGGCGAAGTCAAGAAACTGAACAAGACCATTGCGGTTTTACAAAGCAAAGAGACGAAGAATGATAGAGACGATGGTGGGGAGGAGTTGGAGATTGTGGAGTTGGTCAGATATAAGATTGTTTTTAATAGTAGGCCTGAACCGGTGGGGTTAGATGCGTGACATGACGACGATGGAGGGATTTGGTAGATGTTAGGGTACAGAGAAGGAAGAGAAGCAGATTGTGATGTTTCGTGTTAGTTTATACTACTTGCAAGACATATTTATTGTATATCAACGACTATTTCAGCATGCTTCTTCGAGCACTGAGTAATATTCTGGTATGAATACGACATTTTCCAGTATCAAAGTACAATCACGTGTATTTCTTTCCTCCAATTGATGTAATTTACAAGTTTTATTATTATCCTATAAACTACACTGAAGTTCTGTCCGAATACTGAACTGAATTCTAGGTACTATTTGGATGTATAGTACTTGTAATTGAGTTTCAAAACATACTTTCCCGTCCAAACCTTTCTCCAACCGCTTCACGTTTTTATTCATGAATCCCCTCATAAGATTAATCTCCTCGTATTTCCTATGGGGACTATTCAACAACCTTCCCTTTGTCATCATCCTCACGTCAGCATTCGATCTCGTCGGCCCTAACACCCCCAAAGCCACGATTCTACTATGCGAGATCCTGCCTCCTTTGATCATACAGATCGTCGCGCCACCTCTGGTCACGAAATATAAAATCTCGTATGGCGCGAGGGTCTGCATATGTTCTGTTCTCACGGCGGTTGGAGTGGGGATAATACTCCTCGCGTTGTCGTTGGACGTACATGATGGGAATAGAAACAAGTGGTGGGACGTGGTGGCTGGTCAAAAGGGGATATTTATCGGAGTTGTGGTGGAGAGTCTTGCGTGTGGAATTGGAGATTTCTCTTCCGCGACGTTGGGGTCGATTTATTCTACCGCTGAAGGAGGAGGCGAGGGAGAAGGAGAAGGAAGAGGCGAGGGAGAAGGAGAAGGAAGAGGCGAGGGAGAAGGAGAAGGAAGAGGCGAGGGAGAAGGAGAAGGAAGAGGCGAAAGAGAAGGAGAAACAAGAGGGGAACAGAACGAGGTCCGAAAAATTGGAATGAAGCATTATGCTTTGGCGTCTTGGGGTAGTGGGACTGGCGCTGCCGGATTACTAGGAGCTGGTGCCTATGCATTACTCACCAATGTCTTTGCTTTTGGAGTACGCTCTACAATAGGGACGCTTCTCATCATACCGATTCTGAGAATTGTGGTGTTTTTCTGTATCCTCCCTTCTGTAGAGGACTATGGAATGTATATGAGATCAAAGTCAGTCACACGAGACGACGAACCCATATCGAACAATAATCTTGCATCGTGTAGGGTTGAGGAAGAAGCAGAAAGTACGGAAGAGACTTTCCTCCTAAAAACCAATTCTCGAACCCAACACGTCGAGGCTTTTGTCGATTTCGCGTCTATAATATCACAGACAAAGGCTTTGTTTTTACCATAGTAAGCGGCCTACCCATCCCTATTACTTCTCTCCTAAGACACTGATGTATATCTCCCAGCATGCTACCCCTCGCTCTTGTCATGTGTACAGAATATATAATAAATCAAAGCATCATTCCAACATTATTATTCCCACTAGAAGAAACTCCATTCTCACAATACAGAGAGTTTTACCCAACATACTCGTCAATCTATCAAATAGGAGTATTCATCTCTCGTACTTCGATACCCTTTTTCCGCATCCGTTCGCTTTATAAACCTACCGTCTACCAATGTTTTATTTTTGCGTTGTTTCTCAAACAATCACTGAGTTGGAATGTAATACCAAACATATGGTTTGTGTTTGTGATTATGTTTTTCGATGGTCTGGTGTCTGGTATGGTATCTGTCAATACTTTCTGTAGAATCGTAGAAGAAGTACAGAGTGAAAAGATTGAGTTTGGCGTTCAAGCTACTTTGGCTGTTAATACTGGGAGCATATTACTTGCAGGGATTGTAGGGATGATGTTAGAACCAATGTTATGTCAAAAGCAAGTAGACAAAGGAAGAGATTGGTGTCGTCGTCGATGAGATATAATAATAAATAATTCACAATATAGACGATCTTAGATCCTGAATGTATTCATGTATGGATGGATGGGAAAAAGGTTATATTTTTATTACATGTCATTCATTACATGCCATCATCTATTTATATTCTTTCTTTCTTTCTGTCATGGTTGGTAACACAAAAAAAAAGAGTAAAATAGATGACATTTTTACTTTCTAATAGCACGTTGATAGAAAGCCAATTCATCACCTTCCAGAATGTATCCATCACATCTTCCACTCTGACCTGGTCTTGAACTAATAACGGCATATAATCTACCGGCCTCGAATTGTTTCTCCAACGCCTGGTCGACCTTTCCACTAGCCTTTGATCTAGCTGCATGTTTCCTCTCTACAGCGTGTGAGACTTTCTTCTTCTCTTCAGCCTCGGGTGCTGTTCCGGCTTTTGCCTGTCTCCTTCTGCCGAGCGACGCACCGTAGTGGGCCTCGTACCATTGTCTAAACGGTGCTGCGTCGATTTGCACGACGGCCGCTTTTGTAAGTGTGTTGGTCCGCACCAACTCGTTGTTACTTGGATGGAAGGCTACGACGATGACTCTGACTTTACGCGTGACGCCCTCGGACTGCCACGAAAAGTTTCCACTGTCGAGACGTAGGGCGCGGAATTTTCGGTTTCCGCCGCGTGTGCGCACGAGATGGATGCGTTTGTTGCCGATACGTGTGTTTGCTGGTTGACGACCTTTCTCGAATGCTCTATATGTTTAAAAGTTTCAAAATCAGATACCGAAGACACTGATAATGGAAAGTGATGAAACAAAAGATGCAGTTCGGGTTTATGCATACCTCTTTTTACGGTAGGTTGCGCGCTTTGCACCGGTGGCGTTGCGCTTGTGACGTGAGTCACGAGAAATACTAGACGAGGAGAGAATGGTTAGTTGTTATACTCTTTTATAATGAAGGATATCCAAGTCGGTGGAAGATGGTTGATGATAATTACCCCATGATTGCGGTGGAACTAGATCACTACAGATGAAGATGTTAGTGAGATACAAAAGGTCAAAAGGTACAAGATACTAACAATTCAATTGATCTTTGTTATATCCCGAAATCGAGTTGTCGTGATATGTGCTATATACAGCAAACTTCTGCTTCGATCAAAAATCTCGAATCTTTGACCCAAAGCGTTTGATCCGAAGAGGCAGGGAAGGAAAATCGGAAAAAGATTTCGCCGAAGATCGTTCGGAGAAAATTTGTAGAGGATAGTAATATTTTGCACGTGATTAGTTGTCAGGATAAAAAGACCCTGAATGTGTTTGTTCAAGAACCTTATTCTCAAAGGCGTAATCTCGTCAAATCATTGATTATTTGAGAAAAACAGGCAGACATGTCAACTCCAACTACTTTGTATCACTTGTAAATATGATGATTACTTTATGACAAGTTCAAATTATGATACCGAAGAGATTGAATATCTAAAAATACAAATGATAATACTGAATACAAAATATAGCATATAAAATTGAAAGAAAATGGCAAAATATATGATAATCTTCCATCTCCCAAAAGCATACTCTCCAATTCTATCATTTCCAAAAGTAAAGAGAACAATCAGTGATAATCATGTCCATCAACCTTGTTACTCCTTGAAAAACTATGATTACCAAGTACCATACCCAAAACACCGCCTTTTTGTGAATTTCGGTCAGATGGATGATCTTGACCTGGACTACCTTCAACGCCAATCATGCCTGATCCAAATCCATCTCTTGCTCTATTATCATCAGATGACCCTCGACTTAATGTCCGTCCTATTCTACTTCTAGATCTACTTAGAAACCTCCTCGCTGCGCCTACTGCATTTGAACTATTCTGTCTTCCACGAGAGACATTCGTGCCAATTGATGTAGCATCACTATTACTTCCTGCTCTGTAATGACTAGGTCTCCGGGACGAATCGTGATTGGTAGAGGGCGAGTCTGGAATTAAAAGACTTGCTCTGATACCATTCATTCCATTTGCGGGACTGTTACCGTTAAGTAAAGGTGGAAAGGAAGATGAAAACATACTTCCTGGTGTACCTATACCGAGACCAAAAGAGGGTGATGCAGGATGAGAAGAATGGTTTGGAAGAGTATCACGCCAGGCTATACTATCCGTTCGCCAAGTTCCATCTGGATATAATCCATGAAGTTCCGGTTCAAAGGTAATCTCAAATTGGGTACGGAGTTTCGATTTGATAGATTGACGGAAATCAAAATATGTCGACAAGGCAGATTCCAACATCAAAGCATGATCTTGTAGAGCTATCGTCAAAGCCCTCATCTGTGAGGATTTCATCGTGACTGGATCTTTTAGATTGATTGTCGATTGAGACAAAGAAGACCTATGCACAGGTGATGAGGAATGGTCGGTAGGTTGCCTAGCAGATGATGTTGTACCGTGATGACTGAGAGAAGAAGTTGGACGAGATATTGTGGATGGATCATCCTCGAGAAGTAGTTCGTGATAAGCTGCAACAGAATCTAAACTGGTTGGATCGACTGACGATCGAATTGCTTGTACGAGTTTATCAGTTTCACTACTATCTGTCATGGATGATATCATCAAGATTTCTGCAACGTCAAGTGTCTTCCGATGTGTACGATCGATTGCAGCCTGAACAGGTGTCAAAACGATGGCTTCCTCTTGTATGATCTCCGATCGTCCAAGTAAAGTGGGAAAGCTATCTTTGGTAACATACACCGTCTTTGCCACAGTCTGCTCTGCGACAGGAATTCCTGGTTTGTATTGACGAGTAGAGTTTGCAAAGGTAGATGGATTAGAGGACAGGTGGAAATGACGGAAGAATGGTGCTACTCCTGGTCGTTGATTGATAGGATCAAGCTGGTTTCGATTCACATTAACCGATATTATATAAATCTTTGGATCATCTATTGTTGTGTTGGACGATGTGACGCCTGAATGTACTACCGCTGTATTCGGATAAGATTGTTTCAGTCGTCTGGCAAAACGAGCAGTATCGTCTTCTGGAGAAGTCTCAAACACAAAAGACTTTGAGGCAACGTCAGGAGGAAATCCAGTCTCGGTAAAGGTAACTTTGAAAAACCGTGGCATCACAAGGTTTCTACCAGTGCTCAACTTCCGATACGTCTCGGCTTGATCCTCCAGAATTGTAGGTAAAGCAGCAGTATCGTATGCAGTCAACAATTCATTCCGTTGATCGTCCAAAGTGGACAAGACTTTGGACCAACAGCAACCCATACGGAAATATTTGACCATGGCTGAATATAGCATCTGTTTGCGTTGATGTATAGTCTGCCGTGGTAGATGAAGTTGAACATATGCCTTGGCCAAGGATGTGTCTGTTGCAGTAGTCGATTTTTTTACAAGTAGAGTAAGATGCATCTCCATGGCTAGCGCTGCTGATGCAAAATTCTTATTATTCACTTGAGCTTCGGCAAAGTCATGTATATGTCGGATATATGTATCTTCATTGTTAGTTGATCTCAAATAATTCAAAAGAGCAATGCGTTTGTCGAGTTGTGCAGGTCCGTCATCTTGAGATGTTGCATGTATGTCGGTCAATAAATAAAGTAATTGTTGTGTCTCGCCCAGCATCTCCACAACAGCTGCATGTAAAGATTCTGCTCCAGAGTTCCGCAGATAAGTCAGACCATCGCGAAGCGAATCAATCAGTATCTTGGCCTGACTGAGCTCAAAAGTATCTACACGGAATGCAGAATCAAGGGCGTCTGCAAAAGCGCTCTCCACAAGATCAAGGTTATTACTCAAATCCCATTCAGCTATTATCATCGTCTTGAGAATATCGGTTGCGACTATACGAACACCAGAATGAAGCGATAAGCCAAGACCAACAATGGATGGTAGCAACGTAGCAGTAAATTGTACTTGATAACCACCCATTCTATCGATACGATATCTTGATTTTTCTTCTTCATCATTGTCCCATCCAAGAGTATACCACGCACGTTTTAGAAGCAACGCTGCGGCTTCTCTAACATCCCCACCGATAGTCCATATAGCTCGTCTTTTTTGTCCACTATGATTTTCCATAGAAATAATATTACTTGTGATCAAAGAAATGAGAGCATCAAACCATTGTTGCCATATAGACCCTTCGAATTCAAGCATAGCATCACCGTCTGGATCCTCAGAGAGATCTGGCAAGCTGGATGCAAGCTTCTGTAGGATCCAGTCAAGAAACACAATTTGACATTTGGAAAAGCTAACAGACAAACTCAGCCATGAAGATGGAAAAGCTTCAAACTTCTGTATCGTGCTTATAACAGAGAGAATCTGCGAAAGGTTCGCTTCGGTTATGGTAGATTCTTGTCCGTGAGCTGTGGAGTTCGATAAAGGAACTTGCTGTGATAATGGAGAACCGGGCTGGAAGAATATAGCGAGAAGAGCAGTGATTTCAATCAAAATTTCCGATGGTATTTCATCGACCTGAGACGTCACAGTGCGGAAGGGATACGAGTCTTGAAACAATGGACTAAAAGCTTTACCTTTCTTAATTGACTTTATTCGGATTCCAAGTCGTTTATGTATGCTGTGAAATACATTGACAAGATGACATACATATCGCTGAGCTTGAGAATACGACATGTGTGGCTGCTGTTCTTTAATGATTGTATTGGTCAATCTCAATGCCGCGTGAGTCTGTTCTTCTGAATCATTACCGATAGAGTTCCAAACAGATTGTAGCCAACTTTCCGTATGAAAGATTATAGCTTCTTTGAAAGTCTTGGACTGGAATTGTGGCTGTGAAAAGATATTGATAATCATACAAAGCCGCTGTATCCCCAAAGGAGATCTTAAATTATGGTTCTGAGCACTAGCTTCAGCAATAGATGATGCAAACTTTACCACATCAACTTCAGAACATACGCAAGATGCTTCGGCTAGCCAGAGATGTATATGTTGAATTATGATAACTTGCGTTGGGAGTGCGATTGCATTTGTCGTGGAAAATACAACAACAATATCTTCAAACAATTCCGAGACTTCCTTTGCCAATAAGGTAGTAGATTCAAATGTCATTGGCTCGGCATTTGATCCGGATCGCAGCGCAAGTCTAAGAACAACGTCTGTACTCTTCAACACAGCTCGGAGTTCTCGACCATTTTTCGAGTCAAAAGGCTTAGATAATATCGAACGAACAGACCTGACGATTGCCACACGGCCCGCTACACTCGGATTTCTGTCGTTGCAATAATCGTCCAATAGTCCTTCTAATCGAGGAAACCGTCGATCCTTCAATAATCTTATGGCGTATGCAAGACATTTGACAACGAGGTCACACAGATCTTGACTCTGCGTCCCGAACTGCGGGTCTGATACACGATCAAGAACTCCATCAAGGGATGCAAATATCGGTCCATAGAATTTGGCAATCTCATCGTCGGGTATAACAAAGAAACGATCGAGTAAAAGTGCTACATTCGTCGGTGTCGCATCTTGCACCTTTGCCAATGCCAATATATCTGCATTTTGAGTTGCTGTAGTACTACTCAGATATGTTTCGACTACCAACGAAGCCATCATTTCGCCTCCCATCTCCTGAAGCTCAGACACTCGAGCAGGCAATGACTGATAGGCACCTCGACCATCGATCAGATTAGCAGTAAACTCGCAGTAATCCCATAATACTAAATTATGTTGTCCATCCGGAGGAAAGCCGTTACTTTGATCCCATAATGGTAACCAAGCAAGAGCGAATGGGAAACCTGGACCATCTGCAATACTCACGATTATGTGGGCGCTTGGGACATCATCTGCAGGTATGCTTAATTTGATGGTTTGGTTCCACGCTTCACCACGTTCAATTGCGGGAGACCGGAATGCTGTATGTGGCTTTCGATTTGAAGTGGGATGGATAGCGTCATCGATCCTTCTTCCATCACTTGTTCGTACCTCTAGCGTGACTTGTAGGTTAAGCAGATCACTGGTTGAATTGATTGGGACGTGACCTTGCTTAGGATGATATACATTTGCTCTGGTGGGAAGGATTGGAGCCTTTAATGTCAGATATACATCGCTTCGAAGCCTGTTGGACCCACCGCTTAGTCTGACAGATGGTGTACAATGCACATTTCGCAATTTCGCAGGTTTTTCTCGAATCAAAGCATCTACATCGTCATGAGCAAAAGCTTTTAAGCCTAATTGTAGACTTCCGATGGTCGCAACTCGTGCATATCTGCCCGAAGGACTTTTGATCATTTGGCGTAATATTTCGTCCCAGCCTTCAGCCCCAGGAGTCGGATCTGCAAAGTCGGGATCCAAGTGAGTTGCTGCCGTCCAGAATGAAAGTCGCAGCGTGTCAGCTTTTCGATCTCGCATGAGTGAACTGATTCTCGCAGTCGCCCATCCGGCAACTCTTCGAGTCTTTTTGGGAGATACTTGTGGTTCGGATTTACCATTCTCATTCAGTTTAGCCGTCGATGCGTTATTAGACTGCGAGGAAGATGTCATTGAACCTGCTGTGGAAGGTCTGGGTTTCAAATTTGTATCAGAAATCCCTCGATGGCGTTTACCGAGTAAACTCAATCTGCTTTTCGGTACGGCCTCGGAATCCTCGTCGAATTCAGCCTGCTGCTGATATGGAGAAGCTTTTGGAGGTGCCTGCTGGATTTGAGGAACACCAAGATGCATAGGCTCGTCGCGTATCAGCTTGCATACCAAGAACAATTTACTATTTGAATCATCACCAGATCCTATATCAGCACCATTCAACTCGGAAAAAAGTGTTCGCTTAAAGTCATCCGCAATCTCTATCCTTCCAGTAGATTCGTCAACAGCCAACTCTATGGCAAAGACTTCAGAAACGGGCTTAAGTTTATTCCCGATTGCTGAGCAGAGATACACATGAAGTAAAGCCGGATCTCCCAGATGTTGCGGTAATGATTTGACATTTATCAACAAATGCGAGAGGTGTGGTTCTTTGATAGTGATTGGTATTTGACTTTCACGCAGACCCATGACGACTTGTAATTCAGCAAGGTCAGAAAGATTATCCTGCGCCGTCAACATCCGGCCCTCTTGTCTGACATCTCTTACAATAACCTCTCCGCCAACCATTTTGTTTCCCTTTACAAAAATCCATACCACTTCCTGACGCAGATTTTCAAGCTCTTTTGCTGTCAAAACATCGTTCTCTAATTGACAACGTGCATCATTGAGTCTATCCACCAATCTAGCCAGCTCTTCCAATTTCTCATACTCGTTGTTGAGTGCCAGAACATGTAATTTTGAAGCATGCCATTCTGTGATGCATGATGCGATATCTTCAATAAGAGGCTCGACACTGCTATTGGCGTTGGTCGTACCTCCAACTCGTAATGTAGGTAATGGCGCAGCATCTTTCGGCGCATCGGTTGGCCTTGATTGTACCTGATCGGAGATGAGCAGGGATTGTAATGTCTGGTCGTCGTTTTCTGTTGTAGGACTCTTCTTATCTTGCGCTTGTCCAAGAACTTCCCTTATGTTAACACACCATCGAGGAAATGTTCCAGCATAAGCCTTTTGTCGCAGCGCTTCATCGCCTTTGACTTCGATCGCGCTCGATAAGGCTGCATGCGCCAACAACCATCCACGACACCATTGGCTCTCCGTGCCGTTCACTTCAGTGATATATACTTCATCGCCGAGTTGAAGCGTCAGATCGTCCGAACTCAATGCATCGAATTGTCGCACGCAGATCGCGTGTATCGTACTTGGTAAGGGCCTCCACGGCATGATGCGGAAAAGTCCGCCTCGAATCTTAGACTGGACTTTTGGTAAAACGCAAGTTCATATTGCCACATATAATTCCTGCAGGACAGAATTATATAATAAATTATGTGTTGGTCAATCTTGGATTAATGAAGCCAATTTTAAAAAAAGTATGGATTTTGAGTTGTGTTTCACATATTGGGTGCCGATTTCGGAATGTATTCCTCGGCATTACTATAATAATACTGTAATTCAAGTAAGGTAACTTATGGGTTTTTTCAGCACGTCAGACGTGCCTGTGCATTACTTTATGAATTGTGGACCGCTTTTCAAAGGGCCCATTATGGCAAGGTGTGTTTCTGCGACGTGCAGGACTTGTAGACTCAAGCAGAAAATATGCATGCTATACACTCTAATTTAAACATGTTCGGAACGAGAATAACAAGCATATCTCTTGTAACAAATGGAATATATTGTATTATTGTAATATGTACATATGGAATGAAAAATAGAGCCCACCATCAAAAGAGGTTGGGAAATTACAAGTTATGATTTAATGTGAAAACATGCAGAATTAACATATAATAAAGAATGGTATATATTGCATTATAGCCAGAATTCAAACCTTGGGCTGGTAGTAAAAGTATCGGAGTATTTGAGCATTGATTAGATCGTTGTATAGTCCTTTATATACACACCTATTTTATCAAGAAACAGATCAGGTCGTGATTTAAGCAGATGTGGTGGTGCTTGATGAGCTAGATTCTGTGCTGCTGCTCGAGGATGAAGAGAAAGATGTAACAGTTGATGATGAGGAGCTGTCAGTTGTAGAAGATGAAGATGAGGAGCTGTCAGTCGTGGAAGATGATGACGAGGAGCTACTTGTAACATCTGAAGTTGTGCTTGAGCTTGTTGATGTGCTAATATCTGAGGTTGTGCTTGAGCTGGTTGATGTGCTTACATCTGAAGTCGTGCTTGAGCTTGTCGATGTGCTTGATGAGGAACTGGTTGGTTCCGAAGTTGTAGAAGATGACGTTGTTGTGCTGCTTGGGACAACGGAAGTTGGCGAGGATGTTACAGCGTCAGTGGTGGTTGTGGAGCTGCTTTCTGATGCGGTAGTAGAGCTACTAAAGCTTGGGAATGGGATTGAAAAAGGAAGAGAAATAGAAAGAGCAGTGGTCGTGCTTGTGCTTGTGCTCTTGCTCTCGCTTGTGCTTGTGCTTGTGGTTGTGCTTGTGCTCAAGATTGGAGACAAGATATCAGGGGTAGAAGTTGTCAAAACTACAGAGCTGCTTGTGCTTGTGCTCAAGATTGAGGACAGGATATCAGAGATAGAAGTTGGCAGAACCACAGAGCTGCTTGATATTGGGATGGTGATGGAAGAGCTGTCCAAGGTCGAGATGGTTGTGGTCTCGGACGAGCTTGGTGCATCAGTAGTGGTCGTTGTGGTCTCAGTGCTGGATGGTGCATCGGTAGTGGTAGATGCATCGGTAGTGGTGGATGCATCGGTGGAGACTGGAGCATCAGTGGTTGAAACATCGGTGGAAGTTGGAGCATCAGTAGTTGAATCATCGGTGGAAGTTGGAGCGTCAGTATAATCGTCAGTCGTAGTGGTAGTTTTTGTCGTTGTCTTGGTGCTGGAAGTTCTTCTGGTGCTGGAAGTTGTTCTGGTTGAAGCTCGTGTACGCGAGCTTGTAGTTGGAGCAGGAAGAGCTTTAACGACCGAGTTACAAATTGCGTAAACTTTTCTGGGAGAAAGTTGCGCAGTGAAAGGGCTGATTACACGGCCGGAACTGGATTTTGTCAATTTATGCGTAAGGTATTGCTGATACATTATGAAACTTACCTCTTGACCCAGAATTTACAAAAGTTCTTTGCTGAACCGAATTGATATTTGAGAAGAGCAACAGTGTCAAGCTGATTTTTTTTAGGCGGTTTGGCAGCTTTGAGTCTGGTCATGTCCAGCCAGTTTCTGTGCTTGGTGATACATTTGCATGCAGCCGTGGTTCTTTCCGCGGATTCACCAGGGTAGATTGTTTGAGTTCTGCGACTCTTCAACCACCAGACACAGAAGTCGGCTGGTGAACGATTGTTCTCTTGAACGATAATGACCGACTTGTCGCGTGAACTGCAAGTGACCTTTGCAGTTACGGTCGAGCTCAAGGCCAAAAGGGCCGCGTTAAGAATTAAGAATCCCTTCATGATGATTATTGATTAAAATGAATTAACAAAAAGAGTGACTGATGCAAGAAGCAAACCCCCGATTAAACAATGGAAAAGACAATTAGACTGTAATGTGATGAAAAGAGAATCAGGTTACGAGGGTGCACTTAGCCGTCTTTATAGACTCCATCACTTGTATGAGGGATTCTATCAAACACGACCGGTAACTGATCGTATCTCATCTCCAAGGGTAACGTCCTGGTTTACTTTTCAGATTAGTTGATCTACTGTCATAACGGTCACTTGAATGAGAAAGGATTCACGCTGTAAGTCGAAGAACCGTTAATAAATGATGATCATTTCCTATCCAACGATCCAGACTATGAGAGTCAAGCTTTTTGACAGCAACCTTTAAATTCTTTATTTTGGGTGAACACGTCTAATAATAAACACAAAGAAGGGGCAAACATGGCATTTTGAACGCGGGTTGAGTTTTCAAAGACATGCCGGAGTTCAACGACCATCTCAAGTCAGGTATAGAATGTCTCTACATGTCTTAAAGACAGTGGGACTACAAAGTCGATGGCATACCGTCTCATACTAGTTTCTTGTACTAGTACATGAAGCTTTCTAGAGGTGGCGATTTGTTTATGTATACAGACTTTACAGTAAAAAGCATGTTCCAATTAGACCTGAAATTGGCCACTTTACAGCAAATTTGTTTACATGTTGAGCGTATTTTAGTCCAGTCGGGTGTATCTTATCCACTCTGAGCTAGATACCAACCGTCGATAATCAAATAGGCCGGTTAACTTAGAAACTTGCGTGATTTCTTCTGATTGTTTGGACAGTTTATGGCAAAAAAATCTCTATGCAAGACCGTTGAGAACGAACAAAGGAGTTTGTTTACTCGAGACTGCAATTTTGGAAATATGACGTGAGTGGCACAATCCGGTAATCGGTTGGTATTCACGAGTACTCGATTACGTCTGTTCATTACGATCTGCATGGTTGTTTTCATCGGTGTAGACTAGTGAAAACTTTTGATCTAAAGTTGCGTCTGTCGTCGCCAAGAACGAAACCACTGCAATAGTTTAGTGGCTGAATCGGCATGGTCGTGTCTATTATATGGTGAAGCTGGTTAAAATTGCAATGTCCGCGTAATCTTGTGATTTAGGTATATACCACTTTTTACAAGCGCGTTAGCATCGCAATTATGTCAAACACCGAAGTCGTGTTGACATTTCCATTCCAACTATATGGCGTAGTCTATCTAAAGAAGATCATTCATTGTGCCTTGACGTAAAGTAGGAGATGTGAGCGCCCGGATATAATATAAATGATGATATTGTGAACTACAAAAATCTACCAAAACGCTACTTGGTTGGGTATTTTCTAAAGAGATATCTTTAAAATTTCACATCAGCCAACAAATTTCACGTCACTTTCTTGATCAAAGGTGGTAACTTACTGACTAACATAATAATCCGCCACGCCAAACAATCCCACCGCACCGGCCCATAATCCCGCAACCTTCCAAGTCAACTCCCCGGCGGCGTATTTCCTATAAGCCCCAAAGCCCAAAAGACCACCTAGTGCGGCGATCGTGACTGCGTTTCCCAATATGACGGGATGGTCTGTATTGTTCTTCAATGTCTTTTTTGCCTTTTCGGCCTTTGACTCTGCTTTGCGTTTCGCTTCGTGCGCTTTATGTTTCGCCTCGTGAGCTTTCTTGTGCGCTTCGTGTTCTAGATGGACGCGTTCGGCTTGCGTTTCGGTCTTGATGGGTTGAGAGGAAAAGTCGGACGGGACGGACGAGACGTGGGGACTGTCGACGTCGACGAGCGTCTGGACGTTGGTTTCGTCGTGGACTATTTCCGGTACGGCGGGTGCGCGTCTGGTAGATCTAGTTAGATTTGACTGTATATGTAGTGATGTGCGAGGTAGTACTTCTGTAAGCGCTGTTAGTATCGAGTCGTGAGTGGTAGTCATGGAAATTGTTTCACCTGTTCTTCGGTCTGGTGGGGTCCCTTTGCGGCAACTGCTGCGTATGACATATTTGATCACAACACTTGTATGGCTAGTGAATGGTGTAGATGTTATGTTCTAGGTTTGATATCACGAAACCAAGACCCAAGCCGCGTCTTGTCCTTGTGTGGTTGTTGAAATATTGGTTAGTGCGGGGCATAGGCACATTCATTCGATATTAACTTTTGGAAAAATAAATATTTGTGATTAATTAATTATTTTCTAGACAGGATGCTATCGGTACGCAATAGGTATTACATCGCTAATCACTTTTTGAGCACACAGCAGTAGATCAATGATAAACAACAACCCCTGTTCAATGATGAATAACTGAAAGTAGCGAATTGCTTATATTTACATGGAATACATTTTATTATTTACAAAATCTAGACAATTTCAAGTTAGTTTCAGTCCCTCACTCCACTCTGACATGTTCCTTTCCGACATTATTTTTGAGAACTGGTATTTCTACATCTGTCTCTGCATTATGAGTCGATAAAGATGTCTTAGATGTTTTAGTATATCTCGCTCCATCTCCTGCCTGTTCTGTCATGTCACTAGGAACAGCTTCACCCACTACTTCGGCATTTTCCTCCTCTTCATCCTCTTCCAATTCCGCACCATATACATCCGGATGTTCCCTAAAACAATCCTGCATAGCTCTATAAAGTAATCAGTCATCATGCAACATAAGAGGTAATTGATTGTGAACAAGAACAACTGACTTGAACTTCTCTATACATTCCATTCCCTTTGGTTCTTCTTTTGAATAAACAAAACAACTGAACGCTTCTCGGAACTGTTCTCCACAAGGACCGTTTGCCATTCCTCCTAAACACGGACAATCCCAATTAATCTCGCCTGTCTCCTCGTTGAATGCGCCTTGTTGACCTGCTTCTGCTTCCAAGTCTTCCGGCTCGCCAGGTCCTGGAGATGATTCTATTTCCGCATCTGGTGTCTGTGAGGAAGGAGATTGTTTTGCAACTTGTGCTTCTTTTCTAGCTCGTCGTTCTGTAGATAGTTCATCTATAGTTTTGTAAGAATTCGCCTCGAAACGATTCTCCGTCCGAGTTGTTTGGGGATCAGAAACGTCTAGTATAAAAGTCGATCAGCAAAGTGACATTGACGTGGGAAGAACGTGATAGTATACGTGGAAGTTCTTCAGCAAGAACAGTAGATGTATTGTAGACATATAAAAGTCCTCCCGCAAGAAGCCATCGAAATGATGCATTTTTCCACGACCGTGATTGTTTCGCAGGAGGCGCAGTGCTAAGAAACCTATGAGATGGTATTATTGTACGAGGTCGAGTCGAACGGATAGCTCTTAGACACTGTGCGATCGGCGGTCGTAACATTCTGATCTATACCGACAATCACGAAACTACAACTCTATAGACTGATGCTAGAAATGGTTACTTGTAGAAATAATATATTATTTTCAGCCACAAGTCGTGGCGTAGATTTCCGAATGACATCATTCTACTACATATATTGTATCTTCACTACACTCCCCCATCAAGCAAAGTATAGATCATTGACAGTAGATCATGTGGTTATTAGATGTTAGGAAAAGTCAATAATGACACATCAATGGACCATCCCACCTAGATCCTTGAGTTCAATTTCTCTGCGAAACACTACAGTGCTAATAATCCTCAACTCGCCCATCAGCTCCCGTCAAATCTTCCGTTACCTATGGCGTTCATCACGCTTTCACATCTGTGCAGACGGAGGCGCTAATCGGCTCTACGACCTGAACAGATCCTTCCAATCTTCCTTTTCCCAAAATGAGAACTATCCATTTTCTTTAAAGAATCGTCCAGAGCCCGGAAGAGACGTTTATATCCCCGACGTCATCCATGGGGATTTAGATTCCATTCTTGACCACGTCCTTTCTCACTATACCTCTCTAGACGTGGAGATTGTGGAAGATGGAGACCAATACAGTACCGATTTAGAAAAATGCGTCAACCTCGTTCTTTCCCGCAATCAAGATGTTTGCGCCGAGATGAGGGTCGGGGGTGTATATATTCTAGGATCCCTCGGTGGACGAGTCGACCACGCGATTGGATTGTTGAGTACGTTGTTGAAACTCCGGCGGTTGAGTGCAGAAAGTAAAGAGGGAGGGAATTTCTTTCTGTTTACTGATCAGAATATATCATTCATTCTATGGCCTGGTCTCAACGTGATTGTTTTTTCAAAAGTGGATACAGATGGAAATAAAAAAGATGGGATAGAAGTCGGTGACAAGGTTGGTATATTACCTATTTATGGGGAGGCTTGTATTTCTACAAAAGGGTTGACGTGGGATGTGGATGATTGGAAAACCGAAATGGGTGGACAGATTAGTACTAGTAATTATTTACCTGCTGGTCAGGATACAGTCGAGGTGAAAACAGATAGAGAGGTGGTTTTTACTATTTCATTAAAAGTCAATGGATGTGAACTATAATGTATAATGTCTATGACTTGTAAATTACTTTTCTGTATGATATTTTTGTATATTAGATTTACATGTAAAATATGATAATGTACAATTTAATAATAGAACCAAGAAGATTATAATCCTTCTTCCATACCTACATTCTTCCACCATGGATTACCACTTTTATCATTAGGAGCTCGAGAAGAAGGATACATCATTTCTTCCGCATCACCGACCTGTCTTCTTTCACTTATTTGCCATTGGTCCCTCCCTTTAGAAGTATTTGTATTATTATTAACATTTTTGACTATCGGTTTCAATTTCATAGCTTTGGAAGCCATTGTCAAATGTTGTATTCTATCCCAATCATTTCTTACAAGCTTTTGATTAGCATTTCCAGTCTGTTTGGTATCATATTGGATTGTAGATGTAGACAATAAAGATGTCATTCCTCGAACAGAATTAACAGAATCTGTCCATTCCGTCCTCATGACAGGTCGTTGTCATTGTAGAGGTTCAGAAGAGGATGAAAGTCTATTTAGATGAAGATACACATCTGTACCATAACTACAACAATAATCAATATCAATATTGACAAGAAATGCAAAAGTATAGTTAATGACTTACCCCTCCATTGATATCAATTTCAAATCACCCCCAAAATATCTAGCATATAGTCTAGAAATAGGTAATCCGTAACCAAAACCAGCCATTGGAGCTTTGAAATCACTTTTATCAAAATCTGGATCTAAACTCGGAGTTTGATCTACAGTTGTATACATATACGTCCAAACAAGAGGTATCGCACTTCTTGGTATGCCACCTCCTTCGTCAGATATTTTTATCGTAATGTCTTCTTTACCTTCAGCGACTACTACTTTTGTAACTGGAAAAGCTTCACTTTCTTGTCCGTGTCTTTCGACTACAGCTCGTAAAGAGTTTTTCAACGTTTCAAACAACATGTGCGACAAATGACCTGGAACATACATGAATTGTATGTCAGGATTACAGATTAATTGTACTTTAGGAGCGTCAAAAAGACCATAATGATCTTCACATACAAACCGAGCATTTTCTATGGCTTCCTGTGCCAGATCTCGAACGTTGGTCTTTGTACATATTATTCCGACATAATCCGGATCCGAATGTGTTTGTTGATCTGTCAAAGCGATGTGTTGGCCTATCAACATTCTTATACCGATTCGCGACATGTAAAATCTATCTAGAAATGCTTGGATGTTGTGATCAATCTGCATTCGTTGTCTTTTTCGTTTATATTCGAGTATTCCTTGTGCTACTGTTGTTACCACACTATCATGTCGTCTTTTAATCTTTTGTAAAGTATTGGAGAATCTAGTATTATAATTGTCAAGCTCGGGAGGCCAGTTTTGATGATTATCATCTGCTCCGCTATAATATCGTTTCAATGAAGCGGATTTAGAAGTATTGCCGCTATTAGTCGGCGGTAATTTATGCTGTGATCGATACTGTCCTTTGGCGATACTTGGATTATCTAATGTTTCTACAAATGGCTTGGAAGTTTTTCCATTTGCAGGTCTCATTAATCGTTCTCGTGTTTCTGTATCCAAAGTTGGTCGTGAAAGGTTCGTAATTTCCTACTCTTATTATGAGCATCTTGCTGTGTTCTGAAGTATCTGGTTCAACTTACGTCAAATGATTGTGCATACCATTCTTGGACTTTTTGTATCGATGGCATTTCATTCAGTCCATCGGGTAGATCTCCTAATTCTTGAACACGATGGGCAAGTCGTATAGGAAGCTCTTCAGACAGAAATTGTGATGCGCGGAAGAGAGTACCTATGTGACCAGTCTTAGGGTATAATGCTTGACAGTCAAGACGTTGAAGGGGTGCTTACCAACAGAAGGTCTTTCTCCAAATTGAACCATCTGCCGAAGACTCACACCCGTCGCTGGAAAGTTTGCATAATGCCGGATAGTATCCAACAGCTTCTCGGATGATTTCCACGACATGTTTGTCTGAATCTTTGACCTTTTCTATGTTCAACGAATATTTACGGGCCGAGCGAATAGATCGCGGATAGCGAGGTTGAAGACCATGATTATGACATGGCAAAGGTTTTTGATGTCAGTATGACAGCACCGTCATTTCAGAAAATTATACAAGTAAACACATATGGCTATAGTTATAACAATAAGCTTATAATAATGTGGTGTTCTGCAAGTGAGACATGACTTGACGTTGACCTCGGTTTGGATTATGTAAGCTTTGACCTTTTGTAAATCTTCACATGCCAAGGTAAGTCAGATTTTATTAAGTGTCACTCGTAGGCTGTTAGCTCGACGATTCAATAAATTGAGAGGAATAAACTTGAGAGGAATATATTTGTGATTTTGTACAGCTTGTTATATACATGATAATGTGAATCAAAACTTGATGCTTTGTGTAGCTTATATCGTTCCATCCATCAGATAGTGTAGTATAGATATAATGATTACAACACACAACCGAAATTTGTCAAGTAAAGACTCCTTACTCGTTCGACCAACATTTATGAATTCTTAACCACTCCTACTTTAGCAGCCTACGATTTACAAATTAGTCTTTTCACACCGTAATAAATACTCATCAACAAAGTTACTTACCCTCAAAACTCGTCCATTCAATATAAATCCCTTTTGTTGTACGTGAAACACCGTTCCGTCCTCTTTATCAGCCTGAGGCACTTGAAACGTAGCCTCGTGTCTATTTGGATCAAACTTTTCTCCTTTACCGTGCTCGTCGACAGGCGTGAATCTCTCTAATCCATGCTTCTTCAACGTCGACATCAGTATCGTTTCCGTCATCCGTAGTCCGTCGTGCAATGACTTTAGATCTTTATTCTCAGCTAACGTCTCTGCTGGGAATAGATCTAGTGCTCGATCGAGGTTGTCTACGCTTTCTATCAGGTCTTTTGAGAATTTTTGAATGGCAAAGTCTCGCGCGGCTTGAACTTCGCGTTTAGTCTGGGTCTGAAGGTTGCGATACTCTGCTATCGAGCGTTTCCATTTATCCTGAACTTTTGATCAGAAATGTGGAAGAGATGTAGGAAAGGGGTGTAGTTTGATATCTTACAGTCGTGTCTACAAGTTCTCGCTTTTTTTGTTCGAGTTCTTTTGCGCTAGCATCCACTGAAGTTGCGTCCTCGGTCGTAGATTTGTCAGAGTCTTCGGTCTTGCTTGTTGTATCTGTCTTTGCTTGTTCAGCGTCTGCATGCAAGGGACGAAATGTGCTGAATGATCTAATTGGCCACTGTTGCGTAGGCCGTATTGGAGTGTTGTGAGATAAGGTCGCACATTGTGATGAGCAATTTGCACGAACGGATGTCCGCGCTTTGGACAAGAGACCTCGTGTAATCATTGACGAGACAGTATGGCAATCTTTCAATACAGATACTAACAATCAGGTGTGGTAGGACTTTCAAGAATTTTTTTTTATTGTAGAGCTTATCGATGACGCATGAAGGCATAGCAGATTTACACGTGACTAGTAGGGATTGGGTTATCAATATGGCAAGTAGTCAACAATCTGGTGAAATAATGGGCGACATATGATCACCCTTGGAGACATAGAAGTAAAAGTTGTTCATGATTGATAAAAGGTCGTTACATAAATTGACATGACAAGAAATTGTGATGGAAGAAAAGAATAAGTAATGATCCTTTTTAATTACGAGACACAGTCCCAGTAAATAAAATGGAAAAAAAGTGCTTTGAAAAAGTAGAAATATGAAAGTGGCAGCCAACATATTAAATGTTCAAACTGAGTAGCCCACTCCATATGATTGACCAAGTTGGCATCGTTAAAAGCTGAATAGATTGAAAACGTTTAATGAGCCATATGTCTGTGCAAATGTCTCTTGCCGTGTCCAACTACAGCAGTCTCCATTACTATTGCGGTTTTGACCTCGGTGACAACGACAGTATGTATCACAGTTACTGGAGAAGATGTAGCCGCCGGGGCTTGGTTGCTCGACGCTGCTGGTGCGACGTCAGCTACTTTGATTACGTTGTTATGTTGAGCCGGTGACGCAATTTGCGCAGCAGCGCTTGTCGCAGGTGTAGGCACGACTGGGACTGGAGCGGCCGTTACAGAAGGAACCAATGTCGTAGCAGCTGGTGGTGCAGCAGCAGCAACTTCTCCTCTGTAAGTGTGAGGGGTTATTTTGTTGATAAGAGATGGCCCGTAAGTAGAACAAGGAGAGTGACCGATATCATCATGCGGGTTAACTTGGTTTGGATTTGGGCATAATTCGAATCTGAAATGAACCTCGGTGTCGAAATAGTTGTTCATCGCATTTGCATCATCGAAAGAACAAAAGTAAGGATGGCTCTTAGGTTGTTGAGAGTGTAAAGTACCAGCAGCAGTCCAAGCTGTGTAAGAATAATTGTAACAGTTTCTTGAATTATCGTAGACGTTATCTAATGTTGGAAAACCTGCAGGAAGCATTTTGCTATACTTGTTGTTACCTCCGTTCTGGACTAGAGATAAATCGTTCCAGATTTGGGATCCATCGGCTTGCACGTAATTTTCAAGTTGTATTTGCTTCAGAGCATTTGGACCATTCAAGTCTGCGTCGCTGTAAGGACAACCTGGCTGTTCAAATCCACCATTGATCAGGATGGAATCTCCAGCAGAGTATGCCGTGATTGGAAATATGGCTGTTGGACTGGCAGTAGGAATAGAACCTGTAACTCCAGTGTTGGAAGGAGGGCGTGAAATGTATGTAACATCAAAGTCGCAATTGTTGATAATGGTAACAGTTCCTAGACCAGCTACGACCTGTATACCGACGGATGCCAAAAGAGTAGCAGATCCAATGAAAGCGCGCATGATGAATGATTGTACTGGTTGGAAGTGGTTGACTTTTATTCCTTTACTATCGATAGAACAAGAATTTTAGATAGAACTGCCGTTTTCGTGATGTCACAGACGTTATACTGAACTCCTGCAAGCAAATTCCAGAATTAAGGCGATAAAGAATGTGTAAGATGTAATCTTCGTAATTCTTCTGCTATATCTTTCGTAAGGAGTGAAATTGCACAGAGAGTGCAGACTTGTTATTGTTTCTATGAAGAGAGTGTCGTGTTGAAAATTCAGAATCACTTACGCGGATACAGAAAACGGGCGAGGGGTGAATAAAGAAAAAAAAAGGGGGGAACCCAGTCTGTACCTCGCAAAAATGTGGGGCATATTTGTGTGGCATGGTCCGTGCATTGATCTTTTTGTTTTTTCTTGCTTTTTTTTCGGCGGAGAACAGCGGGCCCACATTTTGTTAAAATTCGAATAGGGGGCTTGTTTGGTACCTTTTGTTGCTCATTCAAGTCTCGTAATTTGCGCTTGTTTGATCAACCTGTTTTGGTATTCCATTCGGTTTGATTATTCAATCATTCTCTATTATCGCTTACTTGTATTGTGAAGTGGTCCAACTTTTATGACACATGACTCTGTGCGTCATAATCATCAACGAGCGATTTTGTGTAATTTGTCGAGCCGAAAGTCTCGAAAACAAAAGCGCGTCAAAACCCCACATGACAATAAAATGGGAAATTGCCATCACAAAAATGAACAACAATAAAATTTAAACTTTTGTTCTGTCCAAAACTAGCGCGGGTTCCGAAATTGCGCTTTTTTTTAATTTCCAAAATACCGCCGACCGGATGGCGCAGCGCGTGCCGATAAAAATCTCCAGACGTTCACATTGTAAAACCCTTTCAGTCGACAAACATTTGTTAGTCCACGTCATTTGTAATCGACTTGTGAAACTCAGATCTGTGATTGTCACATCGATAAGCTTCTTTGACGAAACGTTTCATCATGTGCATCATGTGTTGTTTGCTCTCGAGTCGCGTCGCTTCACCTGAAAATAGTTGTGAGGTTGTTTGTTTTGGCTAACCCCGACTGTTCCTCCACATATGTGTATGTCGCTTGGGATGTGGAGTTTGCATCACTGATATAGTCTCAAGTACTGTCACGACCTGGACGACTACTTCAGTATGACCACCGAAATTGATAGTCTTGGTTTCGCGGGTTGCCACGGCCGTCTGTCCACTTGGCACAGACTTTGTTGGCGTATATGTAGGAGCAAGCACTGCCGATGCGATGGGTAATGGTGATGATGGAGGCGATCCTGACGCTCCTGAACCTGGACCACCCGATGGACACAAGATCATGCCGATAGTGATGTTTGGAAGCATAGGTGGCTGCATTGCTTCATCGTTTTCTGGATACAAGTAAGAAACATTCTTCAATTCACTTGAGCACTCGTCACAGTCCCATGCAAATGGATTACAGCCTAGCCAACCATTAACCAAAGAAGCATCAAACCAAATCATGTTGTAGAAAGGACTTGTAGTTGGCTCAGGTGGCCAACTGTATTCATATTGCAGTAAGCTATTGTTTGCAGACATTCCGGCCGGAGCTTGACACGCTGGATTGTTGACACCGTTGTGAATCTTTCCAGACCATCCCGCTCCTGGATCTGACAATGGTGTCCAAGGCTGAAAGAAGTTGTTGTTGGGATACGCGTTGATGTTCTTGATTGTCGTCGCAATCGAAGTGTATTTGTCATTATCGCCGGGGACTAGTTCAAAGGGCACATCAAAGTTGCAATTGTTGGTAATTTTCAATCCTCCAATAGGTCCTGTAAATTCTCCATAAGCGTTGATCAAAGTGAATGTCGCAAATATGCTTGCGATGTAGCGAGACTGCATCATGTCGAAATATCTGTATGTTCTGCCAAGTATGACATATACGACAAAACTGCAGTCTTGAAAGTCTTGTGTTTGCGTATGGCTGAAACTGATGTGCACGTCCGAATTGATGAATCGGACACAAGCAGGAAATATATAGATTGTAGAATTCTTTTAGAATATGATAAGGACAGTACGACAAGTTTATAAAGGACTGTGCTTGTTGATAAAGAACGTGGTGAAGAAATGATAGAATGGAACAAAAAAGGGACGAGACAGGTCGGGGGTCTTAATGGGGACGTGGGTTCTTCACGGGTCTTCAGCCTGATCCTGAGAAAAGTTGCGACATTTCTTGGTATTAGCATATAGCATGAACTTTAGCAGATTGGATGATTGTCGTATATCTAAAACAAGCACCACTTCATAAATGTATGGGATGCATTCAGTCATGATGACTTACATTGTGCATTTCGACAAGTCATCCTCATACCGTGATAGCACGCAAACAAATTGAACGTGGAGAAATGTGTCAATCTATAAATAATAAATGATCTGCAAAGTCTAACGTCCAACCAAACCAGCAATTATTTTTACCCCTCATCGTCACGCATGCATTCACGTCATCATTCTGCCGGGAACCATACTTTTAAAAACATCAATCGAAACTACCGTATGAACATGATAGAGCTGTACGAAACAAGAAACTGGTGGTCATATTTGGGCAGTACTATAGTAGTATACATAAATCAAACGCTCAAAATAAGACAGCGCAGTAGCATATCGAAAAATACAACACAAGATAATACAGAAACACTCATCTGATCATCATCAGGTGGTAAAAAAAGATAAACAAAAGTCATCAATCATTTGCGCCATTCCGCATCATATTCCCGGTATAATCAAATGTGATGTCCCTGATGTAAATGTCGCTTCCTGGCATGAGATAACGCTGACGAACTCGGGACAACAGCCTTTGAAGTTGGGGAAGATAGCGAATTCACTGAAGATGGTAAAGATGTTGGAGTTGATGATGGAACTCCCAAAGTCACAGTCGTCTCTATCATGGTTTTTATGACAAGATAATCCGTGACTATCTCAATAACCTTTTCGGTATGACCGTTACGAGTTGCTGTGCTAGTGACGAACTCTCCTGATACTGTAGAGGTGGGAATGGCCGATGAATAATCATCAGCATAATGACTGACATGACCGTTCCATCCCGAAGCATCTTGCATATATACCGGAGTATCTTGGGAAATGCGACTTCCAAAACCCCAATCCGATGCCGGACAAAAAGTCACTTCAATGTCACACTGATAAGGAATAGCAATATTTGCTACATCATCCGTGTCGTACTCGTATGAGAAGTTGGGCAAACCAGCCTGAGGACAGTTGGGTGATATGGCGTAGAAGTTGTGACATCCACGAGAATGATCTGGTGTGCGACATTTATCTCCTGGAGGAACAACTGATGAATCCCACCAGACTGACTTTCCAAGACTACAATTACCTGGATCTGTCCATCCGACGGTATATTCCAATTGTAACTCTAAAGCTGACATTGCAGTTGTGTTATCACTGAACCAGCATTCTCTTGTCCAGTTTCGTGCACTATGCGCTTTATGCGACCATCCACCAGCATCACCGTTGCCGAGATCGACATAGCGCTGTGACCATGACGAAGACCCAGCGGTGATTGTAGTCGATGATGCCGAGATGTTGAGCGCATTAGCTGCAGGAACTTCGAGGAGTAAAAAGTCAAAAGCGCAATTGTTTATAATGGATATCTTCCCGACCGCCTGTCCAGTGACGGGATCGATTAGTCCTCCATTAGAAGAGCGTGTAGGTGGTAGTTGACCACACTGCGAAGCATGCGTCCCCACGGCATATAATGATAACAAGAGACCGGCGAAAGAAGACCGTTGCAGCATGACTAACTACAACTCCAACCAAAACCTTTGGTATTTAAATATGCTATAATGTTATATTTTATTGATGTAGTTTATAAAAAGGAGTGGCGTGTCTTTAAAAAGACAGTATATCGAAAAGGAGTGACGGTCAAGTAAACGTAAAAGTAACAAACAAAATAACAAAAATGAAAAACAAAAAAGGGAAAATAGTTGGATATTAAGAGCGGGTTCGACGGCTCTACAGCCTCGAGCCAAGGGTTGGAAAGAGGGGAGAAACATCTTGGCGTGTGAATAAGAACCGAAGGAGAAGGCCGTAGACAGACCGTACCCGAAACACATTCTACTTTGTCGCACGAGGACAAATCTAAAAATAAAAGAAAAACGATATACATTCCGAACAGAACCGATGAGTTTGGTCGTCTTGTCGGGAATGCTATCAATAGTGTACGTTCTATGGTGTTTCGGCTTGTTAGGGTACCAACATGGCCGTCAGGTATCTTGGGGCAAGTGACATTTACAGCACGGAGTTGGGTTTCATTCTTGTCGGGGACGCAACAAAATGCTATAAAATTACCCCGCGGTCGGTTGTTTTTTGGTTCGGGGAAATCACTTTGTGCTAAAAAAAAACCAACAAGAAACCCCATGTGATCATCAGAACTTCGGAATGGTCCGAAAAGCTTATTCTTAAATTGTTCCAAACAACAGTACAGAATATTGTAATGGCGAAGAGTTGTCAGAGTAATCGAGGTAGACTAATATTTTACAGATTTTTTACATCATTATACATCATTATACATATAAATCTACATTGCTTGGAGAAGATGTTGATCTAACTTGGACTTATCACGGCACAAAGTCCAGTACTTACCTATACAGTTTGAGGAATGTGCTTGGCACTTCACGTCTGTGATTATTGCCCGTCAAAACGGCTTGAGCAGGATTCTGTGTAATGACAACAACATCGAGCACTTTCGTAGTCGCCGTGACATATACGAAACCACCATCATCTTTTGGTAAAGGCCCTGCAGCTACGGAGCTTGACGGCCCTAACGACGAAGATGGAGGAGGTGAGGGGGTCGGACTAGATGTGCATGGCGCCGATGAGGAAGGAGGTTGTGATCCAGTCAGAGGAGGATGTATACCCAAGGCTATTGGCAAGCTTGTTGTTGGAGTTAGAGGAGAAGGTAACCCCAAAGCCACTGGCACGTTTGGTGTTCCGGTTGGCTGAGGACTTGATGTCGTTTGCGCGGGTGTTGCATCTTGTTGGAGACGCATCACATTTTTAGGATTGTTAGGTTGAGGATTGTTGAGATAACCGGCGTAAATGACAGGAGGTACTGATGTCGGTATGAACTTGTTACCGCCAAGAGGAGGTGCAGGTCCTGTTGTAGGTGTCAATGTATGTACTGGATCGTAAGAACGGGGAGGTGGAAGGGTAGCGGCATCGTTAAACGTTGATCCCTGTGGAAAGATGGTCGCGTCAAGGGGTACCCATTCAAAGCCCCATTTTGTAGTTGGACAAAATGTAACTAGAATATCACAGTTTGCAGGATACTGAGCATTTGCAGTATCGTCATTCCATTGGTTATAAGCGTGTGTGGCCATATGCCCACCACAATCGTTACTGAACTCGAATATGAAATTATGACACGCTCGACCACCATCAGGTTTGTTCGGATCTTTGTCAGGTACTAGAGAAGCATCCCAGTAAAGCTTGCTGTCAGCTGCCCCATAGTTATACTCTAAGTTGACTTCCTCGCTAGTTTGTAGCTCCTGATCGGTGAATGGACAATATTCCGACCAATAACGCCCGCTGAGCGTTTTGATAGACCATCCTCCACCAGTAGATTTGTAATATTGTGAGTGAATATATGATTGTCCAGGTTGGAGAAAAAACGGCTGTACTGGGGACAGTGTGTACTTCGAACCAAAGACTTTATCGTCTTTGAAAGAATCTGGATTCGTTGCCGGATTAACTTGGAAGCTGTAATCGCAATTATTAAAGATAGTAAAACTCCCTGGTGCTGGATCTGTTGTTGAGTTCAAGTCTGAATATACATTCACAACCAAGAGCATCAACGATAGCAACGACAACCTGAAGTTTGACATTATATCTTGTTCGCTCGGTCGAGGAACTATTTGTTAGAGAGATGCCAGCAGTAGAGACTTACTGAGAGGATATTCTGAACGTAGCGAGGATTGATGATCCTGCTCTTGTCATCCACAAAACATCCTCAACTGCACAATTGACAAAAAGCTCCAAAACAAAAAGGAAAAGAAATCGATGCAATGAGAACGAAGGGATGTGGAGAGTGGGAAGTGTGCCAAAATGGCGAAAATGTCTGCAAAGGATGAAGGATCATGAACACCTTGAACCTTGACTTTTGCCCACCGAATGACCTCCAACCTTATACCTCCCCCAATATCCCAACCCACGAGATGATGTGCAATAAAATATAACTCGCCGAGGTCAGTAATCGCCACGACCATGCTCAGAATAGCTGGCTGGAGTAGCAATGATAACAAATGACTGTCGATGTGCTTGCTTTTCGCGAAACGATGATGTCATCACAAATCCCATTAAACTCCCGGCAGGATTTTGGTGTGGACGGGCAAAGGAAGCCGCTCGGCGATAGAAATCCTTCCCGAACGAAATGACATGCAGGCTTTGTAACACCTCTCTCACGGCCAAGGTAACTTTTATGACACACGCTGAAACGTACCACCTTTGGTTACATTGTAAATGAAGCCGTGGGGTAATTCGTTCAAGCACGTTCGGCAACTTCAAGGAACGTTACTTGTCACCTCTGTAATTACGCCAAGCACAAGAGATAAGCTTGTCACTTATTTACGTGAAACAACATGGCTGGGTTACTCTCTTAGCGCAAAAGTATCTGGAACATGTCTCCATGATCTTCAATCATGTCCAAATTGTGTCCAGTCGACGTCTCCACAAATCCTTCGTGGTCGGAAATCCTTCGTCCCCGCACTTCTTACCCCAAAGAAACTTCGACTTGAAATCCCTTCCCCACACTTTCCCCAGACACGCCATGACACTCCTTAAATTTCAACTCCGCCGCGGACCGATTATCCATCAATCTGCTTTTTCTTTCCGTGGTGCATTGTCTCTTTACAGAAACTCGACGAACCCGTGCAAGATTTGAGTTTGACGTGACCTGCGGAACCCCAAGTTAAGTTACTGCATTCAGTCAGGCTGTTACGTGGGCGTTTCAGCCTTGATGATGGTGTGACATGTAAAGGATCTAGACACGTCTGTGAAGCACAAGTGACGTCAGGGAAAGGTCCTGCAATTTCCACTACTCAACTTTATTTGTCTGCCGATTATTAGTGTACATTTCACCTCGGTGGATTTATCACAATGCATGAGATATGGTAAAATTGACATTGATTAAAGTGAAAATGACATTGATAAATGAACAATCTTATGTATCTAACTTGTAATAATGGAATAGCTCATAATAAAGGAGTTGATAAACCTGTGTTTAAATAAATTGTGTGATAAACAAATGAAAAAAGGGAAATAATGAAAATATTCTGAGCTAAAGTGCAAAAGATATGTCGCAAATACATGTTCCTATATACCTTGAAATGAAAAATATGAAAAATATAAACAAATATGAGAAATATGAATAAATACGAAAGATGCATTCGTCTGTGTTCGTGATGTAAAGGACTCGATTAATGTATGCACTGTAAATCAATTCTCATCCCATGTTCACAAATAAATGCTCGCCTTGCAGTATGTCATTTTAGATGACGACGGTAGAAGTAACTGCAACTGTCTCCACAACTGTCCTCATTCGGTGCCTTGTATTCATTTGCCGTGAACGAGTCGGAAATTTTATATCAAACGGCATATTCCAGGCATAAGTAGTCAAGGGGCGGATAGATGATTGAAAAGGTAATGAAGATGATGAGGCTGGTGAAATTGGGCTTGATATGACGGCGGATGACTGTAATTGACCAGACGGGTAAAGTGATGAAGTTGGCTGAACGGATGGATAGATGCTTGCGACTGACGACGCTGTCATAACATCTAATAATCTTACAGTCGGTTGATTACCTGCTTGAGACCCTTGATTATTTTGTAATCGCGCTACTTGCGGGATCGTTTGCAAGTTTGGTATTGACGATGATGG
>Ga0160429_1000045_pt1 | contig 172843 bp, 143 predicted proteins | sample SolpanmetagenomR_FD_108199 | JGI IMG/M metagenome (GOLD analysis project Ga0160429, IMG submission 108199) | Solar panel surface microbial communities from Lawrence Berkeley National Laboratory, California, USA - R | ecosystem: Engineered > Built environment > Solar panel > Unclassified ... | reverse complement strand
TGTAATTCTTTTTTTCGCCATGAGCGTACTACTCGACTTTATCAATGCCGAAGGCCAGGAGCGCCGCGCCAGCTTTCCCAAGTTTGCTGCCGGTGACACCATCAACGTGCACGTAAAAATCCGTGAGGGCAACAAGGAGCGCATTCAGCAGTTCCAAGGCGTGGTTATCCAGCGCCGTAACCCTAGCTCGAACGGTGAGACCTTCACAGTTCGTAAGATTTCTAACCAAATCGGCACTGAGCGGATTTTCCCGCTGCTGTCGCCTAACATCGACAAAATCGAACTGATTCGTCGCGGCCAGGTTCGTCGCGCTCGTCTGTTCTACCTGCGTGGCCTCTCGGGCAAAGCTGCTCGTATCAAAGAGCGTCGCCGCGAGGTAGTGAAAGAGGTAGCAGCATAAGCTGCGCTTTTCAGCACCATAAAAAAAACCGGTCTTCCTCTAAGGGGAAGACCGGTTTTTTTTATGTCCTAAGCCGCACGGGCAGTTGGCAACGTTGCCGGCAACGATTGCGCAGAAAAATAGGGGGAGTGACTTCGGGGGCGAGTAGGTTTGTGGCCTAACTACGGTTCATCACTGCTTTAGCTCGGTAATGATGCGGCCTCTGTCTCCCACCCGCTTCTATGCTCTCTCGCCTGCTGCCAGTCCTGTTGGGGCTGAGTTTATCGACGCTTCTGGCATTTGTGCCCGCTGCACCCAGCCCCATCAAAGTCTATCTGATTGGGGATTCTACGATGTCCATCAAGCAGGTGAAAGCCTACCCCGAAACGGGCTGGGGCATGCCGTTCGCAGCGTTTTTCAACGAAACGGTAACGGTAGACAACCGCGCTCAGAATGGCCGTAGCACGAAGACTTTTATTGCCGAAAACCGTTGGCAGCCCGTAGCGACAGAATTGCACGAGGGCGACTATGTTCTTATTCAGTTTGGGCACAATGATGAGGTGCCTACCAAAGGCAGCTACACACCAGAAGCTGATTTTACGGCCAACCTCAAGCGTTTTGTGAGTGAAACGCGCAGCCACCGGGGCCAACCAGTACTACTCACGCCAGTAGCCCGGCGCAAATTTGACGCGACGGGCCAGATTGAGGAAACCCATGCCGCCTACGCCGAGCTTGTGCGAGCAGTAGCTCGCGAAACCAACACGCCGCTTATCGACCTTGACCGCACCAGCCAAGCGCTGCTGCAGCAGTTTGGACCCGAAACGTCCAAGCTGTTATTTAATCACCTAGCGCCCGGCGAGCACCCCAATTACCCCGACGGCCGCGAAGACAATACGCATTTTAGCGAGCTAGGCGCGCGCCGCATGGCTGAGCTTGTGCTGGCCGATATTCGAGCGCTGAAGCTCGGCTTAGCCGACCGCGTGGTGCAGGGCAGCGTTAAGAAAACTGTAGACCCACAGGCCCGGTAGGCCTCCCATTACGATATGCGTTTCTCTTTGCTTGCTAAGGCGGTACCAGCCGCCCTGCTGGGCCTACTGGCTTTTGCGCCGCTGGCTCCGCCTCCGCACAAAACCACCGTCTATCTCATCGGTGACTCCACGATGGCTAACAAGGTTCGGGCAACTTTTCCCGAAACGGGCTGGGGCATGCCCCTAGGTACATTTTTCGACACGACGGTGGTAGTAGATAACCGCGCCCAAAACGGCCGGAGCACCCGCACGTTTCTGGCCGAAAACCGCTGGCAACCCGTAGTGCACGCGTTGCAACCGGGCGACTACGTGTTTATTCAGTTTGGGCACAACGACGAGTCGACCACTCACCCCGACCGCTACACGCCACCGGATGCCTATCGCCAGAATCTTATCAAGTTTGTGACCGAAACCCGGAGTCGGCAAGCCACCCCTATCTTGCTCACGCCAGTTACGCGCCGGTATTTTGATAAAGAAGGGCATATCAAGGAGACGCACCCCCTATACTCGGCAGCCACACTAGCGGTAGCCAAAGACTACCGAGTGATGGTAGTTGATATGGATAAACTCAGCCGTGAGCTTATGCAGCAACTCGGTGACGAGAGCTCTAAGCTGCTCTTCCTGCACCTTGCACCCGGCGACCACCCCAACTACCCCCTAGGGCGGGCCGATAACACACACTTTAACGAGGTTGGCGCCCGCAAAATGGCCCAATTAGCGGTCAATGACCTAAGGGCTCAGCACCTGGTGCTAGTAGAGCAACACCTAGCCAAGCCTTTGCCCAAAAATGCCGTAGCCGCGCCCACCGGGGCCGCCGCCCAACCCATTACTCCTTAATGAAAGCATTCTTGCTCGGTGCTGCCCTAGGGCTCGCTACTCTAGCAGCGCAGGCCCAAGTTGCCCTACCTACTGGCCCGCTTGTAGTGGCGGCCGATGGCAGCGGGCAGTTTCGCACGGTGCAAGCGGCTATCGATGCTGTGCCCAATCAGTCGGCCGTACCCGTTGTTATTTCTATTAAGCAAGGCACTTACCACGAGAAAGTGGTAGTGCCCACTCTAAAAACGCACCTTGTACTACGCGGCGATGAGGCCGCGATCACCATTATCACCTACAGCGACCACTCGGGTACCAACGGGATTACGACGCCTACCTCCTACTCCGTGCTCGTACAGGCCAACGATTTTACGGCCGAAAATGTGACCTTCGAAAATGCGGCGGGCTATACGGCCGGCCAAGCGGTGGCCTTACACGTAGAGGGCGACCGGGCTATTTTTCGGCACTGCCGCATGGTAGGCAACCAAGACGTACTCTTTTTGGCGGCTGGGGGGAGCCGCCAGTATTTCCAAGGCTGCTACATCGAGGGCACAACCGATTTTATTTTTGGCGCTAGTACCAGTGTATTTGACCACTGCACTATTAAAAGCAAGAAGAATTCGTTTGTGACGGCGGCCTCCACACCGCAAGAGCAAGCCTACGGATTTGTCTTTCTGGATTGCCAGCTCCTGGCCGACACAACGCTGGCGCAGAAAGTGTACCTAGGACGCCCCTGGCGGCCTTATGCGCGTGTGGCGTACCTGCGGTGCCGCCTAGGGGCGCACATTGTGCCAGCAGGCTGGGAAAACTGGCGCAACCCAGAAAACGAAAAGACTGCTACCTACGCCGAGTACCGCTCTAGTGGGCCCGGGGCCAATGTTGCGGGCCGCGTAGCTTGGTCGCGCCAGCTTAGTGCCAAGGAAGCTAAACACTATACAATCAAGAAGATTTTTGGGGGACAGCAAGCTTGGGTACTAGCGCCTCACGTAAAAAAATAGCTATTCGGCGGCCCACTGCAACACCTGGTATCTTTGTGGGGTTACTACTTCTTACTCCCCTACCCCCCATCCACATGCGTATTTCCCGGCTAGTCGACCAGATGAGCGGCTCCGAAATTATCAGAATCGGCAACGCCGTGAGCGAGCAAATTCGCCAGGGTGCTACTATTTGCAACCTCACGATTGGTGATTTTGACACCGAGCTTTATCCTATTCCTGAAGGCCTGCGCGATGGCGTAACGGCTGCCTACCAAGCCGGCCAGACCAACTACCCGCCCGCCCCCGGCATTGCCGACTTGCGCCAGGCTGCGGCCGATTTCTTGCAGACTCGCCTAGGCCTGACTTACTCGCCTGCCGATGAGCTGCTGGTAGCTGGTGGCTCGCGCCCGCTCATCTACGCCGCTTACTTGGCCCTCGTAGACCCCGGCGACCGCGTGGTGTATCCGATACCCTCCTGGAATAATAACCACTACTGCCACCTGTCGGGCGCCGAGCAAGTAGCGGTAGCTACGCAGCCCGAGCACGACTTTATGCCCACCGCTGCCGCACTAGCTCCGCACTTGGCTGGGGCTACGCTGCTGGCGCTGTGCTCACCCCTCAACCCCACCGGCACGGTGTTTACGAAGGAGGTGCTAGAAGAAATCTGTGACCTCGTGCTGGCCGAGAACCAGCGCCGCGGACCCGACGAAAAGCCGCTTTACATCCTCTACGACCAGATATACTGGCTGCTCACCTTCGGCGAAACCCAACACTTCGACCCGGTGAGCCTGCGACCCGCCCTACGCGACTACGTAGTATATATCGACGGCATTTCGAAGTGCTTCGCTGCTACGGGCGTACGGGTTGGCTACGCTTTTGGCCCGAAGCTCATTATCGACAAAATGAAGGGTCTGCTCGGCCATATTGGCGCCTGGGCACCCAAGGCTGAGCAGGTAGCCGCAGCTGCATTCCTTCCCCAAACCGTAGCCGTCGATGAATATCTAGTAGGCCTCAAGCACGGGCTGCAAGCTAGCCTCGATGCCTTCTACCACGGCCTAAAAGACCTACAGGCGCAAGGTTACTCCGTCGATGCCATCGTCCCGGCTGGTGCAATCTATCTTACTGCCAAAATCGACGTCCTAGGTCGTACCACACCTACGGGCGAGGTGCTGGCTACTACGCGCGAAATCACTTCCTACCTACTTACTGAGGCCAAGCTGGCAATAGTGCCGTTCAGCGCCTTCGGCGCCTCGGCGGCCGAGCCATGGTTCCGGCTTTCGGTTGGAGCTGAGTCCCTGGAGTCAATTCAGGCTGCGCTGCCGCGTCTGCAGGCTGCGCTTGATAAGCTGAGCTAGTACGTAACAAACCCAAAAGAGACGCCCTAGGTAGAGTCAGCTTACATAAGCTGACTCTACCTAGGGCGTCTCTTTTGGGTTTTTAAAGCTTATCCTTTAGGTGTCAAGGTAATGTAAGGAATGATACATTCCTCTAGCGATACCCCACCGTGCTGGAACGTGTCCTTGTAGTAGTTCACGTAGTAGTTGTAGTTGTTGGGGTAGGCGAAGAAGTAGTCGCCGAGCGTGAAGACGTAGGCAGTACTTACGTTTTCGCGGGGCAAGAAAATGCTCTCCGGCTTGCGTACCACGTACACGTCACGGCTTTCGTCGAAGCCTAGGTTGCGGCCGTGCTTATAGCGCAGATTGGTGTTGGTATTGCGGTCACCCACAATCTTGTACGGGCGCTTTACGCGGATGGTGCCGTGGTCGGTCGTAATGATGAGCTTGCCCTTTTTCTCGGCAATAGTCTGCAGCATCTCGTAGAGTGGCGAGTGCAAAAACCACGAGCGCGTAATGCTACGGTAGGCACTTTCGTCGGCGGCCAGCTCACGTATCATTGCCATGTCGGTGCGCGCGTGCGAAAGCATGTCCACAAAGTTGTAGACAATGACGTTGAGCTTGTAATTGTTGTGAAGGTTGCTCATCTTGCCCAGCAAGTCCTTGCCAGCCTGCAGGTTAGTTACCTTGTGGTAGCTGTGCTTAGCCTTTTGGTTGTTGCGCTGGAAATTAATTTCCATGAACTCAGCCTCGTGCAGGTTTTTGCCCTCCTCGTCCTCGTCCCACACCCACAGGTTGGGGTACTTTTTCTGAATTTCACCCGGCATCATACCGCCAAAAATGGCGTTGCGAGCATAGGCTGTAGTGGTAGGCAGGATGCTGTAGTACAGCTCTTCCGAATCTACGGTAAACAACTCCGCGATAATTGGCTCCAGGATTTTCCACTGGTCGTAGCGCAGGTTGTCGATGAGCACAAAGTACACCGGGGTGTCGCCGGTCTGCTTCATCAAGGGAAATACCTTTTCCTTGAACAACTGGTGCGACATGAGCGGCGCGTCTTTGTCGCGGCCGTTCACCCAGTCCTCGTAGTTCTCGATAATGAAGCGGCCAAAGTAGGTGTTGGCCTCGTCCTTTTGCATATTGAAAACCTCGGCCATGCTCTTGCCCTCGGTTTCATTGATTTCCAGCTCCCAGTACACAAGCTTTTTATACACGTCAACCCACTCGGAAGGCGAGAGACGGTCAGAAAGCTGCATTCCCAGCTGGCGGAAATCACGCTGATAGCCCGAGTTAGTAGCTTCGGTTACCAAGCGTTTGTTGTCCAGCACTTTCTTTACCGATAGCAGAATCTGGTTCGGATTGACGGGCTTAATGAGGTAATCGGCAATTTTGGCCCCAATAGCGCCCTCCATAATATGCTCTTCCTCACTCTTCGTTATCATCACAACGGGCACCGTAGGGCGCACCACCTTGATTTCGGTTAGCGTTTCGAGGCCGGTAAGGCCGGGCATGTTTTCATCCAGAAAAACCAGGTCGTAGGTATTTTCCTGCACCTCTTCCAAGGCGTCGGCCCCGGAGTTAACAGGGGTTACGTCGTAGCCTTTCTCCTTGAGAAACAGGATGTGTGGCTTGAGTAAGTCAATTTCGTCGTCGGCCCAGAGAATGGAGTATCGTTGCATAAGCAGTAGCGCGCTACGCAGGCGGCGCGCATTGGGAATTGAAATTTGGTATTGGTAGCGAAGCTAACGGCCGGAACCGCACTAGTAGTATCCCGGATGGTAAGCTCGCCGTAGCTTTACCGGAAAACTCACGTTTAGGTTCTTACAAGGACCACTTAGTCGGCCAACGGGCTACACTCGTCGGCCAACGCCCTTGCCCACCGGCAGGCAGCTCGGCTAAGCTGAAGCTTGGCCTTATTAACATGAACAAGAAGAAGATATTTAACGACCCCGTGTACGGCTTTGTAACCGTACCCACGGAGCTGTTGTTTGACTTGATTGAGCACCCGTACTTCCAGCGGCTGCGGCGCATCCAGCAGTTGGGGCTTACTAACTTCGTGTACCCTGGGGCCTTGCACACGCGCTTTCACCACGCCCTAGGTGCCATGCACCTCATGCAATTGGCTCTGCGCACACTCAAGGACAAGGGTGTCAAAATCTCGGCGGCCGAGGGCGAAGCGGCCCAGGTGGCCATTCTGCTACACGACATTGGCCACGGCCCGCTGTCGCACGCGCTAGAAACGTCGATTTTTCAAGACGTGCCGCACGAGCAGCTATCGCTTTATTTGATGGAGCGACTCAATGAGCAGTTTCCAGGTCGGCTAACGCTGGCGATGGAGATGTTTCAGGGTAGCTACGGGCGCGAGTTCTTCCATCAGCTCGTGAGTTCGCAGCTCGACATGGACCGGCTCGACTACCTCAACCGCGACTCGTTTTACACCGGCGTAGAGGAAGGCCGGCCGGGTGCCGACCGCCTCATCAAGATGCTGCAAGTGGTGAACGAGCGCCTGGTGCTGGAAGAAAAAGCCGTGTACTCGGTCGAAAACTTCTTGGTAAGCCGCCGCCTGATGTACTGGCAAGTATACCTGCACAAGGCCGTTACGAGCGCCGAGCAAATGGTTATCCGTGTCATGCAGCGCGCCCGCGACCTAGCGCGCGCCGGCGTGCCTGTGCCTGGCAGCAGCTGCCTCACCTATTTCCTAGGTCGCGCCGTGACGCTGGCCGAGTTTCAGGAGGATTCGGACATTCTCAACCGCTTCGTGCAGCTCGATGACATTGATATCTGGGGCGCCATCAAGACCTGGGTTAACCATGAGGACAAGGTACTCAGCTTCTTGGCGCAGTGTCTCCTCAACCGGCAGCTGTTCAAAATCGTCATTCGCCCCGAGCCCTATGACGAAGATTTTCAGCTTGGTATCGTGGAGCTAATTGCCGAAACCTTTCAGCTGCCGCTAGACGATGCCCGGCAGTTGATGATAACCGGCAAGCTCAGCAACACCGCTTACGACCCCAACAGCCACGAAACCATCGACATTCTTACCAAGCTCGGCAAGGTCGTAAACGTGACTGAGGCGTCGGATTTGCCCAATATCCGGGCCTTGAGCCAGAAGGTGCAAAAGCACTACATCTGCTACCCAAAAGAGATTTTGTAAATAGAAAGAGGCCCGATTTACGAATCGGGCCTCTTTTATTTCTGCACAAATTTCTTGCGCAGCTCGCTTATTTGCTCCTTGAATTTCTTGTCGGAGTCAATCAAATCCGACACCGTTTGCACCGAGTGGATAACCGTGGCGTGGTCGCGGCCGCCGAAGTGGTAACCGATAGTTTTGAGCGAGTGCGTGGTGTGCTCTTTGGTAAAATACATGGCCACCTGCCGGGCTGTAACCACTTCTTTCTTGCGAGTTTTTTCCTTTAGCAAAGCCACCGGAATGCTAAAGTAGTCGGCTACCGTCTTTTGGATGAAGTCCACGTTTACTTCGGCCTCTACCTCTTCGATGATGTGGCGCAGAGCGCCTTTGGCCATCTCTAGGTCGATGTCGCGGCGCGTTAGCACACTTTGGGCCAGCAGGGTGGTGAGCACGCCTTCGAGCTCGCGCACGTTGGTGGGTACCGAGTGTGCGAGGTATTCAACCACCTGCGGGGCGATTTCCATACCGTCCTGCTGGGCCTTGTTCTGGATGATGGCGATGCGCGTTTCGAAGTCCGGGCTCTGCACGTCGGCGGTGAGGCCCCACTTGAAGCGCGAGAGCAGGCGGTCTTCGAGGCCACTGAGCTCGCGCGGGGGGCGGTCGCTGGTCATCACAATCTGGCGGCCACCCTGGTGCAAGTGATTGAAGATGTGGAAGAACATCTCCTGGGTCTTGCCCTTATTGGCCAAGAACTGCACGTCGTCGAGGATGAGCACATCGACGAGCAGGTAGAAGTTGGCGAAGTCCTGCACGGCGTTGCGTTGCAGGCTTTCGATAAACTGGTTGGTAAACTTCTCGGCTGAGACGTAGAGCACAAATTTCTCGGTGTTCGTCGCCTTGATGTGGTTGCCGATGGCTTGTACGAGGTGCGTTTTGCCAAGGCCCACGCCGCCGTACACCATCAGGGGGTTGAAGGCGGTGGTGCCGGGCTTGTTGGCCACGGCGAGGCCCGCCGAGCGCGCTAGGCGGTTGCAGTCGCCCTCCACGTAGTTCTCGAACGTGTACGTAGTATTGAGCTGCGACGGTACGATGTTGCGGTCCATCGTCTTGGCCGCGTCGAAGGGGTTGCGCAGGGTGTTGGCGGCCTGCGCCTGGGCGGCGGTGGCGGTGTTGCCGCCGGGCACTAGGTGGCGTGCAGGCGGTGCGCCCGCGTTGCGGCCGTAGCCGTTGTTCTGGGGCGGCGAGCCGTTGGAGTTGTATGGGCGGCCGTTGACAGGGGCGCGGTTTTCGGCGGCGGGGGTGCCGGGGGCAGCTTTGCGGGCCGGGGGCAGGTGCATAGCGCGGGGTGGCGCCTGAGCGTTACCCTGGTCTACAACTACGCTGTATTCGAGGCGGCCTTCGGGGCCTAACTCCTGAAAAATTGCGCGCTTTAGCTCTTCTACGTAGTGCTCTTCGAGAAATTCGTAGAAATAAACGCTTGGCACCTGAATGGTGAGCACCTTGCCTTGCAGCTCGACGGGCGCGATGGGCTCGAACCAAGTACGGAAGCTCTGCTCTCCCACCTCCGTGCGGATAACGCGCAGGCAATTAGCCCAAACAATGCGAAAATCCTGCGACATGGGATAGAAAAACAGTGCCGCACAAGCGACCTGGAGCGACAAAAAAAAGCGAATTAATCCCACCTGATACGTAACTACTCGGGCTTGGGGGGGACAAATTTGCGCATAAACCCGCAGACAAAAAAGCCGTCAAAAGCTTGCTAATGTCGAGCCGCTAGCAGGTAGCCCCCACGGGCAGTACTAGAGCGCTGGTGGCGCGTACGGGCCGGGCCCCACGCCGCAGTTCATAATCAATGCGCCCTAGGTTGATGCCCGACCAGCCCACTTGATTGATGAGCGTAACGTGACCTTGTGGGCCAGTAATGGGCTCTGGGGCAGGCATAAACGTGTGCGTGTGGCCGCCCAAAATCAGGTCGATGCCACCGACTTGAGCCGCCAGTTTGCGGTCGTCTATTTTTTCGCCTTCGTACTTATACCCTAGGTGCGAAAGACAAATCACCATATCGCAACGCTCATTTTGGCGCAGCTGCTGTACCTGGGCTTTGGCTACGGTCACGGGGTTTAGGTACTGCGTGGTGCCGAAGTTTTTGTCGGCTACCAAGCCCTTTAGCTCAATGCCCAGGCCGAATACGCCGATGCGAGCGCCGCCCTTCACAAATACTTTATAAGGCTGAAAGCGACCAGCTAACAGAGTACCGCCGAAGTCGTAGTTGGCCACCAAAAACGGGAAGCCCGCATTGGGCAACTGCTTTTGCAAGCCTTCGAGACCGTTGTCGAAATCGTGGTTGCCAAAGGTGCTGGCATCATACTTCATGCGGCTCATGAGCTTATACTCGAGCTCGCCCTGAAAAAAGTTAAAATATGGCGTGCCCTGCCAGATATCGCCTGAGTCGAGCAGCAGCACGTTGGGCTCTTGCCGCCGCACGCTATCGATAAGCGCCTCACGCCGGGCCATGCCTCCTAGGCCCGCCCACTGCGGAGCGTTCTCGGGGAAGGGCTCGATACGCGAATGCATATCGTTGGTGTGCAAGATGGTAAGCTTGGCTGGGCCAGCAGCGGCCTCGGCCACGAGGCTCGGGCCAAGCAAACCCAAACCTGCGGTGCCAAGCAGAGATTTCTGGAGGAAGTCGCGACGAGAACTCATTTTCTGTATTTTCTAAAATCAACGTTCGTCATGCTAAGCTTGTCATAGCCTTTCGCGTGGCGCACTAATTTTTATAATGTAAGCAACGAAACGAACGCGATGCTTCGACAGGCTCAGCATGGCAAACGCCCTACCCTACTACTACTTGACGCGGCCCTCGATGCGGGCGGTAACGGGCTGGCCGGCTTTGGTGAGCGCTCGGATGTGGTCCGCAATGGCCGTGCGCAGCAACAGGCCGGTGTGGCGCGGTACCACGGTTTTGAGGAAAACCATATTGTCGCCGCCGCCCGCTAGGTAGTCCGAGATGGCAACGCTGTAGGTTTTGGCCGGGTCGAAGGGCTGGCCGCCAATAAGAATATCTAGCGGTCGCTTGTCGGGGCCAACGGTATAGGTGGCGCCCGAAATAGCCATGCGCGCCGGAGCGGCGTAGTCGAAGAGCTGCTGCACTACTGGGCCAGGGGCGTCGAGCACCATCAACTCATTCTCGAAGGGCATGAGCTCAAACACATTACCTAGGGTAATGGGGCCGGCCGGCATAGGGGCGCGCATACCGCCGTTGGTCATCACACCCAGCGCAATGGGCTCGTGCAGGGCCTGGGCGGCGGCGGTCCGCTGCAAATCACCCACGAAGTTGACGATGAGGTTTTCGCCGGAATTCTTACTGAGGGCTACCGGGGCCACGCCCAGCACCTCCTGCATCTGGGAAAGCACTTTGTCGTGGTAGGGCTGAATAATAGCCGCCGCACCAGCATCAGGCACGATATCGCGGCCCACAGGCTGGCTAGTAGAAGTGGCCGGCAAGTGAGCTGAGGCCTGGAGCGGACCACGCTGGCAAGCCGTAGCCAGCGAAAGCGCAAATAAGCCCGCCACGGCGGGACGAAGAAGACGTATCATACGTAGCTAAAAGCGGGTGGCCGCCGAAACCACGAATTTACGGCGCTCCAGTGCTTATCGCAGCCCCGCTGGGGCCGCTTTCGGCGGGGGCGGTATCTTTGGCGCGGGTGGGTGGCCCGGTTTTTAGCGCTTTCTCTATGTCTGATACGCCTCCGGCCACGCCGGTTTCTTTTCCTGAATTTTCGCCCGTAACCACGGCACAGTGGCAGGCCCAGCTAGCCCGCGAGCTTAAGGGTACCGACCCCGACAGCCTGCGCTGGACCATGCCCGACGGGTTGGTGGCCGAGCCTTTTTACCACCGCGAGGCCCTCACCGCCCTAGGTGGGTCGCCCCCGCCCCTACCGCCCCGGCCGGTCCCCTGCCGCAACGTAGTGTCTTTCACTGTGCCCAGCGGCACCGATGGCCGCCTTCAGATAGAGCAGGCTGCCGATGCGTTGGCACGCGGCGCGGGTGGCGTGCATTTCTTACTAAATAAGCAGGCCAACACATTTGCCGTGGCCGAGCTGGCCGAGCGCCTGCCACTAGGTACTACCTGGGTGGGCTACTCGGTGCAGCAGTGCCCCGACCAGCTGCTGGAGCAATTGCGCGAGGCCAGCGCTGGCGCGCCACTGCAGGGCTTCCTGCGCTTTATGCCTGCCACAGTGCCCGAGGGGGCCGAGCTGGCCATGTTTCGCACGGACTTGCGCCGCTGCTTAGTGCTGGTGCGCGACTGCCCCAACTTTCCGGTGCTAGCCGTGAACGGGACGTTTTTTGGCAACCGGGGCGCTACGCTCACGCAGCAACTGGCATTTAGCTTGAACACGGCGGCGGCCATGCTCACCCACTTGCCCGACGAAGCCAGCGGCCTAACGGTAGCCGACGTAGCGGCCAATTTTCACCTCGATGTCGGCATTAGTCCCAGCTACTTCCCCGAAATAGCCCGGCTACGCGCCACCCGCCAGCTGTGGGCTACGCTGCTGCACGCCTACGGCCTGCCACCTGCGGGCGCGGCAGCGCTGCCCATCCACGCTACTACCTCGACTTGGCACCAAACCACCCTCGACCCGCACACCAATCTGTTGCGCCACACCACCGAGGCCATGAGCGCAGTGCTGGGCGGGGCCGATTCTATCCAAGTAGCGGCTTTCGATTGCCTATATCAAGCGCCCAACGAGTTTAGCGCCCGCTTGGCTCGTAATCAGCCGCTCATCTTGCTCGAAGAAGCTCACCTTGACTGGGTAGCCGACCCAGCGGCGGGCTCTTACTTTATCGAAACCCTAACCGACGAGCTGGCGCGCGCCGCCTGGGCCGAGTTTCAGGCCCTCGAAGCTAAAGGAGGCATGCTCGAAGCCCGCGCCCAGGCAATGGAAGCCATTAGTCGCGTGGGACTCGACAAGTTCAAGCGCATTGCCACCGGCCAAGATGTAGTAGTGGGTACTAACCGGTTTCAAAACCCCAGCGAGAAATTCGATTTTCAGCCCAAGCAGCTGCTACGCTCGCGGCACTTCGACACCACCCGTGCTACCTACCCCAGCGAGGTATTGCGCTTAGCCACCGCGCTGCACTTCGAGCGCCGCGCCAACCAAGACAAGCAGGCTACGCTGGTGCTGCTCGGCAATGCCCGCGTGAATGAGGACATCGCGGGGGCTTTTTGGCATCTGCTGCACCCCGGCCAAACCGGCCAGCCGCCCATGCCCAATATTGCGCCTGATGCCTATTCGGTGCTTTTTTCTAAGCCCAACGAAGCTACCCTCATGTACGCCACGCCCGCGCAGTTCGACCACTTGGCGCGAGTAGTGCAGCAGGTGCCAGTCGGCCACGTCTTCGATGTTCCTTCCATGGTAAATTCCGACCTAGCCACCTTACTGGAAGCCGTGCGCGTCTTTGGCTTCAAGGAGTTTGTGGTAGAAGGGCACCATACCGAGGAGGTGCTGGCGCGGTTGCAAGGGCGGTAAAACGCCTGTCGTTTCTCCTCGCAATGACAACCGGTTCAATAAGTGCTTTTTTTATGAATTCCCGCCCCGATTTCTCTACCATCGCCTACGACGCGGCTTCCCTCCCACCCGCTGCCAAGCCCGCCGACTACCCTACCGCTGGCCCGGCCGTGTACACGGCCGCCGATGCGGCGCACCTGCCGCACCTAGGGTTCGGGGCCGGCATCGCGCCTTATTTGCGCGGGCCTTACGCCAGCATGTACACCGTGAGCCCCTGGACGGTGCGGCAGTACGCGGGCTTCTCTACGGCCGAGGAGTCGAATGCCTTCTACCGCCGCAACCTGGCTGGGGGCCAAAAAGGCCTGAGTGTCGCCTTCGACCTGGCCACGCACCGAGGCTACGACTCGGACCACCCGCGCGTGGTGGGCGACGTGGGCAAGGCCGGCGTAGCTATCGACTCGGTGGAGGACATGAAAATCCTCTTCGACCAGATTCCGCTCGACCAGATGTCGGTGAGCATGACCATGAACGGGGCCGTGCTGCCAGTGCTGGCCTTCTACATTGTGGCAGCCGAAGAGCAGGGCGTGCCGCCCGAAAAGCTGACGGGCACTATTCAGAACGATATTCTGAAGGAGTTTATGGTGCGCAACACCTACATCTACCCGCCCACGCCAAGCATGCGGCTCATTGCCGACATCTTCGCTTACACGGCCGAGAAGATGCCCAAGTTCAACTCGATTTCCATCTCGGGCTACCACATGCACGAAGCCGGCGCCACCGCCGACATCGAGCTGGCCTACACCCTGGCCGATGGCGTGCAGTACGTGCGCGCCGGCCTGGCAGCGGGCCTTAAGATTGACGAGTTTGCCCCGCGCCTGTCCTTCTTCTGGGGCATCGGCATGAACCACTTTCTGGAAATCGCGAAGCTACGCGCCGGCCGCCTGCTGTGGGCCAAGCTCATCAAGCAGTTTGACCCGCAGAGCCCCAAGAGCCTCGCCCTGCGCACGCACTGCCAGACGTCGGGCTACTCGCTCACAGCCCAGGACCCCTTCAACAACGTGACGCGCACCACCGTGGAGGCCCTCGCCGCCGCCCTAGGTGGCACCCAGAGCCTGCATACCAACGCGCTGGATGAGGCCCTGGCCCTGCCCACCGATTTCTCGGCCCGCATCGCCCGCAATACGCAGCTCTACCTCCAGCACGAAACCGATATCACTAAAGTAGTAGACCCCTGGGGTGGCTCGTACTACGTGGAGAGCCTCACCGCCGACCTCGCCAACCAGGCCTGGGCGCTCATCGAAGAAGTGGAAGCCCTAGGTGGCATGGCCGCCGCCATCGAGACCGGCCTACCCAAGCTCCGCATCGAGGAAGCCGCCGCCCGCAAGCAGTCGCGCATCGACGCGGGCCAGGAGGTGATTGTGGGCGTAAATAAATACCCTGCGCCGGAGGGCGAAGCGCCGCTGGACGTGTTGCAAATTGACAACGACGCAGTGCGCGAAAGCCAAGTAGCGCGGCTGAAGAAGATTCGCGCCGAGCGCGATGAAGCAGCCGTGCAAGCGGCGCTGGCGGCACTCACGGCGGGCGCTACTGATACCACCCAAAACCTACTCGCGCTGGCCGTAACCGCCGCTCGCGCCCGTGCCACCCTAGGCGAAATATCGGATGCGCTCGAAGCCGCCTGGGGTCGCCACCAAGCTACTACGCGTACCATCCAAGGGGTGTACCAGCAGGGCATGACCGACAACGCTGACTTTGCCCAGGCTCGGCAGGCCGCTCAGGACTTCGCCGCCCGCGAAGGCCGCCGCCCGCGCATGCTGGTAGCCAAAATGGGCCAGGACGGCCACGACCGCGGCGCCAAAATCATTGCTACCAGCTTTGCCGACGTGGGCTTCGACGTGGACCTTGCGCCCCTCTTCCAAACCCCCGCCGAGGTAGCCCGCCAAGCCGTCGACAACGACGTGCACGTGGTAGGTGTGAGCAGCCTTGCCGCCGGCCACAAAACCCTCCTGCCTCAGCTTATTCAGGAACTGGAGCAGGAAGGCCGACCCGATATTCTAGTCATTGCGGGTGGCGTTATTCCGCCCCAGGATTATGAGTTTCTTCGCGATGCGGGTGTGGCCGGCATCTACGGGCCGGGCACGGTAGTAGCTAAGGCGGCGCTAGAAATTCTAGAAAAGATTTAACAGCCAGTTACTTTTCGTTTTATCCTATGGAAAACCCATCTGCCGCCGAAACCCCGGCCCAATCGCTACTCGAACGCCTGGGCCAGCAGCTCAGCACCTCCACCACAGCCCAAGCCGTGTATGGTACTCCCATCGAACGCGACGGTATCACGGTCATTCCGGTAGCGCGAGCCCGCTACGGCTTTGGGGGCGGTGGAGGCGGCGGCACCCAACCGGGCGAAGCCACGGGCTCGGGCCTAGGGGCTGGGGCAGGCGTGTCGCTCACACCCGTGGGCTACATCGAGTTGCGGGAGGGCCGCAGTCGCTTCCGGCCCATTCGGTCGTCGGTGGTGCCGCTGGTGGCAGTGAGCGGCGCTATTGCGTGGCTGTTACTGCGCAGTGTACCTAGGTTGCTGAATGGCCGCGACAGAGCCTAAATAGCTTATTATCGCCATTATGGGAATGTTATTTTACTTCGAGATACCTGTAAGCAGGCCAACATATCTACACAAAACACGCTATTATAAGGAGAGCGTCATGCTTTCTAATATGCTATTAGATACATACCATGGTAAGAATGCATAGACCTATCATTTTCGCAAGTGCCCTATTAGGGTCTTGCAACGACTATACTTCTTCCAAGAATGAGCAACCAAATCCTCATCTTCAAATTAAAATTTCAGGTAATGGATTAGCTAGTATAAAGTCTGAAATAGTATCGAAAGGCAAACAAGAATTTTTAATGTTTGGCGCCCCTGCCCAAAGCATGTTTTTTAAGAATACGGATACTATTAATTACTTATTTCCTATTGGCAAAAAAGATACTATTGGGCATTTAGATACAACTAGTATCGCACGTGGAGAAACATTAATATTCAATATTAAAATATCAGAAAACAAATCCGCGCATATTACCACTTCTGCTGCGAAACCTCTATTGCGTGTTGAATTACTGGCAGATAATAAAATGGTCCAATTCGTACAGCTTCCTAGCAAGAGCAGAGCAGGTAGAAAGTCAACTACTTCGGACTCTACTACCACTTTAACATTGCAGACCTCTAGCCTTTAGATACTCCTAGTATTCCTCTTCGCCAACCTTGACCGATTGCGCGCTGGCCTCGACGCGCTGCGCCCGCTAGCTTTCGAGCAGGAGGCGCGGGTGTTGCAAAAGTTTTGGTTGTAATAGAATTACAACTCCAACGCTATTGAGGGCAACTCGCTGACGCTGGGCGAAACCCGCTCGCTGCTGCTGCACGGCCTCACGGCGGCGGGCAAGCCCATACGCGACCACCTCGATATCAAGGGTCACAACGAGGCGGTAGTGGCGCTCGAAGAATTTGTGCGTTCCGAGTATCCGCTCATCGAGCAGTTCATCCGCGAGATGCACCATTTGCTGCTAGGCGAGCCCTAACACACGCCCGCCCAAACGTCTGGCGGCCAGTCCACACGCAAGCTCATTGTGCCCGGCCGCTACAAAACGAGCCCCAATAATGTGCTCACCGCCACCGGAGAGATGTTTTACTTCGCCAGCCCCGAGGAAACGCCCAGCCGCATGACTGACCTCGTGGATTGTACCGTGCCAAAGAAGCTGTTCCCACCATGCACCCCGTGATGCTGGCCACCGAGTTTCACTATCGCTTCGTCCGTATACACCCTTTCGACGATGGCAACGGCCGCATGTCACGCCTGCTCATGAACCTGATTCTGCTGCGCCAGAGTTACCCCATAACGGTGATAAAATCCAATGACCGCAATCGCTACCTCGCTGCCCTCGCCGACGCCGACGCGGGCGAACCGGAGCCATTTCTGCGCTTCATCATCGAAAATGTGGAAGCTCCCCTGCAGCTGATGATTCGGGCGGCACAGGGAGAATAGATTGACGAGCTAAGTGATTTGGACAAGAAATGGATTTTACTAAAGAAGCAAATTCTAGAATTTAAAACTTCTCCACCCATTGATTGGACTCTAACGACGCAAAATGACTTTTATACCTCTTTTATAGCCCATTGGCTTACCAACCTCTTAGTGTCAGTACGACCCGCAGATGAATTCTTTGCTAACAATCAAGTATATTTTAGCTACCTCTCTACTGACTTGATTCCTAAGCCGGAGTTATCTTATAATGCTTCAATTGCAGATAACACAAGAGTATTATTTAGAACATCAAAAAAAAGTAAAGAGTATAGCATATATTTTTAAATGGCTTGAATTTCTACAGAGAAGAAATAAGTTTAGCTTTCAGGTTACAGTAAGAATTGATTTTATAGATGTTAATTTTAAAATTTTGTATAGCATAGAAAAAATTGTTGCCAAAGAGTATAGTTACTGGCCGAGTATATTAAATCTTAAGCCTTCCACTAGATTCGAGTCTAGTATCGAAAATAATATTTGGCAAGAGTTGTTCTCATCAACATATAAATCCGATTACGAATACGTACAAATTTATAATATCAATCATAAGTTGGTTAGCAAACTATACGATTTTATCGCTACTGAAGCTGATGCCCCGCCCGCCTAGGCACCGGCCCGCTTTACTCGGCGGGCCTTTTTGCTGCCCGTGCCTTTCCTTTTTACACCCAACTCTTTCAGAATCCTAGTATGCACTTGCTCAGTCAGCTACTTATCGCCTTCGTGGCCCTTATCCACCTGTATATCGTGTGGCTGGAGATGTTTGCTTGGGTTACACGGGGGCCAAAAGTCTTCAAGTCGCTACCGGCTGAGTTGTTTGCACCAACTACGACATTGGCTGGCAACCAAGGGCTTTACAACGGCTTTCTGGTAGCTGGGCTGGTTTGGGCGCTACTTATCACCGACCCGCAGTGGCACCGTAATGTCGGCTCGTTCTTTTTGGGGTGCGTGGCGGTGGCTGGGCTCTACGGCGCAGCCACGGCTGGTGGGCGCATTCTGCTTGTGCAAACGCTGCCAGCCGGGCTGGCCTTAGCGGCTCTGTGGTTGGCCTGAGCTAGCGCTACCAAGCTTTAGCAAATCAATACTTGTCTCGTTTTGGTTTAGGGTCTACTTGTTCTTTCTCAAACCTGAACTTCATGGACCTCCAGCTCACGAATAAAACTGCTCTAATCACCGGCTCTACGGCCGGCATCGGCTTAGCCATTGCCCAGCGGCTGGCGGCCGAGGGCGCTCAAGTCATTATTACCGGGCGCACCGAGGCGCGTATCGAAGAAGCCAAAGCGGCCATCGTGGCCCAGACACCGGGGGCCAGCGTGCGCGGCGTAGCCGTGGACTTTGGCGACGCGGTGCAGGTGGACAACCTGCTGCGCGAGGTACCTAGGGTCGATATTCTGGTTAACAACGTGGGCATCTTCGAGCCCAAGCCATTTGCCGAAATTTCGGATGCCGACTGGCTGCACTTCTTCGAGGTGAACGTGCTGAGCGGGGTACGGCTCTCTCGCCAGTACTTCCCCCTAATGCTGCAAGCCGACTGGGGCCGCATTCTGTTTATTTCGAGCGAATCGGGCCTGCAAATACCGGCCGAGATGGTGCACTACGGCACCACCAAAACCGCCCAGCTCGCCGTGGCCCGCGGCCTAGCTGAGCTCACCAAGGGCACCAGCGTGACGGTAAATTCGGTGTTGCCTGGCCCCACGGCTTCGGAGGGCGTGGAAGACTTTTTGAAGAAGCTGGCCGGCGAGGGCAAAACTCGCGAAGAGGCCGAGCACGAGTTTTTCCGCGATGCGCGGCCTTCGTCGCTCTTGCAGCGCTTCATCGCCACCGATGAGATTGCCAGCATGGTAGCCTACCTCAGCAGCCCGCTAGCAGCGGCCACCAATGGCGCCTCGGTGCGCGTAGACGGCGGCGTGGTACGGGCTATTTAAGCCCCGTCTTTATAAAAAAAGGCTGTCATGCTCTTTTAGTTAGCATGACAGCCTTTTCTGGGTCTCTTAGCCAGGTTATTCGTCCTCGCTGCCACCTAGGAGTTTCCAGGCTTCTTCGTTGCCTTGTTGGCCGGCTAGGTGCAGGGCAGTGAGGCCGCGCACATCGCGCAGGGTGGCATCGGCACCAGCTTCTAGCAGAATCTTCACTAGCTCGTTACGGCCAAAGAGGGTGGCAAACATAAGGGCTGTGCCCCCGTTGCCATTGGTGAGGTCGAGGGCCGCACCGCGCTCGATGAGCAGCCAGGCAATGTCACCGTAGCCTTTAAAGGCCACGCCCATAAGGGCCGAATTGCCGCTGGCATCTTGCAGGTTGAGGTCCGCGCCGCGCTCGATGAGCAGCCGGGCAGCGTCGATATGGTTGTCGTAGGTAGCCAAAATAAGAGCCGAGTGGCCTTTCCCATTTTGGGCGTTTATGTCGAGCTGGGGGTCTTGGAGCAGCTGCTCGATGTCGGCCACGTCGCCGCGGCGGGCGGCGTCGTAAAGCAAATCGATGGGTTGGGCGGAGGTGAAAGCCATAGTGTCTTTAAGAAGTTAAGCTCGCCTACGACAACCTAGGGGCTAGGGATGTTTGCGGGCAGTGGCGCGGACTTTCGGTCCGCGAGTTATTACGTCAATTATTAGCGGACTGAAACTATACGCTACTGCACATTTTGAATCAGGGCTACCTAGAATCGAGGCGCGCAGCAGATGGCTCGACCCCTGGGCAGGCCATGGCCGCCACCAGCCCCACGCGCCCGTGAGCGACGGGGGTGAGTTGCTCTTATCAGGTACCGTTTCCCAGCAAACAAGTGGCTTTTTGACACCTATTTGCTCCACGCTCGGAAGCTAGTTAGAAGCCCTCCTAGGTATTTCTACTGATAAAAACGGCGCACTAGGCGGCAGTAAAATCCGTATAAGGCAGTATTGGTTGTCAGCTTGCTTGTGAGCGATGTTTGCCAATCCATTACTATAGTTTTTCCTAACTTATGTTAATTAATTCACTGCCTGATGTAGATGGCAGCCGGTGCACACTTACGTTTGAAGAGCCTAATCGTTGGCTACGAGCTACCTGGCGCGGCTTTATTGATTCGGAAGAGGCCTTCCGCGGAGCCAATAACTACTTGAATCAGCTGGCCGATATTCACTGTCCTTACTTGCTCAACGATAACGTTGCCCTACGTGGCCCCTGGTTCGACTCGCTCGACTGGCTCATGAAGATTTGGGCCCCGCAGGCCGCCCGCATGGGCCTGCGCTACGTGGCCCACGTGGTGCAAGCCGATACCAAGCACGACACCATCACCTCGGCCCCCCGTAATCCTGCTGCCTGCCTCTTCGACTTGCAATTTTTCGACAACGTGCCCGAGGCAGAAGAGTGGCTACGCGCTTGCCAGGATAAGGCGCCGGTCGCCATTGGCGCTACCCCAGCAGCCGCTGCAAGCGGCGGCCTAGGCCTGGCAACTGGGCCAGGCGCGCCCCTAGGTTAAGGAGCCACGGCCGGGTACCCAGCAGCCGCATGAGGCGGTAGTTGCGGGCCAGCACTGGCCCTAGGTGACGCTGTACTTCGGCGTCGTAGGCATGCATACACTCGGCACTAAAGTCATTTTGGGCCACGCACTGCCGGGCCTGCGCAGCGGCCATGATGCCGCTGCGCACGGCCATGTCGATGCCGTGGCCCTGCAGGGGGTCAATGAGCGAGGCGGCGTCGCCGCACAGCATAAAGCGGGCACCGCTGCAGGGCCGGTGCCGCCCGCCACCCATGGGCAGCCCGAAGCCCAGTACCGGCCCGAGCTGCCGGGCTTCGCGGAAGCGCCCGGCCAGCTCGGGGTGCGTCTTCACGGTGTCGAGCAGGAGCTGCTTAAGGTCAACCTTGTGCTTGGCTACGAGCTCAGAAAGCATACCTAGGCCTACGTTGTAGCGCCCTGCCCCTACCGGAAACAGCCAGCAATAGCCGGCCAGGTAGTTTTGGCTGAAGAAAAACTCAGTAGTGCCTGACTCGGTACCGGCCACGTTTTCAAAATAAGCTCGCACACCTGCGCTGTGGTGGGCACGGGCCAAGCGCGGCTCGGGCAGCAGGCGGCGGCCTACCGCCGAGTTAGCACCGTCGCAGCCAATGACTAGTCGGGCCCTGAGCTGGGCTCCATCGGCCAGCTGCAACTGCCCATAATCGGGCATGATTTCCAGTGTTTTCAGCGCCGCTTTCTCACGAATCTCCGTGTCCGTAAACCGCCGCACCAGCTCCAAGAGCGCGGCGTCGAAGTCGAGGCGCGGGCTGTTGAACGTGCGCAGATTCCAGTGCATGTAGAAGCTAGCGCCGCTGGGCGCCACTATGCGGCTGCGGCGCACATCGTCGCGGGGCTCGAGCTCCCATAGGGCTTCGACGTAGGCTGGGTCAAGCTGGCGCAACGCTTTCAGGGCGTGGCCTGGCACGGCATCACCGCAGATTTTATCGCGCGGGAAAGTGGCCTTATCGAGTAGCAGCACCCGTAGGCCACTACCGCGCAACGCCAGTGCGCAGGCCGTGCCCGCCGGGCCCGCTCCTACTATGGCAATGTCATATTCTACTTCGGTTGGCACGCAGTAAAGGTAGCCACCTAGGGTTGCTACGCACAAAAGCGCCTTCCTCAGCTGAGAAAGGCGCTTTTCGGTATGCGTTAGCTTAGCTATTCCGGCTTAGTTGTCGGTCACAGCCACACCCGAGTCTTTGCTGTGATGCACGGGCACCCCAGCATCTTTGAGGCCATCGCGCGAGCGGCTCGAAATGAGCGCAATCGTGGCGGCTAAACCCGTGGCCGCAGCTAAGCCAGCCAACAACGGGTGCATGGTAGCCCGGGTATAAAGGCTGGTTTTCATTACGTGGCCAGGGTTGTTGCCTTTTACCTTGGCATGAGGCCCGTTGGGGCGGTGCAGCGAGCCGGCGGGGTCCACGGCGCGGGTACCTTCTTGCTTTTGCTGGGCCACGCCAGTTTTTGCTTCTACCCAGTCCATTACCCCAGGGGCATACTTATTGGTGGTGCTCATGAGTTTGCCACCGCCGCCCACGTAGATATCGCGCACGGGGTGGGTAGCCGCGTGCAGAATAGCCTTGGCTACTTCTTCGGGTGCGTATACTGGCTGGGGCAGTTTCGGCTTCTCGGGCAAGTAGTTGCGCGCGTGCTCGGGAAAGGGTGTATTGATAGCGGCCGGCTTGATGAGCGTCACCGATACGGGGGCTTTCTCATCAGCTAGCTCTATGCGCAGGGCGTCGGTAAAGCCTTTTACCGCGTGCTTGCTAGAAGCGTACATGCCTTGGATGGGCACCGCTACATCGCTCACTACACTACCTAGGTTGATGAGCGCACCGCCGTGTTTCTTGAGGTGCTTAATAGCTTCGAGCGAGCCATTTACGATACCCCAAAAATTGGTTTCGTACAGCTTTTTAAAGTCTTCGAGCTTGCCTTGCTCTAGCTTGCCCCACATGCCCACGCCAGCATTGTTGACCCACGTGTCGAGGGCGCCAAAGTTGGAATGTGCGGCTTCGTGAATGCGGCGCACGGCGGCGGGGTCGGCTACATCGGCGGCTACCACAGCTACGCGGCCGCCCAGCTCGCGCGCTACGGTGTCTAGGTCGGCCTGCGAGCGAGCGGCCAGTACGAGGCGGGCACCCGCTTTGGAGGCGGCTTTGGCGGTGGCTAGGCCAATGCCGCTGGTAGCGCCAGTAATTACGATGACTTGTTGGTCGAGGGGCTTGAGTTTGATAGCCATTTGGAGAGGGCAGGAAGTAGAAAGGGAAAGCGTGCCTAATAGGCGTGCTTACTGTACGGCCTAGGGCTGGAAATAGATAGGTCGAGCTTACTTGTAGCGCGAACTTTCGGCCTGCCAGTGGCCGGGCCCAATCGCGCACGATAAGCTCGCACCACCAGACGCTACGCCAGGCGCTGTCCAGCGCCCTACCTTTGAGTAACTTTTTTCAACGAATGACGGATTCTTCTTTTAAAACGCTGGCCTTGCTGGGCTCCACGGGCTCTATTGGCACGCAAGCGCTGGAAGTGGTGCGCGAGCAGCAGCTGCGCTTCCGGGTGGCGGTGCTCACGGCCGGGCGGCAGTGGGAGCTGCTAGTAGCCCAGGCCCGCGAGTTCAGGCCTGCCGCCGTGGTTATCGGCGACGAGTTTTACTCCCAAACCAAGGCCGCCCTCGCCGACCAGCCCGAAACTGAGGTACTAGCCGGCGACGCGGCCCTAACCGAAGTGGTGCAGCGCCCCGACATCGACGTGGTGCTCACGGCCCTGGTGGGCTATGCCGGCCTGCCGCCCACGGTGGCCGCCATCCGGGCGGGCAAAGACATTGCCCTGGCTAACAAAGAGACACTGGTAGTAGCCGGCGAGCTGATAACCAGCCTAGTGCAGCAGCACGGCGTGAAATTACTGCCCGTCGATTCGGAGCATTCGGCCATCTTCCAATGCTTGGTTGGGGAGGAGCAGAATCCGATTGAAAAGGTTATCCTTACGGCCTCGGGTGGGCCGTTTCGGGGTCGCTCAGCGCCCGACCTGGCCCACATCACCAAGGCCCAAGCACTCAAGCACCCCAACTGGACGATGGGTGCTAAAATCACCATCGACTCGGCCACGCTCATGAATAAAGGCCTCGAAGTGATTGAGGCCAAGTGGTTGTTCAACCTTGCCAATGAGCAAGTTGATGTGGTGGTGCACCCGCAAAGCATCGTGCACTCGCTGGTGCAGTTCGAAGACGGTTCGCTGAAAGCGCAGCTTGGCCTGCCCGACATGAAACTGCCCATTCAGTACGCCCTCGGCTACCCGCAGCGCCTACACAATGATTTTCCGCGGTTTTCGTTTTTGCAGTATCCAACTCTCACCTTCGAGGCACCTGACCTAGGCACCTTCCGGCACTTGCCGCTGGCTTACAGCGCCATGCAGCGCGGTGGCAGCGCAGCTTGCGTACTCAACGCAGCCAACGAAGTAGCCGTGGCCGCATTCTTGCGCGACCAGGTCAGCTTCCTAGGTATGGCCGACGTGGTAGCCGAGTGCCTAAGCCGGGTGCCGTATCTTGCGGCTCCAACCCTGGCCGACTACGCCGCCACCGATGCCGAAGCGCGGCGCGTAGCCGCCGAACTACTAGGCTAATGAGGTAGTTAGGTATGAGGAAAGGCACCGCTTGCGGCAGCTTCTCCTCGCTTCGACCTCGTTTTTTACTTTAAAATTCCTCTCTTCCCTCCTTTGGAAATTCTCGTTATGATTGGCCAGCTAGTGCTGGGCCTGTCGCTGCTAGTGGGCTTGCACGAGTTCGGGCACTTTGCCTTCGCCAAGCTTTTCAAGATTAAAGTCACTAAGTTTTACATCTTCTTTGACTTCCTATTCCCCTTGCCCAATGTACTCAACTTCAGCTTGCTGAAGAAGAAAGTGGGCGAAACCGAGTATGGCATAGGCTGGTTTCCGCTGGGCGGCTACGTGGCCATTCACGGCATGGTCGATGAGACGCAAGATGCCGATGCCCTCGCCGGCCCGCCACAGCCCGACGAGTTCAGAAGCAAGCCAGCCTGGCAGCGCCTGCTGGTGATGCTGGGCGGCATTATCATGAATATCATCACGGGGGTGGCCATTTTTACGGCCCTCACCTTTGCCTATGGGGAGAAATACCTGCCGGCCTCGGAGGCGCGCTACGGCATTGTGGCCACCAAAGTGGGCCGCCAGATGGGCTTGCGCAATGGCGATAAAATCGTAAAAATCAACGGCCGGCCTTTCACCGAGTTTGAGGCGGTGCACAGCCCCGACGTTATCCTGGGTTCGCACACCTACTACACCGTGGAGCGTAACGGCCAGCTGCTGGACGTTAACATTCCGGCCAATCTCATGGACCAGATGTCCTCTAAAGGTGACAGCTTGTTCTTAGATGTTCGCTGGCCGTTTGCCGTCGAGAGCGTGAAAAGTGGAACGGCAGCGGCTCGCGCTGGCCTGAAAGCCAAAGACGAAATCGAGGCCGTCGGAACCATCCCAACACCTTTCTTTGACCGCCTCCAAGCAGCTCTGCGCCTCAATGCTGGCCGCAAGACTACCCTAACCGTGAAGCGCAACGGGCAGCGCCTGACGCTACCCATCGAAGTTGGCAAGGACGGTACTATCGGCTTCATGCCCGAAGACAAGCTCAACTATAGCTCACGCTACTACTCGCTGCTGGGCTCGGTGCCCCGCGGCAGCGACAAAGCCTTCGGTATCATCGGCGCGCAGGCCAAGGCCGTAGGTAAGATTATTACGGGCAATGCCTCGTTTGCGAAGAGCGTGGGCGGGCCTGCCGACATCGCCGAGCAGTACGGCGGGCACTGGAACTGGCCGCACTTCTGGTTCCTGACCGGCGCCCTGAGCATGGTATTGGCTTTCATGAACTTGCTACCCATTCCGGCCCTCGATGGTGGCCACGTAGTATTTCTGCTCTACGAAATGATTTTGCGTCGCAAGCCTTCGGATGCCTTCCTCGAAAATGCCCAGCGCGTAGGCACCTTCCTCATTCTGAGCCTGATGCTTTTCGTTATTATAGTAAAGCCCATCTTAAGCAGGCTGGGACTGCTTTAGCAACCTAGGGGCAGTTGCTGCTACCGCAGTAGCTGCCGAAACTGCTAGTACTACCCGTACCCAGTGTAATTTTAGGAGCGCGATTCTGAGGGGTCGCGCTCCTTTTTTAGTTTATGCGTCGTCTTACTTTTCTTCTGTTGCTGGTGCCGCTGCTGGCACTGGCCCGCCACACCTACCACTCCAGCATTCTGGAGCTGCGCATTAACCCGCAGCAGCAGCAGGTAGAGATAGCGCTCAAAGTCTTTACCGACGACCTCGAAAACGCGCTGTCTAGGGGCCGTCCGCAGCACCTTACGTTGCAAGACCCACGCGTAGTGCCTTTGGCCGATGCCTATTTGCGCAGCCATCTCGAATTGGCTTTGCCCTTCACCTCCAGCCGCCAGCCACGGCTGCCGCTCACGCTTCAGTTTTTGGGTATGCAGCCCGAGAAAGATGCCTATTGGCTATACGCCAAGGCCAAGCTGCCCCGCGCTGCCACGGCCGTGTGGCTGCGCAATACGGTGCTGCTCGACCTTTTCTCTGACCAAATGAATATCGTGAACGCGGAAGGCAGCGGCAAGAAGGTTAGTGAGCTCTACCGCGCCGGCCATGAGCAAGCCGTACTTTCGTTGAAATAGTCGCGTTCGGCTTAGCTCGGATGCGTGGCATCCGTTAGCCACTCGCAAAAGGGACCCAGGGCCCGCAAAGCAGTCAGAATATGGGCCCGAAAGTCCTCTGGGCTCATACGCCGCACCTCAGCGTCGGGTAGCTCGTGGCTGAGCAAGAAGCTTTTATGGCGCAGCCACGAGGCCTCGGGGTGGGTGGCTTCGTAGCCGGGCGGCATTTTTTTGAGCTGCTCGCCCACCATGCCCTGCGGAAAAAACTGACGGGCGTCCGGGGTAGCCAACAACTCGTGCAACGTGTCGGCTTGGTAGTCGATTTCTTGGCGCACAGCGGCTAGCTGCTCTTTGGTAGGCTCATAGAGGCCACCCGCCACGAGGGTCTGGCCGTTGGGGCCTAGCTGCACGTAGCGGCCGGGGGCGTCGCCGTGCTTGCCGCCCGCAGCAAAGTAGGCCGAGAAGTGCGTTTTGTACGGCACTTTCACCTTTGAGAAGCGCACATCGCGGTAGATGCGGAAGATACACTTTTTGGGGTCAAGGCCGGCCAGGGCGGGCTCGTCCTGGGTTAGTTCGCGCAGCCAGTAGGCTACATCGGCCTCGAAAGCGGTGCGCAGTTGGTCGTAGGTGGCTTTGTGGGCCTGAAACCAGTCGCGCTCGTTGTGGCGGGCTAGGTCTTGCAGGAAATTGAGGAGCGCAGCAGAGTTCATAACATCAAGTTTGGCCTAGGCCTTAGCGGGTGCATACGTGCTAAGCGCCCCCTAAGCTGCTGGCCCACCCGCTAGGCCAGTGCAAAGACACATACTACAAGCCCTATCTTTATCGTTGCTAACTTATTAACCACCTATTCTATCTACGCTTAACACTTGCGCTTTCTTTTACTGCTTATTCTAGGCCTTACTTGCCAGTTGGCAAGTGCTCAAACGCCAGCTGCCACCGATTTTTGGCAGCGCCAATTGGCCTATGCGCGCGTGCAGGTAGCTCATGCCCGGTGTTGGCCCAAGCTGAGCGCCCGCTTGCAAGCCCAACACCTCGACCCAGCGCGCTTAGAGGTGTTTTTCCGCCTCATTAAGACTACTCGCCAGCTCGAGGTGTGGGCCCGTAACCAAGGCGACGCGGCTTTCCAATTGGTGGGGCACTACCCACTGGCCGCCACTTCGGGCAGCCTAGGGCCCAAGCGCCACGCCGGCGATGGGCAAGTGCCTGAGGGCTTCTACCACATCGACCGCTTCAATCCACTCAGCACCTTTCACTTGTCTCTCGGCCTCGACTACCCCAATGCGGCCGACGTGCTGGCCACTGGCCTAACCGACCCGGGCGGTGATATTTTCATTCACGGCTCTAACGTGACGGATGGCTGCCTGCCACTCACCGACGCGCTGGTGGAGGACGTGTACCTGCTGGCCGTGGCGGCGCGGGCGGCGGGCCAAGCCAGCATCGAGGTGCATATCTTCCCCTTCCCGCTGACTGAAGCCGAACTCGGGCGCCGAGCTACCAGCCCGCACGCAGCCTTTTGGCGCGAGCTGGCCCCTGGCTACGCCTACTTTGAGCAGCATCGCGTGCCGGGAACAACGCAGCCATAGCAAAGCCAGCTACTATACTGGGCAGACTTTGTAGTTCCATTCAGGCTGCCGTTCCGCAGGGCCAAACGCGGACTACAAAGCTCGCGCAGCCCTGTACTTGAGGCGGCTTAGTACGCCACCTCGGCCCCAGCCACGCGGTAGGTAGGGTCTTCTATAATATTGACTTCTACCAGCGCGCCCGCCTTACCGAGCAATACGCGACAATCTGGGCTGAGGTGGCGCAGGCGCAAGGTTTTGCCGGCGCGCTGGTAGCGCTCGGTGAGCTTGTGCAGCGCTTCGAGGGCCGACATATCGGCCACGCGGCTATCCTGAAAGTCAATGACAACTTCGGCGGGGTCGTTGGCCACATCGAATTTTTCGGTGAAGGCCTGCACCGAGCCAAAGAACAGCGGGCCGTAGAGCTCGTAGTGCTTGGTGCCGGTCGCGTCGAGGTAGTGGCGGGCGCGAATGCGCTTGGCGTTTTCCCAGGCAAAGGCCAGGGCCGACACTACCACACCCAGGAGCACCGCCAGGGCTAGGTTTTGAGAAATGGCCGTGACGAGCGTCACGAGTAGCATCACCAGCACGTCGGTGCGCGGCATGCGGCGCAAGATGCGCAGGCTGGCCCACTCGAAGGTGGCGATGACCACCATAAACATTACGCCCACGAGCGCGGCCAGCGGCAGCCGCTCAATCAGGCTGGAACCAGCTACTACAAACAAGGCTAGCGCACCGGCCGCCACCACGCCCGACAAGCGGCCCCGGCCGCGCGACTCTAGGTTGACCATCGTTTGGCCTATCATGGCGCAGCCGCCCATGCCACCGGTAAGCCCCGAGGCCATGTTGGCCAGCCCCTGGGCCACACAGTCTTGGTTGCTACGGCCGCGGCTCTCGGTCACTTCGTCCACCACCGTGAGGGTAAGTAAGCTTTCGGTAAGGCCTACCATCGCCATAATGATGGAGTAGGGCAATACTACCCCTAGGGTGTGCCAACTCAGTGGTACCTGGGGCAAGTGGGGGGTGGGCAGTCCGCCCGCAATAGAGGCAATATCGCCCACCGACTTGGTGTGCAGCCCGCCCAGGATGACCAGGGCCGATACTACCACAATGGCCACCAGCGAGCCCGGCACCGCCTTTGTCACCTTAGGCGTGAGGTACACCAGCGCCATGGTAAGCGCCACCAACCCCAGCATGAGCGCCAGTGCCGGGCCAGCCAGCCACTGCTCGGCCCCAGCGGCATTGTGTACTTTAAACTGTTCGAGCTGGGCCATGAAGATGATGACCGCCAGCCCATTGACAAAGCCATATACCACTGGCTGCGGCACAAGCCGAATAAACTTGCCCCACCGTAGCAGCCCTACCCCTATTTGAATAAGCCCCATGAGCACCACGGCGGCAAACAGGTACTCGATGCCCTGCTGCACCACCAGGCTCACAATAACGACGGCCACCGAGCCGGCCGCGCCCGATATCATGCCCGGGCGCCCGCCAAACACACTGGTAATAAGGCAAATCACAAACGCCGACCCAATGCCCACCAGCGGGCTAATGTGCGCCAGCAGCGCAAACGCCACCACCTCGGGCACCAGCGCCAGCGCCGTGGTGAGGCCGGCTAATACTTCGTTTTTAACGTTGAACTTGTACTGAGAGAAATAAGAACTTACAACCGACATAAAAAGCTGAATCAAAGGCAAAAGAAAAGCCGCACGCTTCCGGCAGGAAGCGGCGGCAGGGAGAGCTTTGGCCAGTACTCAGGGTGGAGTAAGCTTGAAACGCAACGGAATAGTGAGGAGCATATGCACTCACAAAGGTACACCCTAGGTTGGTGAACAGGTTGCTGGGTATGACTTGCCGCTAGGTTTTTAGGATACCCTAGGTGCGGCGGGTGCGGCGCTAAGAGGGTAAACTGTCCGGCACGGTTTTTTCGTTGAAGGGTTATTCTCTTCTTTTTTTGTTTGCTTATGCGCTTGGTGTTTCTGGTAGTAGTAGCGTTGTTTTTGACGGGGCAAAGGGCGTGGGCCCAGCGCCCTACCGACCGGTGGTACTTTGGCCGGCAGGCGGGACTCGACTTTAGCAGCGGTACCCCTACCCCCCTGCTCGACGGCGCTATGACTACTTATGAGGGCTGCGCCACCGCCACTACCAAGCGTGGTGAATTGCTCTTTTATACCGATGGCCAAACCGTGTGGAACCGCCAGCACCAGCCCATGCCGGGCGGCCAGCGCCTCATGGGCTCGGGTAGCAGCACACAGTCGGCCCTTATCGTGCCCGACCCTGGCTCGGGCAATATCTTCTACATCTTCACGGTGGCGCCGCAGGGCGCGCCCGATGGCCTGCGCTACTCGGTCGTAGACATGACCCGCGACAATGGCCTCGGCGATGTACCTAGGGCCAACCTGCTGCTGCTTACGCCGGTGGCCGAAAAGCTGGCGGCCGTGCGCCACCCCAATGGCCGCGACGTGTGGGTGGTGGCTCACCGCTGGAATTCGAATGCCTTCATTGCCTACCTCGTCACGGCCGATGGCGTGGCCGCCAAGCCGGTGATGAGCAATGTAGGCAGCTCGAACGCTGGCCCCGGCCGCAACGCCATCGGAGCGCTCAAGTTTTCGCCCGATGGCACCAAGCTGGCCGCCGCCATCTGGCGCGACAGCAACAAATTCGAGGTCTATACTTTTGACCGCGCCACTGGCAAGGTGAGCAACCCGCGCAGCTTTGGGCCCTACCCCGAGGCGTATGGCGTCGAGTTTTCGCCTGATGGCAGCAAGCTCTACGGCACCTGCAACGGCAACAGCAAAGCCTCTACTGTGAGCGAAACTCAGGTATGGCAGTTTGACTTGGCCACCAAAGCGGCCACGCTGGTTGGGCGTTCTTCAAACCACAAAATCGGGGCCTTACAGCGCGGACCCGACGGCAAGATTTACGTGGCCCGCGAAGACAATTCCTTTCTGGGGGTCATTGGCAGCCCCAACGCCCTGGGCAAGGCCTGCGGCTACGTCGACGATGGCCTGAAGCTGGGCGGGCGGCGCAGCAAGCTCGGCCTACCGGGCTTTATAGTAGAGCCCTAGGTCGGTAGCGAGGGCTTTTAGTCTTAGTTACGTTCAGGCTAGCGATGCTGCCTAAAAGCCTACATCGCTAGCCTAGACGTAAAACGCCCGCCGTGCGGTAACTTTGAACAAAACTTATTGCATGAAAAAGTATTTCTTTAACAAGATGCACCGCTTTGGCGTGGTGCTGCTTTTGGCCCTCGCGGGGGGCGCAAGTATCTCAGGCTGTAGCAAAGACGAGAACCCGGTGAACGTCGATTATTCGGCCACCGACGACGCCCTCATCAAGAGCTACCTTACCACCAATAGCATCACTACGGCCCAGAGGCAGGCCTCTGGCCTCTACTTCGTGCCCACGGTCACGAATGCTACTGCTACGAAGGTGACGGTGGGCAAAAACGTATCGTTTCTCTACACCGGCACGATGCTCAATGGCTCCGTGTTTACCACCTCGGGCCAAGATGTGAGCAAGGCTGCCAGCTTCGTGCTGGGTGGCTCCAATGTGATTACAGGCTTGCAGGAAGGCATTTCGCTCATGCACCTGGGCGATAAGGCCACGCTGCTCATTCCTTCGGGCCTGGCTTTTGGGCCCGCTGGCAATGGCTCGACCGTACCGGCTAACACCGTAGTGCGCTTCGATGTAGAAGTAATTGACCTTGACTTCGCCGCTACCGACGACGCCATTATCAAGAAATATATCGCCGACAACAACATTACCGGCGCGCAAAAGCAGGCTTCGGGCCTCTACTACGTGCCCACCGCTACCAATGCGACTGGGGTGCAGGCCACGGCCAATAAAAGCGTATCGGTGCTTTACACCGGCAAGCTGCTCAACGGCACCACGTTTGACGCCACTTCGCAACGCGGCAACGCGCCCTTTACCTTCACCCTAGGTACCAAGCAGGTTATTCCGGGTTGGGATGAAGGCATTGCGCTCATGCGCAAGGGCGAAAAAGCGACGCTGCTCATTCCCTCGGCCCTGGGCTACGGTCCCCGCGGCTCGGGCAATGCTATTGCGCCTAATACCGTGCTCCGCTTTGACGTCGAGTTGACGGACGTAAAGTAAAAAACTAGGGCGGCCCACTAGCCGCTGCGCACCCTCGGCGGGGGCGGTTGCCAGCACGGCAGCCGCCCCCGTTTTGCTTAGGAGCCGGGCGGTTGTGGCACAGCGGCGCTATTTTGCGGCCGTGCCTGCTCCTACTCTCACCACTGCCGACTACGCCCAGGGCCTCGCCGCCGGGCAGCGCGGCGTGCTGGCTCGCGCTATTACGCTCGTCGAAAGCACCTTGCCTGCTCACCAACTGCTGGCTCAGCAAGTGCTGCAAGCCGTGCTGCCGCGCACCGGTGGTGCGCTGCGCCTAGGTATCACGGGCGTGCCGGGCGTGGGCAAAAGCACATTTATCGAAGCCCTAGGGCTGTATTTGGTCGAGAAGCTGGGCAAGAAGCTGGCCGTGCTGGCCGTAGACCCCAGCTCGCCGCGGGGCGGCGGCAGCATCTTGGGCGACAAAACCCGGATGCCGCAGCTCACGGCGCACCCTAGGGCGTTCATTCGGCCGTCGCCGGCCAGCGGCAGCCTGGGTGGCGTGGCCCGCGCCACTCGCGAGGCGCTGCTGCTGTGCGAGGCGGCCGGCTACGACGTCATTTTTGTCGAAACCGTAGGCGTAGGTCAGAGCGAGGTGGCCGTGCATGGCATGGTCGATTTCTTCTTGTTGCTCATGCTAGCCGGTGCCGGCGACGAACTGCAAGGTGTAAAGCGCGGCATCATGGAAATGGCCGACGCTCTGCTCATCACCAAGGCCGACCACGGCAACGAGGCCGCCGCCCGCCGCGCCGCCCGCGACTATGAGGGCGCGCTGCACTTGTTTCCGCCCGCCGCCTCGGGCTGGGCCGTGCCCGTGCGCACCTGCTCGGCCCTCAGCGGCGCTGGCCTGCCCGAGGCCTGGGAAGTAATCGAGCAGTACGCTGCCCACACCCAGACCAGCGGCTACTGGCAGCACCGCCGCGCCCAGCAGCAGTTGCAGTGGCTCGAAGAAGCCGTGCGCCAAGCGCTGGAAAATCAGTTCTATAGCCGGGAGGGCGTGCAGAATGCCCTGCCCGGCGTGCGCCAAGCCGTGGCCGAGGGCCAACTAACGCCGTGGGCGGCGGCCGAGCGGCTCCTAGGTCAGTAGCGAGTAGCGGGGCAGGCTAAAAGGCTTCGCCCACTGCGAAGTAGATGCCTTGGCTGCCACCCGAGCCCACGCCGTAGTCGAGGCGCACATTGAGGCGGTCGCGGCGGTTGAGGCGGAAGCGGGCCCCAATGCCACCGGCCACGCGGGTACCGCCCAGGCTGAAATCGGTGAGCTGATTGCCCACCTGCCCCACGGCCCCAAACGCCGCTCCATCGATGCGCCAGAACAGCTTGCGGCGCAGCTCGGCCTGAAACGTCATCATCTGCCGCTCGCGGTAGCGCGCCTCGTAGATGCCTCGCATGAGGGTGGCGTAGTTGTAGATAGAGCCGCCTAGGTCAGCCCCAAAGGCGCTCAGCTCGCGAAACGGCACGTGGCCCCCGGTATGAAACTGCCCTAGGTACTGCAAGGCCAGAATGGTATTGGTGTTGCCAAACACCGGCTGAAAGTGCCGGGCATCAATTTGAAAGCGATTGAAATTGAAATCGCTGCCCGCGTACTTGCCCGCAAACAGGCCGTGCACGTGCAGGTACTGGCCGCGGTAGGTAGCCAGCACGTTGTCGCGCCCATCGTAGAGCAGCACCGGGCCAAAGCCTGAGGTGGTACCCCCCACCGCTTCGCGGGCCGTCAGCATGCCCTGGTTCAGGTCGGTCTGAAACTTGTTGACCCGGCCATTCTCGGCGGGCTCGCCGTAGTCTAGGGTGGGCAGCGTGGTGAAGCGGTACTGCAGGCCGGCAAACCAGTTGGGCGCCAGCCGGTGCAGCACCCGCTGGTTGAAAATGATGAGGCTGTAATCCACCTCCGATTCGTCTTCCTTGCGGGTATCGTTGCCGATGCCGTAGTAGAAGTAGTTGACCTTGTAGTAGGCCAGCTCGCCGAGCAGGTACCACTTCTCACCCGGCGTGAAAATGTTGTGCGTGAGTTGCACTGAGGTCTGCCCCTTCTGGCTTATCCAGCCTGAGAGCCGGGCGTTGGACTTGCGGGTGAGCGTGTCGGTGCCAAAGCGCCAGACCGGCAGCGAGGCCAGCGACACCGCAAACCCCGTTTCCTGCTGAATGAAGGCGGCCGGAATAGGAAAGAAATTGGGCTTGTCGCTAGCCGAAAACTTGCTGGCAAACCGGGCAAAGCCCGTGGGCCGGGCGGGTGCCGGGGCGTTGGTCGAGTCACTTACTGCAGGCGCTACCTGTGCCTCGCTTAAGCCAGCCTGCGCACCTAGGGCGAAGGCCAGCGCCCATTTACTATACCGCATGAAAATTCTTGGAGAAGAAAAATAAAAACCGGTCGGCGACTATGCTGACGCCGGTCGCGCTTCTTCATCAATACTTCATGACGGTAGAAAGGCGATGATGTTTTAAAGTTTTTACAGAAGCGAAACGTGCTTAAGCACTCGCGCCGGCTTGAGACCCATGTTTATACATGGTTTACTGTAGGTTAGCCCGCCTAAAAAAATCAGCAGTAAAAATCGCTTGGCCACCGCCTACCGCCTAGGTCCCAACAGTGAGCAGCCAGTGCCCTAGGGGCCAAGCGGCAGCGGAAACCACGGGAGAAGCTATTGCAGGCGTGCTACCCAAAACGTTTTTTCTCTTTGGTTGAGGTACGCGTGGCGGCCGCTTACCAGTAGCTCAACCTTTGCCGAGCTAGCCGTATAGCTACGAAGCCAGCGCAGGGGCGCGGGCCTTTCCCCTTATACCCTGGCCGAGCCGGGGAGCTGCATGCTAGACGTACTTGTAAAAAATGCGCGCCTCGACGACCACGAGGCCAGTGTGGACATTGGCATTGTGGGCGATACGATTCGGCTGCTGCAAGCCAACCTTACAGACCCAGCCCGAGTAACGCTGGAAGCCAATCACCAATTTGTGTGCGCGGGCTTCTACGAAACGCACATTCACCTCGACAAGGCCTGCATCCTGGAGCGCTGCTCGGTAGAGAAAGGCGGAAAGGAAGAAGCCGCCGCCGAATCGAAGAGAGTTAAGCAGGATTTTACGGAGGACGACGTATTTGCTAGGGCCAGCCGGGTGGTGGAAATGGCCATCAAGAAGGGCACGATGGGGCTGCGCACCTTCGTAGAAACCGACCCTAGGGCCGGCCTGCGCTCGCTGGCTGCCCTTGAGCGGGTGCGCACCGCCTACGCTTATGCCCTTGACATCGAGCTGTGCGCCTTTGCCCAAGAGCGCCTGACCCAGGAGATGGCCACCTATGAGCTGCTACGCCAAGCTTTGCAGCAGGGCGCCGACCTAGTGGGCGGCTGCCCCTATACCGACCCCGACCCTGACCGCCACGTGGAATTAATTTTTGACCTGGCTGAGGAGTTTAACGTGGACGTGGACTTTCACCTGGATTTCGACCTCGACCCTGGCCAGTCGGGCATCCCGAAGATTGTCGAAGAAACCCGCCGCCGGGGCTACCAGGGCCGCGTGGCGGTGGGCCACGTCAACAAGCTCAGCGCCATGCCTCCGGCCCAGCGCACCGAGCTGGCCCAGCTGCTGCGGCAGGCCGACATTGCCCTGACGGTGTTGCCCGCCACCGACCTACTGCTGATGGGCCAGGAGCAGGACCACCTTATTCCGCGCGGCCTGGTGAATGCCAACGAACTGCGGGCACTGGGCTTGCGCACCACCATCGCCAGCAACAACATTCTCAACGCCTTTACCCCCTACGGCGACGCTTCGCTGGTGCGCATGGCCAACCTCTACGCCAATGTGGCCCAGCTCGCCACCGACGACGCCATCCGGGCCGCCTACGAAATGGTAACTACTGAGGCCGCCCGGCTGCTGGGCCAGCAGGCCCGCCTGCGCGTAGGCGGCCCGGCCACTTTCGTGCTGCTCGAAGCCAGTAGCGCCGTCGATGTTATTCGCACTGTGGCCCAGCCGCTGCTGGGTTACAAAAATGGGCGCCCCACGTTTGCCAACTCACCCGCCGTTCTCTATTCGCCCACCTAAGCTACGCCATGTCCCAGCCCCTCACCCCTACCGATTTGCCGCACCTGCGGCACTGCCTGGCGCTCGCCGCCGAAGCCCTGCAAGCCGGCGACGAGCCCTTTGGCTCTATCCTGGTCGATGCAGAAGGCCAGATGCTGGCCCAAGCGCGCAATCAAGTTAATGCGGTGAATGCCCTCGCCCACCCCGAGCTGGCGCTGGCGCAGTGGGCAGCCACCCACCTAGGCCCCGCCGCGCGAGCTACCACTACTATGTATACCAGCGGCGAGCACTGCCCCATGTGCGCCGCTGCCCACGGCTGGGTGGGCCTAGGCAAAATTGTATATCTCAGCTCGGCCGAGCAGCTAACCCAATGGCTACAGGAGCTAGGTGTACCGCCGTCGCCCGTGCAAATGCTACCTGTGCAAACGCTGGTGAGCGGCATTGAGGTGGCGGGCCCTGCCGATGGCGAATTATTAAAAGCCATTAAGGACTTGCACGTGGCTTATCATACCGCACCGCCCCGTGCTTAGCCTGGGGTGATTAATATTCTGCGCTTTTCTGGGCTGCTCACCCCTAATACATCAGGCGCTCAGCCCTTCCCTCCAAAGAGCGTAAAAACTCAGTGGCCACCTCGGGCTGTGTTCCTACGCTCCTGGCTAGTCCTGAGCGGTACTGGCTTTAGCAACGATTTTCACTAGCGCTTACAGTGCTGCGGGCAGAGCTGGCTTCTTGCGGCGATGCAGCCTCCAAGAGGTTAGCAAGCCCACAACTCCTACTCCCACACATACTCCTAGCCACAGCAGCATATTGTACATATCCGTAAAGGTTCGGTAGCCTGCGGTGAACAGGAAGAGCACCAGGCCAATGACCTCCCACAACCTACGCTGGCCTGAGGGTGCCGCAGGCACAGAAAGTGCTGATTGATTGAAGACAACGCGTAGGCTGTTCCAATCCCAAACGAGCAACCCAATGGTAGCCAAGAGCATGGCACCCGTTATGACACTGGTGTAGCCAAAGTCGTAGGAAATCGTGATGACGTAGATATTGGCGATAATAGGTAAGAAAAGCAGCGCCCCCAGCAGGGCATACCGCTGCGTCATGAGCAGCAGGCCGGCTACCAATTGGGCCAGGCCCAAAAACTGCCAGTACAATCCTGACTGGTACATCGTTTCGAAGAAATGCTCTGGGCTGTGGAAGGGTGACCCCGCACCCTGCACCATTGTAAAGCGTTGGCTTTTAATCTTTACCAAGCTCGCAAACACAAAGGCTCCCCCAATTAAGTAGCGGGTATAAACGACGACCAGTTGTAGCCACGTCTTTTGCTTCCAAGCTAGTAGCAGGTTCATCATAACGGTAGTAAGACTGGAGAAAAACTAGAAAGTGATACCGCCCGCAGCAGCAGGCGCTTTAGTGTATTAGATAGGTGATACACCGCAAGTATAGCGGTATTTTCTCAAACTAGCTAGGTCTACCCCGCTAGTTTGAGAAAATACCACCTAGTGATTACTGCCCAAGCTCGTTATAACTACCCCTCCGCTTACACTTCAGAGCAAGATACTACCTCTTTCTCAACTCATTATCCACACAAGTCCAGGGAAAACAGCTTACTTTTTTCTTGAAAGATACCCACGCTGCCCTTACAGCCATTGGACTAATTGCCTGCCAGTTCGCCTAGGTACACTTCTAGCATAGGATAGCCACCCGGCCCAGTTTTAGCGCGGTCGCCAGCATCTTTTGGGTTGAGCTTGTGAGCTAGCTCCCAAGCATCGGGCATGCCGTCGTGGTCGGTATCGGCGGGGGCGGGGGCTTCTTTTAGCACGGGCCAGGCTTTTTGTACGGTGCTGTAGGGCGTGCCGTGGGGGTAGCCGCCCGGCGCGTCGATGAGGCGGCCAGTCCGCAGGCGCACCTCGCGCACCAAGCGCTGGTCGAGGGTATCGCGCAGGGGGCGGGTGGCGCCGGCGCCGGCCAGCACCAGCGGGTAGGCTTCCTGGGCGGGCTGCGTGGCTACGGGACCTAGGTCGAAAGGCGCGGGCGCTTGGGCCAGCGCGGTGTCGGCGCGGGTGCCTTCGTGCATTTCCACGCCGCGCCAGTTGTGCTGGGTTATTTCGGCGCTGGCCTCCTGGTAGTTGCCGGTGAGGTAAAACTTGCCGTAGGGCAAGGGGTTATTGCCCTTTTCGAGCTTGTAGGGGTTGAGTAAGCGGGTGCGCACGGCGGGCTTGGTACTCGGGCCGGGCTTGTAGTAGTTATTGACAATGTTGTAGTTGCCGCCCTCGCCGGCGTACACGTTGTTTTCGCCCCAGTCGTAAATGACGTTGTTGCGAAAGTCGCAATTCTCGAAGCCCGCCGCGTGGGTGTAGCGGCTGCCGTTGAAGCGCGGCGTGCGGCTATTGCAGTGCACAAATAGGTTGTGGTGCATGCTGGCGTGCTGGCCGCCCCAGATGCCGCCGTAGCCGTGGCGCTCGTAGTCGGTGTCGCCCTTCTCGAAGTGGTACGAGTAGTTGAGCGGCGGCCCGATGAGGTTCCACTGCAAGGTGGTGCTGTCGCCCTCGTACACCGAAAAGCACTCGTCGGTGCTCCAGCTCATCGAGCAATGGTCGATGACGAGCCGGCGGTTGCGCAGGCCGCCAAAGGCGTCGTCGCCCCCAGCGCCGTCGACCATGCCCTGGTTCTGGTTTTTGTCGCCCATGCGAAAGCGCAGAAATCGAACAATCACATTATCAGCCTTCACCTGCACCGGGTAGTCGGCTAGGCAGATGCCGCCACCCGGCGCCGTCTGGCCCGCAATGGTCGTATTGGCCCGATTAAACGTGAGTGGCGAGAGCAAATGAATGGTGCCCGCCACCCGAAACACAATGGTGCGAGCCGGCGCCTTGGCGGCGCTCAGCTGCACAGCGTAGCGCAGGCTGCCGGGCTGGTTATCATCGCGCAGGTTGGTGACCTCTAACACAGTAGTGGGCACGGCCGCCGTACCGCGCCCGCCCGTAGTAAAGCGCCCGGCCCCCTCAGCCCCCACAAAGGCCAGCAGCGGCGCGGGAGCCGGGGCCGGAGAGCCAAGCCGGGGCACCCAACTCGTGAACATAGTAGAAACCAGCAGCGCGTGGCGCAAGCCAAAGCCAGTAAGCATAAGCAACAGGGTGGGATGAGGAGGAGCCTTGCAAAGATGAGCCGTGCGCCCACCCAGCAACCACTCTAGCGCGCTTTTCTTTGCGCAAACGTTATCGGCAACGTTGCCAGGGTAGTGCTACGAAGCTGAGAAGCAGTGTCGGGCCGGTATATTGGCCTCCGCTTACATTTTCTTCTCCTTTCTCTCTGTTACCGGCAATGCTGCTTCCTGCTGCTTCCTTTCGTTTTTTTTGCCGGGCGGCCCTCGGCAGCACGCTAACCTTCGCAGCCCTAGGGGCGCAGGCACAGCTTAGCCCCACGCAGCGCTGGCAGCACCTTGACCAGAAGGCCGATGGCGTGCCGGGCATCAGCACCGACCGTGCCTATCGCGAGCTGCTGGCCGGCCGCACCCCCACCCCCGTGCTGGTGGCCGTCATTGACTCGGGCATCGACTCGGCGCACGTCGATTTAAAACCCATATTGTGGCGCAACACCCGCGAGATAGCTGGCAACGGCCGCGACGACGACCGCAACGGCTACGCCGACGATGTACGCGGCTGGAGCTACCTCGGCGGCAAGGACGGCCGCAACGTAGACATCGAGAACCTAGAGGCGACCCGCATCTACGCCCAGGGCCGCAGCCGCTACGAGGGTAAGAAGCGCGACGACTTCTCCAAGAAAGAGCAAACCAGCTTTGACCTCTACGAAACGGCCAAGACCGCCCATCTCAAGGCCCGCACCGAGGCCGAGACTATCGTGCCGCGCATTGAGCAGCTGCTGGCTATCGTCGGCCCAGCCGCCGATGCCCTGCGCCAGCGCTCTGGCGGCGCGGCCCTCGACTCGGCGGCCCTGCGGCAGGCCGCCCGGGAGCAGCCCGCCGTGCCGGGGGTGCCACAGCTCTATACCCTGGTGCACCGCCAGCAGGCCCCCGGTGCTGACCTGGTGCTGGTCCGATTACGCGATGCCCTGGCCAGCCTTAAAAATAAGCTCGATGTCCAGCTAAACCCCGATTACAACGGCCGCGCCGTAGTGGGCGACGACCCTACCAATCTGAAGCAGCGCGCCTATGGCAACGCTGACAGCCAGGGCCCCGACGCGGGCCACGGCACGCATTGCGCGGGCATTATTGGGGCAGTGCGCGGCAACAACCTAGGCATGGAGGGCGTAGCCGACGCCGTGCGGATAATGAGCGTGCGGGCTGTGCCCAACGGCGACGAGCGCGACAAAGACGTGGCTAACGCCATTCGCTATGCCGTGGACAATGGCGCCCAGATTATCAGCATGAGTTTTGGCAAAGACTTCTCGCCCCACAAGGCCGCCGTGGACGAGGCCATGCGCTACGCCGACAAAAAGGGCGTGCTGCTGGTGCACGCCGCTGGCAACGACAGCCGCGACCTCGACGCCAGCCCCAATAACTTTCCTTCTAGCAACTACCTCGACGGCCAGCCCATTCCGAACCTCATTACGGTGGGCGCGAGCAGCCGCCTCAACACCGCCGACCTCGCGGCCAGCTTCTCCAACTACGGCCCGCAGCACGTGGATGTGTTTGCGCCGGGCGTGGCCATCTACTCCACAGTGCCGGGCGGCGGCTACGACCTCAAGAGCGGCACCAGCATGGCCTGCCCCGTGGTGGCGGGCCTGGCCGCCGTGCTCAAGGCGTACTTTCCGACCCTCACGGCCGCTCAGCTCAAAAGCTGCATTCTGACATCGGCCGTGCCTTACCACACGCAGGTGAGTAAGCCCGGCACCAAGACGATGGTGGATTTTGCGACGCTCTCGCGCACTGGCGGCATTGTCAATTTGTACACGGCCGTGCAGTTGGCTGCCCAGCAGACGGCAGTTAAGTAGTATTACTGTTGTAAAAAAAGAAAAGGCGGTTAGGTCACCTAACCGCCTTTTTTATGCTGCCCAGCCAAGTGGCTAGTCGGCATCTACGCCAGCGAGGCCGTACACGGGGGCTCTTAATTCTTGTAGTGAATGAATCCTTCGCCTCCCTCGTCGGTACGTGCGGCTTTTGGCCTGGTGCTGGGCATCGTGTTGCTCGCTGGCTTTGTTGATGCGTACAGCTTCGTGCGGTTTCAGGAGATGTTCGTGTCGTTTATGAGCGGCAACACTACCTCGCTGGGCGTGGCGGTGGCCCATCAGCAGGTGGCGCACGCCCAGCGCCTAGGGCTAGTACTGGGCCTGTTTGTGGGCGGGGTGGTGCTGGGCACGCTGCTGCACCAGCGGCTGAGCCCTAGGTGGTCGGCGCCGGGGTTACTGCTGGTAGTGGCGGCGCTGCTACTGGTAGCGCAGGCCTTCCCTGCCCTCGGAATAGAAGGCCTAACCCTGGCCATGGGTGTGCTCAATGCCAGCGTGCACCAGGTGGGCGACACGCCCGTGAGCCTCACCTACTTCACGGGGGCGCTGGTGAAATTTGGCACCGGGCTGGCGCAACTGCTCAGCGGCCGGCCGCAGTCGGGGCAGTGGCTGGGGCAGTTGGGGTTGTGGCTGGGTTTCTTGGTTGGGGCGGTGGCGGGCGCCTTCGCGCTCGGGCGGTTTCCGCACGCGGCCTTGCCCCTGGCGGCGGCCTTCAGCGCCGCCTTGGCGGCACTGGCATTAGTGGCGCGGGGCTGGCGCTAGGTACCTAGGTTGCTAGCCAGCCCTAGGCCCGACGGCGGCGCAAGGCGAGGTAGTCTAGGTAGTATAGCACTTTGATGGAGACGTTGTTATTGTGCGGCGTATTGGCCGTGTTAGATAGGTTGTCGAAGTACAGCGGCGTGGCCTCGCTGCCCAGCAGGTACGACGAGGTAGCATCCTTCCAAACCAGGCTAACCTGCGAGCCAGGCGCAAACCACCATACCAGTGCGGCATCCACGTTGAAGGCGCTGAAGCTGGTGTTGTGGTTGCGGGCGTAGGTGGGCAGCACCTCTTCGGCCCCACCAGGGCGCAGGCGAGCAAACTCGTGGTAATGCACCGCGCTCACGTAGTGGCGCACGCGGGTAGTGAGCGAGAGGCGGTTGGTAAACGTGTAGTTGGCGTTCAGGGTGTTGGTGAACGTGGACACGTTGCGGCGACCTAGGAGCACGTCGCTGCCAAAGGTGGCTAGTAGCGGCTGGTCGAGCGGGTCGTCGGCATCCAGGCCATCGTTGACGTAGCCTATCTGGTTTACTTTCAAATCATACTCAAACGTATAGCGAAAATTGAGCTGGTCATTGACCCGGTAGCGCGGGCTCAGGCTAAAGCCGTAGCTAACACGCCGCGGGCGGTCCGAGAGGCGGTCGTCGAGGGTGTAGCGCCGCATCCCGGCGTTGATGTCGTAGGCCACCTTCTTGCGGTAGTCGGAAGACACAAAGCCACCTAGGTTGAAGCTAGTGGGCACCTGCACGTAGTATCGCCCCAGCGGAAAGGTGCGCGGCTCGTAGTAGTCGTGCTTGGCCAGGTCTAGGTTGATGTCGCCCCCAATGGTGAGGAAGCTCTTGGTAAAGGTGGTGTTGGCGCTACCATACAGGCCCGCATCCTGGTAGAGGCTGGGCTTGAACAAGAAGGACTGGTACACGCCTAGGGTCGTATACAGGTTGTTGACCTTGCCGAACTGGTCGTACTTGTTGTAGTTGACGGTGGCCGACTGCGAGATATTATTGTTGCCAAACAGGATGCCGAGGTCGTTGGGGTTGTAGCCGTCCGACTCGATGCCGTGGTCTACGTTCCAGGTCCAGTTGCCCGATATTTTGCCGTAGTTGAGGTAGTACTTATAGCCGTTCTGGTCGTCGATGGGCTGCTCGGAGTTTAGCACCGTGCCCCGCCGCCGCGAGTAGTTGAGTTGGCCTTTGAGGGCGTACTGGTTACGTTTATCGGCAAACTTGAAGAGGCCGGCCGTCACGTTAGCATCGTGGGTGCTACCTAGGCGCGTCACGTTGGTATTGATGAGCGAGACGTAGGAATTGTGCGGCAGGCTCTGGTCGAGCACCACGATATTGTAGTTGGTGAGGGGCTGGGTCAGCACATTGCGCCGCTGCTCGCCGGTCGAGTCTTGCACCACGGCATACGAAGCAGCCGACACGGCATTGAACACGCCCACGCCCAGCCCCTTGCTGGTGCGGCCCGATACTTTTGTGGCATTGAGCAGGCGCGTCACGCCGGGGTTTTGGTACACGGCTTCGCCCTTGCCTAGGTGGCCCGCCACCTCGTTGAATCCCAGTGGCTGCGCCCCTACCCGGCGCGAGTAAAAGAGCCCACCTTTGTTGAAAAGCTCGGTGCCTTCGGTAAAGAAAGGCCGGTTTTCCTGGTACTGCACCTCGAAGGGCGACAGGTTGAGCACCTGGTTGTCGCTGATGGTTTGCCCAAAGTCCGGAATCAGAATGGCATCGAGGGTAAAGCTCTCATTGATACCCCACTTGATATCGGCGCCAGCGTTGAAGCTGGTGCTCATGTTGCGCTTGCCCTGCTCGTTGTAGGGGTAGTGGTTCACGTAGCTGCTCACGTAGGGCGTAAGCGAGAGGCGCAGCGGCGGGTGCAGGTTTTCGAGGCCCGTGAGCTCGCCCCACTGGTTCACGAAGCCATCTACGGCGGGCTTCACCTCGTTCCAGAAAAACTGCTGGTTGTCTTTTTTGCGCTGCCGAAAAAACTGCACGCCCCAAGTTTGCACTGGGGCCTGGGCAAAGCGGATGGCCGAGTATGGAATCCGCATCTCGACTGCCCAGCCTTTGCCATCGGGTAGCGGGGCTACGCGACTGTCCCACACGGCGTTCCAGGCATCGTCTTCGCCGTTGGCCGGCGAGATACGCTGGTCTACCTGCACGCCGGTGCTCAGCACAAAGAAGGCGTAGCCATTGAGGTGGTCGCGGTAGGGGTCGAGGTAAAGGGCAAAAAAATCGGTGTTGCCAATGTTGTCGCGCTGGGTCAGCTCGCGCTTGATGCTGTCGGGGCTGGCTTCTACTAGCTTGGCACTCACATATAAGGCCACATCATCGTAGAGTACGCGCACCTCGGTAGGCAGGCGCTCACGGGGCCCCGGGTGCGGCCGAAACTGCGTGAATTGGCTGGTCGCCGGGGCCGTAGCCCAGGCCGCATCGTCGAGTAGGCCATCGAGCTTGATGGGGGTGGGCGTGCGCTGGGCTGCCAGCTGGCGGCGCGCCACCGGGGGGGCCGCCTTGGGCGTAGGGGCCGACTGCGCAGCTACTTGGCTGGCCAAGCTAAGGCACAGCAAGCTCAGCAGCCAGCGCGATAGTACAAACATGAGGGTGGGAGGGTAACGGGTGTAGCAGGGCCATAGACACACCCTAGGGCCAGGTCGTTGTTTGAAACCGAAAAAATTTATAGCAACGCCCAATAGGCACCGAAGGGCAAGGTGATGCTAGCGCAGACCTAGTGCGAGTTACGGCTGCGCCTAACCTCGTGCTAGGTCTGCGTCAGATATACCAGTCAGACCTGGTTAGGGGCTAGACCTAGGCAGGATAAAAGCCCTCCCCTACTTCTGCTTGCGAAAAAATACGTCGCCGCTCACCGAGTGCAGCGTCACGAGGGGGCCGCCGCTGCCTAGGTTGCCGTGCAGCTCGTAGCCCACGTACACGCGCTCCTTGAGGTTGCTGAACGTCACGGCCGGGTCGGCATAGACCTCGCCCGAAATAGTTTTTAATTTGAGATCGGCGCCCTGGGTGGCGGGCCAGCTCACGTCCACGTCGCCGCTGATGCTGGTAGCATCTACGGGGCTGCGGCCTAGGTTGCTGAGTTTCACGTCGCCACTCACGGTGCGCAGGGTCAGCGGGCCGGTGAGGTCGGTCGAGCGCACATCGCCGCTGATGGTTTTGGCCGTCACGGCGCCATTCAGGCCACTTAGGTCGAGGTCACCGCTGATGGTGTTGAGGCGCAGGGCGGTGCCAGCGGGCACGGTCACTTCGTAGTCGATTTTGGCGCAGTAGCTATATTCATCGCCCTTGTGGCGGGTGATGGTGGGGCGAAGGCCGCCCGTTTTTTCCGAGCGCTTGTAGCCCACGTTGAGGCCGCCCGAGCCATTATTGCGGCTGCCGCCGTCGCAGTCGCCGGTAAAGTTGGTTTGGCGCAGCTTTTCCTCGTCTAGTTTTTCGGTCACACTTAGCTCGCCGCCCGTGGTTCGCAGCTCTAGGCTATACAGGTCGTTTTGCTGGTTGTCATTGATGACTACACTCGCTCGCACACTTAGGCCGGCGCCCGCCCGCACCCGGATAGTATGGGCGTATTTCAGGTCCAGAAACACGCCTTGGCTGGGGGCCAACGTAGCAGTTTGCGTGACGATGCGTTGGGCCAAAGCTGGGGGCAGGCTGCTAAACAGCAAGCCGGCAGCAAGTAGAAAACGGTTCATGGGGTAAGCAGATTGGGGGTGAGCAGGAAAAACCGGATTTGAATGAGCAGACCTAGCAGTTGGCAGCACTATTTTTAGAAGCTCGCGCAACCACTGCCGCTAGCCTTTTTAAAGAGTGGGCTAGCGCGCGGCACTGAGTTTCTGAAGGTGCTGCGCGGCATTCGCGTTGTTCGGATTCAGGGCCAAGGAGCGGCGATAGTTGTCGATGGCGGGCTGCTGGGCACCTAGGGTTTCGTAGGTTTCGGCCAGGCTATCGTAGGCATTCCAGCCCTTGGGAAAGAGGCCGACGTTCAGCTTAAACAGCTCCAAGGCGTGCTGGGGCTGGCCCTGCCGCAGCACTTGGTAGCCCCACCTATTCACGTAGCTTTCGGTAACGTGCAGCTCGGGGTGCTGCTTTTTTACGGTGGTGAAAGTCGCCAGCGCATTCTTAAAATCTGTCCTTTCCAGCGCCTTGTGCAAGGCCTGCATAGCGGGCGGCACACCTTGTAGGGCCTCCCTAAGCTGGGTAGCCACGGCTTCTAGGCTGCCCTGCGTGCCCTGGTCCGACTCGTTGCTGAGCAGCACGATGCCGAATTTCTGAGCTGGATAAAACTCGCAGTAGCTCGCGCAGCCAAAGGTGCCGCCCGCATGCTGCAGACCGCGCTTGCTATCTACCGTCTTAGCTAGGTTCCAGTTAAAGCCTATTGCCTGGTCTTCGATGCTTCCCCAGGTTGGCTGGTGCGTTAGCAACACGGCGGGGTCTTTTTCGGCCAACTGATAGCGCAGGTATTTCACCATGTCGGCGGCGCTGTAGCGCAGCCCACCGGCCGCCACCACCGTGGGCAGGTCGAGGCGGGGCATGGGGTGGCCCTTTTCGTTGTAGCCGATTGGCAGCGGAGCCGTACTCGCCAAGCCGGTCAGTTGCAGTGGCTTGTCGATGTAGCGCGCTACCAAGTCGGCGTAAGGAGCCTGGTACACACGCTCCAAGATGTAGGCCAGCAGCTGCGTAGCCACATTGGAGTGCCGCGGCAGCACACCCGGCAGCGTATCGAGCCGAGCTTGGTGTAGGTCATCGTAGAAGTTTTGCTGCGTATAGCCGCGCAATGATTTCACGATGCCAGCCACCGCTGAGTCGGGGTCGGCTGAGCGCGGCGCCGTGGGCTCCGGCAGATTATCCGGCAGCCGCGAGGTCGTGTTGGCCAAATGCACCAGCTTGATTGACTGGCCCTTGAACGCCAGGTTTGGGTAAGCACCGGGCAGGTATTTCCGAATATCGTCGTGCAGGCTCACGCGCTTTTCCAGCACGGCATGGGCCAGCAATAGGCTAGTAAACGTCTTGCTGATGGACCCAATCTCGTACACCGTTTGCGACGTGGGCAGCTGGCGCTTTTCTTTCTCGATGCTACCGAAGTTGTAGAAGTACGTTTGGCCATTGTCGATAATGCCGACGGATAGCCCCACCCGCGTTGGCTGCTGCATAAAGGCTGTACCTAGGCGCTGCATTACGGTGTCTAGGCGCGTTTTGGTAGCAGCTGGTGGCACGGTACGTGCCTGGCCTAGGGCGTGGTGGCCCAGCGGCGCAGCAATCAACCAGCAGGCGAGGAGTAGTCGGGTGGAATGCATAGCCGCAGCACTTTACAAAATAGGTTTTATTTCGCTTTTCGCACAAAGATGTCGCCGCTTATCGTCTTGAGCGAGAAGGTGGTGCCACCCCCATTGGCGCGGCCTTCTACCGTTTGGCCACCCACGTGCTTGAGGCCATTGCCGCCCCCTAGGTTCAGGTCGAAGTCAGTGTAGATTTCGCCCGAAATCGAGCGCATCGACAGGCTGATGCGCGAGGGCGCTGGCAGGCTCACGTCTACGTCGCCGCTCACCGACGATACCGCGCTGGGCTGGGTCGGCGCCACGTTAAACTTGATTTGGATGTCGCCACTAATGGTATTGGCCACCACCGGGCCGCTCACGTTCAGCAAGCGCAGGTCACCCGACTTTAGGCTTACTTCGATGCGGCCCGCTAGGTCGCGCATCGTCACGTCGTCCGAGCCGCCCCAGCTATCGGCAAAAGCCACGTCGGTTTGGCGGGGCAGGCGCACTACATAGCGCCCGTCGTTGTGCGAGGTACGCGCAATGCGGATGGTATTGTCGCCAGTGGGCGTCACGGCCAGCCCTAGGCGAGTATTATCGGTGCCCATGCTGTACACCGGGTGCAGGCCCTGGGCCAAAGCAGGCATGGGCTCGAAGTGCCCCGTGCCCTTGATAACTAGCTCGTCGCCGTCGTAGCCTTCCACCGTCACGTCGCTGCCGCGCATGTCGAGCACCACCTTGCGGTTGGTCGGGCTATTGAATTTTTGCTTGAATTCCTGGGCGCGAAGCTGCGCCGGCAAGGCTAGCGCCAGGGCCAGCCCGAGGAGTAATTGCACACTATTTTTCATGATATCGAAGAGTCGGAAGGAGTAATGCGGCAGCCGGTTTGGCGGAGTGGCACTCCGCTCCCACCGTGGCGCGCCGGGCGGTGGGGCTGGGCGCGGAGTGCCACTCCGCGCCACGGGTTAAATCAGCTGACCTATGCCACTTTCAGCTTGCTGGCGCACGGCAGGCAGCGCTTCGGGCTGCTGAGCCAGCTGCTCGAGCTGCGGCACGGCGCGCTTTTCGCGCAGCGTCACGAGGGCCTCGATGAGGGTAATCTGCACGTTGGGGTCAGTTTGCAAGGGCAAGGCTTCGACCAGCGCCGGCCCTACGCGGGGGTCGCTGCGCAGATGCACCAGGGCCTCACAAGCGGCCAGCCGCACATTGGGGTTGGGGTCAGTATCAAGCGTATGGATAAGCGTGAGTACGGCCGGGTCATTGGGCTCGACCACGGCGGCCGGGGCTTGGCTCACCAGCTGCAAGCGCTGGCTGGCGGTGGCTGGCTGCTGCCGCGCCGCCGCCATTCGCATCGATAGCGTGGGCTGTTGGGGCTCCTCGGCGGTAGCTACCATGGCAGCGGGCTGGCCGCCGCGCAGCAATAAGCCTAGCACGGCCCCAATGGCCACCAGCGCCACGCTGGCCGCAATGCGGAGCCAGTTATTGTTCGTGCTTAGTGCTTGGTGCTTGGTGCTCAGGGGTTGGTGGCCTAGGTCGCTAGGTAGCACTTGGCCACCGCGCTGGGCCGTCAGGCCGCTGGGCGAAGCCGAGGTCAGCTTCGCCTTTTCGGCCTCCAGCATCAGTAGGAAGTTGTCGCGAAGCTCTAGGGGGGGCACTTCGGCGGGCAGCGCGTCGAGGTCGCTGAAAAGCAGGCGCAGCTCGGCTAGCTCGGCCTGGCAGGCAGGGCAACTCGGCAGATGCGCGGCCAGGTGCGCCGCTTCGGGCGGAAGCGGCTGGCCGTCGGCCAGCTCGGGCAGCCAAGGCCGCAGCTCAGCACAAGCTGGATTAGGGTGAGTAGGATTGATAGCAGAGGACATATTAGTAGTTGTTAGTGGCTAGGTATTACTTATTGATTATGCTGCCTTATAGCTACTTATTGATAACTAAAACTCAACTCAGGTAAATCTTACGTAGCGCATCGAGCGCTCGGTGGGCTTTTACCCTAGCTGCGCCGGCGGTGCAGCCCAGCTGCTCGCCGATTTCGGCGTAATCGAAGCCCTGGAAGCGGTGCAGCACCAGCACTTCACGCTGGGCGGCGGGCAGCAGGGCCATGGCTTCGTGCAGAGCCTGCTGTTGGTCATAGTTGGCGCGCTGGGCTTGGGCGGCGCGGCCGTGAGAGGCGGTTTTTTCTACTTCTTCTAGGTCGGCGCTGGGGCGCTGGCGCTGGTAGTGGTCGGCCCACACGTGGCGGGCCAGCTGGTAGACCCAGGCCCGAAAGGGCTGGCCCGGCTGGTAGCTGGCGCGGTAGCGCAGCACCCGCATAAATACGTTCTGGGTCAAATCTTGGGCCACTTCCCGGTCGCCGTTTGCGAGCCGGGCCAGGAAGCCAAACAAGGGGCCCTGGTAGCGCTCAAATAGCCCGGTGAGGCAGTCGAGCTCGTCGGCCCGCACCCGTTCCATGAGGGCTTCATCGCTGAATTGGGTAGCGGTGGCGGCAGGCATACGGGCAGCGAAAGGTTCGGAGGAATCAGGTTTTGAAGGGAGTACCGGCAGCGTGTCCATTCGTTACAGGGAACTAAAAAATATTTCTGGAAAAAGGATGCATCCTCCCCTAGCGCCCACAAAAAAGCGGGCTAGCTACTTGACCATCAAGTAACCAGCCCGCTAGTGGCCACGGCGAAGAATAGCCGTTTAGTCTTCGTCGACCGAGATAGTATAACGCGAGGAGTTGCCCTTGCCTTTGCTGGCGGGCTGGCCCAGCAGCTGGCGGTACTTAGCCACCTGGTCGGGCGTGAGAGTCTTGCCATTCACGCGGCCACCCTTGTCACTGAGCTCAAATGAAAAATGCTTGTCGTCCTTAATCAAGCCATCGCGGCGCAGGGCTTCGCGCAGCCGAGCCGTATTAGGGACTGGAGGCGCCGGCGGGGCTGGCGGTGCCGGCGGTGCCATTGGCGCATCGGGCGCGTTAGGTGCCTCGGGTGCTTGAGGGGGGTACATAAGTGCTAGCGGCGTGCGGGGTATCTGCGGGGCCCTAGGTGGCGTAGGAAGCACTCGCATCCGTACCGATGGCTGGCGGGTACCCGAGGCGCGCTCCAGAGCCCGCAGCTCGGCGGCATCGGCGGCAATGCGGGCCCGCAGTTCGGCGCGGCGGGCGGCCAGCTCGGCACGGTTAGCGCGTTCGCCAGCGTGGTCGGCTTGCTCCGCGTCCCGGTCGGCGCGGGCGGCATCGCGGTCGGCTTGGGCCGCGGCGCGGTCCGCTTTGCCGGTTAAGGAAAGCGACTGAAACTGGAGCTGGGCTTTCTGCAAGCGCCGCTGGCCATCCCGCAGTCGCTGCTGGCCTTCTTGCATGCTGCGCTGCGCATCCTGCCAGTTTCCTGAGTTGTAGGTCAAGCCATTCAGGTTAAGCCGAAGCTCTTGCAGTGGCTGGACTTTGATACCCTCTAGCGCCTTGCCCTGGGCTTTCAAGCGCTCTAGCTCGCGCTCCATTTCCTGGCGCTGCTCAGTAGTTAGCTCTTTGTTGTTAAGCGCTTCGGCTAGTCCAAACTGCGCCATTTCGTTGGCTCTGTCCGGCGACATATTGAAGCTGTAGGTACGGCTCCTAGGACGCTCTACGCGCTCTAGCCGCTCTACACGCACTTCATTGTCAGGCAAACGCACTACTTCTACGGTGCGCACTTTTTCTTTTTTATCGGGCTTGCTTTTTTTGCCAGAGGTGCCTGTTTCTATAGGCTGGCCATCCACGAGCAGGTTTACAACGCGGCCTTTCTTGTCTTTTTCGATGACGACAGTGCTGGCGCGGTTGTGGCGCGGCGGCCGGCCTTGCAGCGTAGTGGCGCGTACCTGCGGTACGGATACCTCATTAGGCGCGGTTACCTCTTCTTCGCGCAGCAAAATTTTATCGGCAGGTACAACCTTGTCTTCGTAAAGTAAGACTGTATCGCTAGGTACAACGGTAGCCACTAGATTTTTGCGGGCCGTATCAGCGGGGGCAATTATTTGTTTGCCAGTAGTCACAAGCGCTTTCACTACCTTGTTACCACCAGGAGCCGCCAGTGCCACGCCGGTGCTCAGGCCAGCTACGCCCACCACACCCAGCAGCAAGGCCAGCAGGCCTTCGCCCAGCGTAGGGGCCTGGGGCCGACCTAGGGCCAGCCGCCGCACCCGGGCCAGCAGCGAGCCGCGTCCGCCAGTGCCAGCCGCCGCCAGCGCCAGGCGTGGGGCGGTAGCCGGGACTAGCTCAGCCAGGGCCGCCAGCGCATGGGCCACCCGTAGGCGGTCGCCGCCACAGAGAGCCGCCGCTTGGTCGTCGCAGCAGTTTTCGCGCTCAGTCCGCAGGCAGCTGGCCATAAACCACACTGCTGGGTGGTAGAAGAACAATACTTCGGCCACAGCCAAACCTAGGTTGAGTAGGTAATCGCGCCGCACAATGTGGGCCAGTTCGTGGGCCAGCAGTGCCTCTAGCAAGGCGGGGCTCAGGCCGGCCACAGCCCCTAGGGGCAACAAGATGGCCGGGCGCAGGTGCCCCAGCACCATTGGCCCCGCCACGCGGGCCGACTCCAGTAGTGCCACTGGCTGCCGCACGCCGGCCCGCCGAGCAAGCTCGGCCAGCCGCCGCTGCCACTCGGCGCCTAGGGCTTGGGTACCTACCTGGCGCAGCCGGTTGGTGTACACTAAGCCCCCGGCCAGCCGGCCGCTCATTAGCAGCATGCCCAGCAGCCACGCCCCTACTACTAGCGGAAGGTAGGGCTCCAGCTTACTGGCATTGGCTTGCAACCAAGCTAGCGGCTCAAGCGTGGCGGTGGCCGGTGCTGCGTTGGCTACGGCCGTGGCCTTGGCGTCGGCGAGGGCAGCACCACCAGCTACTGGGCTCGCTACAACCCAGTGCGCAGAAGGCACCGGCTGGCTTTGATAGTAAAAGCTGAACGTCAGCCCCACGGCGAGCACCAGCGTAGCCAGCGCACCAGCGGCCACCGCGTAGCGCACCTCGGCCCGATGCCGGCGCAGCAGCGGCAGCACGCCCGCCAGCAGCACAGCCAGCACCCCGCCCTGCCACAGCGAGTGCAGCAGCGCGTAGCCAACGCCCCGCACCAGCGCGGGCGACAATACTTCTCTAAGCACCTGGGGCGTTGTCATCGGGGTTAGGGGTTGGTTGGTTAGCGTTCTGAATCTCGATATCATTGAGCAAGCGCCGAATCTGGGCCAGCTCGTCGGACGAGGTGCGGCGATGCCCCAGGGCTTGCATTACCAGCTTCAGGGCCGAGCCGCCGAAGGTGGCCTCCACGAAGCGGTCGAGCAGCAGGCCCTGGGTATCCTGCTCGCGCACAGCCGCCCGGTAGATGTGGCTGCGGCCCTCATCATCGCGCTGCACCAAGCCTTTTTCCAGCATCAGCTGCATGATTTTGAGCGTGGTGGTGTAGCCCACCTCGCGGCTTTTGCTGAGCTGTTCGTTCACGGTGCGCACCGTAGCGGGACCGTGCTGCCACAGCACCTGCAAAATTTCTAGTTCGGCATCCGTAGGTTTGGGGGGAGCTTTGGCCATGGGTCAGACAGAAAAAGTTTCATACGAAGCATTTCGTAGACCAAAGATTGTACGACAGCTTTCGTAGATGCAAGTCAGACATACGAAATTTATCGTATGTTGATGCAATCAATTGATAAACAGATACATTATTTTTTTATCTAACATATAACCCCAACGTCCCTACCCCGGCGCGGACCTAGGCTTTGCGGCTCAAGGTTACCCGGGCGCGGTGGCAGATGCCACCTAGGGGCGGGTTGAACTTGGAGATGCTCACTCGCCCCCGCTTTATCTGCGGAAACTCGTTCATGATGCGGTCTAGAATGCGGTGCGCCAGGTGTTCGAGCAACCGAGCGGGCAGCTGCATTTCGGCCAGCACGAGCCGGTAAAGCACCTCGTAGTTGACGGTTTCGGCTAGCTTGTCTGACGCGCCAGCGGCGTGCAAGTCGGTTTTGAGGAATAAGTCGACGCCGTACTTATTGCCGATTTTCTGCTCTTCGTCGTAGTAGCCGTGAAAGGCAAAAAACTCTAGTCCTTCGAGTGCAATTTGGCCCATGAGAGGTAGGGAAATAGGTGCGTGAATTAAGATGGCCTAGGTCCGTCGGGGCCAGCTGCCAGGGCAAAAGTGCGGCGTAAATACTGCCTGAGGCCACATTGCGAGTTTGGCGGCTAACTTGGCCCACTCAACTCATCCTGCTCTATGGAACCCACTCCCCAAGCTACGCACCACCGCTGGGCCGACATGCCCGTCGACCAGCTTTCCGATACCATTGGCCGCCGCCTCATCACGGGCCAGGACATGATGCTGGCCCATGTGTACCTCAAAAAAGGCGCCATCGTGCCCCGGCACCAGCACATCAACGAACAGATTACCTACATCTTGGAGGGTGCGCTGCGCTTTCACGTCGGCGACGGCGAGGGCGAAGAAATTATCGTGCGGGCCGGCGAAGTGCTGTGCATTCCGTCCAATGTGTGGCACCAGGCCGAGGCGCTCGAAGACACGCTCGACGTGGACGTATTCAGCCCACCCCGCCAAGACTGGCTCGATGGCAGCGACGCCTATCTGCGTCAGAAATAATAATCCTCAGCTATGGACCTAGGAATAAAAGGTAAAATCGCCCTCGTAGCGGCCGCTAGCAAGGGCTTGGGCCGGGCTGTGGCCCAAGAGCTGGCTGCCGAAGGCGCCACGCTAGTGCTGTGCGCCCGTGGCAACGAGGCCCTTCAGCAAACGGCCGCCGCCATCGAAGCGGCGTACGGCGTGCCCGTGCTGGCCGTAGCCGCCGACCTCTCTACCCGCGCCGGTGTAGCCAGCGTAACGGAAGCTGCGCTAGCTCGTTTTGGGCGTGTTGATATCCTGGTTACCAATGCGGGTGGGCCGCCCGCGGGCACTTTCGAGCAGCACGCTCCCGAAGCCTGGGAGGCGGCTACCAAGCTGCTCTTGACCAGCGTAATCGAGCTAACGCGCGCCGTGCTGCCCGGCATGAAGGAGCGCGGCTGGGGTCGCATCCTCAACATCACGTCCATCGCCGTGAAGCAACCCGTAGCGGGGCTTATGCTCTCTAACAGCCTACGGGCCGCCGTCACGGGCTTTGCCCGCACGCTGGCTACGGAGGTAGCGCCTTTCGGCGTTACGGTCAATAACATCTTGCCCGGCTACACCCGCACCGACCGCGTCGAGCACCTGGCCCAGTCCACGGCCGATAAAGAAGGTATCTCGACCGAAGACGCTACCGCCCGCTGGACGCGCGAAATCCCCATGCAGCGCCTAGGTGAGCCCGCCGAATTTGCGGCGTTGGCCGCGTTTCTGTGCTCGGCACGGGCCAGCTACATCACGGCTAGCTCCATTCCGGTAGATGGCGGCTGGATAAAGGCGCTGCTGTAGGTAGTTGCAGAAATACTACGCCCAATACGCCCTCCCCAAATGCAAAGAAGGCGCCCGGTGCATACCGGGCGCCTTCTTTGTGAACTGCTATAGTACTAAATCTCGTCGAAAAACGACTTCTCCGCTACTGGCTCTGCCACAGCTTGTTTCATACCGGGGTGCGTCATGGGCTCGGGCTGCTGAATCTCAGGGTAGTCAGGGCCGATGGGCTGAAACTCGGGGCGGGTAGGCTCTACGTAAGGCGCGGGCGAGTCGGGCACGGGCGATGGGCTGGCCGGGTCAACGTGCGGGGCGGGCGAGATGCCGGGGTTTTCAGCCGGCGCGTTGGGACGCTCAATGTCAGGGCTGGGCGCCTGGTCGGGGTTGCGGGGGTCGGGCTGCTGACCGGGCTTGGGGTTGTAGCCAGCGGGCTGCGCAAGTCGCTCGGCCCGGTCGGGAAGGCCAAATTCGGCCCCAGAAGGGGCGCTGGGCGCACTTGCTACCGAGGCAGCCGACGGGGCGAAAGCAGGAATGTTAGTATGCATGGCGGGGGTGGGCGTTGGTTCAGGGGCTGCCGGTTCGGCGGGCCGCTTTACCTGTACGCTTGCCGCCCGCGAAAGGATGGCTGCCGGGCCATTTTTGGGGCGGTTACGGGCGCGCTCCACTTTTTCCAAGGCGTCGGAAGCAAGGTGGTGTAGGTCACGCACCAGCGTGTCGAGCTGCTGCTCTAGGCGCTGGCAGTCTTGGCCTAGGCCAGCTACTTCCTTCTGCATGTCGCCTACTGTTTTTTCGGCAGTTTGGTAGGCCTCATCCACTATGGTGCGGGCACGCTGGCGGGCCTCAGCCAGAGTGTGCTCAGCCTGCAATTGGGCTTCGCGCCGGCGCAGGTCGGCATCGCGCTGGGCCTGCTCAGTGATGGAATTACCGGTGTCTTCGGCCGTTTTGAGGGTGCGGTAGAGCGAGCTTTCGACCTCACGCATTTTTTGCACATCCTGCTGCGCGTGCTCGAGTTTGAGGCGCAGCTCGCGGTTTTCATCACCTAGGCGCTCCCATTGCTGCGACACCATGTTGAGGAAGGCCTGCACCTCATCCCTATCCACGCCCCGAAAGGCTTTTTCAAACGTTTTTTGCCGAATATCGAGAGCGGTAATTTTCATAAATAAGTAGCAATGAGCAATGAATAATGTGCAGCAGAAAGGTGCTAGAAAGTTGTAAAAAAAGCAGCAGCAAGTAATGGGTAACGACTTTTGAGCGCGTGAAATTGCACTCTACTCTGTACTAATTGCTCGTTACCAATTGCCATACGGCCAGGCTCCGGTCGTCGCTACACGAAACTAGCCGCTGCTGGCTGCCCGGCCAAACCAGCTTATTGACGGAGGTGCCGTGGCCGGCCGCCCGGGCGCGGTCGAGCACCCGCAACAAGGCTAGGTTGTCGGCATCCCAGAGCTTGATGCTTTTATCGAGCGAGCAGGTACCTAGGTAGCGCCCATCGGCGCTAAACGACAGATTATTAATAGCGTACATGTGCGCTATTACCTCATCGGCCAGGGTATAGCTGGCCGTGGCATAGCGGCGCAGGTGAGCATCGCGGCCCGCCGCCAGCAAGTACTGCCCATCGGGCGAATACGCTACCGTAAATACAGAATTGGTCGCCTCAGTAAGCGTGCTTTTTGTAGCAAGCGAATCGAGGTCGAGCACCCGCACGAAGTGGTCGGAGCTGCCCACGGCCAACTCGTGGCGGGCTTCGCTCAGAGCCAAGCTACGTAGGCTTTTATCACTCACGCGCAGCAGGTTTTCGAGCCGAAAGTCGCTACCTCGCAGCACGGCCAGCGTGCCATCGGCCAAGGCGCAGTAGAGCCGCTGGCGCGACTCGGAGTACACCAGGTCGAAGATGGCCACTGGCGGCAGCGCCGTAGCATGTACGAGCGCTTTATTTTGTAAGTCAATAACTTGTATCCCCTGAAAGTTTTGCCCCAGGGCTAGCAAACCACGCGCCGGCAGTTCGCACAGCGCATACACCGAGTTATCAACCCGCGCCAGCAGTTCGCCGTCTTGGGTGGGTTCGGCCACGTTCCAGGCCACCACTAGGCCATCGGCCCCGCTCGAAAAAATGCGGTCTGAGCCGGCCCGGCCGGCCAGCGCGTACACGGCATCGCGGTGCCCAGCCAGGGTAGCGATGTTGCGGGCGTTGGGGCGAGGGGCAGGTGCGGGAAGCGACATTATACGGAAGGGCAAACGGGGCAATGGGGGCGCAAAGGTCGGGCCTGGGCAGCAGTGCGCGGGCGGGTGCGTGCTATTTTCGCCGCTCGCCCGTTGCCTATGCCGCTTCATTCCATCCGCCCGCTACCCGGCGGGGCCCACCTAGGCCTCTGGCACCTCACCGAAACGCCCGCCGAGCTATGGCCCCAGTTGACCACTTCCGAGGCCTACCGCCCGCTGCTGCCCGCCCGCGCCGATGGCCCGCGCCAAGCGCAGTGGCTAGCCGGCCGAGTGCTAGTGCATCACCTACTGGCCGCCGTGGCTCCTGCTGCGGGGCCCCTGCTCTTGCAAAACGATGCCACCGGCCGGCCCTTCCTGGCCAGCGGCCCCAACCTAGGGCCGGCGGTGTCGCTGTCGCACTCAGGCGAGTGGGTGGCGGCGCTGCTGGCCCCAATAGGCACGGCCGTGGGCGTCGATGTAGAAGTAGTGCGTGATAAGGCGCTGCGCATCGCCCGCAAGTTTTTGACGGCCGATGAAATAGCTATTGCTGAACATATTACCAGCGCTCAGCCTAGCCTTACTACCGAGCTATACAGCCTACTCTGGAGCGCCAAGGAGACGCTGTATAAGCTAGCCGGGCAGCGCGGCATTATCTTCCGCCAAAACCTGCTACTCGACCTGCCCGCCGCCCCTACCCCACCCGACACCTGGCCCAGCGCTGGTGAGCTGCCCGCGCGGCTCGCACTAGCCACTCGCAGTTCCCGGCATCGGATTTGCTATTTCCAACCGGCCGCGGGCTACGTACTCACGTATTGTTATTCCTTTTTTTCATTTACTTAGCGGCGCTTAGCCCCGTATTTCTTATTCCGGCCTTATTTCTCTACCCACTCATGTCAATTCGTAAACTTCCCTTACTACTGGCGGCGGCGCTGCTAGCAGTCACCATTACGGTGGGCGTTGTGCGGGCGCAGAGCGGCACCATCAGCGACTTTACGGTGCAGAAAAACGGCGGCGGTAGCACTTCGCTGAGCGCCTACGCCGGCCAGAAGGCAGTGGTCGTCATTTTTGTGAATCCTGCTTGTGCCTTTACCCGGCTGTATCAAGAGCGCCTTTCGGCCCTGAGCAGTGCCTACGGCGGCCGCGGCGTGCAGTTTATGTTCGTCAATGTGCCCATCAACCTCGACGCCAATGAGGGCGGTGGGGCCTCGCTGGCTACTTACTCCGACGAGGCGGGCGCGGCCAGCGCGGCCCTTGGCGTCACCAAAACCACTGAGGCCGTGGTGCTTCAGCCCGCCGGCGGGGGCTTTGCCGTGCGCTACCGCGGCGCTATCGACGATAACCCCCAAGTAGCTGGGGGCGTGCAGCAGCCTTACCTGCGCCAAGTACTCGACAATGTGCTGGCTGGCCGCCCGGCCGGTGTAGCCGACAAGCGGGCCGCTGGCTGCCTCATCAAGCGCTAAGCTTAGGCCAGGCCCTAGGTCACTCACAGAAAAGGCTCGCTACCGTATTGGTAGCGAGCCTTTTCTGTGAGTGACCTAGGGCCTGGCCTATTCCTCTTCGCTTTCTGCGGCGGGCTTGGGCTTGTCTTCGGTTAAGATGGCTAGGAGCTGCGAAACTTCTTCGGCCTTGCCTAGCTCTTGCAGCTTCTCGAAGCTCACTTGCAGGTTGCGCATGGCGCGGCGTACAATGTCGAGGTTAGAGCACGGCTCGTAGAAAGCATCTTGCGAGGTGATGCCGAGCTGACCCACGTAGTGCTCGATATCGGCCCTAGACAGCACCACGCCGCGGTTGTAGCAGTTGATGTAGAACGGTGGAAACGCCTTGTTTTCGGACTGGTAGGTGAGCACGAACAAGTTAGGCAAGTTCACACCAAACACGGGTAGGTCGAGGCGCTGGGCCACCAGCAGGTAGATAACACAGAGCGAGAGCGGATTGCCACGCTTGGTTTCTATCACGCGCTGGAGCATGGAGTTGGCCGGCGAGTGAAAGTGCTGGGTATTCGCCGAAAACTTATGGTTGCGGAAAATAACGTGGTTGAGCATCTGCACCTGGTCGGCGGGGTGCATTTCGGAGCGCAGCAGCGTCCAGGCCTCGAAGCGCAACTGCTCGATGGCCCGGTTAAGGGCCTGAAGGTCAGCATCAGGGTACTGGTACGAGTTAAGCAGCCACATGCCTTCCAGCAAGTCTTGGGCGCCGGCATCGCGCCACACCCGCAGTCGCTGCTGCAAGCCCTCAAACTGAAGCTGATGAATGAGGTCTTCGAGGCGCTGCTGCTGCTGGGGGTCAAGGGTTTCCTCCCACGATTCCTCGAGGTAGGGAATGATTGTCTCGCCCAGATTCTGAATTTCGCTCTGAATTTGGGGGGCAATTTCCGGGTCGTCGAGTAGCGAAATGAGGGCTTTTATTTCTTTCGTCGTCATGCTGATAAAGGCAACCCTGGTTCGGTGCCGGGGGCGAAATTTAACAGCGCCAAGCAGAATTTGTGTTCATTCTGCCGGACTTCTTTGCACAAAAAAAAGCCGGCGATAGAGTAAATGTTGCGCCCTAGGTTAAGGCTCCTACTCCACCGCCGGCCGCAAGACGGCCTAGGCATACGCTAGCGCGTCAGATTAGTCTTTGCCATTTCGAGCAGCTCGCCGCCGCGCCCATCCATGAGGGCTTTGAGGGCGTAGAGACCAAAGCCGGTGGCTTGGTGGCGGTCGATGGTGGGCGGCATGCTTAGCTCTTGGCGCTTTACCACGGCATCGACCACTACGGGGCCATCGTGGGCCAGCGCCTCGCGCAGCACGCTTTCGAGCTGGGCAGGGTCGCTCACGCGGTAGCCTTTAATGCCCGCCGCCTCGGCCAGCTTGCCAAAGTCAGGGTTATCGAGGGTAGTACCGTATTCGAGGGTACCGGCGGCTTTCATCTCCAATTCTACAAAGCCGTAGGCACTGTTGTTGAAGATGATAACCTTCACGGGTACTTTCAGCTGGCGCAAGGTTAGCAACTCGCTCAGCAGCATGGCGAAGCCACCATCGCCGCACATGGCAATAACCTGCCGACCGGGCGAAGCCAATTGAATGCCAATGGCTTGCGAAAGCGCATTAGCCATGCTGCCGTGGATGAAGGAGCCCAGCAGCCGGCGGTGCCCGTTCATGTGTAGGTAGCGGGCAGCCCAGATGGTGGGCGTACCTACGTCGCAGGTGTACACCGCATCGTGGGCGCCAAGCTCATCGAGCAGGCGCGCCACGTGCTGCGGATGCAGGCTGGTATCGCCAGCATCGCCAGTAGCTAGCTTGGCTAGGTCGGCCTCGTCGTCGCGGTGGCGCTGCTGCGCCGTTTGGAGGTGCGTCGCGTCGGTGCGAGTGCGCAGTTGCGGCAGCAGCAGCCCTAGAGTCTCAATAACGCTGCCGTGCAGGCCCACCTCTACCCGGGTGCGGCGGCCGATATGCTCGGCGTGCTTATCAATCTGCACCACGCGCGCCTTCTCGGGGAAGAATTGCCGGTACGGAAAGTCGGTACCCAGCATCAGGATGGCGTCGGCATCCATGAGGGCATGGTAGCCGGCGGGCATACCCAGCAGACCGGTCAGGCCCACATCGTAGGGGTTGTTGGGCTCTACACATTCCTTGCCGCGCAGCGCATGCACCACTGGTGCCTGCAAGGCTTGGGCGGCGTGCAATAGCTGGGCGTGGGCACTATCGCAGCCAATACCCGCCAGGATAGTCACCTTCTCACAATCATTGAGCAGGCGGGCGGCCTCGGCAATCTTGGTACTGGCCGGCACCAGCGCGCTGGCGTGACCTAGGGCCGCAATGCGGGGCGTGGGCGCCTCAGCCTTGAGGTGCAGTACATCACCGGGTATTACGAGCACCGACACGCCACCTAGGCCCAGCGACGACTGAATGGCGCTTTCTACCATTCGCACGGCCTGCTCGGGCGTGGCAATAACTTGGCAGTAGTGGCTGCACTCCTGGAACACGCGCTCGGGGTGGGTTTCTTGGAAGTAGCCCGTACCAATTTCGACACTAGGAATCTGGGCAGCTAGGGCCAGCACCGGCATGCGGCTGCGGTGGCAGTCGTAGAGGCCGTTGAGCAAGTGCGTGTTGCCAGGCCCGCACGAGCCGGCGCACACCGTGAGGCTACCGGTCATGCGGGCTTCGGCGCCAGCCGCAAAAGCACCGGCTTCTTCGTGCCGTACTTGGATAAACTCAATACCCTCGCGGGCTCGAATGGTATCAGTCAGGCCGTTGAGCGAGTCGCCCACCAACCCGTAGACGCGCTTGACTCCTGCTACTTGCAGGGTGTCAATGATGATTTCAGCAACCGTTTTCTGAGACATGTAATCAAGTAGTTAGTAAGCTTGTCGCCCCGGCTTACGGCTACTTGGGCCACGGTGTTCATTTTTGGACTAGGCTGCGGAGGGCTACACCGCTCAGGAGGGCCTGTGCGCTATCAGACACGTGGTAATGCAAGCTAGGAATTAGGACATTCTTCATTCTTATCTCACTTTGGTGTTGTATACTCAGCTGAGCTGCCGCAATGCGGTTATCACTTGCCAGGGTTAGGCTGGCATGGCTGCCGGGCGTGGTACCAGTGGTAGCCCGCAGCAGGCCCAGCTCATTGTTGGCCAGTTCTAGGTGGCTGCCATTGTCGGCCCGCACACGCAGGCTGTCTTGCTTAAAGCCCTGAACCCGCACTGTGCGGCTTTCGGGGTAGCCTTTGTCAACGCGCCGCTGGCCAGCTTCTAGGTACACCGCATCGGTGCTAAGGGCCGTGAGGCGCGGGCAACTAATAACAACGCCCTCACCCCACCCCAGAAACTTCTGCCGCTCCGGAAACGCCGCCTCTACCACCAGGCGCGTGCCCTGCTGCCGCACTTTCACAAACTCCTGAATAAGTGGGTTGATACGCACCTTAAACGGGCCGGCCACCACCTTGACGCTCACGGTGCTGGCAGCCGGCACGGCTACTTCTGTGAAGCCAGCAAGCGGCAGCGTGGCAAAGCCGCGCAGCGGGTCTTTGTAAGTACCTAGGTGGTACTCGGTGCGCAGGGCCATGTTATAGGCCGTGAGCGAGGCCAGCAGTATCAACACGGCGGCCAGCAGAAACTTGCTACTGTTTTTCATGGGTCGAAAGAAGCGAAGGGGTGGCGGCCTGCGCGGCCTTAAACTGCTCGTAGCGCTGGGCCAGCTCCTCGAAGCCCACACCCAGCAGCGATATAGTATTGAAAAAAGCCGGTAGCTCTTGCTGCAAAAACCGCTCGCGGCGGAACGCCTGCACTTTCTGGCCTGCATCGGGGGCCACAAACATGCCGAGGCCGCGCTTATTATAGACCACGCCCTGGCCTTGCAAAAACTCGTAGGTACGCATCACAGTGTTGGGGTTTACTTGCAGCTCGGCGGCGAGGTCACGCACCGACGGTATCTTTTGGTCGGGCGGCCAGTGGTGGCGCAGAATATTCTCGCCCACGTACCCGGCTATTTGCAAATAAATTGCTTCATTATCATTGAATTCCATATAGTTAAAAGTTAAATCTGCTTCTCGGTGAGCCGGGTGTAGGCGGCTGCCCACAGCAGCGGAACGAGCGCCAGCAGCGGCAGCAACAGCCATTGGCTTTGCGCGTCGGTTAAGCTCACAGAAGGGCCGTTGTTCAGGTTGATAGCCATAAAGGGCAACGTCATTCTGAGGTCAGGCCCTACCACCGCCTTCAGCACCTGGTAGTTGAGCAGGGTAATGCCCGCCGCTACGGCAAACAGCAAGAACCCCGTTTTGATAAACTGCTGCTGCCGAAACAGGATGCTGCCCCACAGGGCCACTCCGTGCAAGACCAAGTAGCTACCCAACAGCGAACCTAGGATGTCGCCCGTAAAAACATTGACCACCGCATCTGCCTCGCGGCTCAGGTTTATCACTAGCCAGTCTACTAGGTAGAAGTCGGCAATAAACACCGCCAAAAAGACGGGCAGCGAAAACAGCCAGGCCACCAAGTACTTCTCAAACTGTGACGCTGGCAGCATGAGCGCCAGCGCAGCACGGCTGCCCCGCCCAAACGCTGCCAGCACGGTGGTGGTGAAGAAGGTACCGGCAGCCAGCAAGAACAGCATAAACAAGATGGCCTGCTGCTGCTGGCTTAGACCACCACCTACGTAGGCCAAGAATCCCATCACGGCGAGCATGCCGCCCAGCAGCACGCTCGCTCCTAGGGCATACGTCTTAACGTGCTCAACGGTATGCTTGCGCAGCAGACGCCCGAAACGCGTGGGGTTAAAGTACTGGTTCATACTGACGCTGAGTTAAGTAAGTAGCTACGGCCGATTGCGGGCCGGTTAAGGCATTGAAAAGCAACTCTACATCGACTCGGCTGTGCGCCCCGGCGTGATTAGCCCGAATGACTTGCTGGCCCCGCGCCGAAGCCTCGCTATACAGCACATCGGGCGCTACCGTGCCTATAGGCGCCGTACCAAAGCTGAGCTGCTCGGCCAGCTGGTCGATGGTTTCGTTGAGCACCACGCGGCGCTCGTGCAGCACCAGCACCGTATCGATGAGGCTATCGAGGTCGCGCACTTGGTGCGTAGAGATGATGACGCACCGCTCCTCGCCCAGCGTCCGCGCCACCAGCTTGCGGAACTGCGCCTTGCTCGGAATATCGAGGCCATTAGTGGGCTCGTCTAATACCAGCAAGCTAGTATTTGTGGCTAAAGCGAAGGCAATTAATACCTTTTTTTGCTGGCCATAGCTAAGGGCCGTGAGCTGCGTCATTGATGGCACGTCGAGTTCGCGCAGGTACTCGTGGAAAGCCCTTTCATCGAAGCGTGGGTAGAATACACCCGTGCTGGTAGCCAGCTGCGTGGCCGTAACCGGCGGTACCTGTACATCTTCGGGCAGGAAGAACAGGTCTTGCAGCGTGTCGGGCCGGCGCAGTGCGGCCGCGTGGCCGTCGAGCTCACAGGTGCCCGACTGCGGAAAGGCCAGCCCCACAATGTTTTTGAGTAGCGTGGACTTGCCCGCGCCATTTTTGCCAAGCAGGCCATAGATGCGGCCTCGCTGCAAATCCAGCGTAAGGTTTTCGAGCTGTAGCACCCGGCGAGAGTACCCAAAGTGCAAGTTGCGAATGCGAACCATGTGAAAGGCGCTTTAGTGTTCTACTTTACTAGTACACTACAAACGTAAACACGGAGGACCACGTTGCTACTCATTCTCCTAAATTTATTTTTACCTACCTAGGCTCCTTCCACTCTCATATGCGGGCAGGCGCTGCCAGCCCTCCTGAGAGGTTGGTACTCTTGCGGCCAGGGTACTTTGTAAAGGTGCCGCGAGGCCAACGCTAGTGGTAGCCTAGGCACCAGTGCCTACTTATTAGGAAGCGGCACGGCACTACTGCCGTGCCCTAGGTAGGTGCAGGAAGCTAATCGGGCTGCGAAGGCAGCTTCTCTATGGGCTGCGCTTTAGCATTGCGATGCAAGATTTTATAGGTCAGGTTCAGCACCACATTGTTTTTGGCGGCCGTGTTTTGCAATATAAACTGCCCTTGGGTAGCGGTATAGTTATAGTTGGCTTGGTTAACGTAGCCGACCTGCAAAAACAAGTGCTTATTGAATTGGTAGCCCATGCCGCCATACACACGGTTGCGCTCAAAAACCGGCCCCTTAGGATTTAAGAAAATCTCGTCATAAGCCACCAAGAAGAGAGTTCCGGGCTCTATCTTCTTGTGGTTGAGCGGAAAAAACCCGTTGAGGCGGTAGCGAAAGCGCTGCCGAAACTCGGTGCGGTCGTCGCGAAACGTAAACCACCGCTGCTCGATGCGATAGCGGTGCTCTAGCTTGAGGCGATGCGAGTACTGCGTGAGCACTATCTGCTCCCACAGCCGCTTCTCGTTGTTGAGTGGGCCAGCCCCTAGGTCCCGATAATCGGAAGTGGTGTAGCGCCCCCCCGCCACAGTTGCCGTAAAGTTGGGGTCGATATCGAAGCTTCCCCCTGCCTTTAGCTCGTTGTAGAAGTAGTCGTGAAACACGCTATTGGTACGCACCTGCACCTCGGCAAAGCCGCCCCAGCGGTTGGTAGCGCTGCCCGGCAGCTGCACCGTGCCTACTAGCCAGCTACCCCAGGGCTGCTCAGGGTTAAGAACGGTTTGGGCATGAGCGTGCCCGGCGGCCCCCAGGGCCAGCAGCAAACCCGCGAAAGTAGAAGTGCGCATTTGGTAACACAAGCGGCCCATTTGGTAACAGCCGCTTCACAAAGGTAGAGCCGGGCGCGAACCAATTCTGTGCCTACTACCGCTGGTTCGCCGCCATAAGCGAATAAATAGCCCCAGATTTAATAGATTTTTAGAAAGAAAATCAGGCCAGCCAGGGTTTGCTCCGGCTTCGTCTTTGGTTTCTTAAATACCGACCGCGGTTTGCGTCTTTGGCCGCGCATAAGTAATCGTCTAGCAATTTAGCTCACGTACAAAGCTTGACTACCTGACCGGCAGTAATACCATAAGCGCTCCGTACCGGGCCCTAGGCACGCGGTACGGAGCGCTTGTAGTAGTGCTACTGGCCTGGTTTTAGCGCAGTAGAGGTGCGATGCGCGTACCAATCAATTCGGTGGCGCGCAGTATTTTCTCGTGCGGCAACACAGCCACATCCATCTGAAACGTTACCCGAGATACGCCGCCAAGTGCTTCGCTGTGGCGCTTGATTTTGGCAGCCACCTCTTCAGGGTTGCCCACTAGCAGGGCACCTAGGGGGCCGGCCTGCGCCTCGAAGTGCGCCCGCGTGAGGCCACTGCCGCCCCGCTCGCGGGCACGCTTACTAAACGTTTCGAGGTAGCCGGGCACAAAGTCGGCCACAGCTTCTTCGGTGGTGGGGGCCACGTAGCCCAGCGAGTGCAGGCCTACTTTGAGCTGCTCGGGTGCGTGCCCGGCCCGGCGACCGGCTTCGCGGTAAAGGTCTACCAGCGGCCGGAAGCGGTGCGTATCGCCCCCGATGATGGCTACCATCAAAGGCAAGCCTAGCGCGCCGGCCCGCACAAACGACTCGGGCGTGCCACCCACACCCAGCCAAATGGGCAGTTGGGCCTGCGCGGGGCGCGGGTATACCCCCTGCCCCGTGAGCGCGGGCCGGTACTGGCCCGACCAACGGATTTTTTCTTGGTCGCGAATGGCCAGCAGCAACTCTAGCTTTTCGCTGAACAGCTCGTCATAATCATTGAGGCTGAAACCGAACAGCGGAAAAGCCTCGGTAGACGAGCCCCGGCCCACCACCATTTCGGCCCGGCCCTGCGAAATCAAATCTAGCGTGGCAAACTCCTGAAACACGCGCACCGGGTCGGCAGCCGACAGCACCGTAACGGCGCTAGTGAGGCGAATGCGCTTGGTGCGAGCGGCCGCGGCCGCCAGAATAACGGCCGTAGCCGAGTCGAGGTATTCAGCCCGGTGGTGCTCCCCTATACCGAACACGTCGAGCCCAACCTGGTCGGCACGTTCAATGCGCTCGAGCAGGAGGCGCATTGCCTCGGTGCCGCTCAGCAGGTCGCCCCCATTTTGGAGCAGATGCGAGGCAAAACTATCGATTCCAACTTCCATAATACACTTTCTGAAGGGTGCGTTGGGTTAATGGTGCCTAGTAAAAGGCACTACTTTATACCACAAATGTACATACATTTAATGTATAAACATTAATTGCTTCATCAGTATTCTTTCCTAGTGGTATTCCTTCACCAAGCTTTAGGTAGCATAAAACTAAAAATCACTCACAACCCTAGCAGATTTCACTGTCGGCAGCATTGGGTTTGTGATGCAGCGTAGCACTGCACCGTTTCGAGGGCCTGTGTGAGTGTCACGTAGGCAGGCCCATTTGAGCGGGCGTTAGGTGTAGGTGGCGCGTTAGCTCGGCTACCAGTTGGTCGAAGCCAACTAGGTAGCGCCCAGCTTTTATGCTGGCCTGCGACGTAGCTATTTTTAGCTCATACGTGAAGGCGTTGTAGCGCACGGCGGTGATATCGCGCCACAGCAGAAACGTGTGCTGCCCTCGTGGCCCGCTACTGGCTACCCCTAGTTTTGTGAGCGTGAGAACAGTAGCGCTAGCCTGTAGGATAGGCACACTCAACCCGATAAACAGGAGTGCCCCGAGCATGGCGCACCCAAAGCCTATTTGCTCGTGCGCGTCGTAGCGCAGGCGCGCCCAGTCAAAGCTCAGCAGAGTGCCAATCAGCATGACCGCGCCGCAGCCCGCCGACACCAACCCCAGCCCTCGATACAAGGGTGGCTGCCGCAGCACTACACCGCCCGCCACCTCTCGCACTGGCACTCGCTTAGACTGTCGCAGTAGCACATATAGTACCGCTGAGGTAGCGAGTGCCGTGAGAATATGCCGAATGACCTCCGTAAGCAAGCTCTCCATAATTGCTATGTGGCAACTACCTATGCAACAAGCAGCTTTTTACACCTGAATAATGCCCACGTTATAGGCTTTTTCAATTGGTGCATGATTGGCAGCGCTAATCCCCTCCGAAATAACCTTGCGCGTTTCGAGCGGGTCAATGACAGCATCGACCCACAGGCGAGCCGCCGCGTAGTAAGGCGATAGCTGCTCTTCGTAGCGAGCCTTGATGCGGTCGAGCAGTTCCTTTTCGGCCTCAGGCGTGATGACTTCACCTTTTGCCTTAAGCGAGGCGACCTGGATTTGCAGCAGCGTGTTGGCCGCCGCCGCGCCACTCATTACGGCGAGCTGGGCGGTGGGCCAAGCCACGATGAGGCGTGGGTCGTAGGCCTTGCCGCACATGGCGTAGTTACCCGCCCCATAGCTGTTGCCAACAATCACCGTAAACTTGGGTACTACGCTGTTAGCCATGGCATTCACCATCTTGGCGCCGTCTTTAATAATGCCGCCCTGCTCGCTCTGGCTGCCTACCATAAAACCCGACACATCATGCAAAAACAACAGCGGAATGCGCTTCTGGTTGCAGTTCATGATGAAGCGCGCGGCTTTGTCGGCCGAGTCGGAGTAGATGACGCCGCCCATTTGCATGCCGGTTTTCTTCGACTTCACAATTTTGCGCTGGTTGGCTACGATGCCCACCGCCCAGCCGTCGATACGGGCCAGCCCGCAAATGAGAGTCTGGCCATACAGGTCTTTGTAGGGCTCAAACTCCGAGTTATCGACCAGCCGGTTGATGATTTCCATCATGTCGTAGGGCTTGGCGCGGTCGGCGGGGAGCTGGCCATACAGCTCTTTCTGGTCTAACCTAGGCGCGGCGGGCGTGGCCCGGCTAAAGCCGGCCGAGGGCTGCGCGCCCAGCTTGTCGAAGATGTTGCGAATGTGGTCGAGCGCCTCCTCATCCGTATCGAATTTATAATCCGTCACGCCTGATACCTCGGAGTGCATGGCCGCGCCACCTAGGGCCTCGTTGTCGATGGTTTCGCCGATGGCCGACTTCACCAGGTATGAGCCCGCCAAGAATACCGAACCCGTACCACTTACTATCATGGCCTCATCGCTCATGATGGGCAGGTAGGCGCCGCCCGCCACGCAAGGGCCCATGATGGCCGAAATCTGCACGATGCCCATGCTCGACATCACGGCGTTGTTGCGGAAGATGCGGCCGAAGTGCTCTTTGTCCGGAAAAATCTCGTCCTGCATGGGCAGGTACACGCCCGCCGAATCGACTAGATAAATAATTGGCAGCTTATTCTCAATGCTGATTTCCTGGGCGCGCAGGTTCTTTTTGGCCGTAATAGGAAACCAGGCGCCGGCCTTCACGGTAGCGTCGTTGGCCACTACTACGCACTGGCGGCCCTGCACATACCCTAAGACGACTACCACGCCGCCGCTGGGGCAGCCACCTTCTTCGGGGTACATGCCTTCGCCAGCAAAGGCGCCGATTTCGACCTGGGCCGCGCCCTTATCGAGCAAATAAGTGATGCGCTCGCGGGCAGTGAGCTTACCCTTGGCCTTGTGGGCGGCAATGCGCTTTTCGCCGCCCCCTAGGGCTACTTTTTCAAGCTTTTTGCGCAGCTGGTAAGTGAACTGCTGGAGGTGGTCTTCGTTGCGATTGAACTCGACGTTCATAGTTGGGTGGGATGGGGAGAGTAGTTGCGCGGGCCTTGCAGCCCGTGTGCTGATTGCTCGCGTTGCAGGGGCAGCTCAGACAGCCAGTGCTCCTGCGGGCGTTACAAAAAAACCCGCCCTTATACGGGGCGGGTTTCAAAGTTATAGCCAGAGCGGTAGTACTTATGGGTTGGTAAGCACGCTTGCTGAGCTCACCTTCTTTACTTCTTCTTTTTTCGTGCCGTCAGGCTGCGTTGTGGTTTCCTTCTTCACTTTGCTTTTGCCGCCCCCGAATACCGAGAAATGCACGTAATCTTTTGGGTTTGCTTTCATGTCGGCCAGCAGAGCGTCGGCACTAGCTGCTGTGGCGTTCAAGTTGTTGTAGAGCAGCGAGTCATTGATGAGCTTGCCAAGCGAACCCTTTTTATCGTTCAGGGCCGTGCTCACGCCTTTCAAAGAAGTTTGGGCTTCGGCCAGCGTAGCATTGAGGTTACGAAGGGCCGGGCCTACGGGCGCTGCTTTAAGCGAGTCGGACAACTGCGTGAAGTTGTTAGCGATGTGGTCGAGTTTCGCAGTGCTCTTGTTGAGCGCGGAGCTCATCTGAGCCAGGTTACGCGTAATCTGGTTGATGTTGGCCTGGTTAGCGGCAATAAGGTGCTGGAGCGCCTCAGTGCTTTGGCGAGCGCCCACCAAGGTACCTTGGATGTTGGTTTGAGCGTCTTTGTTCAAGAAACCGTTGAGGTTCGAGAGCGTCATGTTTACCGTATCGAGCACGCTTTGGGCGCGCTGCTGCACGATATCTGTAATGCTCACTGCCGTAGTAGTTTTCAGCGTTTCGCCGCCGCTAAACTGCTTGGAGTTTTTGCCGAGCAGCAGCGTAATGGTTTTAGAGCCTAGTAGCGAGCCGCTCAGGCCAGCTTTGGTAGAGTCGCCGAGCGTGATGCCTTTTTCAAGCTCCAGCGAGGCTTTAATAGAGTTGCCCTGGTCGGGCTGTAGCTCCAGGTTTTTTACCTGTCCTACCTTGATACCATTGAGGATAACAGGAGCGCCGACGTTAAGCCCGTCCACCTTTGGGTAAATGGCATAATAAGTACGGTCGCTCGACAGCAGATTGCTGCCACGCAGAAAGTTGAAGCCTACTGCCAACGCCACTAACGCCACTACGGCCAGCAGGCCTACTTTTATTTCTTTAGACACAGTATTGCAGATTAAAGCTGATTCACGGGATTGAGGAAGTGTAGGCGCTTGCCCAGTAGCAAGGCCGCCTAAGGCTCCCTAACGTAAATGACGCCCGGATGTTTACCTCCCCCGTAGGCAAGTAACTAACTTACTCTGCCGGCCCGCCCTCCAGGTCGTGCTTATACTCACGGAAAGCACTATAAATACCACCTGCAATGGCTTGCTGCCCGGCCTTATTGCCGAGGTAATTTTCTTCGGTCGGGTTAGTCAAAAAACCCGATTCGACGAGTATGGAGGGCATGGTGGACTTCCAGAGCACGATGAACCCTGCCTGCTTTACCCCACGCGAGCTGCGCCCTACGCTAGTGCGAAAATGCTTGTCTACGCGCTGGGCCAAGCGCAGCGAATTGGTGATGTAGGCGCTCTGAAACAGCGAAAATAAGATGTTGCCCTGCGGTGAGTTAGGGTTGAAGCCGTCGTAGCGACGCTGATAGTCTTTTTCTTGCAAGATTACTGCGTTTTCCCGCTTAGCCACTCCTAGGTTGGCCTCGGTCTTGTGCGGGCCCATGCACCATACTTCGGTGCCGTGCGAGCTGTGCGGGCCAGCATTGCAGTGTACCGAAATAAAAAGGTCGGCGTGGTTGCGGTTGGCAATAGCAGCGCGCTCGTCGAGCTCCACAAATACATTGGTGCGGCGGGTATAAATAACACGCACGCCGGGGTAGCCTTCCTTGATGCGGCGCCCTAGGTCCAAAATAATGGCCAGGGCCACATCGGCCTCGTGGGACGACCGGCCCGAGCAGCCAATATCTTTGCCACCGTGGCCGGCATCAAGCACTACCGTGCGCAGGCGATAGCGATTGAGGTCATCGGGGCTATTAGCTTCTAGCTGCTGGCTATCAACCTTTTCTTCGCTCTGGGGCTTGCTTACGGCCTGGTTTTGACCCGCCTGCGAGGCCGCGGGGTGAGAACCGGAAAAAAAGCTAACTGCTAACAGCCAAAAGCTAACCGCTAAAGAAGCAATAATCCGCACGTCGTTCGTTGGGGGAAAATGGTAGCACTGGGGAATGCTACCATAGCAGGTTGGCTGCCTGCTATCTTTGTTTGTCTGGAACCCCAAAAGTAATTCGCCCGGCGCTACCTTTCACTTGCTGTCTTCTGTCTTTCCTTCAGCCACTGGTTTGCGCACTCGCCTGTGGGCCGGCTGGGTGCCAGCCTGGCTATGCTTTTTTCTGCTGGTGGTAAGCGGCCCCAAGGCCCTTGCCCAAACCACTGCGGACTCCACTTCGGCCCCAGCTACCAAGGGCAAGCGGCGGGCGGGCTCGGCCCCGACCCAGCCCGTGCGCAACATTTCGGCCGACCCCAACGAGCCGCAGAGTCCGCCGCCGCCCGGCCAAACCAACACCGGCCGCCCGCAGGTGCCATCTGTGTCGCGCAAGCCGGCTCCTAGCCTCGGTGGCGATAGCATCGGCCTGGCCCGCGATACCAGCCGCGCCGGCCGCCTGAGCGACTCGCTGCATCTAGCCGACCTCAAGCGCCGCAGCCCCATCGAGACGACCGTGAAGTACTCGGCCACCGACTCCATTCAGTTTGACGTGACCAAGAAGGTGGCCCGCCTCTACAGCAAGGCCACCGTGGACTACGGGGCCATGAACATGAAGGCCGACCTCATCACGGTGGACTACGGCCGCAGCACCGTAATTGCCAACGGCCGCCGCGACTCGCTGAAAAACAAGACCATCGGCAAGCCCGTGTTTAAGGATGCCAACGGCAACTACACGGCCGAGGAAATCTCCTACAACTTCAAAAGCAAGCGCGGCCTGATTGCGGGTGCCATTACGCAGCAGGGCGAAGGCTACGTGCACTCGGAGGTGGCCAAGCGCCAGCCCGACAACACGATACACAACCTAGGTACCACCTACACTACTTGTAACCTCGAGCACCCACACTTCTACATCAGAGCCGCAAAGGCCAAGGTGATACCGGGCAAGGCCATCATTACGGGGCCGTTTCACATGGTTATCGGCGACGTGCCGCTGCCCCTAGGTCTGCCGTTTGGCTACTTTCCTACGCAGCACGGCGGGCGAGGCTCGGGCATCATCATCCCGACCTTCGGGCAGGCCCAAGACCGCGGCTACTACCTCTCAAACGGTGGCTACTACTGGGCCCCCAACGACTACCTAGGGCTGCGCGTGACCGGCGACCTCTACGCCGGCAATGCCGAGCGCTTTGGCGGCTTTGGGGTCAATACCGAGCTGACCTATAACAAGCGTTACCGCTACCGGGGCAGCGCCCGCATCTCGTACACCAACCGGCCCACTACTTCTATTCTGGGTACGGGCACGGCCAGTACCAGCCCCGAATATTTGGTCCCACCTACGGCCCAAACTTTTTGGATAACCTGGAGCCATGCGCCCACACCCGCGCCGGGCGGCGGGGTATTTTCGGCTAGCGTGCAGGCCGGTAGCTCCTTCTACAACCGCGTCAACACCCTCGACCCGCGGCGCTACCTCACGCCCGCCTTCAACTCGACGGTGAGCTACTCCAAACAGTTGCGGCACCTGCCCATCAACTACTCTATTCAGGCTAGCCAGAGCCAGAATACGCAAACGGGTATCATGGCTTTCACCTTGCCCAACCTCAGCGTGGGCGTGGCGCGCCAGTACCCCTACCAGTGGCTGGGTATCAAGCCCCGCGGCGCGTGGTACGAGCAGTTTGCCGTGAGCTACAACCTGGTGGCCCAAAACCAGCTAACTAACGTAGTGGCAGCTCGCACGCTCAGTTCGGGGCTGCCGCTGCTGGGTGGCAGCACCACGGCTTATAATATTCCCTTTAGCCTCTCGAACATCGGGCCGCTGCTGCGCAATGCCCAGAGCGCGGCTCAGCACCAGTTTCAGATTACGCTGCCGTCGGCCACGCTCATCCGCCATATTCAGCTACAGCCCTCGGTGAGCTACGGCGAAACCTGGTATCCCCAATCGCTGGACTATAAGTACATAGAAAGCGCACAGGCACTGCGTATTGATACCACCCGGGGCTTCAGCCGGGCGTACTCGTACTCGGCCAATCTATCGGCAACCACTACGTTCTACGGGCAGCTCAATTTTAAGAGCAAGAATATCAAGGCTATTCGCCACAAAGTCACGCCCAGCCTTACATATGCCTTCTCGCCTAACTTGTCGAACTCGGCGGCCTATCGGGGTATTGAGCAAGAAAACCTTAATTTACTAAATAGAGACCTCAGCCTAGCTTATAACAGCGGACGCTTGCTTGACCCCACTGCTTTCACGCGCTACCAGGGCTTCCTATTTGGGCAGACAGCCAGCTCTCAGGTAAGCGCCCTCAACTTCTCAGTTCAAAACTCGATTGAGATGAAAGTGCGCAACAAGCAGGATACTACCGGTACCGAAGAGTTTAAGAAAGTGAGCCTAGCCGATGGTATTGACTTGGCTGTGGGCTACAACTTCGCGGCCAACGATGAGACGCCCAGTCTCTCGCCCCTGACGCTGAACTACCGGGTGCAGGTAGCGAAGAAGTTGAACGTGGTCATCAGCAGCTCCTTTTCGTTCTATCAGCGGGATTCGCTCGGGCGTACTATCAATGAATACCTATTTAACCAGCGAAATTTCAAGTTGGCTCGTCTCACGTCGGCTAACATGAGCCTAGGGTACCAGTTTAACCCCGCTGCGCGGCCTAAGAGCCGGGCCAACATACCTAGGGCCGTGGCGCCATCCAATGACCCGGTGCTGGGTTCGCCGCTGCCGGTGGCCATCTACGCCGACTACATCGACTTTGATATTCCGTGGGAGGCCAGTGTGCAGTACACTGCCAGCTACAGCACCAACTCCGCGCCCTTCCGCAATGCGGCCTACGCCAACCTGGTGCCTTTGCTCGCCAACAACTCCATCACGGCCACGGGCTCGGTCAAGCTCACCGAAAACCTGCGCCTGAGTTCCACCCTCAACTATGACCTGCGCACCAACACCTTCGTGTATCCGGTCATCAATTTCACCCGCGACCTGCACTGCTGGCAGATAACGGGCATGTGGATGCCCGTGGGCCAAACCCGCGGCTATAGTTTCACCATCGCGGCCAAGAGCAGCCTGCTACAGGACCTGAAGCTCAACCGCAACCGCACCATCCTGAACAGGTAACACACGGGGCGTAATTAACAAGGCGGAGTGCTTAATAACTGACTATTAAGCACTCCCCCTTGTTAATTACGCCCCGTGTGTTACCCCTTAAACTCAAATACTTCTTCGCGTACGAAGAGGTCGCCGTCGGGGCGCAGTAAGGCGAGGTTACTGATTTCTAGCTCCAGATTAAAGGTCTGATTGTTTAGGAACTGCAAAACCGGACCTAGGAGCTCGGGCGTGGTATCGTGCAGGGCCAGCGACACGTGGGGCAACCACAGGTCGGGGGCGCTGTACTTGTCGGTGCGGCTGCACATGGGCGTGGCCACTTCTAAGATGCGGTGGTGCAGCTGGTTGAGATAGTCGGAGCGCAGCACCGGAATATGAATAACAGGCCGCTCGCCCGGAAACATACCCAGCCCCGTGGTATGGGCCACGAAGGGCGCGGTGGCATCGGCAATCTGACGCAAGCCGGCTTTTAGCTGGTTCAGGTCGAGCGGCTCCACCAACTGGTAGGTGAGGTGGGGCTCGGGAGTGGCCTGCACATCGGTCAGGCCAAATTCGGTTTCTAGGCTCTTGATAAGGGCGTTGATGTGGTCGGAAGCCGGCGACGGCAACAAGGAAGTAATGGCGAGCATGAACGAAAGAGCCGGAGCGATAGAAACCAGAAACCGGAGCCACCTACGGCGGCCCCGGCCTCAAAGCTACTGTGAGGGCGCTAATCTACCCCTCAAAAGGCCACCCGCGTGAGGCTGAACTGGGCCACCGGCGGGTTTTGCATCTGCTGCAACGCGTTGAGGTACGAGTACAGCACGTAGCTCTGGCCATCGCGCCGGGCCAGAGTAGTGGGGTACACCGCGCCCGTGGCAAAGCTGCCGGTGCGGCTCACACTAGAGAAATTGTCGGTGCTGCTGAGGCGATATACCTGGCCCTGGGCGTTGCAGACAACTAGCAGCGTGTTGTTATCAAGGAGTTGCAGGCCGTCGTCGCCGGTTAGGGTGAGGCCGGTGGTGGTCACTTTGGTAAAACTACTAGGAGTAGCCAGCGGCACTTTAATAAGAGCGCCTTCGTCGGACTTAGCCACTAGGAGGTAGCCGTCGGGGTGATACACGATGCCATTTAGGCCAAATGCTCCAGATGGTGCAGCCAATGCCGCATTTTCCAGGAATACCGTGGCCACACCCTGCGCATCAATCTTGTAGATAATGGGCGCGAAGCTATCGGTTACGTAGGCATTGCCTGCCCCATCGACGGCAATGTCGTTGGCGAAGTGGGCAGCCGCGTTGGGCCGCAGGCCGCCTAGGTCTACGTAGTTGGTCTTAGCGCCAGTGTTCGCGTTGAAGACAGCTACGGCGGCTAGCTTGCGCCGGGTGGCGGCAGTGGAGCGGGTAGTATTATAGCCAGGGTCGGACACGGCTACGAGTAGGCGGTTGCGCCCGCTAGCCTGGTCGAGCTTGAGGCCGATGGTTGAAATGAGTTGCGCATCATCAGCAAAGTGCGAGTAGGTACCATCGTCTTTCACCTGCCCGATGTGGCCCGCCGTTTGGGAGCTTACCAGAAAGCGGTCGTTATCGTCGTCGTACTGCGTGCCCTCGGGGTAGAGGCCAGCCTGCGTAAACGTGACTTGGCTGGGGTCGTCGTTATCCGAATCGTTGTCTTTGTCGCAGGCGGCGGCCGCTAGCAGCAGGGTGCCCCCTAGGCTGAGGCGGAGCAGGAAAGGTGCGAAGCGCATTGGTACTTACTAATGAAGAAATGGTAAAGTTTCTCTTCATACGAGCTTTCCAGGTCCAAAGGTTGAGCTAATGCGCCAGCCACCCGCAACCCTACCCAAGCGCTTTCCCGTTAGGAGCTACTCAGCTTAAGTTTCTGCTTTTGAGTACCTCCTCCCCTTCAGCCGCTGCCCCCCCTTCTTGGAAAACCTGGCTACTCCGAGTGGTAGGAGCCCTGGGGGTACTACTAGTGCTGGCAGTAGTAGCAGTGTGGCTGGGCCTTGACCCGTGGCTGCGCCGCACCCTCGAAAAGAAGGTAGCCGAGAACACCCATGGCCAGTACCAGCTCGCGGTTGGCGACTTAACGACCGAATTTTGGCCGCGGGCACTGCACCTGCGCCGAGTGGCGCTGCGCCCCACCGCCCGCCCACTAGCCGACACGCTGCCGCGCGTCACGCTCTACCTAGGGCGGCTCGACCTACGGGGCGTGGGCCTGCTAGCCCTGCTGCGCGGCCGCACCGTACCGCTCGACAGCCTCGTACTCGACTCGCTGCGCGTGCAGGTGCTGGCCTTGGCCAAAAAACCCGCCCCCCACCCCACCCCGCCGCTGTACCAGCAGCACCCGTTGCGCTTGGGCTACCTAGCCCTGCGGCACGTGGGCGGCACATTTGGCCCGCAGGCCGAGCCAACTATCCAAGTCACGCGGGCTGCTATAGTGGCTCACGATGTATTGTTCACGAAAGCGGGCGTGGCCGATACCCAGCGCCTAGGGTGCGCCGCGGCGTGGCAGGCTGAGGTGCGCTACCCGCAAGGCCGCGTGGGTGGGCACGTGCTCACGCTGGGCACGGCCACTTTTTCGACGCAGCAGCGTTCGCTCACGCTCGATTCGCTCAGCATCGAGCCGCCGGCGCCGGGGCAGGGCAAGCCAGGAGCCACGCAGGTAACGCTGCTACTGCCCCAGCTACGCGTGCGGGGCTTGCAGGCGGCTGCCTGGCAGCACCAGCACCACCTACAGGCCGACTCGGCACTAGTGCGGCAGCCGAAGCTTGCATTTCAGCCGCCTGCCCAGGCACCACCGCCCTTGTGGCAGCTCGTGAAGCCGCTGGCACGCCGTATCGACCTAGGGCACTTGTTTGTTACTAACGGGTTTGTGGCCATTACGGGGCTGCGGCACAAGCCCGTGATGCGCCATTTCTACGCGGCGGGGCAGACCATTCGCGTCGATTCGCTGGGAGGCCAGGCCAACCAGGGCCGCATCCTATATGCTCGCAATTGGACGGCCCACAGCGGCCGCCTCACGGCCGTCTTTCAGCCCCCCGCCTACCCTACCAGCATTGAGCGGGCCAGCCTTGACACGAAGGCGCGCACCGTTCGCTTGACGGGGCTTGCGCTAGACCCCATTTTCAGCCCGGTGCAGCTCAACCGGCGCGCTGGCGTCCAAACTACTCAGTTGCGCGTGCGCATGGCCGAGCTACGGGCGCAAGGGTTTGATTTCAACCTACTTTCCGACCACAGCCACGTGCGCGTGGCCCGCCTCACGGCCGAGAGGCCTTGGCTGGGCCTGTACAGCGATGGGCGCGGCCCCATGGGTAAAAACCAGTCGGTACTCACGCCCGAGGCCATGCGCAAGCTGCGCCTGCACCTCGAAGTGGGCCGCCTCGACGTGCGCAATGGCACCATCGCGGCGCGCTACCGCAGTGCCGAAACGCCCCGCCTAGGTACGCTATCGTTTAACCGCCTGAACATTACGCTGCGCCACCTCAGTAATAACCCGCGCACGCAAACCATGGCCAATCCGCTCACGGGGGAGGCGACCGGCTACGTGCAAAACCGCTGCTATGTGCAGGTGCACCTGCGCGCCCCCATGCTCGACCCCCAGGGCCGCCACCATCTCTGGGGCAGCTTTGGCGCCACGCCCTTCAGCATCCTCAACCCCATGCTGCTACCCACCAAGCTTATCGAGTTTAAAAGCGGTACTGCCCAGCACATTGCATTCGACATGCACGTTGACCGCCAGCGCGTAGCTGGCACCATGCGGGCGAATTACTCTGACCTCAAAATCGCGATGTATAAGTACAAAGACGGCGAGCTGAAAAAGCCGCTCTTCAAGCGCTTCCTCAATGGGCTGCTCAATGGCCTGGTCATTCGCGACAACAACCCACGCCCCAGTGGTCGCTTCGTAATCGGCGAAATGAGCACCCGGCGCGAGTTGCGCTCGTCGGTATTTTCGGCGTGGCGGCAGGGTCTCATCAGCGGGGGGCTGCACAGCGTGGGCGTGCCCCAAAAAATAGCGCAGAAGCTCAGCCAAAGCAACGAGACGGTGCCACTTCCCTAGGTACTAGCGCCGGCTCAATACTGATTAAAGCCACTGGCACCGAGCGGCACTTCTAGCGTTAAAAGGCTGTTCTTCTGCTAGAACAGCCTTTTTTATGACTGGCTAGCTCAGGCCCGGCGGGCGCTGCAATTTTGCTTCCCGGCGCGCTTAGCCGAAAACCCGTGTCAAAGCGCAACGCCTGCGCAACTGTGCGCCGTACCTTTGTGCCTGAATATCCGCTGCGTAATGATTTCTATCTCCGACCTAGACTTTCACTTCGGCTCGCGCACCCTCTACGACGGGGCCAGCCTGCATATCAAACCCAAAGATAAAATCGGCTTGGTGGGCCTCAATGGCACCGGCAAATCGACGCTGCTGCGCCTGCTGGTGGGCGAGTACCGGCCCGATGGCGGCTCCATCTCGATGAGCAAAGAGGTGAGCCTGGGCTTCCTGAACCAGGACCTGCTGAGCTATGACTCGCACGAGTCTATTCTCATCGTGGCCATGCAAGCCTTTGCCGAAGCGCTTGAGCTTCAGAAGAAAATCGACGAGGTTCTGCTCAAGTTCGAAACCGACTATACCGATGACCTAGTCGACAAGCTGGCCACCCTGCAAGAGCGTTTTGAGGCCCTAGGGGGCTACACCATGCAGTCGAAGGCCGAAGAGATTCTGGAAGGCCTAGGCTTCTCGACCGAGGACTTGCAGAAGCCGCTCAAAACCTTCTCGGGGGGCTGGCGCATGCGCGTGATGCTGGCCAAAATCCTGCTGCAACAGCCGTCATTGCTGCTGCTCGACGAACCAACCAACCACTTGGACCTTCCTTCCATTAAGTGGATTGAAAACTACCTAGCGGGCTACGAGGGCGCGGTTATCATCGTGAGCCACGACCGCGAGTTTCTGGATGGCACCACTAACACCACGGTAGAAGTAAGCGGCGGCAAGCTGCACCCCTACGCCGGCAACTACTCGTTCTACCAGGAAGAGAAGGTGTTGCGCACCGAGATTCAGCAGGGCGCCTATGACAACCAGCAGGCTGCCATCAAGCAGGCCGAGCGCTTTATCGAGCGCTTCAAAGCCAGCGCCAGCAAAGCCAAGCAGGCTCAAAGCCGCGTGAAAGCGCTGGACAAGCTGGAGCGTATTGAGGCGGTGGCGCCCGACGCCGCCCGGGTTAATTTCAAGTTCACGTTCTCGCAGCAGCCTGGCCGCCACATCCTGCGCATGGAGCACGTGAGCAAGAACTACGGCGAAAAGCTCATCTTCCGCGATACCAACGTGCACATCGAGCGGGGCGACAAAATCGCGCTCATTGGGGCCAACGGCAAGGGCAAATCGACGCTGATGCGCTTGGTGGCTGGTGCCGAAACGCCCAGTGCGGGCAAGCACCAACTGGGCCACAACGTTATCATGGCCTTCTACGCGCAGCACCAGCTCGAAAGCCTGACCATCGATAACGAGATTATCCAGGAGATGAACGAGGCTGGCTCGAAACGCAACGAGATGGAGTTGCGCGGCGTCCTAGGTTCGTTTTTGTTCACGGGCGACGACGTGTACAAAAAAATCAAGGTGCTGAGCGGTGGTGAGAAAAGCCGCGTGGCGCTGGCCAAAACCTTGATTTCGGAAGCCAACTTCCTGCTGCTCGACGAACCGACCAACCACTTGGACATGCAGTCGGTTAACATCCTCATTCAGGCCCTAGAGCAGTACGAAGGCACGTTTATCGTGATTAGCCACGACCGCTACTTCGTAGAGAACGTGGCCACCAAAATCTGGTACATCGAGGATTTCCAACTCAAAGAGTACCCCGGCACTTACCACGAGTACGAGCAGTGGCAGGATGAGCGCGAGAAAGCCGCTAAGAAAGCCGGCCTACCCAGCCCCTCGGCGCCCAAGCCCGCTCCTAAGCCAGCCGCTGCGGCCGAGCCCGTACCCACGACCAATAAAACTCCATCGCCCGACCAGAAAAAGGCGCTGAAAGAACTGGCCGAGGTAGAAGCCAACATCGACAAAATGGAAAAGGAGCTGGCCATCTACGAGAAGCAGTTGGCCGACCCTAAGATTTACCAGAATACCGCGCAGCTCAAAGACACAACGGTGAAATTTGAGCAAGTCAAAAAAGAACTGGTGAAACTCAACGACCGCTGGGAAATGCTAGCCGAGATGTAAAAACCCCTAGGTAGCAAAAAGCCCCGTCAGAAGTTTATGGCTTCTGACGGGGCTTTTTCTTTTGCGTACCACTCGTAGCAGGCTGCTGCGAGCGGGGACCTAAGCATTGGCGAGAAAGCGTAGGAGTTATTTCAAATTAGTCAGGCCTTTAATAAACTGAATGCCACCAAATAGAATGGCGCCCCAAAAAACGAAGCCCACGTCGGCTAGGGTAAGTGCGAGGCCACCAATGCACCAAAGGCCGCCATGCAGCATGTCTTTTTTGGCCTGGGCTTTCTTGGCATCCTGAATAGGGTTTTCCAATTCGCGCACGATGGCGCTGGCCTCGTCGGCTGCCATGCCTTTCAGCATCAAGAGCCGTTCTACGTCGGCACCGCTTTTGTTGCCATTGGCCAGTAGGTTGGCGGCGTACTGATACAAGTAGTTGTTGGGTTGCTGGTCGGCAGCTTGGCTTGCTTCCATCTTATTGATTGTAGGTAAAAGTATAATTTATTAGGTTGACGCTCAATGCCCTGGCAATGTACTGCCGCGGCTTGACTCCTTCCAATTTCTATACCTCACCCAGCAGTGCTTAGCTGCTAGCAAGCTAGCCCCTCACACACTCGCGGCCTCATTTGGCTGGCGTGCCCGCGTTCCAGACCAAGATGGTGCGGCCGCCCGAGCCAGCCGGGCTGCTGGCGTAGTGGTCCGTACCGGGCGGGTAGTAGAGGTAGGAACCCGCCGCAAACGTGCGGCCATTTTCCACGCTGGGGTCGCTGTACACGCCATCTACTACAACTACTTCGTCGGGGGTGGCGTGGGCGTGGTGGGGGTAGGTGCGGCCCGCCGCTATCTTAATGAGCACGCGCTTTTCGCCGGGCTCGGCGCGCAGAATAGTGCGGGTCACACCTTCGCTGACGGTTTCCCAAAGTTGGATTTGCGCTTCCTGGTATGCTACAGATGCCATGGCTTGCAAGAAGTTTCGCCAGACAATTCACTGCCCCTAGGTACTGTTTGGGCACATCACGCTTTGCATAAGTATCCTTAGCTATCGTCGATGGTGAGCTTACTGCATGGACAAGATTGTTTCCCAAATGGCCGCCGAAGTCATTGCCAACGAAGCTTCGCTCAGTTTTTCGTACGTATCGGTAGGCTGGTGATAGTGCCGAAAAAGGGGAGCCTGCGCTAGTATTTCCCAGAGTGCCCATTTATCCGCTTGCTGCGCGAGGGCCTGAAAATAGTACTGGGCAGTTGCGATATCCTGGTCGGTTATACACGTTAGGGTAAAGGCATCGCGCAGCCCTGCTTGGCGAAAGGGCAAGTGGTCGGCGGTGTTTGTTACCAGCTGGTCAAACCGGTGGCACCTAACTTGCTGCCGGCCAGCCACCGCCTCCAAGGCATTTAGTATCGGCTCGCGGTGGGCAGCGGTTACGGGCCACATGGCAAACGTATCGCCCATGCCGACCAGCTCCATATTGAGCAGGCCCGCTAAGTCCCCCACCCCGTACGCATCGACGTAGGCCTGCGAGCCTTTTAATCCCGTCTCTTCTTCGTCGAAAAAGAACACGCGCACCCCAGCCTCACTACCTGCTTCCTGGTGCTTGCGAATGATATCGAGGCAAACAGCAATGGCCGAACCGTTGTCATTGGCGCCGGCCGATATAGGTACTCGGTCGAAGTGGGAGCTTACGCCGATTTTGCGGCCGGGCCGCCCCAGGTCAACCACTACGTTGGAGCCAGTGGCGTAGTGCTGCTCCAGGTAGCGGGCACCTAGGGCGTCGAGGTGCTCGATAATAAATGCGCGCCGAGTAGCATTTGGCTGGCCATCCAGCAGTTTTACAATTTTCTGAAGCTCCATAACCGGCGGCAGTTGCTGTGTGCGCCTATTCTTAACAAGGTGGTAGAGGGCGCTGCGGGGCGAATGTAAGGCGCTGGCTCACCTAACTAAGAGCATGGCCGTACTTTCGTCTTATGCACTTTCGCTCCCTTCCCTGCCTACCCTTTCTCCTCTTGGCTACGGCCTGCGTGCCCCTAGGTACCCCCATCACCAACGCCGACCTGCCAGCCAACCAGCAGCGCGCTAATGCACCAGCCGCCGCTACCCAGCTGCGCTACTACGACTACATCTATGACCCCAACGTAAAGAGCGTGCAGTGCTACGTGGGCACCGGCACTACCTCTACCCTCACCACCACGGGCCTGGCCACTAACCCCACGGCCGTGCTAAGCCCACCCATCGTGCCTCTGAGCCAGGAGCAGCCTATCACGCTGGAGTTTGACGTGCTGGGCGAACAGCCTCCACGCCTCACGGCCAAGCTCATCAACTGCGATATCAACTGGCAGCCCTCCACGCTCACGGACTTGCAGTTTTTGGACGATATCAACGAGATTAACATCAATAGCTACCGCACCTCCGTCAATACCAAGGTGCCCTACTACCATTATACGCTGGCGGTGCCCCGCGTGAAGCTCAGCGGCAACTACCTGCTGGTGGTGCAGGGCCGCGGCGGTGCGCCCCTGCTCTCTCGCCGCCTGCTGGTGTATGAGAACCAGGTGGTAGCCAGCCTCGCACCGGGCATCTTGGCTGGGGGCGTGGAGGCTCGCTACGCTTACCAGCAGCTCAACTTTCGCATCAACTACAGCGCCGCCGAGCTACTGAACCCAGCCCAGGAAGTAAAAGTGGTGCTGCGCCAAAACTTTCGTTGGGATAATGCGCACTATAACCTGCGCCCCACCTTCGTGCGCGACGCCGAGCGGGTACTGGAGTACCAGTATATCAACTACGAAAACGCCTTTCCGGGCCTCAGCGAGTACCGCTACTTCGATATGCGCTCGCTGCAGGCCAATGGCCTAGGCATTGGGCGCCTAGGTCGCCAGGCCAGCCCCGTGCATGTAGAACTACTACCCGAAGCCTCGCGCAACGGACTAGCTTACAACCAATTTGAAGATGCCAACGGCAAGCGGGTCTTCGAAAACCGCGAGTTTGGCGAGGGGGCTATCAATGGCGACTACGCCCAGGTCACCTTCAACCTACGCGTCGCGCAGCCCGCGCCTGGCCCCGTGTACGTGCTGGGGGCACTCAGCGACTGGCAACTCAAAGACGAGTTTCGGCTCACTTATGACAGCTTGCAGCAGCGCTACACCGGCCGGGCGCTGCTCAAGCAGGGTTTCTATAGCTACAGCTACGCGGTGGCACCTAGGGCGGCCGGTGCAGCCCCCGACGAAATCTATTTTGAGGGCACTCACACCGAAACCGAAAACCAGTACGACCTGCTAGTATACTATCGCCCACCGGGCACCCGCACCGACCTGCTCATTGCGTACCAATACCTAGACCTGAACAAACGCTAGCCCTAGGTCACTCTGCTATAGGCATTCGCAATAAGCTTTTCAAAACCCCGCCCTATTGGACATCCGGTGAGCGGGGTTTTATCGTATCTTCATAAATACTTCATCAAAATGTTGTGGTAGCTATAAGCTTCTAAGGTAAAACAACGCGCTAGTGCCTAGCAAAGGCTGGTTTTTAGTAATCAATCGTTTATGTCTAGGTCCTAGAATGAGCAACTAGCCTAGGGCTCTCACCAGGCATCTATGCTAACCTACTTATTTTACCACAAATTTGCATCCTAATATTTTTAGCTTTTCAGAAAAATTTCGTATCTTTGGCTATGCGTAAGACTCAGCTTCCTACTCCTCTTCCGGTGCAGCAATTCGCCCGCTGCGTAAATGATGCGAACCAGCCCGCTGGCTATATCGGCGACTGGCCCGAAGCCGGCCGTGTGTACCCGGTGCGTGTGCTGCCCCACGTGCGGAGCGGCCAGCCGCAAGTGCACGTGCTAGGCTTCTATGCCGAGCGCCCCTACGGCGCTTTTGCCGCCCACCGCTTCGAAACGGTGGCTACGTTATGGATGAACTAATAACTAGTAATACAGAATAGTAAAGGCCCGCCGTGTACTACACGGCGGGCCTTTACTATTCTGTGGGATAAAGCATAAGTGCCTCGCTTACGGCTTAGGCTCACCTAGTCCCGTAGCAATCCGAGCGGCCACAGTGACCATGCGAGGCTATTTAACTACCTGCGCGGCTAGGTCGAAGTCCGCAGCAGGCGGCTGGGGGTTCATTTCGGTGAGAGCGGCCACTACGATTTCGGCAATGGCTAGGTCACGGGCCCATTTTTTATTGGCCGGAATGACGTACCACGGCGCGTCGGGCGTCGAGCACGCCGCAAGCGCATCCTGAAACGCCTGCTGGTACTTATCCCACAGCTTGCGCTCTTTAAGGTCGGCGGGCTCAAATTTCCAGCGCTTGGCGGGGTCGTCGAGGCGGGCTTGCAGACGCTCGGCCTGCTCCTCTTTTGAGATGTGCAGAAAAAACTTGATAACGCGGGTGTTATCGCGGGTGAGCAGCTGCTCAAAATTATTAATGTCCTGATAGCGTGGCACCCACTCATCGGGCCCAATGAGGCCGTGCACGCGCGTCACGAGCACGTCTTCGTAGTGCGAGCGATTAAATACACCAATGTGGCCTTTACCTAGGGTTTGCTGGTGAATGCGCCACAAAAAATCGTGATTTAGCTCTTCTTTGCTAGGTGCCTTGAAGGCCGCCACCTGCACGCCGGCTGGGTTGAGGCCCGTGAGCAGCTTGCGAATAGCACCGTCTTTGCCGCCCGTGTCAATGGCTTGAAACACCAGTAGCAGGCTCTGGCGGTGTTCAGCATAGAGATTTTCCTGCAAGTCGCTAAGCTGCTTGCGCAACTCTTTTAGGCGCTCTTTAGCGTGTTTTTTATCCTTGAAGGGCTTGGTATTATCGGGGTCGATGTCGGCGAGGTGCAGCGGCTGGCCGGGCGCAACTCGCACGGCGGGCGTATCGGCAGAATGGTCGTGGGGCATGGGCAAAAAATACAAAAGCACGGCCCGTAGTGGCCGTGCTTTTATTAAACGAAAAAGGGGCGCTTCTGCGTTGTGTAAGTAAGCCGGCAGCACCCACCGGATGCCCTCTTTTTAGCGTCAGAATTGCCTTAGTCCGGGTTACTTCTATTCTTTTTTGCCCATGCCCTTTCCTCCCCGCTTTTTCCGCCACTTGGCGGTGGCCCTAGGGCTACCGGCCCTACTGCTGGCAGCGGCGCCCGCCACACAGGCGCAAACTCCCGCCACTGACCTACCCGCCAGTCAGGCGGCCGGCATTATTCGCGAAATCACCGACGCGGTGGGCTTGCAGCCGCGCTTCGAGCTACGGGCCACTACCGTGGTGCCCAATGCCGCCGCCGTGGCCTATAATGGCAAGCGCTTCCTGCTCTATAACCCTAAATTTTTGGGGGCTGTGAACCGCGCTGGCCACACCGACTGGGCCGGCATCAGCATTCTGGCCCACGAAATGGGCCACCACCTCAACGGCCACACCCTACGCGGCGGCGGCTCGCAGCCGCAGGATGAGCTGGAGGCCGATGAGTTTTCGGGCTTTGTACTGCGCCGCCTAGGGGCCAGCCTAGCCCAGGCGCAAGCCGCCATGGCCACCGTGGCCGACGACCAAGGCTCGGCCACGCACCCCGGCCGCACGCCGCGCCTCGGCGCCATTAGCCAGGGTTGGAATCGGGCCAATGCCCAGCTGGCCGCCGTGGCTAAAGCGGGCACTGCCGCACCCTCGGCCCAGCCCATTGCGCTAGCACCACGTGCCGCAGCCCGGCCCCAACCAGCCGACGATGAAGACGATGATGCCACTTCTCGTCGCCCATCGGGCGCCACCGAGGCCCTGGCGCGGGGTGTTTCCAATGCCCCCGTGCGGCTGGTAGGCCAGCTCACTTTTCGCGATAACCCCGATGTGCCCTTCTACCTCACTAGTGCCCTAAGCGTGGTGCGCCTAGCTGACGAAAGCAGCGATGCCGACGATGAAACCAGCCGCGTGCGGGCCGCCGAAGTAGTGGGCCGCCTGCGCCGCACTGGCAATGCCGCCTTTCCCTACGTGCTCGAAGACACCCAGCAACGCCCGCTTTTCGTAACGCCTCGCGGTGATGTGTACAACAAAGCTGGCGAGCGCGTCGCTAAGCTACACGACTAGGTTGGTTATGAGTTAGAAACCATGAGTTACAAATTGCTTCCTATTTAGGCAATCACCCTCATTTTTTCAATTCATAATCCCTACTTTCTAACTTATAACTCAACAAAGTGCCCGAACTACCTGAAGTCGAAACCTACCGCCGCTTTATTAATGAAGTGGCGGTGGGCCAGACTATAACCGGCCTCGAAGTGCGCGATGCGCACGTGCTGGCTGTACCCGAAGACGAATTGCGCGCCGCGGTGGTGGGCCGTACTATCACCGGCACCGGCCGGCTTGGCAAAAACTGCTTTCTGGAACTAGACAATGGCCGCCTGCTGGTGCTACACTTCGGCATGACCGGCGACATTGGCGCCTACCGCGATGCGCCCGACGCCCCACGCTTTACCCGCGTGGCCTGGCAACTCAGCGACTCCGGCTTGAACCTCGCGTTTATCGACCCACGCAAGTTTGGGCGCATCCGGCTGGCCGACAGCGCCGAGGCATATCAGAAAGCTAAGAAGCTTGGGCCGGATGCCTTGCAAATCACGTCTGCCGAGCTACACCAGAAGCTGAGCCGCCGCAAAGTATTCGTGAAGCCGCTGCTGCTCGACCAAAGCCTGACCGCCGGCCTCGGCAACTGGATAGTAGATGAGGTGCTGTTTCAGGCTAAAATCCACCCCGAGCGCCTAGGTAATTCGCTTTCTGAAAAAGAAACCAAGGCGTTGCACGAGGCCATCCAGCTGGTGCTGAGCACGGCCATCCAGCACGAGGCCAACTACCGGCACTTCCCAGCCAGCTTTCTCATTCACGCCCGCGAGTGGGACGACTCAGCCACGCCGGGCAGCGATGCACACACCTTTTGCCCCCGCCACCCCCAAACCAAAATCGACAAAGGCTACGTGGGCGGCCGTGCTACTTACACCTGCCCTAGGTGCCAGCCAGCGCCTATTACGCCAGCCGAGTAGCGTACTTTTGCGCGCCATGCCCACGCCTCCCTCCCCTCTCCTGCCCTATGGCCGCCAATTCATCAGCGACGATGATGTGGCAGCCGTCGTCGAAACTCTTCGTTCCGATTTTTTGACTCAAGGTCCCCGCGTGGCCGAGTTTGAAACCAAGTTTGCCACCTACGTGGGAGCCAAGCACGCCGTGGCCGTTACGAATGGCACGGCCGCCCTGCACCTGTGCGCGCTGGCACTCGATGTAAAGCCCGGGCAGCGGGTCATTACTACGCCTATCACGTTCGCGGCGTCGGCCAACTGCGTGCGCTACTGCGGCGGCGAAGTGCATTTTGCCGACATCGACCCGGCCACGGGGTTGCTTGATTTAAAAGCGGTTAGAACACTACTCGAAGCGCACCCTAGGGGCTATTTTGCGGGGCTTATCCCGGTGGATTTTGCGGGTTTAGCCGTGAACCTAGAGCAAGCTCGGGCCTTAGCCGACGAGTTTGGCCTCTGGATAATCGAGGATGCCTGCCATGCACCGGGCGGCTTTTTTGTGGATAGCCAAGGCACCGAGCGCCACTGCGGCAGCGGGCAACTAGCTGAGTTGGCCATTTTCAGCTTCCATCCCGTCAAGCACATTGCCACCGGCGAGGGTGGCATGATAACCACCAACGACGATGCACTGGCCCAGCGCCTGCGCCGCTTGCGCACCCACGGCATCGAGCGCGAGGCTACTGGCCTGCTACGCCAGGATGAGGGCGGCTGGTACATGGAAATGCAAGAGCTAGGCTACAACTACCGCATTTCAGATATCAATTGCGCCCTAGGTACCAGCCAGCTGGCCCGAGCCGAACAAGGCTTAGCCCGCCGCCGCCAGCTAGCGGCGCAGTACGACACCGCCTTTGCCGCTACGCCAGGTGTGGAGGTCTTGGCCCCCGGCCAGCCGGGCCACGCTTACCACTTGTATGTGGTGCAAGTACCTAATCGGCGCGGTCTCTACGAGTTTTTGCGCACCAAAAATATCCTTGCCCAAGTGCATTATGTGCCTGTGCACCGCATGCCGTACTACGAGAACCTAGGGTGGAAATTCGGCGATTTTCCGCACGCAGAGGCTTACTATAGCCGCTGCCTCAGCCTGCCGCTTTACCCCACCCTCACCGACGAGGAGCAGGCCTACGTGGTAGCCTGCGTGCAGGAGTTTTTAGCCCATAACCCCGCGTGAGCACCACGCCTAATATCAGCCCTCTGACGCAACGCCTGGCCCTGGGCACAGCGCAGTTTGGCTTAGCTTATGGCCTGAACAACCAAGCCGGGCAGCCTTCGCCAGCAGCCGTGGCCGAGGTTTTAGCTGCTGCACAGGCCGCCGGCCTCACACTGCTAGATACCGCCACCGCCTACGGCAACAGCGAGGCACGCTTAGGTGAGCTAGCGGGTGATAACACTGCCTTCGAGCTTATTACCAAGCTAGCGGCCGCCCCCCCCCCACAGGTAGCCCAGCACTTGGCCGAGTCGCTAGGTCGGTTACGGCGCGAAAAGCTATACGGAGTGCTGTTTCACGCCTTCAAGCCGTTGCAGGACCAGCCTGCTGCCTGGCAGGCGTTGCAAGAGGCGCGGGCAGCGGGGCAAGTGCAGCGCATCGGCGTGTCGCTTTATCACCCACACGAGGCCGAGTGGCTGCTGGCTAAGGGTTGGGATATTGACCTGGTGCAGGTGCCTTATAATGTATTCGACCAGCGCTTTGCCGACGTACTTCCCCGACTCGCCGCGCAGGGTGTGGAGGTACACGTGCGGTCGGCCTTTTTACAAGGCCTTCTGCTACGCGAACCTGCTGCGCTGCCTGAATTTTTCCGTCCACTTGCCCCAAAGCTGACGCGCCTGCGGGCGCTTACGGCCGATGCTGGTGTGCCGCTGCCTGCGGCGCTCCTACTCTTTGCGGCCTACGCCCCCGGCGTAGCGCGAGCTGTGATTGGCGTGGACTCGGTGGCTAATTTGCACGAGAACCTAGCCGCCGCCCAATACCTAGGCGCCGCCGAAGCCCTGCGCCCTGCCTTGGCCGAGCTGGCTGAAACTACCGACACTTTTATCCTCCCCTACACATGGCCGCCGCGCCCCTGACCGACAACTTTTACCGTACGATGTTCGACCTCACCGGGCAGGTTGTACTACTCACGGGCGGCTACGGGCACCTAGGGCAAGCCATTGCGGCGGGCCTGCTGGCGCACGGCGCGCAAGTGGTAGCCCTAGGGCGCAATGAAGAGAAGTTTAAAGCTGCTTTTCCAGAGTGCCCAGAGACACTGCACTTCGTGGCCTGCGACATAGCCTCGACCGAGTCGGTTAAAGCTGCTTTTCAGCAGAGCAGCGAGCAGTTCGGCTTGCCTAGCGTGCTCATTAACAATGCGTATTATGGCCAGGGCCAGCAGCCCGACGCCCTCACCGATGCTGACTTTGCCCGCAGCCTCGATGGCTCGGTGGGCGCGGCCTATCGCTGCCTGCGCGAGGTGCTGCCCTACCTGCGCGAGCGCGGCGCCGGCAAAATCATCAATGTGGCTTCGATGTATGGTATGGTGGCACCGGACTTTGCGGTCTACGATGAGTACCCGCAGTTTCTGAACCCGCCGCACTACGGCGCAGGCAAGGCCGCTATGATTCGGCTGACCAAGTACTTTGCCTCCTACCTAGGGCCCGAAAATATCCAAGTCAACTGCGTATCGCCAGGCGCTTTCCCGTCGGACAAGGTACGCGAAAAAGAAGGATTTGAAGGCGAACTGCGCCGCCGCATTCCGCTAGAGCGCGTGGGCGAACCGCAGGACTTGGCCGGGGCGTTCGTGTTCCTTAGTTCGGCGGCCGCCAACTTCGTAACCGGCCACAACTTGGTGGTAGACGGCGGCTGGACTATTAGGTAGCCAACTGTTTATGAATACCGAACAACCTCGCGTACTCACCCTCATTCAGGCCCGCCTAGGGTCGTCGCGGCTGCCGGGTAAGTCGATACTGCCGCTGCCCTTAGCAGCCGTGGGCGACGAACAGACGATTCTGGGCCACGTCGTGAGCCGGGCGCGGCGGGCTACAGCTGTGCAGCACGTCATGGTGGCTACTACCACTCAGCCGCTCGATGACCCGCTAGCCGACCTAGCCAACCGCTTAGGGGTAGGCATATTCCGGGGCGATGAGCAGGATGTGCTTGGGCGCTTCACGGGGGCATTGGAGCTAGCGGGTGACTTTCAGGCTGTTGTGCGCCTGACGGCGGATAACCCCGCCATCGACCCAGCGTTTATCGACGCCGCGGTGGCGCACCACCTGGCCACTGGCGCTGACTATACCTACACCAGCGGTTTGCCCTTAGGTACCAATATCGAAGTTCTCAGCGCCAGAGCGTTGCGGCACGCGAGCCAAGTGGCCACTCAGCCCGACGAGCGCGAGCACGTGACGCCCTACTTGCGCCGCCACCCGGAGCTGTTTCGGCTCGAAACCTTGGCGCTAGCCGTACCGCCCGTCGTAGCCACCCTACGCCTCACTGTAGACTACCCCAGTGATTACGCGTTGTTGAGCTTGCTCTTCAGCAACCTAGGGTCCGATTTTTCGCTTACTGACCCAGTAGGCTTACCCGCGCTGCTGGCTCATTACCCATGGCTAGCCGCCATCAACGGGGCCAACGTGCAGCGCTAGGCTGCCCACTGGCCCCGTTGTGCTTAGCTGCCGCGCACTACTTCTACCCAGCCCTGGTGGCGCTCGCCGGTGGCGGGATTATTGAGCAAGTAGTAGTAGAGACCAGCCGCTTGGCCGGCAGCATTCCAGCCGTTATCGTACTTGGCCCGGTCGTACACCTGCCGGCCCCAACGGTCAAAAATGCGGATAGTCCAGTCACTAGGCGTAAGCCCTTTGAGCACGAAAAATTCGTTTTGCGGGTCGCCGTTGGGCGTAATAATGTTGGGGATGACAATGGGGCAGTCTATCGGGCTAGCCCGTAGGGTGGCCGTGGTGGGGCAGCCCGCAGACGTAGCGCGCACCTGTACCGAATACTGCCCTGGCCCATGCGCTACGTAGGTAGCACCCGTCGAGCCATCTTGCCAGCGATACAGCGTGCCGGCCGGTTGCGAGTTGAGGCGCAGCGTCCACACCGCATTGGGGCACACCAGGGTATCGGCCCCGAGGCTTGCCACCGGCGCCACCCCTAGCTGCACCCGGCTGGTAGCCGTGCCCACGCAGCCCTGCGGCGTTGTGACTTGCACGCTGTAAGAGCCGCTAGCCTGTGCTAGGTAAGTAGCACTGGTGCTGCCATCTTGCCAGCGGTAAGTAGTGCCGGCTGGCTGTACGCCCGGCCGCAATAGCACCGACGTAGCGCACACCGTAGTATCTGCCGGCAAACGAGGGGTGGGTAAAGCATTGAGGGTTACTTGCCGCGAGGCGGTGCTGGTGCAGCCGGCTGCCGAAGTCACGCTTACACTGTAGGTGCCCGTAGCGCGCACGAGGTAGGTAGCGGCCGTTGAGCCGTCCTGCCAACGGTAGGTAGTGCCAGCCGGCTGCGCACTTGCACTGAGCAGCAGTTGGCTACCGCAGAGTGTGGTATCGCGCCCTAGCCGCACGCTGGGCAGCGGCGCTACCGTCACCGACTGCGTGATGGTAGCAGGCGCAGCCAACGAGGGGGCCGTTACCGTTAGCGTAACTTGGTAGGTGCCAGCCGCGGTGTAGCTGTGCGTAGGAGCCAGCCCACTGGCCGTGTTCGCGCTACCCGAAGCCGGGTCGCCGAAATTCCATGTGGCCACGGCGGTGGGCAGCGTAGGCGTAGTACTACCCGTGAAGGCGACTGCTGAGCCCACGCAGCTAGAGGTGCTGGTGAAGGTAGCAGTGGCCGTCAATCTATCAGTCACCCCAAATGCATTGGGCATATTAGGCAAGCCATTTTGGCTTAGCTTACCAGCTAGGGACACTGCGTTAGTTTGATAATTACAGGCGGTACCGAGGGCGTTAGGGTTACTGATAACATCCAGGTAGGGAGCGTTGAGAATAGCTAGGTATATCTTATTATCGGGACCAAGCTGCAAAGTGCCTGAGCGCGCGCCGTAGCCTACTGTTCGGACAGAGGAGCGAATAGCCGCAGCCGACCCGGCCAGCAGATTGAATTGCAGTACCTCCCCATCTACCACCAGCGAAACATACAGGCGGGAGTTATCTGGCGAAAACTCTACCCCATAATTATAAGAAAAGCTCCCAAGCGAAATATAATTTGATATTCCCCCCGTCGCATTATCGAAGTCGAATAGTTCTGTTGAATTATCGCGCTGGGCTACGGCTAGGTGGCGGCCATCAGGCGATGCCTTCATACAACCAATCGCATTGCCGGCTCCAAAGAAGCTGCCACCGCCCTGGTGCACCGACCCCACCGTGCTGATGACAGGCGTGGTGCTGATGCCGCTTGGTGATAGCAAGAAGCTATAAAAGGCGTTTGATTGCCAGCCGTGCACTACTATCCAGTAGTCTCGGCCATTGGCGTGGCGCACTGCCGTAAGCTTTTCGGTAATTTTGCCACCCACGGTAGGAGTTGGTAGCACTACCCCTTTGGTGGCCGTTACATCGCCTAAGCCACCGCGCGCGCCTAAGTCGATAATGGAGTAGCGCAGCCCACCAACTAGGTTGTTATCGATTGCGTCAATGGCAAAGAGATATACCTGCTGCAAGTTATTTGGAGCAGGCAGCAGCAGAGCGGCTTGCGACGCTGAGTTGAAGCCCCCTAGGCCACTGCCACCATTCGGCATTACTTGGTGGCTGCGGTCCCAGACTTTCTCCCCATTGGTGTAGGCTAGCAGCATGCCATTTTTGTCCGAGAGAGTTGCACAGCCCTCGTAGCTGGTTAGCATCCCGTTGGTAACGGCTACCGGGGCACCCGAGCTGAAAGACACGCCTGCCTGGTTACCGAAATACCAATTTTGCCCCTCAAGTTGTGCCCACGCGGGCACGGCCGATAGCAAAGCAAGTAGTACCCAAACAAGTAGTTGTTTCAATTTGCAGAAGTGCGTCATAATAGGCAGTAAGCGTGAACGATGCACAAAAGTAAGGTTGTAGCCTCGGCGGTACATCTTGCGGCACGCATGAAATTATGCTGACTTACTGCTTGGCGAGCTTCTACTGAAAAGTCGTAGCATTTTACCGAGATTGCCCTTGCGACTAGCTTATTCCCCTATTATCACATTTTCAAATGCCCAACTTTTTGCCCTCGCGCGTAGTCTTTCGGGCCGATGGCAGTGCTGCTGTTGGCCTAGGGCATGTAGTGCGCTGCCAAGCCCTGGCCCAAGCTCTCCAACCTACCTTCGCCAGTACGTTTGTGCTACGCAATCCAGCATCAGCGCTTAGGCAGCAGTTGGTAAGCGCTGGCTTAACAGTGCTACCCATTCCAGATTCTGTGCCGTCGGGGCTAGCTGAAGCCCACTGGCTAGCCGACCAACTAGCCCCTACTGAAATAGTAGTACTCGATGGCTACCAATTTGCGCCGGATTATCAGCGAGCACTCTCGGCTCGCGGCGTGGGGTTAGTTTGTCTCGATGACCTTATTACGCCGCCTACCTGGGCCGATGCAGTACTTAACCAAGCCGGCAGCGTGAGCCCAGCGGCCTATGCAACGGTACCACTCGCCCACTTGTACCTAGGGCCCGCCTATGCGTTACTGCGCCCTCCCTTCTGGCAGCAAGCGAAAAGTGCTTGGCCCACTGGGCCGCCGCGCTTATTCCTAAACATGGGTGGGGCCGACCCTGGCAACCAAACTCTGGCGCTGCTGCCTCGGCTACGGCAGCAATTTCCAAACCACTTGGTAGAAGTAGTCACGGGTGCGGCTTATCCTTTTCAAACTGAGCTGAATGCTTATGGGCAGATGCTAGACCAGCATGTGCGCTTGCATCACAACTTGTCAGCAAGGGAGTTGGCTGCGCTGCTACATACGTGCCAGGTATTTGTGTGCCCACCAAGCGGCGTGGCGTACGAATGCTGCGCGGCGGGCGGCGCGGTGCTGCTGCACCTCACTGCCGACAACCAAGCGGCTATGTTCGACTTTCTGGTGAGTGAAGGCTTAGCAGTATCACTCGCCGAAGCGCTGGCCCTTCCTGAAGCCGACCTAGCAGCATTGGCCGACGAGCAGTTGCCGCGCCAGCGCACCCTGTTCGATGGCAAGGCTAGTAAGCGTTTGCAAAGCATTTTCCAAGAGCTTGCGACCAGCCAGCACTACCAGCTGCGCCGCGCCGAGGCTGCCGATGCAGCACTATATTTTGCCTGGGCCAATGACCCGGCAGTGCGCCAAAATGCCATTCAACCCGAGCCCATTACTTGGGAAACGCACGTAGCATGGCTAGGTCGGCGCTTACAGGACGCTGATTCTTACCTCTATGTATTGAGCACGGCGACCAGCGAACCGGTGGGCCAAGTGCGGGTAGAATTTGATGGGGCAGGCACGCCGGGCATTATCGACTACTCGCTGGCTCCCGCTTTTCGGGGCCGGGGGCTAGGGCCAGTATTGCTGCGGCGAGCCTTACAGCGGCTACGGCACGAGCGGCCAGCCTTGGCAGGCGGGGCAGTGCTGGGGCAGGTAAAAGCCAGCAATGCAGCTTCAGCACGGGTGTTCGAGCGACTGCGGTTTATGCGGCAAGCGGCCGTTACTTTGCATGAGGAAGCGTACGAGGTGTTTCGCCTCGACTTCCCACCAGATTTGTAACTTATTGCTATGCAAGATATTTTGTTGGGAGGCCACCGCGTGGGGGCCGGCCAGCCGCCGTTTATCATCGCTGAGATGTCGGGCAACCACGGGCAGTCGCTGGAGCGCGCCCTGGCCATCGTAGATGCGGCGGCCGATGCTGGCTGCCAAGGTCTGAAAATCCAAACCAGCACGCCCGACATGCTCACGCTCGACAGCCGCGAGCCCGATTTTGTGGTGCGCGGAGCCAACCAAGACTGGGAGGGGCAGTCGCTCTACGAGCTGTACACCACCAATTTTACGCCTTTCGAGTGGCACGCCGCCATTTTTGAGCGCGCCCGCGAGCGCGGGATGATGGGCTTTAGCTCGCCGTTTGGCATTGAGGCCATCGAGTTTTTGGAGAGTGTGGGCTGCCCAGCCTACAAAATCGCGTCGTTCGAGAACAACTGGCCCGACCTCATCCGCCGCGCTGCCCAAACGGGCAAGCCTGTCATCATCTCGACCGGTATGGCCGACCTGGCCGACCTAGAGCGCATGGTCAACATTGTACGCGGCGAGGGCAATGAGCAGTTGGTGCTACTCAAATGCACCAGCACCTACCCCGCCGAGCCACACAACACTAACCTACGCACTATTCCGCACCTGCGCGAGCTATTCGGCTGCCAAGTGGGCCTCTCCGACCACACGATGGGCACCGGGGTGAGCGTAGCCGCCACCGTCCTAGGTGCCACCGTTATCGAGAAGCACCTCACGCTGAGCCGCGCGGATGGTGGCCCTGATTCGTCCTTTTCGATGGAACCCGCCGAAATGGCCCGCCTGGTGCAGGAGTGCCGCCAGGCACAGCAGGCACTAGGCAACGTATTCTATGGCCCTACCCAAGCCGAGCGCAAGTCGCTGGCGTTTCGCCGTTCTATTTATGTAGTGCAAGACATTGCGGAGGGTGATATCCTGACCTCGGAAAACGTGCGAGTTATCCGCCCTGGCTATGGGCTGCCGCCTCACGAATTGCCGTTGGTGCTAGGCCGCCCAGCGCGTTGTGCCGTGCGTCGAGGCACAGCCCTGACCTGGGATATGGTGTAAGATGCGGGACCACTAGCTGTCATTGTTTCATTGTGCCTCCTTGCAATGACAAGCCCCTTTATTGCCTTCCCACCCTCCTTTTCCACCTGAGAATATGCAAATTCACCGCTTCGATAACGGCAGCTATATCATTGCCGAAACGCTTAAACTGGGCCACAATGTGCAGGTGGGGCCGCACACCACTATTCGCGCTACCGAGTGCATCATTGGCGATGATGTTACCATTGGCTCGCACAACTCCTTCTTGGTAGGCCAGCGGCTCGAAATCGGGGCCTTGACCACCATTGGCCATCATAACAACCTGACCGCCCGTACGATAAAAATCGGTGAGTACGTCTTCTGGGATTCGCACGTAACCGTAGGCCACGGTGGCAAGTTCAGCCCAGATGCTCACCTCACGGTGGGCTCATACTGCATGATTTGCGCCCGCATCACGCTCAATACCAATCACCGTATCGACATCGGTGAGTACGTAGGCATTGGCGAAGACGTGATGGTGTGGACCCACGGTTCCTTTCTGCCCATTCTAGAGGGCTTCCCGGCCGATTTTGGGCCAGTCCGCATTGGGCATCATGTGTGGCTGCCGGCCCGCACCATTGTGCTGCCTAACCGCCACATTGGCAACAATGTGGTTATTGGCACCAACTCGCTCATTAACAAGGACCTGCCTGATGGTTGCTTGGCCGGTGGCATTCCGGTAAGAATACTCCGCGAAAACGTGTACCCCAGCGAAGACCCCGCCCGCAACGCCACTTTGGTGCGCCAAGTGCTGGCGGACTACGCCAAGCTGGCTGATTACAAAGACTTGCACGCCGAGCTGCATTACCAGGAGACTCAGCATACCATTACCTGCAACCAAGTGGTTTTTAACCTAGAAACCATGCAGGCCCACGGCACTTTTACCCGCGTCGAGGAAGACTTCCGCGACTTCCTGCGGCGGCGCGGCATCAAGTTCTACACTGGAAAGCCCTTCTCATCGGTACTGCCCGAGGAATACCGCCACCTGCTCTTCTCACCCGATGACTTTTAGTATTGAAAACCAGCGCATCCTGGTAGTAGTCGCGCACCCCGACGACGAGCTCCTAGGCCTAGGGGCCAGCATCCACAGGCTAGTGCAGCGGCACGGCTGCGAGGCGCGGGCCGTTATCCTCGGCGAGGGCCTCACCTCCCGCTCAGCTACCCGCGACCAAGCGCGCTGGGCCGCCGACCTAGCCACGCATCGTGCCAATATCGGGCGGGCTACGGCGGCTATCGGCTACGCCTCGACGGGTATTTATGACTTTGCCGACAACCGCTTCGATTCGGTGGACCTACTTGATATTATCAAAGTAGTGGAGCAGGAAAAGGAGGAATTTCAACCCAATCTTATTTTCACGCACCACGGCGGCGACACCAATATCGACCACCGCCGCACCTTCGAGGCAGTAGTTACGGCCTGCCGCCCGCTGCCTGGCGAGCCCATGCGGACTATACTAGCTTGCGAGACACCTTCTTCGACCGAGTGGCAAGCAGCAAGCTACCCACAGCCGTTTTTACCGAATTTCTTCTTGACTGTCAACGAAGAAGACCTAGCGGCCAAAATCGCAGGTATGGAGGCTTATGAGTTTGAGAAGCGCGCCTTTCCGCACCCGCGTTCGCCCGAGGCGCTGCGGCTATTAGCCCAGCGCTGGGGGGTAGTTACGGGCCAATCAATGGCCGAGGCATTCATGCTAGTACGCCATATTGGATAGCATTGTAACGCGAACGCTGTAGGTCGCTTTCGTCTGAGCGCCCCCTTCCAACACGAACAACAACGTTCGCGCTACCTCACTTTCACTTCTCATGCCCTCCCCGCTCACTACCCGGCTGCGGGATATTTTATACGTGCGGCTAACCGCACACTTCGCCAATTTCCCCGCTTCGGTGCTGAATGGCATTTCGCCCGCCAATCCGCTCAAGCGGCTGGCGCGGGTAGCAGGCTACGCCGGGCTGCGGCTGGTAGGGCATGTGTTTCAGCCTATTCGCAACCGTGAGCAACTACGCGAGGCAGTGTGGCTCTACGTGGTGAGCGCCAATAACTATGACGCGCTTAGCTTTATCAAAGACGCCCGCCCCGAGGCTGTACTAGTAGCGGGCCAAGGTAAGAATATCGGGCGATACGGTAAGGACGTGAATCGGCTTTCGTTGCGCCGCAAGGTTCTGTATTACTGGCAGTACGCAGCCGCGTTAATAGGGCTGCACCGCGAGGTGGGTGGCCGGGCATTACGGTTTTTTGACCTCGTTTTTTACGCCCTAGGTTACTACGAAGTGTATCGGCGGGCACTGCGCCATTACCGGCCGCAAGCCGTGGTATTCGCCAACGACCACAATGACGATGCCCGCGCCCTGCTGCTGGCCTGCCGCGCCGAGGGTGTGCCCACCGCCTACGTGCAGCACGCCAGCGTGAGCACCAATTTTCCGCCTCTAGGCTTCGACCTCAGCCTGCTCGAAGGCCAGGACGCGCTAGATAAATACCGGCAGTGTGGTCCTGTACGCGGCCAGGTCGAGCTAGTAGGCATGCCCAAGGCCGATAGTTTTTTAGCGCAACGCAACACTGCGACCCAGGTGCGCCGCGTGGCCGTAGCCTGCAACCTGCTCGACGAGCTGCCCGCCTTGGCTGATACACTAGCTTACCTGCTGCGAGAGTTGCCCACGCTCACTTTCACCTTACGCCCCCACCCCGGCGACCGGCGTGACTTCTCGGCCCTGCGCCAGACGCTGCCCGCACTACAGTGGAGCGACCCACACCAGGAAAACGTTTTCCAGTTTCTACAAACGCACGATACGCTAGTAGCCGCCGACACCAGCACCCACCTAGAAGCCACGCTGCTCAACGTAGCCAGCGTATACTACCGGTTTTCGCCCACGCCCACGCTGGCCGACTACTACGGCTACGCGGCCCACGGCCTCAGCGAGTGGGCGCACTCGCTGCCCGAGTTGGCCGCTGCCCTAGGTAGGCTAGCGCAGGACAAGCCGCTGGACCTGTATCGCCGCGCCGCCTACTACAACGCCACCTTAGGCACCCCCGATGAGGGCCACAGCCGCGAGCTAGCCGTGCGCCAACTGAGCAAGTGGCTGGCCGCCGCGCCAAGCCGGGCGTAATTTCATGGCTGCAATGCTGCCTACTCTCCTACCTGCGCCCCTGCCTGTACCCGTTTCGGCCGAGGTGCGACTAGCGTATGTACTGCATCACTTCTGGCTGGCCTACCCTGGCGCGCCGCAGGTATCGATAGGCTACGCAGGTACTCAGCCGCAAGTGGAGATTGCGGAGGCAGGCAAGTCTTTTTTTGCTGCCAATGCGCCCTACCCTGCCCCGCCCCAGTGGCGCGAGTGGCAGGGGCAACGCGTTCCCTTTTTCTTCGATAATGGGCCCGCTGCACCGCTGCTGGTATTAGAGGAGAACCGAGCCTTTATTTTGGCCGATATTATCTCAGCGGCGTTTTACCTGCTGAGCGGCTGGCAGGAGTATTTTTCGTGCGAACGCGACCAGCACGGGCGCTTTCCTTATGCGGCAAGCGTGCAGAAAAAGTACGGTTTTGTAGCGCTACCCGTAGTCAATTACTACTTCGATGTGCTGCGAGTGGCCGTCGAGTACGTCAGTGGGAAGGCAGTACAGCCGCGCCGCTGGGGTCCGCAGCGGGCAGAGTTTGCGGCATTCATCTCGCACGATATTGACAGCTTGTATAGTGCTTGGAAAGCACCAACCAAAACAGCTTTACAGCAGCGGCAGTTTAGCTACTTTGGCAAGCTATTGTGGCAGCACCTGACTTTACCCGATGCATGGGACAACCTAGAAACCGTGGCGGCAGCGGCAGCACAGTATGGAGCAAAGTCTACGTTTTTTATACTAGGTGCTAAGGGTAAAGCGACTAACGGCACGCCTAATGCGGACTACCACATAAGTACCGTGATGTCTCGGCTGAGGCTCCTTAAAGCGAAAGACTGCGAGGCAAGCCTACATGGCAGCATTGGCACTGCACTCGACGCAGTTCGCCTAGAAATGGAGATGGAAAATGGCTTGCAGTATGAGGGAAATGGCTTACGCTTTCACTACCTGAGTTGGGAACCGCGCTGTACGCCTACCGTTGTAGATGCTTCTAGTTGCATTGGGTATGACTCCACCCTAAGCTTCGCCGAGCACTTCGGCTTTCGCCATAGCTACTGTCAACCGTTCTATCCATTCAACTTTGAGCGCGGTGAGGCTACGGATTTCCTCGAAATTCCGCTCAACGTAATGGACGCCACGCTGCACCACCCGAACTACTTGCAGCTTGCAGCAGACGAAATTCTGCCTGCGCTCCAGCCCTTATTTGCCGAGATAAAACGCTTTGGCGGCGTGGCCTCGGTGCTGTGGCACAACCAGAACTTCGACCCGTCAAACACACAGAATGGCCCGCTCCAATTCCACGAAATAATGGCGCATTTGCAGCAGGAAGACGCCGCCTTCCGCACGGGCCGCGAAATCTGGCAAGAATTCACTGCCGAGCCGACGCTCAATTCCTAATTCATACCTTCTAACTCATCACCAAAATTTGGGTATCGTTCAGCGGCAGGGGCTGCGCAACACGGTTATTTCTTACATCGGGCTGGGCATCGGCTTCGTCAATACCACGCTGGTGCTACCTAGGCTGTTGGCACCGGCGCAACTCGGCCTGACGCAGGTGCTGGTGTCGCTGGCCACGCTCGGCGCGCTAGTGTCGGCGATGGGCTTCACCAACACGACGCTACGGTATTTCCCCTATTTCCGCAACCGCGAAACAGGACACTCAGGCTACCTGCCGCTGCTACTCGGGGTACCGCTGGCGGTGTTTGGGGTAGTGGCGCTGGTGCTGTGGCTGGGTCGACCTTTGGTGCTGCGCCAGTATGCCCACGATGCCGCGCTGCTGGGCCCTCACTACGGGGCTATGCTGGCGCTGTCACTGTGCATCTTGGTTTACAGCCTGCTAGACGCTTATACCAAGTCGCTATTTTACACGTCTTTCTCATCATTTCTCACCGATGTGCTGCAGCGCCTACTCATTGTGAGTGCGGCGGCGCTGTACGGGGGGGGCTACCTCACCTTCGATGGCTTCGTGCTGGCCTACCTAGGCAGCTATGCGGTGATTGCAGTGCTGCTGCTGGGCTACCTAGGGTTTATCGGCGAGCTACACCTGCGGCCCACGCGGGCGGTACTTCAGGTGCGACCGATGGGCGAGCTGCTACGCTTCGGCAGCTTCGCGCTGCTGGGCAATATTTCGGGCACGGTGCTGGTCACTATCGACTCACTGATGCTGGGCTCGCGCAGCTTTGCTGATGCGGGTATTTATTCTATTGCCCTCAATATCAGCACCGCGCTGGCCATTCCGTTTCGGGCGCTTTACAAGACGGCCTACCCCCTCATTGCGGAGTACTGGAAGGAAGGCGCGACGGATAAAATGCTGGATTTTTACCAGCGCACTACCCGCCTCACCACTGCGCTGGGCGCCTACCTGGCCCTAGGTATCGGCCTCAACCTACCTTTCATCTACGGTCTCATTCACAAGCCGGCTTTCGCGGCGGGCACGGTGGCAGTGCTGCTGCTGCTGGTTGGCCGCCTCACCGATGGTATCACGGGCGTCAATGGCATTATCGTGGTTACGTCGCCGCGTTACCGCTACGATTTGCTGTTTAACCTAGGGCTATCGGGGCTCATCATCGGGCTCAATCTCCTGCTCATTCCACGCCTGGGGCTCAATGGGGCGGCCCTGTCCAATGCCGTAGCGCTGGTAAGCATCAACCTAGCGCGCACTTGGTTTGTGTGGCGCAGCTTCGGTTGGCAGCCTTTTGATAGGCGCATCTTTTATATCCTAGGGCTGGCGGCTACCGCGGGTGCGGTGGCCTGGGTGCTGCCCGCATTACCCAATATCTGGCTAACGCTGCTGATGCGCGGCGGCGTGCTCACAGCTCTTTACGGCAGCGGGCTGCTGCTGACGGGCTGGGTACCCGAGGTTTCGGAAGTGATGCAAAAGCTGAGAGGCCGTCGCCACTAACAGGAGTCGATACCATTAGCGCCCGATTGGCTACCCTAGGCGGCAGGGCCAGTGGGCAGCCAGCAGGTGCCTACCCCCGCTTAGAAATCTTATTATTCGTAATCGGGCGCTGCATTTTAGATTTGAAGCGAGCGTCGTCGACGGCGCTTTTTACCTGGTGCTTGGTGGCGCGGCCCTGCACACGAGCGCGCCACATACGCCACGAGGTTGGCTTCATTTCGCGGCGCATCAGCTTGATTACTTCGCTCTCCGTGAGGCCGAACTGGGCCGAAATAGCCTCAAAGGGCGTACGGTCTTCCCAGGCCATCTCAATGATGCGGTCGGTTTGTTGGTCGGTTAGCTCAGTCAATAGGTGGGTCATATGCACAAAGCGCCGCCCTGGCAAACTACCAGAGCGGCGCTTTAGTGTAAGGATATTCAGCCAATAAGTGTTCGCCAAACGCCTTGAAACGGCTATTTTATTCTACTAATTTACCTTCCGTATCCTGGCGCAGCTTGCTGTGCTTTTTGCCATAGCCGAAGTAGATAGCCAGGCCGATGGCTAGCCACACTGCCAGGCGCAACCAAGTTTCCCAGGGCAGGCTTACCATCATCACGAGGCAAGTAGCGATACCTAGGATGGGCACCACCGGCACCCACGGCGTGCGGAAGCTGCGCGGCGCGTCGGGGTTGGTGCGGCGCATAATGAGCACGCCCAAGCACACCATCACGAAGGCCAGCAGCGTGCCGATGCTAACCATTTCGCCCACTATGTCGATGGGCACGAAGCCCGCAAACAAGGCAATGAAGGCACCTAGGAGCAGGTTGGACTGCACCGGCGTGCGGAATTTGGGGTGTAGCTTGGAGAAGGCCGGCGGTAGCAGTCCGTCCTTCGACATCGAGAAAAATACCCGAGACTGCCCTAGCAAATCGACCAGAATAACCGACGTGTAGCCCACTAGAATGGCCAAAATGATGGCCCCGCTCAGCCAAGCGTAGGGCGTTTTTTCGATGGCGATGGCCACCGGTGCGGCGCTGCCCTTAAACTCGGTGTAGTTGGCCACACCCGTGAGCACGTAGCCAAACAGCACAAACAGAATGGTGCAGACAATGAGCGAGCCCAGAATGCCAATGGGCATGTTGCGCTGCGGGTTTTTAGTTTCCTGAGCCATCGTGGCCACGATGTCGAAGCCAATAAACACAAAGAATATCACACCTGCCCCGCGCAGCACGCCGCTCCAACCGAACTCACCAAATTTGCCGGTGTTTTCGGGGATGAAGGGGTGGTAGTTGGCCGGGTCGATGTACTGCCAACCTAGGGCGATGAAGACGAGCACCACCGATACTTTGAGGGCCACGACCAACGCATTGAACCACGCCGAACCCGACGTGCCTCGGATAATGACCGCCGTGATAGCGAGCACTACCAGCATCGCCGGCACGTTGGCGTAGCCATGCACCACGGAGCCATCGTGCAGCGTGGCCGTCTCGAAGGGCGAGAGCACAAACTGAGCTGGCAAGTGCAGGTTGTATTTCTCTAGAAACTTGAGCAGGTAATTTGACCAGCTGATGGCTACTGTGGCCGCACCCACTGAGTATTCGAGCACGAGGTCCCAGCCGATTATCCAGGCAAATAACTCGCCCATCGTGGCATAGGAGTAAGTGTAGGCTGAGCCCGCCACCGGCACCAGCGCCGCAAACTCGGCGTAGCACAGCGCCGAAAACGCGCAGCCCACCGCCGCTACCACAAAGGAGAGGGTCACGGCCGGCCCGGCGTGGTTGGCCGCCGCGATGCCGGTGAGCGAGAACAGGCCCGCTCCAATGATAACCCCAATACCTAGGGCAATGAGGCTGACCCCGTTTAGGCTGCGCTTGAGGGTACCGGCGCCCGATTCGGCCGCTTCCTGTCGCAGGAGTTCGAGTGATTTTTTTAGCATAAAATGTACCGTGGACTCTGCAAATCCGCGCTTATAATGACCTGCTTGGCTCAGTACGCATCTGCGCCCGGCCAGTAGTAGTCAACCCTTAAAAATGAAATAACTTAACCGCCGCCTCTGCTCAACAACGACAGTCCCCAACGCTAGCGCAACTCGCTACGCGGCCAACTATGTGCGAAACACCAGGAAAGCAAAAGAAACTAGCCACGGGCTTTTATATGGGCCACCATGGTTTGGCGGCCGGTCGGTTGGCACCGTTCTGCCAAAGCAGAGGTTGCCGGCGCGTCGCAGAGCCTATCTCTCAGCGCCTCTTTATAAAAACAAGCTTGGGCTTACGCAGCCGGACTTGACTACCGCAAAGGTACGGCCGAATGAGTCTTCTATTAAGCTGGTAGCCCATCCCGTTCCCAACCTGCAAGCTCAGCTTGCAGGTTGCGGCGGGCAGCCGCATCTAGCTCTGCGTGCAGGGCTGGCGTGTGAAAGAGCACTGGTGCGGCAAGCAGCTTAGCCAGCACCTTGCGCCGCCCGGGTCGATAAAGCAAGTCGGGCACTAGCCGGTACTCGCGGCGCACCTGCCGCGCGTAGTCCCAGTACGCGGCTTCGGGGGCACCTAGGATGCTCAAGTCAGCATCCAGAAACAGAAGCAGGTCTGTATCAGCGGGCGGTTGGGGCTGGGTATGGTCCTGGGTACGGCGGATAAGGTCAGCCACGCGTTCGCGGCGGGCGGGCTCCAGGCTGGTGTCTTGCAGGAAGGCCAACGCCCACTCAGCGCTTTTGGCCTCGTTATCAGAGCGCAGGGCATTATACACAGCATCGTGAAACCAGACGGCCAACTCCACAACCACTGGGTCTTGCAGTGGGTAGGCCCCTACCCTAGCCAGCAGCTTCTCGATGTGCCCTAGGGTATGATAATGCCGTTCGGGCGCATCATATGCCTCGGCTAAGCGCTGAAGCTCAGCTTCGCGACGAGCAGTGTCAGGTAGCAAAGGCGCGGTGAGCGCGTGCCAGCGGGCGGCGAGAGGAGGCGTAAGCATGCGCCAAAGAAACGCATGCCTAGCCGTTACCTTCTGTACTCAGTCCGCCTAGGGCTCGCCCACCCCCAATTGCTTGAGCTGGTCGGCATACTTGGCATAAATCACTTGTAAGTCAGCGCGGTGCTTGTCGGCATCAACACCAATGCTCACATTGTGCGTGTGGAAGCGGTGCAGGTGGCTAATGTGGGGGCACACCACAGGCAAGTGCCCAGCCAGCAAAAACCGCACGTAGAGGTCTAGGTCTTCGGCCATAGCCAACTCGGCATCGTAGCCACCAACCTGGTCAAACAGGTCGCGGCTGTAGCACACATTGCCCTGAATGAAGTTCTCGGCTCGGAAAATAGCTTGCAGCATTTGGCGCGGCGACTCGAACTGCCAAGCGTAGTAATCCTCGTTGGGTAGGTAGCGGCGCTCCTCGTCCATACGCAGGAAGTCGGCCACCAGCCACGGCTGGCCGGGGTGGCGCTGAATTTCGTCGGCGTAGTGGAATAGCGTGCGCTGGAGCATGATGTCATCATCATCGAGCGGCACCACCCAGGTATCGGCCTGGGCTTGGGCTACGAGCTGGTTGCGGCCCCAGCCGGGGCGCTGCAGCTCGGGGTGCTGCCAGTAGCGCAGCGTCGAGCCGGGCTGGGTAGCTGCCTGGGCCAGCACCTCAGCGGTCTGGTCGGTCGAGCCGGTTTCGTAAAGCAGGTGCTCCCACTGTACATCGAGGGGCGCGGCAGCGGTGGCGCGCACGCTGGCAATGGCTTCGGGCAAGAGGTCGGCCCGCTGGTGAGTGGGCGTGATAACGGTAAAGTGCATGAGGGTTTTAACTGTAAAAACTGGCGACCTAGGCTCCTTGGCTCCCGCAAGTGGGCATCAACTTTCTACCTACCTGCGGCGTTAAGCCAAGAGCTGCGCCACTAGTGGCTCGCCTGCCTATGCCTACGTTTGTTGTCACCCTACGTTTACCTGACTCGTTCGACGAGGATTTTATTGCCCTCATTCCCAGCCATCGGGATTTTATAAATCGTCTGCTCGCCGACCATATTATCGAGGCGTACGCCATCAGCGCTGACCGCAGCCGCGGCTGGGTCACCATGAATGGGGAGAGCGCGGCAGCTGTGCGGGCCGTGGTCGAGCAGTTTCCGCTCTATCAGTACCTACAGCGCATCGAAATAGACGAGCTTTTTATCTTTGACAGCGCGGCCGCTCGGTTTCCGCGTATTAGCCTCAATTAAGTCTCTTTTTTCGCCTCTTTTCTTCTGCATTTTGTCTTTTCGTACTGCCACTCGCTCGTTTGCCGGGCGTTTTAGCCTCCTAGGTACCGCCACCTGGCTGGCTCTACAAGCTGCCGCCCAGCCAGTTGCCGCGCCCGCTCTGCCGCCCATGACTACGCCGCAGCTCATGAGCCAGCTCACAACGGCCATCCAAAACCTGAAAAGCCTACGCTGCGCCGCCGATGCCAGCGAGCGCATTGGTAACAAGTACGTTAAGGACCGCTCTGCAATGAAGCTCACCTTCAACCCGTTGCGGGTGTATCTTAAGAATGGAAAAGGAGTGGAAGTGCTGTATGTGGCGGGCCAAAACAATGGCGATGCCTGGGTTAACCCCAACGCCTTTCCCTACGTCACGCTTAGCCTAGCCCCCGAAGGTTCGCTCATGCGCAAGGGCCAGCACCACACAGTATTACAGGCTGGTTTTGGCACTATCGCCGACTTACTCGATGGCTCGGCCAGCCGCTCCGACAAGTCGTTCAACCGCTCCTTCCGCTATGCGGGTGACACTACTGTGCAGGGCCGCCCGCACTACATCCTGCGCTCCGATTACCCGCAATTTCGCTACGTGGCCTACAAAGCCGGCAAAAACGAGACGCCCGCTACTGTAGCTGCGCACTTTGGCTGCGGCGAGTACCGCATTCTAGAGCGCAATAAGCTTGATGTGGGCGATAAGCTGACCGAAGGCCAAGTACTCCAAGTGCCCAATGCCTACGGCCGCCGGACCCTCGTGGTAGTCGACCCCAAGACCTTTCTACCCACCGTAGTGGCAGTATACGACGAGCGCGGTCTCTTCGAGAAGTACGACTTCTCGAATGTAGTAGCCAATCAGCCCATTCCGCCTGCTGAGTTCACGAAAGGCTACCAAGGCTACCACTTCTAATCGCAGATTTAACGGATTCAACGGATTGCGCAGATACGCCCACCTGCGGTGGGCTGACTAGGCAGGTAGAAAGCTAACTAGCTCATTCTATCCTGTCGAACGAAACCGAGGGTAGCAAAGCCGCTCCGCGTTCACTTAGTCAGCCCACCGCAGGTGGGCGTATCTGCGCAATCCGTTGAATCCGTTAAATCTGCGGTCTAGCGGCGCATGGTTTTTTCTATTTGGTCCCACATGGCTGGCGTGAGGGCCTCTAGCTTATTAAACTCGCCAGCGCCATTCAACCACTCGCCACCGTCGATAGTGACAACTTCGCCGTTGACGTAGGCCGAAAAGTCGGATACCAGATAAGCTGCTAGGTTAGCCAGTTCTTGGTACTGGCCCACACGCTTGAGGGGCACACTGGCGGCTGGGTCGAGTTGGCTGGCCAAGGGCTCAGGAAATAGCCGGCTCCAAGCACCTTCAGTAGGAAAAGGTCCGGGCGCAATAGCATTGGAGCGAATACCGTACTTAGCCCACTCCACCGCCAAAGAGCGCGTGAGGGCCAGTACCCCCGCCTTGGCCGCGGCCGAAGGCACCACAAACGCTGAACCAACCGAGGCGTAAGTGGTTACTATATTGAGGATAGTGCCAGGCTGCTGTTCAGCTATCCAACGCTTACCTACGGCTAAGGTGCAGTTGTAGCTGCCTTTCAGCACGATATCTACAATTACGTCAAACGCCTTGTGGCTAAGGCGCTCCGTAGGACTAATGAAATTACCAGCTGCGTTATTAAGCAGTACATCCACACGACCAAATTCCTCGTATGTGCGCCCCAACATCGCTTCTACTGCTTCGTACTTACGTACGTCGCACGCTACTGCCAGCACCTTCCCACCCGTTTGCTGGCGCAACTCAGCCGCTGTGGCTTCCAGCACATCGAGCTTACGGCTCGTTATAGTTACGTTAGCCCCAAGTTGTAGAAAATACGTAGTCATGGCTCGGCCTAGGCCTGTGCCGCCACCCGTAACGATAATAGTCTTCCCTGCTAAAGCATTGTCGCGGAGCATGGGTTGAGCGAAGGCCGAGTTCATAAGTATTTCTTAATTTTTAAGTGCAACGCAAAGATGACACATCACAAGTAAAAAATATTGGGCGCTTATTGTCGGGCTTTTAACTGGCAAGAAACCCGATTCGGCGAAACAGCCCGGTATTATTTTAAGATTTATGTGCATCTTGCATGCTATTAGTCAAGCTTAGATTTAAGCATCAGTTCTAAATTTTCATGCCTTTTTCCCCTGCTACTACGGGCGCTACCGTAGCGGTGCTGGGCTGCGGTTGGCTAGGCCTACCGCTGGCCCGAGTACTCAAAGCTCAGGGCTACCGAGTACTGGGCACCACTACCACTCCCGAGCAGTTGCCGGTATTAGAAGCCGCAGGCATTGAGCCCCATTTAATGCAGCTGGGCGCCGACTTTAGTGCGGCCGACGAAGTACGGCTGACTACTATCCTTCGCCAGGCCAACGTTCTAGTCATCAACATCCCCCCTCGGGCGGCTGTAGCAGGTGGCTACCCGCAGCTCTTGCGCCCAGTGCACCGAGCGGTAGCCGCTGCTCGGCTCCAAGCGGTGCTGTTCGTTTCGACTACCGGTGTTTACCCCGATGAGCCCCGCATCATGCGCGAGCAGGATGCTATTAGTACCCGCGACGCCTCATCCGATGTGCTGCGCACGGAAGGTCATTTTGTGCCGCGCTACGGACAGTGGCAAAGCACGGTAGTGCGCCTAGGTGGCCTTATTGGCCCCGACCGGGCGCCGGGTCGCTTCCTAGCTGGCCGTCAGAACCTGACTCAGGGCGATGCCCCCGTCAACCTGCTGCATCTCACCGACGCAGTAGGTGTGCTTAGCACCATTATTAAAGAGAATATCTGGGGTTATACTCTCAACGTGTGCGCCCTGTCGCACCCGCCGCGCCGCGAGTTTTACGTGGCTGCCGCTGAGCACCTAGGCCTTACGCCTCCCACCTTCCGCCCCGAGTTTGGCAGTAGTAAGGTCATTGATAGTAGCCTGTTGCGCACGCTTGTACCTTACACCTTCAAGCACGACGACGTGCTGGCGGCCATCCCCTTCTGCTAGCTGCGCCCAACTGGCAGTGGGTATCTTTGTAAGATGTCGCTGTCTTCTTCTTCTCCCTCTGTTGCGCCCGTAGCGGCGGGCTCGGCTATCGGGCCCATTGTTGTGCTAGGTGGCGGAGCAGCGGGCTTTTTTGGCGCTATTGCCTGCGCCGAAGCTCATCCTAACCAGTCGGTTTTACTGCTTGAAAAAAGCCCTAAGCTGCTTGGCAAGGTGCGCATTTCGGGCGGTGGGCGCTGCAATGTCACGCACGCCTGCGAGTCGGCAGCTCAGTTGATTCAGCATTACCCACGCGGCGGCCGGCAGCTCAAGGAAGCCTTTCAAAAGTTTGGCGTAGCCGATACCATCAGCTGGTTTGCTAAGCGTGGCGTCACGCTCAAGACGGAGGCCGACGGCCGCATGTTTCCGACCACCGACAGCAGTGAAACCATTGCCCGCGCGCTCGAAGAAGCTGCCTACCAGGCCGGCGTACGCATTTATACCCGCACCGCCGCCGAGCAAATCTCCCCTCTACCCACGGGTGGTTTCGCCTTGGTTCTCAGTGGTGAAGGCAGCGCCAGCCTAGGGTCTGTTTTACACGCAAGCCGCCTACTAGTAGCTACAGGTGGCAACCCGAAGTCGGGCGCCTACGACTGGCTACGCGACCTTGGCCACACCGTGGCTGAGCCAGTACCTTCACTCTTTACCTTCAACGTGCCAGCCTCGCCCCTACGCGAGTTGCCCGGTGTAAGCGTACCCCACGCCCGGGTAGTAATAGCTGGTGAAAAGCTTCAATACGAAGGCCCATTGCTGGTGACGCACTGGGGCGTGAGCGGCCCAGCTGTGCTCAAACTATCAGCTTGGGGAGCCCGCCGCCTGCACGAGTTGGGCTATCACAGCACCGCTCTTATCAACTGGGTGCCAGCACACACCGACGAAACGCTACGCCCTTGGGCCCAACAGTTTCGCCTCGATAATGGCAAGAAACAGGTGGCGGCCCACCCGCAGTTTGGCTTGCCTACTCGGCTTTGGCGCACGCTGGTCGAGCAAGCCGGCCTAGGTCCCGAAACCCGTTGGAACGAGGTACCTGCCAAATCTCAGAACCGCTTACTAGAACTGCTACTGCGCACGCCGCTGCAGGTGCAGGGCAAAACAACCCATAAGGAAGAATTTGTGACCTGTGGGGGTATTCCGCTAGCGGAGGTCAATTTCAAAACGATGGAGAGCCGCCGGGTGCCAGGCCTCTACTTTGCTGGTGAGGTGCTTGATATAGATGGCATTACGGGTGGTTTCAACTTCCAGGCGGCTTGGACTACCGGCTTCCTAGGTGGGCAGGCTATGGCCGCCACCACGGTGCTGCAGGTGGCTACCTAGCCCGGTAGCGGCCAGCATAAAATTGGGACATCTTAGGGCCGACCGCAACCTTGTGGGCGCTCAGCTAGTAAACCTAGCCACACACTCCCACTTTAATTTCCTTTCCAAATCATGGAAGCCAAAGCCACCCAAACTGGACTCAACGCCCTCATCACCGTTCTTAAAGATGGCCAGAAAGGCTATGCAGATGCAATGGTTGACGTAAAAGACCAGCACCTGAAAGACCTATTCAAGAAGTACTCGGCTCAGCGCGCTAGCTATGTTACCGAGCTAGAAGACCAGATGTTCAAGCTTGACCTCAAGCCTGATACCAACGAAGGTTCGTCGGTAATCGGTGCTATTCACCATGCTTGGATTGACCTGAAAGCTGCCGTAACCGGCCACGACAATCATGCTATTCTTGCTGAGTGCGAGCGCGGCGAAGACGTAGCCAAGAAGGCCTACGAAGAAGCTTCTAAACTACAAGAACTCCCCGGCGAACTGAAGTCTATCATCGAGAAGCAGTCGCAAGGTGTACTGGCTGCCCACAACGAAATTCGCGACCTACGCGACTCTTCCAAGTAAACCGCAGCTTAACAGCTGATAAACGGATTTTGTAGATGGGCCTGTTAAAATAGGCCGATTACTTAATTCGATACCACTCTTTCTATCGCTTGAAAGCAAACAAAAAGGGCCACCTAAACGGTGGCCCTTTTTATATGTAGCCTAGCTTCTAGCAACGCTGACCTGTTAATCCTTGATACTACTAGCTATGCTACCTTAGCAACCAGACACTAAAAAAGGCCACCCTAGGGTGGCCTTTTTTAGTAATTGTCAGTCAGCCTGCACAGCAGGCGTATCTGCGAAATCCGTTTAATCAGCTGTAAGCTGCGGTTTATTCGCCGGAGTCTTCGCGCTTGCCTTTGTAGCCGCCACCGTAGGAGCTACCACCTTGGCCACCTTTGTAACCACCGCGCTGGTACCCACCACCTTGGCCGCCTTGGCGGTCGCCGTAGCTGCTACCACCGCGGTTGCTGCCGTAGCTGCTACCGCCATCGCGGTTGCCTTTGTAGCCACCGCCGTAGCTGCTACCACCTTCGCGGCGGTCGCCGCCGTAGCTACCACCGCGGCTGCCACTACCATAGGGCGGGCGGCCACCTTCGCGGCGGTCACCGCCACCGAAGCCACCACGACGCTCACCTTCGCCGCCAAAACCACGGCGCTCGGGGCGGTTGGTGCCTTCTTCTTTCGCAGCGGCGTCTTGCACTGGCGTAGCAATGCTAAACGTCACGGGCTGGCCCTGAATGCTGCTGCGGCCAAGCTGGCTCACTACTTCTTCGGCAAACTCATTCGGTACTTCTACAAAGCTGAACTTGTCGTAGAGCGCAATGTCACCCACTTTGTTGCCGGGCAGGTTAGTGCTCTCGCCAATCAAATCGACTACGTCGCGGGGGTGCAAACGGTCTTTCTTGCCCATGCTGATGAATAGGCGGGTGTAGCCGGGGCGGCTAGCGCCTTTTTCGCGGCTCGCATCGAGGCTCTGCTCGTTGCGCTTGTCCTCCTTCATCGTCATCTTGAGCAGCGCAGCAGCGATGTCAAGCGACGTGATGTCCTCGCTTTGGTCGAGCAGACGCTGCACACGGCCGATGTACTTGTCTAGGTTGCCCTTCTCAACTACTTCCTTAATCTGATTCAGGAAGAGAGTGGTCTTCACTTCCGACACATCGGCGAACGAAGGGACTTGCTCCAGCTTGATATCAGCCTTTGTGAAGCGCATGATGTCACGCAGTTTATAGATGTCGCGGCCACTCACGAAAGTGAAGGCGCGGCCATTCTTGCCAGCGCGGCCCGTACGGCCGATGCGGTGTACATAGTACTCCTCATCAGCAGGCAGGTCGTAGTTGAATACTGCCTCTACGTTGTCAACGTCGATACCACGGGCAGCTACGTCGGTAGCAACCAAGATTTCAAGCGTGTTTTTGCGGAATTTGTCGAGCGTGTTCTGGCGCTGAGCCTGGCTCATGTCGCCGTGCAGGCCGTCGGCGAAATAGCCTTTAGCTTGCAGGTCGGCCACGATTTCGTCCACCATGCGCTTCGTGTTAGCGAAGATGATGGTCGATTTCAGGTTGTACATGTCCATGATGCGAGTCAGAACATCCTTCTTTTGCGGGCCACGCACTTCGAAGTAGCTCTGCTCGATGTTCGATACCGTCATCTCTTTATGGTTGACCTTCACTACCTGCGGGTCGCGCTGGTACTTCTTGGTCATTTCCATAATCGGCTTGCTCATCGTAGCCGAGAAGAATACCGTCTGGCGGTTCTCGGGCATCTTGCTGAGCACAAACTCGATGTCCTCACGGAAGCCCATGTCGAGCATTTCGTCGGCTTCATCAAGAATGATTTTGGTGGCTTTATCGAGCTTCAGCGTACCGCGCTCGATGTGGTCCATTATACGGCCGGGGGTGCCGATTACTATTTGCACGCCGCGCTCTAGGGCACGGAACTGGCGGTCGTAAGACGAGCCACCGTAGATGGGCACTACAGCTAGGCCCTTTTTGTACTTACCTAGCTTCTGGATTTCGCCCGAAACCTGCACGGCAAGTTCGCGAGTGGGGCACAATACAATTACTTGTACGTCGCGGCTTTCGCCGTCTACACCTTCGATAGCGGGGATTGAGAACGCAGCGGTTTTGCCAGTACCTGTTTGGGCCTGACCGATAACGTCTTTGCCTGCCAGCATTACTGGGATAGCTGCCGACTGAATGGGTGAAGCTTCCTCGTAGCCCATCTCAGTGATGGCGCGCTGTACTTCGGGGGAGAGGTTGAGCTCGTCGAAGCGGACTTTGGCTTTATCGACAGCTTTAGTGGGGGTGTTTTCTACTTGTTCGGTATCCATGTCGGAACGGAATAGGTTGGTAAGCCACCTGGTTTTCCAAAACCTGGGTAGCTTGGGGAATGAGACTACGCTCTGAAAACAGCCGGCTCAACAGCGGCGGCGCTTCTTCCCCCTCAACCTTCCTACTAACGACAAGGCGGAAAAAATACGACCGAACTAAACGGGAACTACTCGGCAGCCACTTACTTAACCTAGGCCACCCCGGCCACTCAATGGGGCCGTTCTCAAATGCGGGTGCAAAGGTACGTATTTTTATTTGAAAAAAGCTAATAAACTTACGTGGCAAATTTTCCTCAGCTAATAAAATGCTGCTCAAGCGCTTTAAGTGGCTGAAAAACGCAACGAGTGTCTACTTATAAGTATATTTTAATCAACTATATAGCTACGCAACTGCTCGTTATGCTTGCGCTTAAATTTTCGGCTACTTTGCCAAAAAAAAGCGCGTTTCCAAGAAGGAAACGCGCTTTTTGTAGCACTTTAAAGAGACGCTAGCTTAGAGCAGCGCTACTTTAACAGCGTTCGGGCCTTTGCGGCCTTGAGCTTCTTCGTACTGAACTTTGTCTTTCTCGCGCAGCGACTTGGCATCTACGAGGTCCGTGACGTGAACGAAGATGTCTTCGCCAGTTTCGTCGTTTTTGATGAAACCAAAGCCTTTGGTCTCATTGAAGAATTTTACCGTTCCGGTCGGCATAAAAAAAAGAAATTTTGGGTGTCGTCAAAGCCCGGCGAACGCTGGGGACCTAAGATGTGACTACACCGGAGCGGACCGGAACAGCAACACAGAGCCTTGAGTTGCGCCAAAGATAGACAGAATTTTTGAACTTCACCTGCCCGCCAAAAAAAACTTCTATCCGTTTTGCTGGTACTACTTAGCTGGCCAATAGCGCTAACGCGATGAATTACGTTGCTCTTCTTATCAACTGGCGCACTATATAGGGCGCATCCCCTAGGTATCTAATCTGCACTTATGGACATATCTACCGCGCCAGCGCACGCTTTCCAGCACACATTTGTGGTCGAAGCCTCCGACATTGACCAATTAGGGCACGCCAACAACGTGGCGTATGTTCGCTGGGTGCAGGATATAGCTGCCGCCCATTGGCACCACTTCTACCCCCCTACCACCGAGCAGCCGCCGCAGGTGTGGGTGGTGCAGGAGCACCAGATACGTTACCTGCGTTCGGCCTATGCCGACGAAGAGCTACGCGCCAGCACTTGGGTAGCCGACGTAAAAGGCGCTAGCTCGAAGCGCTGCACTCGTATCGAGCGCGTGGCCGATGGCCAGCTACTCTGCGCTGCCGAAACGCAGTGGGTGCTGCTGGATGCAGGCAGCGGCCGACCAGTGCGAGTGCCGGGGGAGATGATAGAGCGTTTGATTCCTAGTTAATGTCAATAATGCCAAAGGTTAACTAAGGCATAGGTCTGCCATTTGCCGTCTGCCTTCTTAAAAATATGCATATATCCACCGCCTCCTAGCGTATTGAACTGACGGTCAATTACCACTAGCGCATAATCACCTACATAGATTGGCTTTGTTACGTCAGCAGCACAGAAAAAATCTGGATTCTTTTTTCTATACCGAGTAATTTTTTCTTGATTTTTAAATATAGCCCAAGCGTTTACTTTATAACTAATTTGGGCGGGACTTTTTAAATAAAAAATAGGAATACTTCCTCTTTCGAATTGTTTTATTGATAACAAAATATTTCTAAGCTTTTTATTCTCCAAAACCTTATAGTTCTGGGCATTATGCAGATAGTCTACACTATCCTGAGCATAAGAATGAATTGTATAACTGAGGTTTTCGTCATCAGACCCTCTTGGTTTTCTCAATCGCTTTGACTCACTGATAATCACTAGTGGACGCAACTGATTATGCACTAAAGCAATCTGTATCAAACTGTCTATTACCTGCTTGTAAATAACAGTATCGTTACTTATCGTAATGGCCTTACTTTGCTTATGCGATAACAACAGCAAAAGTGCAATCGCGCTGAGCTTATAAAAAAGCCTCATAAAGGTCGAAACTCTAGTTAATGCCAGCTCCCTTTCGCATTTATTCCGCCTCGGCCGGTTCCGGCAAGACGTATCAATTAACAAAAGAATACCTGAAGCTGGCCCTAGGGTACCCACAGCCCGCCGACCCCACGGGCGAGCGCAGCTTCAACCCAAGCTATTTCAAGAGCATTCTGGCCATCACGTTCACCAACGATGCGGCGGGCGAGATGAAGGAGCGCATCGTGGGGGCACTACGCCGCTTTGCGCAAGATGCTAATGATAAGCCTGATGCCCTACTGACCGAGGTAGCGGCTGAGCTGGCTAAGGAGCAGCAGTTTCCGCCGCAGCTGGCTACGCCCGGCGAGTGGCAGCGCGAGGTGCGGCGGCGGGCGGCGGCCACGTTTAAGCTAGTGCTGTACCACTACGCCGACTTTGCGGTGAGCACCATTGACTCCTTTGTGCAACGCATCGTGACGGCTTTTACGCGCGAGCTGGGGCTGCCAGCCTCGTTTGAGGTAGAGCTGGACACGGACAGCGTGCTACGCTCGGCGGTGGCGGCTTTGCTCGACAAGGTGAACCGCGACCCGCAGAGCAAGCTCTTGAGCCAAACGCTGGCCGACTATGCCCTAGGGCAGGCTGAGCAAGGCCGCAACTGGAACAAGCTACCCGACGAGCTACTGGACTTTGGCCGGGCGCTTTTCAATGAAAGCGTGCACGAGGCGGTGGCGCAGCTGAGCCAAAAAACGATGGCCGACTTCCGGACACTCGACCAGGACATTCGGACGCGGCTGCGCGAAACTGAAGAGGCCGTGCAGGCCCAGACCGACCGCGCCCTGGCGGCGCTGGCTGGCGCTGGCATCGAGGCCGAGCACCTAGCGGGCGGGGCCAACGGCATTCACGGGCACTTCCGCAGTTGGGAGCGATGGCTGGGCGCGCCCGATGCCAAAGCCGACTTTCCGACGGCCACGGCGCGCAAGGTGGTGGACAGCGGCAAGTGGTGGAGCGACAAGGCCAAGAAAGCTGGCCTAGTGCCGGCCGTGGAGGCCGTGCAGCCGGAGTTAGAAGCTGCTTTCGGTGAGCTGCTAGAATTGCGCCTCAATAACCTGCCCAATTATTTGCTACTAAAGGCATTGCAGCCCTTCTTGTTTCACGCCTCGCTGCTGAGCGAGCTGAATAAGCTGGTAGAGGAAATCAGCCGCGAGCGCAACGTGGTGCTGATTTCGGAATTCAACCGGCGCATTGCGGCCATCGTGCTCACCGAGCCGGTACCGTTTATCTACGAGCGCCTAGGGGAAAAATACCGCCATTTGCTGATTGACGAGTTTCAGGACACCTCGGTGCTGCAATGGAACAATCTGCTACCGCTGGTCGAAAACGCGGTAGCTAATGGCGGCCTTTCACTGGCGGTAGGCGATGCCAAGCAGGCCATCTACCGCTGGCGCGGCGGCGAGCTTGAGCAGATTTTGCGCCTCTACCAGCGCGATACGGGTGCCCTGGCCTCACGGGCTCGCGATATGGATATGCAGCGCCTACTAAGCGAGCGCTACTACACCTTGCAAAGCACACTTGAGCCACGCTCGCTAGCGGTTAACTTTCGCAGTGAGCCGGCCATCATCGGCTTTAATAATGAGTTCTTTACCTATGTGCGCGAGCGCACTGTAGAGGGCGAACTCGTGGCCGGCATCTTCGAAGATGGGTTTCAGCAGGCAGTGCCGGGCGGCGGGTCCACGTCCCTGCTGGCCGCCTCAGCGGACCTAGGGAGTGAGCTGCTGGGCCATGTCGAGCTGCTTTTTACCAAGAAAGACGCCCCAGCCCGCCGCTATGTACCCACTACGGGCCAGTACCTCGACGAGCCCCTGCCCGGCTACCTCGCCGAGGCGGTGCTCGATTACAACGAGAGCACCTGCTACCTCGCCTTGCAGCTCATCGAGCAGGCCTTGGCCGATGGGCACCAGCTGCGCGAAATAGCTATTTTGTGCCGCACCAGGGGCCAAAGCCGATTACTTGCCAAGTTTCTGAAAGAGCGCGGCTTCCCCATTATCTCGGCCGATTCGCTGGCTTTGCAGTTTGCGGAGGTCGTGAACCTGCTGGTGGCCATTATGCGGGTGCTGCACCAGAGCGGCGACACACTAGCCCGGGCCGAGGCGCTGCTGTTGGTCGATAAGGTGGTGCGGCGCCAGCCCCCTACCCCCGAGCGGGCGCGCTATATTGCCAAGGTGGCCAACGATAAGGAGAGCGGCAAGCCGTTTTTTGACGAGCTGCGAGACTTAGGCTATGACGTGGAGGAGCACAAAACCGGCAACCTAGGGCTGTATGAATTGACGGAGCGGCTGCTGGGCATATTTGGGCTGCTGGGCGCCAATGCCGAGAGCGACTACTTGTTTCGGTTCTTGGATTTAACGCTGGAATTCAGCCTCAAACACGGTAATAATCTGGGAAGCTTTCTCACGTATTGGGACGAGCGCAAGGGCGCGCTCAGCATCAATGCGCCGGGCGGCACCGATGCCATTACCATCACAACGGTACACAAAGCCAAGGGCTTGGCCTACGGTATTGTCATCGTGCCCTTTGCCGACTGGACGCTAGTGCCCCGCACCGACACCATGCTGTGGGGACGGCTCGAAACGGCCGCCAAGCCCCTTGCCGACTTGCCCGACGTGGCCGTGGTGCGCCTCAACAAAAATCTGGCTTACACGCCCTTGGCCGAGCAAGACATCGAGGAACGCGAAAAAACGCTGCTTGATGGCCTCAATACCCTTTATGTAGCTTTTACCCGGCCGCGGCACCGGCTCTATATCTTGAGCAAGGCACCCGCCGAGCCGCGCAAAACAACTGGTGAGCTACCACTGGCGGCCGTAGCCGAGCCCGCCGCCACCCAGGGCCCGGCCCGCGATGTGGCCGACCTGCTAGCGGGCTACTTGCGCCACCTAGGGCGCTGGCAAGACGAAACCACCAGCTTTGTGCTGAACCTCGGCACCACCCAAAAGCCGAGTACCAAGCACCAGGCGCCAAGCACCAACTTCGCTCTTAACAACCTGACCTCTACCCCCTGGGACCAACGACTGAAGCTGCGCCGCCACGCTACCACAGTGTTTGACTTTGACGAGCAGGAGCACTTGGGCGAGCTCAACCGCAAGCTGCACTACGCCCTGCGGCGCTTGCTGTCGGCCCAGGACCTAGGGCGCTCGCTACGGCAGCTGGTGGCCGAAGGCGTTATCAACCAAAAGGAGCGCCCTGAGCTTGAAACCAACTTGCAAGCCCTACTGGCCGACACGCGCCTGGCGCCCTACTTTGCCGAAGGCCTAGCCGTAGAAACGGAGCGCGAAATACTAGTAGGCGGCCGTACGCACCGCGCCTACAAGCCCGACCGCATCGTGTTTGGCGAGGGTGCTAGCCGCGCTACCCAGACCGTAACTATGCTCGATTTTAAGCTACCACCGCCGCAGGACATTCATAAAATCAGGCTGCGCGAATATGCTCGCCTGTTTCGGGAACTGGGGTATCTGGATGTGCGCGGCATTATTTACTACTTCGGCTCGGGCGAAGTGGTAGAAGTGTAAGGCCGTCAGTCCCGCTCGACTGCTGCGTGGTACCGCATGCGGCGCGTCACGGTATTTAGGTACAGCGCCGAGGTGTCAAGCCCCGCGCTCAGGACTATTTTCAGCTCATTGCGCTGCCTAGGTGCCTTGAAAGCGGGCAGCTGGCGCAAGCTTACTTGGTACGTGAGCTGGGGCTTATGCTTCGGAATAATGCGCACTAGCTGCTGCTGCTCATCGAGCAAGTAGTATGCCCGCACCTGCCACACGTATTGCCGTAATACGTTGTATCCTAAAGCATCCACAAACCCATTGTAACGGAACTGCACCAGTACTCGACCAGTGCGAGCCGAGAGCACGAAGGCATTGGGCACGCGCCGGTAGCGCGGGTCGGGCACTTGCTCCGTGCCCCAAATACCCTCGTACTGCACCCGCCGCGTGAGCACGTGCTCGTAAACGGTGAGCAGTGTGGTATCGCTCAAAAAGCGGGCGGCTACTAGCTGCGTGTGTGGCTTGGTGAGGGACTGGGAGCGCCCACCGGGTAGCAGCAACTGGCCGCACGTAATAACGGCCTGCCCATCGGGCGACTGCTGAATGCGGCAGTCGGAGCCGCCCCCGCCATACGTATTGCTGAAGGTGAGGCGCTGGGTTCGCCCCATTAGGTCGAGGGCTAGGAAGGCCTCCCCACCCCAGTCGGTACCATCGACTCCAAACTGCTGCCGAAACAGTAGCCACTGGCGCGGGGCATTAAACCCCACAAATGCTGGGCGCACGGGCTCGCTGGCCTGCACTAGCTCTTGCCCCACCAAGGCATAAAAATCTGCCTTGGTAAAGGTGCGCTGAAACTGGAGCCGCCCCACCGAATCGCGCAGCGTGATGGTGTAGCGCACATTATAAAACCGCTTCGCTTCCAGTATCGGCTCCCCAGTGGCTTTGGTACCTACCAGTACCGAGTCGGCGGGGGCTGCTGCTAGGCGTAGCTCCTGGTTGCTGTCGGCCTTTGCTTGCAGCTGCAAGCGGTAGTGGCGCGGCCCTAGACTAAGCAAGGTGTCGAGCTTGGCCTTGCCATCGGCATCGGGATATTCTAGGTTGCTCACATCTAGGGTGTCGGCCGGGGCCCGGGCCACGGGTAGCAGCGGCTTGGCTCCTGCTGCTGCCACTAACCCAACAGACCACCCTGGCTGCTTGGGGCTGAGGCGCGCAGTAGCCACCGGGCGCGAGTTATAAGCCCCCAGCGACGCGATAAATAAACAGCTAATAAGATGTGTGAGGGTACGAGTTAAACCCATGAATGAGAAGTAAGCAGCACACACAGCAAAATAACCCCCTACTTTGTTCGTTCAAGTGGTTTGCAGACGCAACAAGTACCGTGCCTCCCGGCAAAACATAAAGTTTCGGTGGTCTTTCCCAAGCTTTTGAAATTTTCGGCGCCGCCTTCTTGGTTGTGGGGCCGCGGGGGCGCAACACCGACTGCCCCGCGTCCGTCTATTCGTAAGCGGTCGTTTCTTGCGCCGCTTTTCCCCCTCCTGAATGATTTCTAATCGCATTTCCTGCTGGCCGCGCTTGGCGCTGGTCGTTTCTCTAAGCATTCCTGCCACCGTTGCAGTGGCCCAAACTACGCCTGCCCTCCCGGAAGCTACCGCCCCGGCCACTACTGCTACCCCTGCCGGCCCCACCGTGGCCGAAGCCGCGGCCGCCCAATGGTACCTGCGCGACCCGCAGCAAGATAAAACGCCCGGCGTGGGCGCTACGCGCACCTACGCCGAGCTGCTAAAAGGCCGCGTGCCCACCGCCGTGGTGGTGGCAGTCATCGACTCGGGCATTGACACGGCCCACGTGGACCTCAAGCCCGTGCTATGGCGCAACCCCCGCGAAATACCGGGCAATGGCATCGACGACGACAAGAACGGCTACATTGATGATGTGCACGGCTGGAACTTCCTAGGGGGCAAAGACGGGCGCAATATCTCGGTAGAGACCCTAGAGGTAACCCGCGTGGTAGCTAAGCTGGCGCCGCGCTTTCAGGGCAAGACCAGCGCCCAAGTAAAGGCCGCCGACAAGGCCGACTACGCCACCTACCTCCGAGCCAAGAAAGCCTACGATGCCAAGCGGCAAGAGCTGACCGAACAAGTACAGCAGATAGACCAAATGTCGGGCCCTATGACCCAGATATTTAGCATGCTCAAATCGCAGTTGGGAGTAGAGCGCATTGATACTGCCTTGATGCGCCAGATGGTGGCTAAAAGCCCTCAGATGGCCCCTATCTACCAGTTTATGAAGGAAAGTGGTGCGGCTGACACCGACGCCTTCGTGGCTGAGCTGACTAATGGCACGAAGGAGCTGCGCGACCAGCTCGAATATGGCCTGAACACCAAGTTTAACGCCCGCGCCGACATTGTGAAGGACAACCCCGACGATGTAACGCAGCGCTACTACGGCAATGCCGACGTGACCGGCCCCGATGCCCTGCACGGCACCCACGTGGCGGGCATCATCGCGGCCGTGCGCGACAACAACCTAGGGGTGCAGGGCATTGCGGGGGCACCAGTGCGCGTGATGAGCGTGCGCACCGTGCCCAATGGCGACGAGCGCGATAAAGACGTGGCCAACGCCATTCGCTACGCCGTGGACAACGGCGCGCAGATTATCAACATGAGCTTTGGCAAGGAATTCTCGCCTCAGCGTGCAGCAGTAGAAGCTGCTTACAAGTACGCCGAGGCTAAAGGGGTGCTATTGGTACACGCTGCTGGCAATGAAGATGACAACCTCGATGTGGTGCCGCACTACCCAGCAGCTTTCTACCTCAACGGCGCCGTGCCCAACAACCTGCTGACGGTAGGTGCTTCGGGCCCTACCGACGACGAAAACCTGCCCGCCAACTTCTCTAACTACTCCAAGCGCCAAGTCGATGTATTCGCGCCGGGCGTGGGCATCTACTCAACGTTGCCGGGCAGCAAGTACGGCCCGGAGAGCGGCACCAGCATGGCCGCCCCCGTGACGGCGGGTGTAGCCGCAGTGCTCAAGTCGTACTTCCCTAGCCTCACGGCAGCCGACCTAAAGCGCATTATTCGCCAGTCGGCCCAGGTACACCACACGCAAGTATTGGTGCCCGGCGGAGATGGTAAGAAGGCTGATTTCGCGACGCTTTCGGCTACTGGCGGCATCGTAGACCTCTACGCGGCTGTGCAGCTAGCTCTACAGCAAGAAGCAGCTAAAAAGCAGTAGCTCTTCGGCGAAAGCCAGCTTTCTTGCGTAATGCTTTACTATGCTTGCTCAATTATCTATCTTAGCACGACTGCGACAGCTACAAGCCAGCGCTGCGCCTGAGGCCACGACTACTGTTGGGACTTCCCTTTCTGGGCATCCTTCCATAGCCGATGCCCCTGCGCCGCACTCCGGCCCGCCTCAGTCATGGTTACGCGAAGAATTTCGTAATGTGGTATACCTCGCCCTAGGTGTTGCTTCGGCAGCCCTAGGCTTGGAAGCCTTCATGCTGCCCAACGGCCTGTTTGACGGCGGCGTAACCGGCATCTCGCTGCTAGCAGCGCGCTTGCTACCCGGCGACCCACCCCTCTCGGTGCTACTGGTCGTGCTCAACTTACCGTTTGTGTGGCTAGGTTACCGCCAAATGGGCAAGGGCTTTGCGTTGCGGGCGCTACTGGCTATCCTGGCGCTTGCTATCGTGTTAGAGACAGTACACTTTCCGGTCGTTACGCAAGACAAAATGCTGATTGCCGTGTTCGGGGGCTTTTTCCTGGGTGCTGGTATCGGCTTGGCTATGCGCGGCGGTGGCGTGCTCGATGGCACCGAGATTTTGGCCGTGTACCTCAGCCGCAAGGCCAGCCTTAGCGTGGGTGACTTTGTATTGGTACTCAATATCTTAATCTTTATCGTCGTAGCTGTCTTGCTCGACGTACCCACTGCCCTCTACTCCATCCTAACATACCTAGCGGCTTCCAAGACCATTGAGTTTGTGGTGAATGGCATCGAGGAATACACGGGCGTCACTATCATTTCGGAGCACAGCGATGCCATTCGGCGGTCGCTTACCGAGCGCCTAGGTCGGGGCGTGACAGTGTATGCAGGCCACCGGGGCTATGGCTCGCGCGGCGAGCAACCCAGCCCCATTGACATTGTGTTTACCGTAGTCACGCGCCTTGAAGTCGCTCAGGTTACGGCCGAAGTTAACCACCTAGACCCCAAGGCATTTATTATCATGCACAGTGTGAATGATGCCAAAGGCGGCATGGTCAAGAAACGGGCGCTGCACTAAGGGCGCAAGTTGAAAAAAGACAGATGCGCTTGTGGCTGCCACCTAGGTAGCCACAAGCGCATTTTTTTATGTCTTCTCCTTGCTATTTGCGCAAATTTGCTCTGGCTTACGGCTTTGTGCCCGACCTTTGCGCATATGTCTGCTCCTTCTGCAATTACTCTTTCTAGTCTCTTCATCTACCCCATTAAGTCGCTCGGCGGCATCAGCTTGCCAACGGCCGACCTGACACCGCTGGGCCTACGCCACGACCGCCGCTGGCTGATAGTGGACGCGCAAAACCGCTTCCTGACCCAGCGCGAGCACGCCGAAATGGCCCTGCTGACGGTGGAGCTTGCTCACAACGGCTTTTTGCTGCGCCACCGCCAACGGCCCGAGCTACTGCCTCTTTACGTGCCCTTTGAGGCCACGCCCGAGCGCACGCTGTTTGTTACTATCTGGGACGATATGGTATTTGCCTGGCGCGGCACGCCTGAGGCCGATGAATGGCTGAGCGAGGCCCTAGGGCAAACCTGCAAGCTGGTGTACATGTCGGACATGGTGCGCCGCGACGTAGACCCCGACAAGCCTGAGCTAAACCCTGCCGGTACGCTTGTCAGCTTTGCCGATGGCTACCCCTACTTACTCGCCAGCGAAGAATCATTGGCCAAGCTCAATGCCCAGCTCGCCGAGCCAGTACCCATGAATCGCTTCCGGCCCAACCTCGTGGTGCGCGGCCTCGAAATGGCCGATGCCGAAATGCAGTGGGCCGATTTTCAGATTGGTGGCCACGCCTTTCGGTCGGTGCGCGGCTGCGGGCGCTGCGTCGTGACAACCATTGACCAGGCCACCGCCCAAAAGAATCTCGCTGCCGAGCCACTGCGCACGCTAGCTACCTACCGCAAGCAAGGCAACAAAATCATGTTTGGCCAGAACGTGACCGGGCCCGTTGGTGGCCAGTTGCGCGTGGGCGATGCCGTATTGGTGGGCTAAAGCCCGTACCACAGACCTAGGGGGCTTTTCTCTGTAAAGCCCCCTAGGTTATACTAAGCTGCTTTTCTTCGGTAGTACTGAAGCTTGATTCGCTAAAACATTTTAGCTTTGCCGTAGCTAGAAGCTGCCGTACGCGGCGTTGCCAAGCTTCTTTCCACTCCAAGGCCGTCTTATGTTTGGTTTAGAATCTACTACCTATTGGGTTGCGTTGCTGTTGCTCGGCTTTAGCCAAGTTGTTGCCCAGCCAAACGCTGCACCATCGGGCAAAACAGTACAGCCCCTACTAGCTGGTTGGCAGTTCCGCCAGGAAGGCAAAACTGCCTGGGCGCCGGCTACCGTGCCGGGCTGCGTGCATACCGACCTACTAGCTACCAAGCAGATAGAAGACCCGCTGTACCGCGACAACGAGCTGAAGCAGCAGTGGATAGGCAAGACAAATTGGGAGTACCAAACCACTTTCACGGTGGCGCCAGCCACGCAGCAGCGCCAGCACCTGGAGCTAGTATTTCAGGGCCTGGACACCTACGCCGACGTAACGCTCAACGACGCGCCCATCTTGCACGCCGACAATATGTTTCGGGAGTGGCGCGTCGATGTAAAGCCGCTGTTGCGCACTGGCGAAAACCACTTGCGGGTGCGGTTTCGCTCGCCGCTCAACGAGGTGGCCGATATTCCGAAGAAAATGGGCTATGCCCTGTACTCCGGCAATGACACGCAGTCGATGGGCGTGGTCGGCGACAAAGGCCCAGCCCTGAGCCCCTACACCCGCAAGGCGCCCTACCATTACGGCTGGGACTGGGGCCCTAGGTTCGTAACGTCAGGCATCTGGCAGCCGGTGCAGCTCGAAGCCTGGGATGTGGTGGACCTTACCAATTTCCACGTGGTGCAGCGCCAGCTCACGGCCCAGGCCGCCGACCTAGGGCTGGTAGTGGAGTACGAAGGCGCCGCGACTGCCAATGGACCGGCTACGTTAGTCATTGAAACCCAGAAGCCCGATGGCCAGGCTGGCCCGCGGGTCGAGCAGCAAGTCACCTTGCAGCCTCAGCGCCATACCCTCACGGCCGAGCTGCACCTCACCCAGCCCGAGCGTTGGTTTCCGGCGGGCTACGGGGCGCAGCCGCTTTATTCATTTCGGGCCTACCTAATGCAAAATGGCCAGCGCCTCGCCTCGGCTAGCACGCGCACAGGCCTGCGCACCGTGCAGCTGCGCCGCGAGCCCGACCAGTACGGCAAGTCGTTTGAGTTTGTGGTAAACGGTATTCCGATTTTTGCCAAGGGCGTGAACTGGATTCCGGCCGACATCTTCCCTACCCGCATCACCAACCAGCGCTACCACCACCTACTGCAATCGGCTAAAGACTGCAACATGAACATGGTGCGCGTGTGGGGCGGCGGCATTTATGAGAGTCAGTATTTCTACGACACCTGCGACGAGATGGGCCTGCTCGTGTGGCAGGATTTTATGTTTGCCTGCACCTTCTACCCCGGCGACCAGGCCTTTATGGACAACGTGCGCCAGGAAGTAATCCACCAGGTGCGCCGCCTGCGCGACCATCCCAGCATCGCCATTTGGGTGGGCAACAATGAGAACGAAGTAGCTTGGCAAGACTGGGGCCTGACCAACAAGATGGGCGCCGAAAAGCAAACCATCTGGAGCGACTACCTACGCTTGTTTCGGGACTTGATTCCGGGTGTGTTGCGCGGGCAGGACCCCAGCCGGCCCTACTGGTCGTCGAGCCCCTCGGCCGATTTTGAAGACAAGGCAGGCTCCCAACTCACCGGCGACATGCACTACTGGGATGTGTGGGGCGGCACCGCTCCCCTAGCCAACTACGAAAAGCAAGTACCCCGCTTTATGAGCGAGTATGGCTTTCAATCTTTCCCAGAGCTGCAATCGGTGCAGCGGTTTACGGTACCTAGTGACCTAGATATTGCCTCGCCCGTGATGAAGCAGCACCAGCGCAGCGCAGCCGGCAACCCGCGCCTGCTCGACTACCTGCGGCGCGACTACAAGGAGCCCAAAGATTTTGACTCGTTTCTCTACGTGAGCCAGGTGCTGCAAGCCCAGGCCATCAAGCTGAGTGCCGAGCACTTGCGGCGCAACCGCCCGCGCGTGATGGGCTCGCTCTATTGGCAGCTTGATGACTGCTGGGGCGTAGCCTCGTGGTCGAGCATCGACTACTACGGCCGTTGGAAAGCCTTGCAGTACTACGCCAAGCGCTTCTACGCTGACTTACTGGTGAGCCCCCATGAGGAAGGCGATAATGTAGCCCTTTATGTGGTATCGGACCGCCAGCAGGCCCTGCCCGCCACCCTGCGTGTGCGCCTCCTAGGGCTCGATGGCCGCGTGCTGCATCAGCAAGCGCAGCGCGTGCAAATTGAACCCCTTGCCAGCCAAGCCTACCTCAAAATACCACGGGCGCAGCTGCTGCGGGGCCAGGACCCAACCAAAGTGGTACTGGCCTGCTCGCTGGAAGCCAATGGCCAGCCGCTGGCTTCCAATACGTACTATTTTGCCTCGCCCAAGGAGATGCTGCTCCCCCCGGCCCGCGTAGCGGCCACCTGGGCCCGCACTACCGACAGCACTTTCCAAGTAACCCTCAAGAGCAAAACGCTGGCGCGGGCCGTGTGCCTCACGCGCACGGGCGGCGAAGGCTTCTTCACCGACAATTATTTCGACTTGCTGCCCGGCGAAACCAAGGTGGTTACGTTCCGCAGCGCGGCCCCCACTGCGCTGGCCGAGCTGCGGCGGCAGGTGAGCATCCGTACCCTAGCCGACGCCTTTTAGTGTACCGGCGTCGGTAGTGCGGGCATGCCGGCCGCAAGCCCCCAAGCCTAGCTTCTCGGCAGGCTAAAAGGCCGCGCACCACCTAGGTGGCGCGTGGCCTACAACTGCCACCTAGGCCTTCGGCCGAATAGACGACGCGCGCACCACGAGCTGCGGTACCAACTGGAGCTGCACGATGCGGCCGGTCTCGGTTTGGTTTTCGAGCGAGGTCAGTAGGGTGCCAATCACGTCTTCGGCCAGGGCTTCCATGGGCTGGGCCACCACCGTGATGGGCGGCGAGTAGAGCCGAAATAAATCGTTATCATCGAAGGAGATGACGGCTATTTCTTCCGGAATGCGCCGCCCTAGGCGACTCAGCGCTTCTAGGCCATACACGCCTAGGTAGTTGGTAGCAAATAGCACGGCCTGGCACGCCGGGTGCGCTGCAAAAAATGCCAGGATATCTTGCAGAATCTGTTCGGGTTCCTGCGGGAAATCAATTTCTTGCACCAGTGGCTCCAAATTAGCCTCCCGCAGCGCCTGGGCGTAGCCCTGGGCGCGGGTTGTCATCTGGGTTTGGTCGAGGCGCGGCATCAGCAGCGCAATTTGCTCGAAGCCTTGGCCCAGCAGGTGCTGGGTGGCCTCGTACATGCCGGTGGCGCCATCGACCACGACAGCATTGGCCTGCACACCGGGCAGCAGGCGGTCAAACAGCACCAGGGGCTTGCCGCTGCGCATAATGGCCCGCACCTCGGCCTCTACCCCATTGGGCAGGGCCAGGACGTAGCCATCGACGTGCCGCTCCTGAAACATGGTGAGCAAGTCGCGGGTCTTGGCCGGGTCGTTGTTGGTGCTGCAATACAGAATGCGGTAGCCGCGGGCCAGGGCCTTTTTCTCAATGAGGGCCGCTATGGTAGCAAAGAAGGGGTTGGCAATATCTTCTATTACCAGGCCAATGACGTGGGTTTTGCCCGTGCGCAGACTCTTGGCCAGCTGGTTGGGCTTATAGCCCACTTCCTCCACGTACTTGAGGACTTTCTCTGCTAAAACATCACTGATGCGCTTCTCCTTGGCCTTGCCATTGAGCACCAGCGACACCGTCGCGATGGATACCTCGAGGTGCTTGGCGATATCGTGGATGAGTATTTTCTTTTTCAAACTAAACTCTTTTTGTGGCGGTGCGCGAGGCATCTCCTATCCTAGGGGCAAAATACGGTCATTATTAAGTAAGCAGCACCAAAGAACAGCTTTAATGTTTCATTTATAGCTAGTTCTTTGGTGCTGCTTAGTTGGCCTATGGGCCTTGCGTAGCTACCTAGTATACTTCTTTAGGCCGGTTGGCCGGCGCAGTACCAAAGGTACGGTTAGGCTGCGGGCCCATCGTAAGCTGCAAGGTGCCACCTGCTACAATGTCGCGGTGCATCAAGTACGTGTTAGCATACGGCTGGCCGTTGAGCGTCGCCGACTGAATGTAGATATTTTGCGGGCTATTATTTTGCACGTTCACCACAAACGACTTGCCCTGCGGCAGGCGAATGGTGGCTTTGTCGACCAGCGGGCTACCCAATACGTAGGCCCCGCTGCTGGGGCTGACGGGGTAAAAACCCATTGACGACATAATATACCAGGCCGACATTTGGCCGCAGTCTTCGTTGCCGCTGATGCCGTCGGGCTGGTCCTTGTACATTTCGCGTAGCACCTGGCGCACCTTTTCGGCGGTTTTCCACTGCTGGCCGGCGTAGGCATAGAGGTAGGTGGTAGCGTGGCTGGGCTCGTTGCCGTGGGCATACATGCCGATGAGGCCCGAAATGTCGGGCGAGGCACTTTCGCCTAGGTTGCCCTGCACGATGAACAAGCTATCAAGCTTCTGGGTAAAGGCGGCGTCGCTGCCAAACAGCTTGATAAGGCCCGGCACGTCGTGCGGCACCAGCCAGGTATACTGCCAGGCGTTGCCTTCGGTATAAGGATTTTGGCGGTGGATAGACTGGAACGCATTGAATGGCAATTGGAAGTTGCCATCGGCCGTAACGCCGCGCATGAACCGCGTCTTGGGGTCGAAGTAGCGCTGGTAGTACTTGGCGCGCTTGCTGTAGGTGTCATAGGCTTCTTTATCGCCTACCTTCTTGGCTACCTGCGCAATGCTCCAGTCGTCGATGGCATATTCCATGGCCTTGGCTACTGACTCGTTCTCCTTATCGGCCGGAATGAACCCTAGGGTCTTGACGAAGTTCACGCCTTCGTCGTCGCGGGTGCTGCTCTGCTTGAGGGCAGCCAGTACTTTTTGGCCGTCGAGGCCGGGTGTGCCCTTGAGGTAGGCTTCGGCCAGCGCCGGCACGGCACTGTAGCCTACCATAGTACCCGTTTCGTTGCCCATCAGGTGCCAGATGGGCAGTTTGCCCTGCTGCTCATTTATTGCCAGCATGGTCTGCATCATGTCCCCTACCCGCTCGGGCTGGGCCAGGGTGAAGAGCGACTGCTCGGTGCGGTAGGTATCCCAGAGTGAGAAAATGGTGTAGTTGGCGAAGGGTGCTTTGGCGTACACTTTGCCGTCGGTGCCGCGGTAGTCGCGGTTCACGTCGTTGAACAGAGCCGGCGCGAACCACGCGTGGTAAAGCGAGGTGTAGAACGTGCGCCGCACCACTGGGTCTTTGCTTTCGATGGTGACCTTACCCAGTTCTTGGTTCCACTTAGCATTGGCGGCCTGCTGCACTTTGGCAAAGTCCCAGCCCGGAATTTCGGCCTGGATATTGGCCAGCGCATTCTGGGCGCTCACCGGCGAGATGCCCACCTTCAGCTGCAAGGTGCCCGGCGACTTGGCAAAGCTGAGCACACCCTTTACGGCCGTACCCTTGCCCGACTTGCCACCTAGGGCCTGCGCCTCGTTGTACAACGCGAACGTGGGCACCGGCGCCGAGACCTTAATGGCGAAGAACAGCTGCTGGTTTTTGGCCCAGCCCTTCGAAAAGCGGTGCCCAATAAACGTTTGGGCGTCAACCTGCTCGAGGTAGGTCTCGGTGGCCTTGTCGTCGATGCCTTCCTTTAGGTCGATGATAACGCGCGCCGGCTTTCCATCCTTCGGGAAAGTATAGCGGTGCATGCCCACGCGCTCGGTGCTCGTGAGCTCGGCCCGGATGCCGTAGTCGTCGAGCGTCACGGCGTAGTAGCCGGGTTGGGCTTTTTCACGCTGGTGCGAGTAGCGCGAGAGGTAGCCTTGGTGGGGCACCTTCTGCTGGCCCTTATCGGTCTTGAGGGGGCCGGTGTAGGGCATAATGAGCACGTCGCCTAGGTCAGAGCCACCCGTGCCGCTGAGGTGCGTGTGCGAAAAACCAATCAGCAAGCTATCAGAATAGTGGTAGCCCGAGCACCAGTCCCAGCCTTTAAAAATATTTTGTGGCCCGAGCTGCACTGCCCCGAAGGGTACATTGGCTCCAATAAATACGTGGCCGTGGCCACCAGTACCAATGAGGGGGTCAACGTAAGAAGTAAGCTGCTGGGCGTGGGCGGTGGCACCAGCCAGCAGCAGGCCAGCGGTTAGCCAGCACCCTAGGCGAGTAGCTCGCAGCAGCCCAGAGGCAAAGCGATAAGCCATAGTAAACGTGGAAGTAAGGGGGTGAGAAAAAGCAGAACGATGCGACAGTAAACTGCCGCGCTCCCGAAAAACAGCCGCAAACTGTGTTTTGTGAAGAGTATTTGACTACCAAACGGCAGGCTTGCGCCAACAAATATGCTAAAATGTTTAAGCAAAAATTTGGCTGGTCCAGAAAAAACCTACATATTTCGGCTGTTAATCATAAATGCTTCATTTATGATTAGGCAAAATTTACTACCTATCAGCTACTGTGCTACTTCGTTGGCCCCGACTATAAGTAAGCGCCAAACTTCTCTATTTAGTAGCTATCGCCTACTACTACCTAGCATTAAATCAGTACCTTCCAGTTCTAAAATTTATCTTTTCGACAAAGCTTTAGTAGCCCTATTAGCTGCATGATGGCACCCTGAGATAGCCTGTTTACTATCATCGGCGCTAGTAGCGCAGTAACACGCAGGGAGAAAAGCCACTCTACTAAAGCTCTCACTTGCTTCTACCCCCCACGTGGGCAACCACTCCGGTTGCTCTCTTTTCCCCACCCCCACTTTTTCCTATTTTCTATGCACATTTCTTTATCAATGAAACGTTTGCGTGGGCTGCCGCTGCTGCTACTAGCACCAGCGCTTTCCCTGCCCCTGTCGCAGGCCACGGCGGCGGGGCTGCCTAGCCGGGTGCTGTACCACCCTGCCGAGGTGACAGTGCAAGGCACGGTAAGCGACGATAAAGGCAGCCCGCTGCCAGGGGCTACCATTGTGCTGAAGGGAGTAGCGGGGGTAGGCGTCACGGCTGACGCCGACGGTAAGTTCTCGCTGTCCGTGCCCGATGCTAATGCCACCCTGGTCATTTCGTCTATCGGCTTCGTAGCGCAGGAAGTGAACCTAGGAGGCCGCACCACGCTCAGCATTCAACTAGTGGCCGACAACAAGGCGCTGGATGAAGTAGTGGTAGTAGGCTACGGCACTCAACGGCGCTCGGACATAACCGGTGCAGTGGGTAGCGTGAAGGCCGCCGAACTGGTAGAACGGCCGGTAGTAAACGTGGCGCAGGGCCTGCAAGGCAAGGTGGCCGGCGTAGACGTATCGCTCAACTCGGGGCAGCCGGGCAGCTCGCCCGTTATCCGGGTGCGGGGCTACTCGTCTATCAACGCTGGTAACACGCCGCTTTACGTGGTGGATGGCGTATTCTGGGAGCAAGGCATTACTACGCTTAACCCCAATGATATTGAGAGCCTAGAGGTGTTAAAGGATGCTTCGGCCACGGCTATCTACGGGGCGCGCGGCAGCAGCGGGGTTATCCTCATCACGACTAAGCGCGGGCGCAAAGGCAGCCAGGTAAGCTACGACAATTACGTAAGCATCAGCAAAATTGCGCGCAAGCTCGATGTGCTCAATGCCCGTGACTTTCTGGCTCTGGAAGACCTAGGGTATCAGAACGTGCAGAAGTTTGACCCCACCGGCTGGGCCGCGGGCAAATACGCTGCCCGTGACCCGCGCCTCAAGCGCCAGGCGTTGGCTAACCCCAACGACCCCAAGCGTCTGTTCGACTCGAACCTGAACCCGCTCTACGACGTGGACTGGCAGGATGAAGTGACACGAACTGGCGTAGCCCAAAGCCACAACCTAGCGTTTTCGGGCGGTAGCGACCAAACCACTTTTGGCTTGTTCCTAAACTATACCAACGCGCAGGGCACTATCCGCGAAACGTACCAGAAGCGCTACTCGGGCCGCCTCACGGTAGACAACCAGGTAAAAGACTGGCTGAAAGTGGGTGCCACGCTCAACTACAGCAACATCGAGGATAAGATTGGCAACAACTTCGTGGGGGGCAACAACATCCCGCGGATGATGATTGAGATGATTCCCATCGTCCCAACGCTGTATCCCAACGGGGTCTATGGCAAGCGCCAGGACTACCCCGATATGGAAGGCGGCGATAACCCGGTGGCTATCACCCGTGAGGACGTGAACCTGACGCGCAACCAAGTATTTGCGGGCAACCTCTACGCCAACATTACTTTCACGCCCAGCCTGAGCTTCCGCACGGTATTCGGCGCCAACATCAGCTCACAGTTTAACCCTTCTTACGAGAGTAACTTAATTCAGCTGCGGGCCGGCACCCAGAACCTAGCCGGCATTGGTGCCTACGATGGCAAGAGCATTCAGTGGCAGAACTACCTGACCTACAATAAAACATTCAACCAGGACCACGCACTAAACGTGGTAGCGGGTGTGGATGTGCAGCGCTTTCAGAGCCAGGGCGTCTACACCGAAACCCAGGGACTTTCGGACAACGCCTATGGGTATTACAACCTAGCGGCTGGTGCCACGCCCCAGGTGCAAGGCACATTTGGCGGTGCGGCTAACCAGTTTGACGCCAACCAATTCCTCTCCGTATTCGGGCGGGCCAACTATACGTATAAGGACCGCTACATCCTGACGGCCACGGCGCGCTCGGACGGTGCCTCGCGCTTTGGTGCAGACAATCAGTACGGCTTCTTTCCATCGGGTGCCGCGGCATGGCGCATCTCGCAGGAGCCTTTCCTGGTGGGCAACAAGACAATTAGCGATATGAAGCTGCGCTTTGGCTATGGCCAAACCGGTAACAGTAACTTCGCCAACTACCAGTCGCAGGCTCGCCTGGGCACCAACAGCTACATCTTCAACGGGGTGCGCGTGGGCGGCACCACCCTCAATACACTCGGCAATCCTGACCTACGCTGGGAGCGGGCCAGCCAATATGACCTAGGCTTCAACCTAGGCTTGTGGCAGAACCGCGTTAGCTTCGAGGCCGACATCTATACCCGCACTACCAGCGACCTGCTGCTAGCCCGCCCGGTGCCGCGCACCAGTGGCTACGGCAGCATCTTCAGCAACGTAGGTAGCGTGCGCAACCAAGGCCTGGAACTGTCTCTGAATACGGTGAACATCCAGGGTAAGGACTTCACTTGGTCGACCAACTTCAATATCTCATTCCTCAAAAACCGGGTGCTGGCACTCGGGTCGGCGGGTGATGATATCTACCCTGGCCCTAACTTCTTGAACGAAACCAACGTGCTACGCATTGGTCAGCCAGTGGGCTCACTGTTTGGCGTAGTACGCGCCGGCACGTGGGGCACCGCCGAGGCCGACGAAGCTCGCCGCTACAACCGCCTGCCCGGCGACCTCAAGTTTGTGGACCAGAACAACGACGGGCAGATTAACGACCTCGACCGCGTCATCATTGGCAAGGCCATCCCAACGGGCTTCGGCACGCTCAGCAACAACTTCCGCTACAAGGGCTTTGACTTGCTGGTTGACATCCAGTTCACCTACGGCAACGACGTAATGAACCTCACGCACCACTCGGCCCTCGACCGCACCGACCAAGCCAACAGCTACTCGCGTGCCTACACCGATGCCTGGACGCCCGAAAACCAGAACACGATGATTGCCCAGGTACGGCCCTCTTACGTGTACTACGACTCGCGCATCGACTCCTACAAGGTTGAGGATGGCTCGTTCATCCGCGGGCGCAACGCGGTGCTAGGCTATAACTTCTCCAATGAGCTAGTGCAGCGCCTCAAGCTGGCCCGCGTACGAGTATATGTGTCAGCCCAGAACTTCTTCTTAGCTACCAAATACAAGGGCTACGACCCCGAAACCTCAACTTACGGCAACGCTTTCGCGCAGGGCATTCAGTTCTTCGATTACCCCAAGGCGCGCGTGTTCACGGCTGGTCTCAACGTAACCCTCTAATTCTCCCACCCAGCTCTATATGTTCTCACGTATTCGCTCCCGCGCACAAGCCACGGCTTTATGCACCGGCCTGCTGCTGGCCGCTACTGGCTGCCAGGACTTTCTGAAGGAAGACAACCGCTCCTCACTCACTCAAGATAACTACTTTACCAACGCTACGCAGGCACAGTCGGCCGTGGACGGCCTCTACAACCGCCTGCGTATCATGAATACCGACAATGGCTATGGCGAGTCCATTTGGGTAGGCGTGGAGTTGATGGCCCTGCACGCCACTACCCTCGGGCAGAGCTTCAACAATAACCAGATTATCAACCAGACTATTGACCCGGCCAACCCATATTTCTCCAGTATGTGGAACAATGCCTACAACGGCATTGGGGCGGCTAACCTAGTACTGGCGCGCGTACCAGCCATTTCGATGGATGAAACGCAGAAGAAGGCGCTGCTGGGCCAAGCCTATTTCATACGGGCTTTTCTGTACTACCACCTAGTGCGCCTGTACGGTGATGTGCCGCTGATTACGACGCCCATCGACGGTACCAGCCCGGACCTCTACCCTACCCGCACGGCGCAGGCTGAGGTATACGACCTCATTATTGCCGACTTGCAGGCCGCCGAGCAGTCGGGCCTACCAGCTGTAGACCGTAGTGGCCGCATTTCGCAGGGTGCCGTGAAGGCGCTGCTGTCTAGCGTGTACCTCACCTCGGCGGGCTACCCGCTGCAGATTAAGGCCAACTATCAGAAAGCTGCTGATAAAGCCGCTGAGCTAATTGACGCCAACCAGTACCCGCTGTTTACCAATTACATCTCGCTGCACAACACAGCCGACAAAAACCAGGGCGAGCTCATTTTGCAGGCGCAGTACGCCTTCGGTATTGCCACCAATGCCATTAGCGCGCTAGTTATTCCCTACTTCGCGGGCGTTTCGCGCTATAATGATGAGTTCGGAGCTGTAGTACCCACACCTGGTTTCTACGCTACGCACGAGGCCGGCGACTTACGGGCGCAAGAGCAACAGTTTTACTTCTCGAAATATCCATCTATTCGGGACCCCAACGTGACCGTTAATTTCGGCACTCAGGCGCTCTACAAATACTTCCACGTAGAGAGTGCCCGTGGCAATGGGGTAGGCGACGAAAACTGGACGCTGCTGCGCATGCCCGAGGTAATGCTGATTTACGCAGAAGCTATCAACGAGGTCAGCGGCCCCAACACGAAGGCCTATACCCAAATCAATGCCATCCGGAGCCGGGCTAAGCTGCCCGCACTCAGCGGCCTCAGCCAAGATGCCTTCCGCACGGCGGTTTGGAAAGAGCGCTACCACGAGCTGGCCTACGAGAACAAGGCCTACTTCGACATTCAGCGTACCCGCCAGACCTACGACGTAGCCAACAACCGCTTCGTGAATGTGGTGGGCTTCAAAGGGGAGGTAGGACCTGCCTTCCAAGAGAAATACCTCCTGTGGGGCATTCCTTCCGCCGAAATAAACAACAACCGGCAACTAAAGCAAAACCCTGGTTGGTAAGCAGGTACTAAGAAGCCCCGTAGTCATTTACCCCACCTAGGGTTCGGCTACGGGGCTTTTCTTTTCTAAAGCTTCTAGCGTTTGTCCGTGACTAACTCCTTCTTTCTCCTCGCAACTGTTCTCGGGCTGCTGGCTATCCCAGCTGCCGCCCAAAGCCCCCGCCCTTTTGTGCAGCGCGACTCGCTGACCAAGCAAGGCTACACCTTGGTTTTTATTAACAAGGACTCGGCCCTGTCGCCCGTTACGAAGCAACGGATGACGGATGCTTTCTTCAACGTATATCCGAAGGAAGCCAAGCGTTTTAATCCGAAGACCCTGCGCAAGGTCACGTTTTTTGTTAACCCCGCTTATACTGGTGTAGCGGCGACCGACAATGGTCTGGTCGACTACAACCCTAAGTGGCTGCGCGACCACCCCGAGGATATCGACGTGGTGACGCATGAGGTAATGCACATTGTGCAGGCCTACCCCAACGGCAGCGGGCCGGGCTGGCTCACCGAGGGCATTGCCGACTATGCGCGCTACGTATATGGCGTAAACAACCAGGCCGGCAACTGGAAGCTGCCCGACTACAAAGCCGGCCAGAGCTACACCAATAGCTACCGCACGATGGCGCGCTTTCTGGTGTGGCTCGACCAGCACGGCTACCCCAAGCTGGTGAACCAGCTCGACGCCGCTGCCCGCACCCGCACTTATACCCCGGAAATCTGGAAGCAGAAAACCGGCAAAACGCTCGATGAGCTGTGGGCTGCCTACGCCGCTGCGCCCGCCGTGCAGCTTACCTACCGCTAAGTGAGACTATGTAGGGACGGCTAGCCCTAGGTACCCTCGTGCAACTAAACTTTCTCCTCTTTATCACTTTTCAACGCCGCGTGCATGCGGCGGCTCTTTTCCCCACCGAATGTCCAAACCTTATTCCGTACTGGCTTCGCTCCTGCTGGCGGCAGGCCCGGCCCTGGCCCAAGGCCCTACGGCCTCTACTGTAGCCGACCCCGCGCAGTGGGTAAACCCGCTCATCGGCACCGATTCGAAGCCTAGCCTTTCGAATGGCAATACCTACCCCGCCATTGCCCTGCCCTGGGGTATGAACTTCTGGATGCCCCAGACCGGCAAAATGGGTGATGGCTGGGCCTACCAGTACGCGGCCGACAAAATCCGGGGCTTCAAGCAAACGCACCAGCCTTCGCCGTGGATGAACGACTACGGCCAGTTTGCTATCATGCCGCTGACGGGTAAGCCGGTGTTTGACCAGGATGCCCGCGCCAGCTGGTACTCGCACAAGGCCGAGGTGGCCGAACCCAACTACTACCGCGTGTACCTGGCCGACCACGACGTGACGACCGAAATCGCCCCCACCGAGCGGGCCGCAAGCTTCCGGTTCACCTTTCCTAAGACGGACAGCGCCTACGTCGTTATCGACGCCCTCGACAAGGGCTCGCACGTGCAGGTGCTGCCGCAGCAGCGCCGTATTGTGGGCTATACCACCCGCAACACCGGCGGCGTGCCTCAGAATTTCAAGAACTACTTCGTGTTGGAGTTCGACCACGACTTCACCAGCACGACCCTATACCAAGACAAAGTGGCCGCCGCAGCGGGCACCTTGGACGTGACGGCCAACCACGCCGGCGCCATCGTGGGCTTCAAAACCCGCAAAGGCGAACGCGTAAACGCCCGCGTGGCCTCGTCGTTTATCAGCCCCGAGCAGGCGGTGTTAAACCTAGGCGAGCTGGGCAAAAAGGACCTGGGAACCGTGCGCCAAGAAGGCCGCGCTGCCTGGAACAAGGCCCTAGGTCGCATCGACATCGAGGGCGGCACCGACGACCAGCGCCGCACCTTCTACTCGTGCCTGTACCGCTCGCTGCTGTTTCCGCGCAAGCTGTATGAGCTGGATGCCAGCGGCAAAGTGATGCACTACAGCCCCTTCAACGGACAGGTGCTGCCGGGCTACATGTACACCGATACCGGGTTTTGGGACACGTTCCGGGCGCTGTTTCCCTTCCTGAACCTGATGTATCCCGAGATTAATACCGAGATTCAGCAAGGGCTGGCCAATGACTACAAGGAAAGCGGCTGGCTGCCCGAGTGGGGCAGCCCCGGCCTGCGCAACGTGATGGTAGGCAACAACTCGGCTTCCGTGGTAGCCGATGCCTACCTCAAAGGCATTCGGGGCCAGGACATGAACGTGCTCTGGGACGCCTTGCAGCACGGTGCTAATAACGCTGGTCCGCTCGATGCGGTGGGCCGCAAGGGTGTAGAATACTACAACAAGCTCGGCTACGTACCCTACGATGTTAAAATCAAGGAGAACGCCGCCCGCACCCTGGAGTACGCTTACGACGACTTCGCCATCTACCAGCTGGCCAAGTCCCTAGGTCGCCCCAAGAAGGAAATCAACCTCTATGCCCAGCGCAGCCAAAACTACCGCAAGCTGTTTGACAAAGAGTCGGGCCTGATGCGCGGTAAGAACCAAGATGGTACGTTCCAGAAGCCGTTTAGCCCCTTCAAGTGGGGCGATGCCTTCACGGAGGGTAATAGCTTGCACTACACGTGGTCGGTGTTTCACGACATCCAAGGCCTGATGGACCTCATGGGCGGCAAGCAGAAGTTCGTGGCTACCCTCGATACCGTGTTTACGCTGCCCCCCGTATTCGACGATTCGTACTACGGTGGTACTATTCACGAAATCAGGGAGATGCAGATTGCGGGCATGGGCAACTACGCCCACGGCAACCAGCCCATTCAGCACATGATTTACCTCTACAACTACGCCGGCCAGCCCTGGAAGGCACAATATTGGCTGCGTGAGGTAATGAACCGCCTGTACCTGCCTACCTCCGACGGCTACTGCGGCGACGAAGACAACGGTCAAACTTCGGCTTGGTACGTGTTCTCGGCCCTGGGCTTCTACCCTGTGTGCCCGGCCGTAAACCAGTACGTGCTCGGCGCGCCGCTCTTCCCCAAGGCTACCCTGCACCTGGCCGGTGGCAAAGACGTGGTGCTGAACGCACCCCAAAATTCGGCTCAGAACCGCTACGTCAACCAACTGACCGTGAATGGCCAGCCCTACGACAAGAACTACCTGACCTACGAAGACCTGTTGAAAGGCGCCACGCTCAACTTTGAGATGAGCGCTACGCCCAACAAAACGCGTGGTACCGCGCCGGATGCCGCCCCGTATTCCTTTTCTAAAGCTAAAAAGTAGTTTTCTCACCAAGCGTCCATCAGGCTCATTTAGCTTCGGCAAGCGGACGCTAGATGAGCCTGATGGACGTTCTATTTTTGACCCGAATATTCCCACCGAATCATGAATCGTCGCACTTTCGCTCAACAAGCCTCTCTACTCGCTGCTAGCCTCGCCCTTCCGTCTACCCTATTGGCCGCCGCGGCGCCTGCCTTTCCGGTGGTGCGGCCCGCTGCTGCCAAGCGCCGGTTTCGCAGCAAGGCCGTGGAGGCGGCCATCACCGAGTTTAAGAAAAAGGTGAAGGACCCCGAACTGGGCTGGCTGTTTGACAACTGCTTTCCGAGCACCCTTGATACGACCGTAACCTACGCCACCCGCGAGGGGCGGCCCGATACCTACGTTATCACCGGCGACATCGACGCTATGTGGCTGCGCGACTCTTCGGCCCAGGTGTGGCCTTATTTGCAGCTCATTGACAAAGATGCTGAGCTGCGCAATTTGATAGCGGGCGTTATCAACCGCCAATCGCGCTGCATTATTAAGGACCCCTACGCCAACGCCTTTTATGGCGACGACACCAAGGTGGGCGAGTGGAAAACGGACAAGACCGCTATGCAGCCCGGCGTGCACGAGCGCAAGTGGGAAATCGACTCGCTCTGCTACCCCATTCGCCTGGCCTACCACTACTGGAAGAAAACCGGCGACACTAAGCCCTTCGACGCGCAGTGGCAGCAGGCCGTGAAAACTACGCTGCAAACCTTCCGGGCCCAGCAACGCAAGCAAGACCTAGGGCCCTACCATTTTCAGCGCGAAACCACCAACGCCACCGACACCCAGCCGATGAAAGGCTACGGCTACCCCGTGCGGCCGGTGGGCCTTATCTGCTCGGCCTTCCGCCCCAGCGACGATGCCACGCTGTATTCCTTCTTGGTACCCAGCAACTTCTTCGCCGTGACCAGCATGCGCCAAGCGGCCGAAATGCTGACCGCCCTGGCCCCCGCCGAGGCTGCTACCGCCAAAGACTGCACTGCCCTGGCCGACGAGGTAGAAAAGGCCCTGCGTGAGCATGCCGTGGTTAACCACCCGCAGCATGGCAAGATTTACGCCTACGAAGTCGATGGCTTCGGCAGCCAAATTCTCATGGACGATGCTAACGTACCCAGCCTGGTGGCCCTGCCCTACCTAGGCGCCATGCCCACCACCGACCCCATCTACCAGAATACCCGCAAGTTCTTGCTGTCGGAGGCCAACCCGTTCTTCTTCAAGGGCATGGCGGCCGAAGGCGTCGGCGGCCCGCACGTAGGGCAGGATATGATTTGGCCCATCGCCATCACCACCCGCGGCCTCACCAGCACCGACGACGCCGAAATCCGCGCCTGCGTGCAGAGCCTCAAAGCCACCCACGCCGGCACCGGCTATATGCACGAGTCGTTCCATAAAAATGACCCTAAGAAATTCACCCGCTCCTGGTTTGCCTGGGCTAATACCCTCTTCGGCGAGTTCCTCTGGAAAGTATATCAGGAAAAACCGCAGTTGCTAGCTTAGTACTCCGCAGTATCGCGCTTAAGTAGCGAGTACTAGCCATAGAGTATGCCAACCACTAGCCCAGGCTAGTAGAGTAGCGGCCTTAACAAGAGAAAGCGCCCCCTCTTGTTAAGGCCGCTTTTTGTTAAGATGAGTAGGCCCATATCGTGAGGCAAGCAGTGTGGTCAGGCCCCATATTTTGGTGGTCGGCTACAAGCCGGCAACGGGCAAGCGTGGCTAGGGAGCCAGCTGTATCGGCAATCGCCTTATCAATTAGGGCTTTCATAATGGCGACTGAGTTGGCAATTTTATTAGCGCTGTTGCAGCATACTAGTAAAATTGCTAGGCTAGCGGCACCTAGCGAAGCTAGCTTATTTCCGCATCAGAAAAGAAAAAGCAACTCTGCTTGAAACATTGATGCTTTCTCTATTCCAATCACACGCGCTGTTACTACACCCATTTGTGGCTACGGTCAGTAGCATAGTTACTATACAGGCAGCTATAGTCGCATCTACTTTTTGCACAGATTTAGCGCCATCGCCTGTACATACACCCTTCTTTTAGGTCTGAGCACAGTAACAGAAGCAGTGGCCACGAGAACCACTAACCTAGGCAAAGGCAAACTATTTAATGCAACATAGATTCATTTAGCAAAGTAAGAACCGTATTTCAACCTTACTTTTGCAGCAATGGTGCAACTACTAGTTATGCTACCCATCTTTAGGTCCTAATTTCTGTTTGCTGTGCCGCGCCTTTCGCCACGCTCCTACTCCACTTTGCCGCTGCTCTGCCTCACACGGACGCTGCTACTGGAGATGTGGGTACTGCTCTGCCCCTCACGAGCATGACCCTGAGAAATCAACTTTTAAACCTCGAATCAGCAAGCACAACGCCTTGCCTTTTACACGCTTAACTTATACTCTTAAAGGCGCCAACATATGCCTTATTTATAGCAACTATGTGCGGCCGGACTCCACCTCTATGCCGCCCCTAGGTCTGACTTCCGAGTTGGGTATGTAAGATGCCCGGCCCATATGCCCCAAGCGGCGGCAGCTTAGCCCACCGCTCACCGTCTTTTTCTCTGGTTTGGTTTTAGAGAAAACCCAAACAGACCCTGGCCCCTGGCCGGGGTTTGTTTATGTTAGGGCAGGCCGCTCGGCAGTGTGGCTCAAGGGGTGCCGCACTTCGGCAGCAGTGCCCCCCGCAAAAAGCACTGAACCCGGCGCGCTAAGGCACTGGTAGCAACACGGTGAAGGTGGAGCCTACGCCGTGCTGGCTCTGCACCGTGAGGGTGCCGCCAATATTGTCTACCATTTTTTTGACCATGTACAGCCCTACCCCCGAGCCTGAGACGTGGGTGTGCAGGCGCTTAAACAGTTGAAAAAGGCTACTTTGCTGCTGCTCTGTGAGTCCTAGGCCGTTGTCTTGCACCTCCAGGGCTAGGTGGCCCGGCCCCACTCGCCGGCTACGCAGGTGAATGAGAGGCGGCCGCTCGGGCGACCGGTACTTGATAGCATTGGACAGAAAATTGTAGAAAATACTGCGCAGCAGTTTGGGCGAAGACCACAGCACCGGGTACGCTGCCAGGTCTACGGTAAGCGTAGCGCAAGCCGCCGTCAGCTCGGGCAGGATATCGAGGCGCACGGCTTCGACTAAGGCCGCCAGTTCGACCGGCTCGGTGGCGTGGTCGGCGGCTTCGGGCTGCAGCCGCGTCACGTCGGTGATGTACCCTAGGGTTTGCTGAAAGCGCGATACGGCTCCGTCCATGAGCTCGAGCAGGCGCGGCACCAGCTCAGCTTGCCAGGCTTCGACAGGTAGCTCTTGGCGCAGGGCCAGCAGCAGTCCCTCAATGTTGGAAATGGGCGCCCTAAGGTCGTGCGAGGCCGAATACACGAAGGTATCTAAATCGGCATTGGTGCGGGTAAGGCGCGCGTTGATGGTGGCGAGCTCGCGGTTGGCGGCTTCTACGTGTTGGCGGGCCTGCACCCGCTCGGTGGTATCGATTAGAAAGACCCAAATGCCCTGCGACTGCCCTTGCTCATTGGTTAGCGGCTGATAAATAAAGTCTAGGTACCGCTGCACCGAGCGGCCAGTTGCGTGGTCGAGTAGTTGCACTGGCTTATCAATGCCAGTATACGGCTGCCCAGTAGCATATACTTGGTCAAGCCGCTCTATAAAGCCCTGCTCAACCAGCTCGGGCAACACCTGCGCTACCTGCTTACCAAGCTTAACGCGGTGAGCCGTTAGCGCTTGGTACTGGTCGTTGAAGAAGGTGTAGCGGTGGTTCGGACCACTGAGGGTGGCCACCGCAGCTGGCACCTGCCGCAGAATATGCTGCAGCATGTTTTGGTGCACCACAAAGGGTGGGTGGGGCTCTGCCGCGTGCAGGTTTTCAGTGCGGGCGGCGGGCGGCGCCTGCTCGTGAGGTGAGCTGCCAACCAAAGCCAGCTCTGGGAGCGGATGAGCAGCACCATTAGCCGCTGCCAGATTGACCACCAGCAGCTGCTCGTGGCGCTGGGCTGCCAAGATGCAATAGCCCGCCAGCCCATCGTGCTGGTACTGGCTGGAGCCGCGAACTACCTGCCCCGCCAAAAACGCCTCGCGATAAAGCTTAAACGCTGCGGCTTGGTGCGCCCCCGGAAAAAGCGTCAGCAAGGAGGCGGCGGGCTGCGCAGGTAAGTGCAGCAGCTGCTGGGCAGCAGGGTTAAGCCGCACCCATTCAAAATCAGTAAGCAGCTCACCGTCGCCACCATACACCGGCCGCAGTAGCAGCGTTGCCGTTGGGGAGAGCGTCAGTAGTACATCTACCAATCCGGCTGGATTAGCATCACCGTGCGGCGACATTGGAGAAGCAAAATCAGCCATGTAGAGACAACTACGCAGAGCATATGGGCCTGCGAAGATAGGTGGGTAAATCGCTTATAATTACCATAATCGCCATATTTATCTATGTTTTTTACTCTTTTTACGCAGAAAAGTACCTGATATCTGACGACACATACTGCGCTGCACCTATAGCCTTGTCAGGCTTAGCAATCGCGGGCCAGGCTTGTGCTTGCCCTAGGTCGCAACTGCAGCCTAGGCGTGGTGGGCTCGAATGGTCGCATTTTGGGAGGCATTTTACCGGGTAGGCAAGGGCTGTTGGCCTGCCTCTTTCCTAGGGCCAACCTATCGGTAGCGTTGCGCTGGAGCAGCTACTGTATGTTTAGCACGGCTCGGGACCTAGGCAACTCCACAAAGGAGGTCTAGGCTACTACCCGGCCCCAGGCCCTTAGTGGCGGAAGCCTGGACCATTATTTCCGCTAGCCCACAGAAAATGAACCTAAAAACCTTGCTCTTGGCAACTACTGCCAGCTGGCTGTCGCACTCAGTTGCACTGGCACAATCGATTGACTTAGTCAATCCCATTATGACGGGATTTTATCCCGACCCCAGCATTGTGAAGGTGGGGGCGGATTATTACCTAGTAAATTCTACGTTTTCCTATTTCCCCGGCATTCCGGTGATGCACAGCCGGGACCTCAAAAACTGGAAGCAAGTCGGCAACGTCATCAGCCGGCCCTCGCAGATGACTTTTATGGGCGACCGCATGACGCGGGGACTGTTTGCGCCTGCCATTGAGTATCACAACGGTACGTACTACGTTACGTGCACGCTCATCGACCATAAGGGCAATTTTGTGGTGACGGCCAAGAACCCGGCCGGACCGTGGAGCGACCCGGTTTTCTTGCCCGAGGTGCGGGGCATCGACCCCTCGCTGTATTTTGAAGGCAGCAAGGCCTACGTCATCTACAACAGCGACCCGCCCGACAACAAGCCGCTCTACGATGGCCACCGCTCCATCAAGATTATCGAGCTGAACCCGCAGACGCTACAAACCGTGGGCGAAGCTAAAATCGTGGTCAACGGCGGGGTGGACCTAAGCAAGAAGCCCGTCTGGATTGAGGGCCCGCACTTGATGAAGCGCAACGACTGGTACTACCTCTACGCGGCCGAGGGCGGCACCTCTGTCAACCACACAGAGGTGGTGTTTCGCAGCAAGGCGCCCCTAGGGCCGTTTGTACCCTACGAGAAAAACCCCATTCTCTCGCAACGCGAGTTACCGAAGGACCGCAAGGACCCTATCACTTCGGCTGGCCACGCGCAGTTTGTGGAAGGGCCCGATGGCAAGACCTACGCCATTTTCCTGGCCGTGCGGCCTTATGAGGGCAACTACTACAATACCGGGCGCGAAACCTTCATCGTGCCGGTGGTGTGGAAAGACGAGTGGCCCGTAATGGACCCTGGCCCTAACGGCGTGCAGTACAGCTACAAAGCCAACTACCCCGAGGTAAAGCAGCCCGGCGCCCGGCCGCAGAGCGGCAACTTTGGCTACACCCTCACTTTTGAGAAGCAGCTAGACCCCGCGTTGTTGTTTTTGCGCACGGTCGACAGCACTAACTTCTCCTTGAGCAAAGCCAAGGGACTTACACTGAAGCTAAAGCCTGAAACGTGCGCCGAAACCGGCAACCCGGCCTTCATCGGCAAGCGGCAGCAGCACATGTACTGCACCACCGAAACGGAGCTGACTTTCGCGCCCAAAGCGGCCCACGAAAAGGCGGGCCTCGTTGTCTTTCAAGACGAAAAGCACTTCTACTACCTCTGCAAATCGGTGGAAAATGGCAAGCCGATGCTCCAACTATTTAAGAGCAAGCCCGACGATGTAAAGCAACCGGAGCTACTGGCGCAGGCGCTGCTCAAGTCGGCCACGGCCAGCGTGCAGCTGCGCATCCAGGCCCAGGGCGATACCTACGGCTTCCACTTCTCGGAGAATGGCAAGACCTGGACGACGCTCAAGGACAAGGTGGATGCCCGGTTCCTGAGCACGCAGGTGGCGGGGGGCTTCATTGGCTGCCTGTTCGGCATGTACGCTACTTCCTTGGGCCAGCCCACCACCAACACGGCCTCTTTTAAGTGGCTGAAATACGAGGGTAATGACCCCGTGTACAAGCAATTGAAATAACGACCACTCCACACCCTAGCTGAGCAGCAGCGCGGCCGCTCGTGCCAGGCTGCTGCTCAGCTAGCAATTCCCACATCCATGAAATATCCGCTTCTCGCCATCCTTTTCGCCTTGCTGGCCTGCCCCGACCTGCGGGCGCAAAACCCTATCATAAAAGACGTTTTCACGGCCGACCCGGCGCCGCTGGTGTACCGCGATACCCTCTTTCTGTACACCGGCCACGACACGGCTTCGGTGCAGGAAACCAACTACAAGATGCCGGACTGGCGCATCTACTCCACCACCGACATGGTGCACTGGAAAGACTACGGTACGCGCCTATCGCCCAGAACCTTTACTTGGGCCACTGGCGATGCCTACGCGGCCCAGTGCATCTTCCACAAGGGCAAGTTTTACTGGTTTGTAGCCACCTTCCACAAGAAAGACGAGCACAGCCAGGGCGGCGCGGCCATCGGCGTGGCCGTATCGGACCGGCCGACCGGGCCATTTCGAGATGCCATTGGCAAGGAACTCATCGTCAATGAGATGACCAAGGACCTGCCGCACGCCTGGGACGACATTGACCCCACCGTTTTTGTGGATGATGACAAACAAGTGTACTTGTACTGGGGCAACGGTAGCTGCAAGTGGGTGAAGCTGAAGGATACTATGACGGAGCTGGCGGGCCCCATTACCACTTTCACGCCCAAGAATTATATCGAAGGCCCCTGGGTATACAAGCGCAAAAAGCTGTACTACCTCGTGTACGCTAGTGCTGGCACCAAGCCCGAGATGATAGAGTACTGCACGGCTCCCAGCGCTACCGGGCCGTGGACGTACCGGGGCATCATCCAAGAAAATGTGCCCAATAGCTTCACGACCCACCCCGGCATCGTTGACTACAAGGGTAAAAGCTACTTCTTCTACCACAACGGGGCCTTGCCTACCGGGGGCAGCTACCGGCGCTCCATTTGCGTGGACTACCTGCACTATAACGCCGACGGTACTATTCAACCCATCGTGCAGACGACCAAGGGCGTAGCGCCCGCTAAGTAAGCCCTGCGCGCCTACCACCAGTGCCTCCCAACCGATGACGCTTCTGGTAACGCCAAGCTAATACCCCGCCCAAAATACGCCTAGCCCCTCGCCGCTATCCTTCCCATGTACTTTTCCTTCCCCCTTGCCGGCCTGAGCCGGTGGGCCTGCCTGCTACTTTGCCTAGGGCACCTAGGTACCGGCAGCGCAGCGGCCCAGGCGCCAGCCAAGCCACGCCAATCGGCCAAAAAGGGTGCCTTTTATACGGGTACTTACCCCAATCTTTTTCGGGAGGCGGGCTACAGCCAGGCCGCTATCGACCGCAAAGTAGCGCAGGCGTACCACGATGTTTTTGAGGGACCTAAGCGGGTTTATTTCGAGGTGGGCGACTCTATGGCCTACGTGTCGGATGTCAAAAACCAGGATGCCCGTACCGAAGGCCTTTCCTACGGCATGATGGTAGCTGTGCAGCTCAATAAGAAGGAAGTATTTGACCGCATCTGGCGCTGGTCGAAGAAATACCTTCAGCACCAGAGCGGCCCCCTGGAAGGCTACTTTGCCTGGAGCATCAACACGGCCACCATGAAGCGCAACTCGGATGGGCAAGCCTCGGATGGCGAGCTGTACTATGTCACCAGCCTGCTCTTTGCTGCCAACCGCTGGGGCAATAACACGGGCATCAACTACTACCAGGAGGCCCGGCGCATCCTGGATGCCTCATGGAAAAAGAACGGCACCGGCGATGCCTATAACCTATTCAACACCAAGCATAAGCAAATAACCTTCGTGCCCGTTGGTGATATGTACAACTGGACCGACCCGTCGTACCACCTGCCGGCTTTTTTGGAAGTGTGGGCCGCCTACGCCCAAGACGGGCACGAGCAATTTTACCGCGACTGCGCCGATACGTCGCGTGTGTTTCTGCACCGCGCCTGCGCTGCGCCCACCGGCCTCAACTACGACTACACCGAGTTTAGCGGCCAGCCCCACGCTACTAAGTGGGCGCCGCCCGCGTTTCGCTACGACTCCTGGCGCGTGCCCATGAACATTGCCATGGACTACTATTGGTTTGGGAAAGACAAGGCCTGGCAGCAGCAGTATGCGCAGCGTTTGCAACGCTTTTTGCGCACCAAAGGCCTGAACACCTTCGAAGACCAGTTCAATGTAGATGGCTCGCGGCCCGCTTTCATTCTGCCGGCCGGCCCAGTAAAGAAGCTACGGCATTCGCTGGGCCTAGTCGCTACGTCGGCTTCGGCCTCGCTCATGAACCCAGATGCGCAAAAGCTAGACTTCGTGCACGCCCTCTGGAATGCCAAGCTGGCGCCTTATGAAGACGGCTATTTCGACCCGTACTACGACGGCCTTTTATACCTGTTCAGCCTGATGCACCTAAGCGGCAAATACCAAATTATAAAGCCACAACCGTCTCAGTCGCTCCGCGCAAAATGAAGAAAGCGCTCCTTCTCCTAGCTGGCCTTAGCAGCCCCTGGCAGCTACCCGCGGCGAGGGCGCAAGCCCCGCTGGCCCATAACCCCCTTGTGTATGCCGATGTGCCGGACCTGTCCATGATTCGGGTGGGCAAGACCTACTACATGAGCAGCACGACCATGCACATGAGCCCAGGGGTGCCCATCATGAAATCGACTGACCTCGTAAACTGGCGCCTGGTTGGCTACGCCCACGATACCCTGGCTAGCGTCGATGCCATGGCGCTGGCCAACGGTAAAAGCACCTACGGGCGCGGCTCGTGGGCCAGCAGCCTGCGCTACCACCAGGGCAGATACTACGTCAGCACGTTTGCCCAAACTACGGGAAGAACTCACGTCTACTCTACCACAAACATCGAAAAAGGCCCTTGGAAAGCGGTATCCTTTCGACCGAGTTTGCACGACCATTCGCTGTTTTTCGACGACGATGGCCGCGTGTACATGGTCTATGGTTCGGGCAAGCTTCAGCTAGCCGAACTCACGGCCGACGTATCGGGCCTGAAACCGGGCACGACGCCGCAGGTTATCATCGAGAATGCTAGTGCCCCCGCCGGCCCCAACATCAACCTGCCCGCCGAGGGCTCGCAGCTTTTCAAGGTCAATGGCAAATACTACCTGTTTAATATTGCCTGGCCCCGGGGTGGCATGCGAACTGTTATCATACACCGGGCCGATAAAATAACGGGCCCTTATGAGGGCCGGGTAGCTCTGCAAGACCTAGGCGTGGCCCAGGGCGGCCTTATCGATACACCCAGCGGCCAGTGGTTTTCCTACTTATTCCGCGATTTTGGCGCGGTGGGTCGCATCCCGTATCTGGTGCCAGTGCAGTGGCAAGAAGGCTGGCCAATGCTGGGTAACCCGGCGGGCAAAGTCCCCGAAACGCTAGCCCTGCCCGCCAATAAAAGCCTGCTGCCGGGCCTAGTAGCTTCCGACGAATTTGCGCGCCGAGCGGGCGAGCCGGCCCTACCCCTCGTGTGGCAGTGGAACCACAACCCCGACAACGAGCTATGGTCAGTGACCAAGCGCCCAGGCTACCTCCGCCTCCAGACTGGGCGGGTCGACACTTCGTTCCTTCTAGCTCGCAACACCTTGACCCAGCGCACTATCGGGCCGGCGTGCGCCGGCACGGTAGCCCTCGACGTGGCTCACCTCAAGGCCGGCGATTTTGCGGGCCTAGGAGTGCTGCAAAAGCGCTACGGCCTGGTGGGTGTGCAGGCTAGCCAGGGCACGAAGGCGATTGTGATGGTAAGCGCCGAATCAGAAAAGCCAGTCGAATTGCAACGCCTGCCGCTGATGCAGGACAAGGTGTACTTTAAAATAGAATGCGATTTTAAAGACCGGAAGGACATCGCTACCTTCTTCTATAGCCTCAATGGCAAGACCTGGCAGCCGATAGGTGGGCCGCTCAAAATGGCTTACACGCTGCCGCATTTCATGGGCTACAGGTTCGGCCTCTTCAACTACGCCACCCAATCGGCGGGCGGGTACGCCGACTTTGATTACTTCCGCCTAGAAGACCACCTGACGAACTAGGAAGCCACCCTGCACTTACTAACCGCAACCTACAATGCGCCACCCAAGAACCTACTGGCTGCTAGCGGCTCTGGCATTCATTTGTCTTCAGCCCGCCCGCGCCCAAAACCCGTTTATTACCAATCAGTTCACGGCTGACCCCACGGCCCGTGTATTTGATGGCCGGGTGTACGTGTACCCCTCGCACGACATCCGGGCTACCCCGGGGCACGGGCGAGCCGACTGGTTCGTCATGGAAGACTACCACGTCTTCTCATCGGCCAACCTCACCGACTGGACCGACCATGGCGTTATCGTCACCCAAAATAAAGTACCCTGGGTGAAGCCCGACAGCTACAGCATGTGGGCCCCAGACTGCGTATTGCGCAACGGCAAGTATTACTTCTACTTCCCCACCACGCCCCGCGATACTACCCAGGGCAAAGGCTTTCGGATTGGGGTAGCCGTGGCCGACAAGCCCACCGGCCCCTTTGTGCCGCAGCCCGCGCCCATAGCCAATGTGCACGGCATCGACCCCAACGTGTTTATCGACAAAGACGGCCAGGCTTACCTCTACTGGTCGCAGGGCAACATCTACGGGGCCAAGCTGAAGGAGAATATGCTGGAGCTGGCGGCTGAGCCCAAAACCCTAGGTGAGCTACCCACCAAAGGCCTGAAAGAAGGCCCTTATGTATTCGAGCGCAAAGGCATTTACTACCTCACGTATCCGCACGTCGAGAACAAAACGGAGCGCCTCGAATACGCCACCAGTACCAGCCCCCTAGGGCCATTCACGGTGAAGGGAGTGATTATGGACGAGTCGCCGACCGGGTGCTGGACCAATCACCACTCTTTGCTGCAATTCAAGAACCAGTGGTATTTATTCTACCACCATAATGATTTGTCGCCGAAGTTTGACAAGAATCGCTCGGTTAGAATTGACAGCTTATCCTTCGCCGCCGATGGCTCCATTCGGAAAGTAGTACCGACGCTGCGCGGCGTTGGCCTGACCAATGCCCGGCAAAAAATCCAGCTGGACCGCTACAGCCGCTTGAGCAGCCAGGGCGCGACTATCGCCTTTCTAGACACCGCCAACACCTTTCAAGGCTGGAAAACCGTCTTCGCCGGCGGCGGCTGGGTTCAGTACAATGGGGTAGCGTTTGGCGCGCAGAAGCCAAAAACAGTTTCGCTCCGGGGAGTGTCTGCCACGGGTGCCACCCTGCAAATTCGGCTGGATAATGCCGCAGGACCGGTCGTTGCGGAGATAACTGTGCCGAAGGGTGCCGCCTGGCAAGACATCAAAGCTCCCGTTATGGCCTTCAAGCCCGGTACGCACGCCCTGTTTGTAGCGCCAAAAGCCAAGGCAGCAACCGTCGAAGTAGACTGGGTGCGCTTTGAGTAAATCGAGTAAGAACAGCCAAGCTGGTATAGCCTAGGCAAGCAGTACCTCGGCCGCGCCCAGTTAGTTGCGCAGCACCTAGGTCAGCACTGCTTTTGATACGCCACACATTCATACACTGCTTTCGACAGCAATCCTTTCTTTTCCACCCATGAGAAAATTATTCCTCCTACTAGCGGGCCTAGGTCTTTTGGCCGCCATTCCTTCAGTTGCCCAGCCAACGGTGCGGGAAGCGCCCGTTGGGTTTGACCAGCCCAAAGCAGGCATTGCTACTGGTAAGCTTGACAGCCTTAGCTACCCCTCCGCTACCGTGGGCACGGTGCGGAAGGTGCTGGTTTATACCCCGCCAGGCTTCTCCAAAAGCAAAAAATATCCTGTGCTTTACCTGCTACATGGCATTGGGGGCGATGAGAAAGAGTGGCTGAAGGGTGGCAAGCCGCAGGTTATTCTAGACAACCTATACGCGGAGGGAAAACTAAAACCCATGCTGGTCGTGATGCCCAATGGCCGGGCCATGAAAGACGACCGGGCCGTGGGCAATGTCTACAGCCCGGAGAAGGTCGAGGCCTTCGCCAATTTTGAAAAAGACCTGCTGCGCGACCTTATCCCTTTCATTGAAAAAAGGTACAAGCCTCTCACCAACCGCGAGAACCGGGCCATTGCCGGGCTGTCTATGGGTGGTGGGCAGTCTCTGGACTTTGGCCTGGGCAACCTGGATAAGTTTGCTTGGGTAGGCGGATTTTCCTCGGCACCCAACACCAAAAAGCCCGACGTGCTAGTGCCCGACCCAGAAAAAGCGCGCAAGCTGCTCAAACTGCTCTGGATTTCGTGCGGCGACAACGACGGCCTGCTCCCCGTCAGCCAGCGCACACACGACTACCTCTACGAGCACCGGGTGCCGCACATTTACTACCTCGAACCGGGCGGCCACGACTTTAAGGTTTGGAAAAACGGGTTGTATATGTTCTCGCAGTTTCTGTTCAAGCCCGTTGATGCGGCGAAGCTGCCCACCTACACCGTGCTAGGCACGCCAGCCACCACCAATGTCCGCAACGCTAAGTACCCGCAAATTCTGCCCGATAACCGCGTAGCTTTCCGCCTGAATGCTCCTGCCGCCAAACAGGTGCAAGTAGACCTAGGGCGGAAATACGATATGGTGAAGGACAGCAGCGGCGTCTGGTCGGTCACTACCGACACGATTAGCCGGGGCCTGCACTACTACTCCTTGCTGCTTGATGGGCTGGCCGTAGCCGACCCCGCCAGTGACACCTTCTACGGAATGGGGCGCATGGCCAGCGGCATCGAAATTCCCAACCGCGGCGGTGGGTTTTATGCACTCAAGGATGTGCCCCACGGGGACATCCGGGTAAAACGCTTCTTTTCGAACGTAACCAATTCCTGGCGGCAGGCCTACATCTACGCGCCGCCCGGCTACGAGGCCAGCCCCGCCCAAAAGTACCCCGTGCTCTACCTGCTACACGGCGGCGGCGAAGACGAGAGCGGCTGGGCCAAGCAAGGCAAAACAGACCTGATACTAGATAACCTAGTGGCCGAAAAGAAGGCCACGCCCATGCTGGTGGTCATGCTAGATGGCAACATGGGGGGCCCCGGCGGGCTCGCCGGCTTTTCCGAAAACACGCTGCAAACCTTCGAGAGAGAGTTGAAGCAAACCGTAATTCCGTTTGTAGAAAGCAATTTTCGGGTGGCGCCCGGGGCCAATAACCGAGCCCTGGCAGGCTTATCAATGGGCGGCTTGCAAACGCTCTATGCGGGTGCGCGCAACACAGACATGTTTGCCTACCTAGGGGTATTCAGCTCCGGCTTTTTTGCCAATAACCCCAAGCTGTCCGACCCGCAATACAGCTACCTGAAAGCAAACGCTAGCACCATCAACCAGAACCTGAAACAGCTGTGGCTCTCGATGGGCGGGGCAGAGGATATCGCCTACGCCAACAACAAAGTGATGCGCGCCGAATTTGATAAAATCGGCATCAAATACGCTTACAGCGAATACCCAGGCGGACACACCTGGCCCGTGTGGCGACACGATTTAGCCGCTTTTGCTCCTTTGCTATTCAAGTAGCAAAGCGGCCTAGCTGTTGTGCCCCCTAGGTTGGTTCTGAAGGACTCGCATCTTACCAAAGCACTGTGTAGCAGTGCTGAGCTAAGCTAGAAACCCTCTTCAACTACTGACCTAGGGCGGTGCGCAGCGGGGCTTGCGCGTGGCTAAGCGCCGACCAGCTCTTTCATCTTGTTTAGCAAGATGCTGTCGGCTCCGCTGCTGGTAGCCAGCTGCTCGGCTAGCTGCTCGGGCGCCACATAGCCAGTCAACGTCCTAAAGTCGGCGGCTGATAGCTCTTCAAAAGCCATTGTCCATTGCGAAAAGTTGCGTTCCGCTATGGCTTTGTCTGCTAGCTTAAATACGTTTTGGTGGCGCGAGTCGCGCGCGATGCGCTCGTAGAGCTCCGCAATAACGGCTTCTTCCCCCTCTATCAATTGCATAAATTGCTGCTGCCCATATACCAGTACACCGGTGATGTGGTTTTGCTCATTCAGCAAACGCGCTTGCGCCAGAATAGTGGCCAGCGAAGCAAGGGTCGTAGACTCCTTAGCTTGGCTCATATAAATGATTTGGTGCACAGAAAACGGAGTACTAATGCGGAACAGCTATAAAGCTACGAGTAAGCATAAAGTTCTTTTTAGCTATTAGCAGCGCTCTTCTTCACTACCTCAAACTCCTAACACCTTTTTTATCAACAGCATAGTTACCGAGCTTACTGTTGGCTACTAGCGCTCGGGCACGCTGGCCTAGGTCAGTAGCGCCCGAGCGCCGGTAACTCCTGCCTGCGGTAGCTGGCACGGACGCAAGGTGGCGAGCACCCTAAACAATCAGAGGCTATGCAACGTCATGTTTCCCTGCGTTGAGTTTATGCTTGTCTCCCACCTGCGCAGCACTCCCAATGGATAATGCTTTCGTTTTAGATTTTCTGCGCCGCCTAGCGGCCAACAATAACACAGCCTGGATGCAAGAGCATCGCGCCGAGTACCTGCGCGCCCGCGACAATTTTGCCGCGCTCGTGACGGAAGTACTGCGCCAAGCCACGCCGCTGGCACCCGAGCTGGCTGGCCTCACGCCCACCCAAGTACTGTTTCGGCTGCACAAAAACGACCGTAGCCAAACTGACCCCGAGCCCTACAAGCGGCGCTTTGGCTCGGGGCTGGTACCGGGCGGGCGGCACGCTCAGCGAGCGGGCTACTTCTTGGCCCTAAGCCCCAGTGGCCACTCCTGGCTGCGAGCGGGGCGCTTTACTCCTACCCCACCCGAGCTGGCGGCTATCCGGCAGGAAATTCACTACGGCAGCGACGAGTTTCACCGCCTACTCGCGGCGCCCGAGCTATTACAGCAGTTCCCCAATGGCTTGGATAGAAACGCGGAGCAGCTCACGCGCCCGCCCCGCGGCTATGCCGCCGACGACCCTAACCTACCCTGGCTCAAGCTAAAGAGCTTTGGCGTGGGGCGGCTGTTTTCGGATGAAGAAGTGCAGCAACCCGATTTTATCGGCCGCGTGGTGGCAGGTATCGTGGCAGCCCGGCCGTGGGTAACGTACCTAAACACAGCGCTGGACAGCCTTTAGACATCAGTGCTTAGCCGCTGATAGCTAGCGACTAAGCACTGATGTCTTTTTAAAACAAGCCAAACAATTTGCCGTTAATGCGCTCAACGATGGTCCCTAGGTCCTCGGGGCGCTTCACATAGTCGAGCTCATTCACGTCGATAATGAGCAGCTTGCCTTCTTTGTAATTGGCTATCCACTGCTCGTAGTGCTCGTTGAGGTTTTTAAGGTACTCGATGCTAATAGAGTTCTCGTAGTCGCGGCCGCGCTTCTCAATCTGGCCAATGAGCTTGGGCAGGTCGGCGCGCAAGTACAGTAGCAAGTCGGGCGGATTGACGAGGCCAATCAGCGTTTCAAACAGGGCGTAGTAATTCTGATAATCGCGCTCCACGAGCTGGCCCGACTGATGCAGGTTGGCTGCGAATATGTGGGCGTCTTCGTAAATCGTGCGGTCCTGAATTACGCTTTTGCCCTCTTGCACCAGCTCCTTGATGCGCTGCGTCTGGCGAAAGCGACCGTTGAGGAAGTACACCTGCAAGTGAAACGCCCAGCGGGGCATATCGCCATAAAAATCCTTGAGGTAGGGATTGTCATCTACCTCTTCCAGAAACACTTCCCAGCGAAAGTGCTGGGCTAGCTTGTGGGCCAGCGTGGTTTTGCCGGCTCCGATGTTGCCGACGATGGCAATGTGCATGACGTGAGAGGTCCTATTGATGTAACTACTGCGGAACCTCAAAGGTAACACGGCCGGATAGGGTAGCGAGGACTTTTAGTCCGCGAGTTGCTACACTTGCTACTCGCAGGCTAAAAGCCCTCGCTGGCTTGGTCGGCTATCCTATTTTACGTTAACGTTCTTTTCGTCAAGCTTTTGATTGACCCTGCGGGCGCCTTGCAGCGTCCGAAACTCACCCTGCCACGACCGGATACGGATACGGTCTTCCATATCGATACCAGTGCGCACCACTTCGTAGCGGGCATTGAGGCGGCCTAGGGCATCGCTAGCATTGGTCCAGTCGCGCTCGGTCCACTGGCGGCGCTGCTCACGCACTGCGTCGATAAAGCGGCCGTAGAGGTCAGGCATTTCGTTGGCAGTAGCGCGGTTCAGGTCCACGCTTTCCTTAATCAGCGCGGCGAGGCCGGCATCGGTGTTTGCGGCGGCTTTTACCTGCTGGCTGGCCGCTGTGGGCGCCGCCGAGGTGCGCGGCCGAGCGCCCGTGAGGTCGCCAGATTGCTGGGCCTGGGCGGCCAGCGGCAGCGCGGCTAGCAGCAGGCCTGCTAGCACGAAACGAGCTTCAGAAAAATAAATATTGCGGGAAGGTGTCATGAGCAGAGAACAGAAAAAACCAAAATAAGTACTACGGCCCACCTACCAAGTTGCGGGCCAAACTGGGCTAGTCAACGGCCGAGCGGCGCATTGCGTATGCCAAGTGAGGCGCAAAAGTCCGGTTTGTAGCCGACATTCGCCTAGTTTTTATAGTTTATGTCCTCGTCTGTTCCCGCCGCTCCGGCCGCCCCCCTGCATATCCAGCCTGCTACTGAGCAGGATATTCCGACCATCATCGCGCTGGCCGAGGCTACCTGGGAGCCTACTTATCGCTTCATTATCTCAAAGGAGCAAATCGATTATATGTACCGCGTCATCTACACGCCAGCTTCGCTGCGCAAACAGATGCGCGACCAGCACCACGCTTTTTTGCTGGCCTACGTGGAAGGCCAGCCTAGTGGCTTCGCCTCCTACTCTGAGAAGCCCGAGGGTGTGTATCACCTCAATAAAATCTACGTACTGCCCTCGCACCAGGGCCAGGGCCTAGGTCAGCAGCTCATCACGGCTGTAGAGCAAGCTGTGCGCGAGGCCGGCGGCCGCGTACTCGAACTCAATGTGAACCGCCACAACCCCGCACTGGCCTTCTACGAGCGTCAGGGCTTTGCCCAGCACCGCGAAGAAGATATCGCCATCGGTCCGTACTGGATGAATGATTTTGTGCTGCGCAAAGACCTGTAGCCTTCCCTCCTACCTCACCAACCCAATTCCATTCTCATGGCTACCAAACTTACCGTTCTCTCCAATGGCTCGCTCCGCGTGGAGGGCGACGACTTCGAACTCGTGGACGCCCAAGGCCAACCCTACGGCCTAGGTGGCCGCCAGCGCATCAGCATCTGCCGGTGCGGCCTGAGTGCCCAAAAGCCCTTCTGCGACGGCTCGCACAAAGGCCACTTCGAGCACCCGGCCGTAGCCTTCGACTTGCCCGCGCCTAAGGTCTAGCGTCGCATTTTAAGTAAAAAAGAGGCAGGCTGGTTATGACACCAGTCTGCCTCTTTTTTTTGAGTGGCCAGCTAAGCTGCCTAGGTCACTGGCGCGGGGCGCAACATTGCTACTACCGCCGCGGGGTCAGCCACTTCAATGATGAGGCGGTTGTATTCTTCATCCTGCAAATCAATTACTACCGTGTTTTCGCGGTGCTGCACGTCCAGGAAAGTCGGCTTGTTGTCGCCAGTGCTATCGAAGTAAAAAGTGCCTGCTTTTAGCAGGCCCGGTATATGGGTACCCGGAGCTCGTACTCCCCACGCTTTAGCCGCCTCGGGGTCGTGCCGGGCACCTAGGATATGCGCCCGCAGAATGCGAAACTCGCTGCGAAACGACCAGAGCTTGTGCCAGCCCTCCACAGTGAAGACTACTATACCGTCTTGTTCCTGAACGTATACCATAGCAATGCTCGCAAGCTACCTAAGGTAAGAAGTAAGCGGTATATCGCGCAGCATTCTAGCGCATTACACCCCTAGGGTCTCCGAGCCCAGCATATGCCAGAGCTTGAGCGCCCTACGTCTCCCAGCTAATCGCAGTGGTTAAATGTAAGGGAGTGAGAATAGCGGTTAAAGCAGCCTTAAGCTCGTCTACTTTTCTCCCGAAACCTAGCCCCTGATGGTGCCTCACGTTGAGCAACGGCCTGAGTCGTTGGGGCTACGCGGGCACTCTGTTTCATTAGGCTGTATTCCTATGAATATTACTAATGCAGATTTTCGGGCTTGAGTAGGTGAGCACTCCTGTCCATTATAGAACCAACATCTTCAAACTAGCGCCGGCAATCCAATTATGGGCACCTACTGTATGAATCATTATTTTATAAATAACTATACAATTAACACCCAATCAAATATTTGCTATAGCTTCTAGTGATTGACTTAATAGCGTATATAATAACCACACAAATAGTAAGCGTCATTAATAAGATTACGAGTAGATTACTAAACGAATAATGCAACACTCTATCTATTGTATGCTTTAATACCCAAGCTACTATATTCATAGCAAAGCAATGCAATAAATAGATACCAAAGCTTATATCTGCAAGTATCCCCACGTGGCTTGGTATGTACTTATCGTATCGATGCAGCAGATACAGCATACTAATAGACAGTATCATTTTTTGAATAAACTGCAACTGCTCACTATAAACGTCAGCATGCAAATATTCATAAAATATTAACCCTATAAGCACCACCACTAAGGGTACTATATACTTACCAACAACAACAAAAAGTAGCTCCTTATTTCTGCTACAGAACATCCCGAATAAGTATACCGAGAAAAAATGTATAAAGAGTAACCCAATTTGATTATTGCTTATCTGCCCTCTTGTCAAGAACATGGACAATGCTATAAAAACAGGCAGCAGATAATAGATACGCTTATCCTTATCTAGGTAAACAAATAAAGGCGCCACCAGATAGAATATCATAATCATTGGTATAAACCAATAAGGAATTTGGTGCGAACCAGTTGCAAGTATGTATACTACTTTTTCAAGCAAACTACTACCAGCATCAGCAACAATGTCTTTTTTTACAAATACTCTAAATGCGATAAAAGGAATACTTATAACTAAATAAGGCATTAATACATAACGCAATCTATTTAGGTAGTATTTTTTCCAATCAAATCTATGAGAAAGATGTTGAAAAATGAATCCAGCTATGAATATGAACATATGAGTGCTACGCTGAAATATCGCACCCTCAAAAGTTCTGTCTAGGTTTCCAATAAGTAGCAAAGGGCAGTGGCAAATTACCACAAAAACTGCTGATATCGCACGGTATAAATGTACATATCCTAAGAAATTTTTGTTTTTGTTTTGCTTTAAATCCAACACAGTAGGTATCTGCTCAGAAACGTAGGTCATAGTACGATATTTTCGTCAAATTTATGAGCATAAATTAGCAAACCAAAGTATGCTTTTTAGACAGGCAATGAATGTGATTTATAGAAAAGTTTACTTTAATTAAATGCGCCTACTTATTTACCATTTATTATCCTATTATATTAACCCACACTGAATAATTTATAACATATAGATGTAGGACTTATCGAACGCCCATTCATCATGAATACTCTAAATCATAATCATAAGAGAACTTTTCCTGCTCTGCACTAATAAAAATATATCTTTTGTTAGTGCACATTTATTTATATAATACCAATCGCTTGTCACTCTTTCGAACACCCCTTCTGTATAACACCTTTTTTTACTTTGCTCCCCTTCAGTTGCATGCGGTCTATAGATGAGCTAAAAAAAATATTAATATTCTATACTGGAATAGTTAACAATCTTCGATTTTGTCGATACTAACAAGAAAGTAGTGATTTCTCTTTATAGCGCTACACTGAATTAGTAGCAATACTATACAAAGCTCTGTTTTTCAATAAAATTATCCTTATAAGGCGCTGCTTTACCAGCAGCTACAATATTTACTCAACATCCATAAACAATAAATATAATTTATTAAATATATCAAAACTAAGTTGCCAAATACTGGTACAATGATAACATCCACCCTTTTCGCAGAAATAATTTAATAGCTCTAATAGCTCGTTTTTACTAGGAGCAGAAGCTTTAAGTTGAGTTCAACAGAAGCAAGCGTAGTTTAACTGAACTGCCTGAAAATGTGCACTCGGAATAGATTGTAGTTGCCAAACTGGCAGTAACTGATGCGGCTGGCCAGCAGGTGCTCGGCGCACGACAGATTGCTAGTTGTTTTGAGCAGCCTCCACCCATTCGCGCCAAACCCACACTGAGTTCGAGTAGCACACGCGAGTTGCTAGGTCGGCGTAGCTCACAGGTAACGTAGCCTTACGGTAGTAGTGGCGCAAGGCGCGATGGCTTGGGGGCAAATCAGCCTTATCGCAGTGCGTGGGTGTTAGGGCCTAGTGCTAGGCCCTAACACCCACGCACTGCGGTTACCCTGCTAGCTCAGTAACCAGCTCCACATACTGCTGGCGAGCGGCGTCTTTGCTAAGGCCGGCAAGCTGATGCCAAGCATCGTACTTGGCGATAGCTTTGAAGTCGAAGCCGCCAGGGCGCGGGCCAGTGGAGTCACCCTCGGTGGCCTGCTTATAAAGCGCGTAGAGCTGAAGCAGTACGGTATTGCTAGGCTTGGCGGGCAGCTGTTGGGCGCGCTGGGCGGCGGCCTCAAATTCTTCTTGCGTGGTCATGAAAGAAAGGAATTAGAATAAAAATAACCGGCGCGCTGGCCGGGCTTAGGGCCACAAACGTAGAGCGCAAGCGACAGTTGCGGCACTTTAGGGCACTAAGCACAGCTATAACACGGCGCTGGCCTGTTTGCGTAATGCTGCTATTAGCTTATTACCCCGCTGGTATCCTATCATGAAACCCTCGCCTTTCCCATCCGATTGCACGCCTCTTGTCAAGCTTTTTTTACAGTATAAGCTTACTCTAGCCCTGGCCGAAAGCTGCACCTGCGGCTTAGTAGCGGCACAGCTAGCCCCAGTCGAAGGCATTAGCGACGTGCTGCTGGGCTCGGTGGTAACCTACCACGTGCTGGCCAAGCAGAAGCTCCTTGGCGTGAGCCCCGAAACCATCGAATTATACTCGGCCGAAAGCCAGCAAACCACTAACGAGATGGTGATGGGCCTACACAGCCACTTGCCTGAAGCCGATGTGTGCGTGGCCGTGACGGGCCTCTGCGGCCCTGGCCCTTCGGCCACCCCCGACAAGCCGGTAGGCACTGTGTTCGTGTCCATATTCGTTGATAAGCACATTCACGAGTTTCGCACGCACTTCAAGGGCGATGCCAACAGCATGCGCCAGCAAGCCGCCGACTTTATTTATCAGCACCTCATCGACTTGCTGACTCGCTTGCAGCCGATGAAATCGGAGCATGAGTAACCACTGCGCGGTTGGTGTAAGCCGGGCCACCGCGTAGCTTGCGACGAAATTTTACCACTTTTTCGTCTATGCGCACCATTACCCGCTCCTTACTTGTACTTGCTACCCTAGGGCTTGCGGGCCCGGCCGCCTGGGCCCAAAAGACCTACCTGCACTGCGGGCGCCTGCTCGACGTGCGCAGTGGGCGCGTGCTCAGCCAGCAAACCCTGGTAGTAGAGAAAGACCGTATTGTGGCGGTGCAGGCGGGCTACACGGCCGCCCCTACGGCGCAGGACAAGGTAATTAACCTCGAAAACAAGACCGTGCTGCCCGGCCTCATCGACTGCCACGTGCACCTAGAGAGCCAGCAGAGCCGCAGTTCCTTCACCGACCAGTTTACCCTAGGTCCGGCCGATGTGGCTTACCGGGCGCAAGGCTATGCGTTGACTACGCTGCGCGCGGGCTTCACTACGGTGCGCGACTGCGGCGGCTCGGGCGTGAACACGGCCCTGCGCAATGCTGTGAGCCGCGGCTTGGTGCCAGGGCCTCGCATCTACTCGGCGGGCACAGCTATTTCGGCCACTGGCGGACACATGGACGAGGGCGACGGCCTCAGCGCCGACCTAATGGAGAAGCTGGGCCACCCCAGCAACGTAGCCAATGGCCCCGACCAGTGCCGGCAGGCCGTGCGCGAGCAGTTCAAGCGTGGCGCTGACCTTATCAAGATTGCCAGCACTGGCGGCGTGCTCGACCTCAGCCCCAACGGCAGTGGGCCACAGTACACAGAAGAAGAAATCCGGGCCGTAGTAGAGACAGCCCGCGACCTAGGTATGCCCGTGGCCTGCCACGCGCACGGTGCCGAGGGCATCAAGCGGGCCTTGCGGGCTGGGGTGTCGAGCATCGACCACGGCTCGCTACTGGATGACGAGGGCATTGCGCTCTTCAAAAAATCGAAGGCTTGGTATGTGCCCACGCTTATCGCGGGAAAATCGGTGGCCGACACGGCGCGCCGCCACCCCGGCTACTTCCCACCTGTGGTGGCGGGTAAGGCCATCAGCATCGGCACCCTGATGCAGGGCACCTTTAGCCGTGCCTATAAGGCGGGCGTGCGCGTAGCTTTTGGCACCGATGCGGGCGTGTATCGTCACGGCCAAAATGCCCTTGAGTTTGGCTACATGACCGAGGCTGGTATGCCGCCGCTCGAAGCCATCAGGTCCGCCACCCTTAACGCCGCCCAGCTTCTGGGCGACCCCACCAATCTAGGGACTCTCGAAGCTGGCAAGTACGCCGATGTGGTAGCCGTAGACGGCGACCCCTTGCAGGACATTGCGGCCCTCACCCGTCCTCGGTTCGTGATGAAAGCAGGCGTGGTGTATCGTAGCGAGTAGGGGGTTTCCCGTTGCCGTTCGGGGGCCTATGGTAATTACTTCACCACCGTCACTTGCATGCCCACGTCTTGGTCGGGCCACTTGTCGTTGGGGTTGACGGGCACTTGCGAGATTTTATCTACCACATCCAGCCCTTCGATTACTTCGCCGAAGATGGTGTAGGCGCCATCGAGCGCGGGCACGCCGCCCCGAGCGGCGTAGGTGTTGGCCTGCTCAGGGGTGAGGCGGCGGCTGGCACTGCGGCGAGCTTCGTCGGCCGTCAGCTTTTTGCCTACCACAAAGTAAAAGTCAGTGTTAGATGACAGGCGCTGCGGGTTTTCGTCGTCGCTGTACCGGGCCATACCCAGGGCACCTTTGAAGTGAAAGCGATTGGGCCGCACCTCGGAAGGCAGCCGGTAGCGCCGCAGCCGAATGGTGCGCGACTCGCTGGTTTGGCCGCCCTGCACGGCAAAGCCTTTTACTACGCGGTTAAATACCGTTTCGTCGAACACGCCGCGCCGCGCCAGCAGCAGGAAGTTGGCTTTGTGAATAGGCGTATCATCGTAGAGCTTCACCCGGATGTTGCCTAGGCGCGTCTTAAACAATACTTCCGAGCCGGGGTACTGCTGGCCGTAGGCGAGCAGTGCGGCTGGGGCCGTGCTATCAGTGAGGGCCGCGATATCGGGGCCCGGCGAGTCGGCCTTGGAGGGCGTAGTGGCAGCGGGCTTATCGGCCGAGCCGCAGGCAGTAAGCAGCCCTAGGGCCAGGCTGGGCAGGAGGGAGCAAACTAGCCGAAATACGTTGGTCATTGCGAGGAGAAACGACGAAGCAAGCGCTCCTTATACGTAGGCGAACGCTCGCCTGACGCAAAGGAACGCTTGCTTCGTCGCTCTTTTCTACAAGTACCAGCGCAAGGTGGCTGGGCGCTGCTACCAGCTTGCGGGCTTGCTCTTCGTCTTTTCAGTACCGGCGGCGCCTTTGGTTTTCACTTTTACCTTGGCAGGGGCGGCGGGCGTGGTTACGGTAGCAGCAGGCTCCTCGGCGGGGGCGGGCTCGGGTTCGGGCGGGGGCGGCGGTAGGGCCTCGTTGGGGTCGGCGGCTTTTATCTCGTCGGGAGCTTCTACTTTCTTCTCCTTTTGCTGGGCCAGCAGCAGTTGGTCTTGGGGCAGCGTATTGGCCTTAAAGGCTTTCAATTGCACCTCTAGCTTGTCCTTCTCCTCCTTGCTGAGCTTGGCCGGGTACATAAGGCCACCTAGGTCGGGCCGGCCGGCTTCTTGCCAAGCCGAGAGCCAAAACGAGGCCACCATAGGCGCAGCCTGGCGCATCCGAAAATCGACCTGGCCCCCTACTAGCTTGTTGTACTCATCGGCAAAGGCATCGGAGTAGCGGCGCTGGGTTTTGCCAAAGCGGTGGGTGTAGGTGTATTTGGTTTGGGGCGTAAAGCCTTTGCTAGCCTTGGTTTCGAGGTCGAAAGTAGCCGTGAGGAAGCCGTAGCTGCCTTGGATAACCTCCCAAATAGCATTCTGCGGGTTGGCGGGCGCCTTGGCCTCGTCGCCGCTCAGCTTGTAGGTAAGGATATAGCGCTCGGGCAACTGGCTTTCCCAGAGGCTGTGCAGGCCATTCTGGTTGGTGAGCTGACCGTCGTAGTTAACGGTGGTGTGCAGCGGCACAAAGGCATCTTCCACGTAGTGCGCCAGCTCGGCCGAGTACTTCACAATGGCCGTGGTGTCGCGCTCGCGGAAGGCATCAACCAGCTTAGCGCGGTTGTCGAGCACGGTCCAGGGCACGGTGCCATACTTGCGCAGGGTATCGGCCGTGAATTTCTCCTGGGCATTCTCGTAGTCACGAGGCATCTTGGCAAAGGGATTATCCTCGGCGTAATGGTCCATGTCGATGTAGTGGCGCGTGGCCTCAGCCTTGTCTTGGTTGCGGCGCTCGTCGGGGGCGGTGCATAGGCGCACTAGCTCAGGCATGTGCCGGAAGTAAAACGCCTGCATGTTAGCTGGCAGCTCATAAATAGCTACCTGCGTGATAACGCGGTGCCCAAAGAAGCCCCAGGCATGGGCTGCCGGAGCGAGTGGGCCGAGCAGCGCGGCGGCTAGGCCTAAACTCAGGATAATTTTCTTCATAAATTAAGGGTAAGAATAAGGTACTAGTTGGCAATAACAGTCGATAAGCAAAAGTACTCAGCGCGGTGCTCTAGCGCAGAGGCTCAGCGCCGCGCCACACAAAAAAGCCCGACCACCAGGGCCGGGCTTTCTTCATTCAACCTAACAACACCTTACCAGATGCGCGAGCGGTCGGCCGCGGCGCGCACCATCTTGTTGCCGTCCTTGCAGCCGAAGGCCTCGTAGAACTCGGGCATATTCATGAGCGGGCCGTTGGTGCGGTACTGGCCAGGAGAGTGCGGGTCGGTTTGCACTTGCTGGCGCAGGGCCTCGGGCCGCTGGTTGGCGCGCCATATTTGGGCGTAGCCCAGGAAGAAGCGCTGGCTGGGCGTGAAGCCATCAATCTTCTGCCCACCCTTGAACTGCGCCGTTTTCTGGAACGCCTGGTAGGCGATAGTGATACCGCCGATATCGGCGAGGTTCTCGCCCATGGTCAGTTTGCCGTTCACGTGCACCGAGTCGAGGGGCGAGAAAGCGTCGTACTGCTTGCCGACCATGTCGGCCTTGGCATTGAATTTCTCGTTGTCCTCCTTGGTCCACCAGTCGCGCAGATTGCCTTTGGCATCAGAGCGGCGGCCCTGGTCGTCGAAGCCGTGCGTCATTTCGTGGCCTATCACCGCGCCCACGCCGCCGTAATTCACGGCATCGTCGGCCTTGGGGTCATAGAACGGAGGCTGCAAGATGCCGGCCGGGAACACAATCTCGTTCATGCTCGAGTTGTAGTAGGCGTTCACGGTGGGCGGGGTCATGCCCCACTCGCCCCGGTCGATGGGCTTGCCAAACTTGCCTAGGTTGTCGGCGCGGCGCCATTCGGAGGTAGCAAATAGGTTTTGCAGCGCGCTCTCGCGGGTGATTTTCAGCTTTGAGTAGTCCTTCCACTTATCGGGGTAGCCGATTTTCACTGCGAAGGCGTTGAGCTTCTGAATGGCTTCTTTCTTGGTATCAGCGCTCATCCAGTCGGTGGCCATAATGCGCTCGGCATAAGCAGCACGCAGGTTTTCGACCATTTGCTTGGCGCGGGCCTTGGCAGCGGGCGAAAATGCCTCATCCACGTAGAGCTGGCCAAAGGCCTCCCCTAGGGCGCCATCGGTGGCGCGCAGCGCCCGCTTCCAGCGAGGCTGCTGCTGCTTGGCACCCGTCAGCACCTGCTGAAAGCGGAAGCTGGCATCGCCGTAGGCCTTAGGCAGGGCCGAGGTTACGCCATCTACCAGGTTCCAGCGCAGGTACTGCTGCTGGTCGGCGATAGGCGTGTTGGCGAGCAGCGTATTCACCGAAGTAAAGAACTCAGGCTGGCCGATGAGCACGTCTTGGGCATTGCTCAGGCCGGCTTCTTTCAAGCGCAGGGGCAGGTTCAGGTTGGGATAATCCTTAACGGCCTGGGCTACGGGCACCTTGTTGTAGTTCTTGAGTCGGTCGCGCAGGGCCACGCGGTCGCGGCTAGCTTCGGCAATCTTGGTTTCGAGCGCCAGCACCGCATCGGCATTGGTGGCAGCCAGGCTCGGGGCGTCACCTAGGAGCTGGAAGATGCTGGTCATGTAGGCTTTGTAGGCCGTGCGCACGGCCTTCGAGCGGCCATCCTGCTTGAGGTAGTAGTCGCGGTCGCCGAGACCTAGGCCGCCTTGACGCAACTGCACAGCATACTGCGTGCTGTTTTTGCTGTCCTGGCCCACGCCCATGCCATACCAGCCGCCCGAATAGTGCGGGCTGGCCATATACTTCTGCACATCGGCCAGGCTCTTGAGGCTTTTCACCTCCTCGATGCGCGGCTGCAAGTACTTGAGGCCGGCCTTTTCGATGCCTACCGAGTCCATCGCGGCGGCATAGAAATCGCCTACTTTCTGGTCGTTCGAGCCGGCCTTGGCGGCGCGGTTGGCAGCGGCTTTCTCCAAGATGCGGCGCTCCACTGCCTGGTTGTTATTGGCCAGCTCGTTGAAGCTACCCCAACGCGTTTCGGCGGCCGGTACGGGGTTGTTTTTCAGCCACGTACCATTGGCGTAATGGTAAAAGTCCTCGCAGGGTTGCACCGAGGAGTCGATATTGGCTAGGTTGATGCCAATGCCCTTCTGGGGCGGAGTCGGCTTGGTAGGCGGTCCAAAGGCCGTAGTAGCAGCCAGACCACCTAGGCCAAGCGTCGCCAGCACTAGCCGCGAGATAGTAGTGGATGTCATAAAAAGTGGGGTTTTAGAGAGAAATGTAGCTTGTGAAAGTAAGGTATAGATGCCGGTAAGACTTCACAGTTGCATAATAATACCGAAATCTTGACCTCTTACAAGAATGAAAACGGCATAAGAAAACCCGCCCCCTGATGAGGGCGGGTTTCCATTTTGCGGACTTTGTGGTCCACGTGGGCAAGCAGGCAACCAGTTGCGGTCTACAAAGTCCGCGCAATAGTTCTTACCAGATGCGCGCTTGCTCGGCCGTGGGCCGCTCCATCTTATCGGTGGGCTTGCAGCCGAAGGCTTGGTAGAATTCGGGCATGTTCATGAGCGGGCCGTTAGTGCGGAACTGCGCCGGCGAGTGCGGGTCGGTTTGTACCTGCTGACGCAGATACTCGGGCCGGGCATTGGTGCGCCAAATCTGAGCCCAGCCCAGGAAGAAGCGCTGCTCGGGCGTGAAGCCATCGATGCTCTTGTGGGCCTTGAACTCGGGCGTTTTCTGGTAAGCTTGGTAAGCGATGGTGAGGCCGCCTAGGTCAGCGAGGTTCTCGCCCATGGTCAGCTTACCGTTCACGTGCACCGAGTCGAGGGGCGAGAAGGCGTCGTACTGCTTGCCCACCATCGCGGCCTTGGCGTTGAACTTGTCATTGTCTTCCTTGGTCCACCAGTCGCGCAGGTTACCCTTCGAGTCGTACTGGCGGCCCTGGTCGTCAAAGCCGTGCGTCATTTCGTGGCCAATCACGGCGCCGATGCCGCCGTAGTTTACCGCGTCGTCGGCCTTCGGGTCGTAGAAGGGCGCTTGCAGAATACCAGCCGGGAACACAATCTCGTTCATCGGCGGGTTGTAGTAGGCATTCACGGTGGGCGGCGTCATGCCCCATTCGCCCCGGTCGATGGGCTTACCGAAGTGGCTCAGCTCATCCTGGCCAGACCAGATGCGGGCGGCTACCAGGTTGTTGAGGTAGCTGTCGCGCACGATGTTCAGCTTCGAGTAGTCCTTCCACTTATCGGGATAGCCGATTTTTACGGCGAAGGCGTTGAGCTTGGTGATGGCCTCCTTTTTGGTGGCGGCGCTCATCCAATCGGTTTTCATAATGCGCTCGGCATAGGCAGCGCGCAGGTTCTCAATCATTTCCTTCGCCTTGGCCTTGGCGGCGGGCGTGAAGGCCTTGTCTACGTAGAGCTGACCAAACGCCTCGCCTAGGGCGCGGTCGGTGGCGGCGAGGCTGCGCTTCCAGCGGGGCTGCTGCTGCTTGGCGCCGCTCAGCACCTGAGCAAAACGGAACGACTCATCGCCAAACGTTTTGGGCAGGGCCGGAATGAGGCTCGTGACGAGGTGCCAGCGTAGGTATTGCTTCTGGTCAGCGATGGGCTCGGCGGCCAGCATCGCGTTTACCTCTTTCAAAAACTCGGGCTGACCCACGATGATTTCCTTGGCCGTGCCGAGGTTGCTGGCCTTCAGTACCTGCGCGAAATCAATGTTCGGGTATGCCTGGCCGAGTTGGGCCACGGTCATCTTGTTGTAGTTCTTCTGCGGGTCGCGCAGGTCTACGCGGCTGCGGCTGGCTTGGGCCAGCTTGGTCTCGATGCGCGTCACGGTGGCGGCATTCTTGGCCGCGGTGGCCGCATCGTCACCTAGGAGCTTGAAGAGGTTAGTTTGGTACGTCTGATACGCGGCCCGGATATTTTTCATGCGGCCGTTGTCGCTCAGGTAGTAGTCGCGGTCGGGTAGTGAGAGGCCGCCCTGATACACCTGCACGGCGTACTGGGTGCTGATTTTCTCGTCTTGGCCCACGCCGAAACCATACCACACGCTGCCAGCCTGCGCCCGCGGGTCAGCCAAGAACTGCTGCATCTGCGGCAAGGTCTGGATGGCCGAAATGCGGTCGAGGTAGGGCTTGATGTACTTCAGACCCGCTGCGTCGATGGCGGCCGTATCCATGGCCGAGGCATAGAAATAGCCTACTTTCTGGGCATTGGAGCTCGGCTTGGCCGTGCCCGCACCACGCACTAGCTCTTCCAGAATGGCCTTCTGGGTGGCGTTGTTGCGGTCGGCTAGTTCGTTGAAGGAACCCCAGCGGCTTTCAGCGGCTGGCACAGGGTTGTTCTTCAGCCAATTGCCCGAAGCATACAGAAAGAAGTTGTCGCAGGGCGACACCGACTTGTCGATGTTGGCCGGGTTGATGCCGCGGGGCGTTGTAGCCGCCTTTTGCTGGGCCAGCGCAGGAGTGCTGGCACCGAAACCTAGGAGGGCTGCCACCAGGGCCGCGCCGCGCAGGTGCCGGGACGAATTCATCATAAAAGTGGGGTGAGAGGGGAAAATAGAGAGTAGTTGGAAGCCGCAAGGTACGGGCAAGCGCAAAAATGCCCCACCCAGCGGCTAATTGCCAAAGGCGCGGGCACGCGCAAAAAGTTTCGACGCTAAGGCCGCTAAGCTCGTCACACTCTAACTAGCGACTTTCCTGCAACAAGCACGAATGCCCTCAACTGGCGCGAGTTTAGGCGAAGCAATAACTCGTGCTTAATATGACGTGGAGTTTTCAACTCCACTGCCGTAGCGCGGCAATTGCGAGTTGAAAAACCATTCTAAAACCAAGCCAGTCCTACTATGGCGTGCCGCTAGCGCGGCAGTGGAGGTGCAGCCCCCACACTATTGGAAAGGCACGCGTTACGGCTTCGCCTAAACTCGCGCCATTTGGACACCCTAGGTAGCACTGCCACCCAACTTTTTTACCCTGCCGTACCTTTATAGCTGCGCGAAGCCACTTCGCGCTATTGTATTTCCATGCCGCTTTATCCCCGCCGAGCTGCCCCTACTCCTGCCGAGCCAGCGGCTCCACTTAGCCTAGGTGCGCTGCTCACCCAGGTACGCGCCGCCCTGCACCACCGCTTCCCAGACAGCTACTGGGTGGTAGCCGAGGTAGCCGACATGACGCGCCCACGCCAAGTGGGCGGCCACTGCTACCTCACGCTCACCGAGCCCGCCGCGGGCGCCGAGGCCGTAGGCTTCACGGCGCAGGCGCGGGCTACACTCTGGGGCAGCCGCTACCAGCAAATCGCGCCTGCCTTCACCGAGGCCACTGGCCAAGAGCTGCGCCCCGGCTTGCGCCTGCTCCTGCGCGTGAAGGTGACCTTTCACGAGCAGTACGGCTTTTCGCTCGATGTGCTGGCCCTCGACCCCAGCTATACCGTGGGCGAGTTGGCACGCCAGCGCCTGGCCACCCTGCGCAAGCTCGCCGAGAAAGACCTGCTGGAGCGCCAGCAGGAGCTAACCTTGCCCCTAGGGCCGCAGCGGCTGGCGGTTATCTCCTCCCCTACCGCGGCCGGCTTCCAAGACTTTGTGCGCCAGCTCGAAGAAGCGCCGTATGACTTCGCCCTCACACTATTTCCGGCCCTGATGCAAGGCGAAGACGCACCCGCTAGCATCCGGGCGGCGCTCGATGCCATTCGGCCCCGGCGCGGACAGTTCGAGGTGGTTATCGTTATTCGGGGCGGTGGCTCAAAAACGGACTTGCTGGCCTTCGACGAGTATGGCTTGGCGGCGGCCGTGGCCTCGTTTCCGCTGCCAGTGCTCACGGGCATCGGCCACGAGCGCGACGAAGCCGTGGTAGACTTAGTGGCTTACCGCGCCCTCAAAACGCCCACTGCCGTAGCCGCATTCCTGGTCGAGCGCCTTGCTCGCCTCGAAGCGCTGGTGATGGAGCTGGCCGAGCGCGTAGCTGACCGCAGCCGGCAGCACTTATCCCAGCACCACGCCCGCTTGCAGCGCCTGGCCGACCATTCGCGCGAGGCGGCTCGCCAGCAGTTGCGCCAAGCCCAGGAAACCCTGGCGCAACGCAGCCGCCAAGCCACACAGGCCCCACGTCAGCACCTGCGCCAGCTCGGCCAGCACCTCGAAAGCTTCCGCTATACCCTGCCGCAAGCGGCCCGACGCGCCCTAGGGCATGAAGAGCAGCGCCTGCGCCGCCGTTCGCGCACGGTGCTGCGCCGCTTTGTGCGCCACCACCAGCGCCGCCGCGAGCAGCTGTTGCGCCAGCGCTACGTGATGCAGCAAGGCTTTTTCAAAGCAATTAAGAGCTACGAGTTGAAAGCCATGAGCCTAGAGGTAACAACGCTGCGGCAGGAAAACCAACTGCTACGCCAGCATTTTGCTTCAACCCAGCCGGCCGCTCCCCTCCCTCATAACTCCTAAGTTTAAAACCTATAACTCAACCAAGTGACTTACAACGAAGCCATTCAGGAGCTGGAAACCATTTTGCGCAGCCTCGAAACCGACCAGGTAGATGTCGATGACCTCACGGCTCGCGCCGAGCGCTCGGCCGAGCTCATCCGCCTATGCCGCCACAAGCTGCGCCACGCCGAAGCCTCACTCGACCGCGTGTTTGACTCGCTCGACGAGGAAGACGATGCCACGCCCGACGAAGAGGACGAACTCGACGTAGAGATGGACGAGGAGGAAGACGACGTGGACAACGAAGAAGACGACCACGAAACTGATGATTATCAGCCCGGCGGTCCTGGTCGCCCCACGCAGCCTAGGTTATTTTAGAAATAGCTTGGACGTTGTAGTCCGAGCGTGAGGGTAGCAAGCATCCCGCATCTGGTAAGTTTTTCATCTTTCCAGACGCAATTTGTTTGCTACCCTCGCGCTCGGACTACAACGTCCAAGCTACTTTTTTTAGGTACGGCGCACATGGATTTGCACGTGCTCGCCGTCTTCGCTGGTGGTGGGCATCACGTCGATGCGGTCTGCCTCGTCGTAGTAGGCGGCCAGTCCGCGCACAATGCCCACGGCCAGCCCGCTCATGCGGCGCGCCGATACGTAGTTGATTAGCAGCTCGTTTTCATTGAGGCGCTTAACATCGAGTACGGGTGGCGCATTATCGGCGTGCTGGCGGCGCACTTGGTAATGCATTGTATGCTCGGTGTGCTCCAGCATGTCAAGGGTGCGCCAGTCGGGGTTCAAGTACTTCTGATACATGTACATGAGGTCCGGCACCAGGTACTCTCCAAACTTTTCGTGCAGCTCACCGGCCGGCATACCCGTCATCTCAGCGGCGCGCCCCACTAGGGCATACACGTGCTCATCGGGATACACTTCCTTGTGGCTGAAGTCGCCTGAATCCAATCCTGCTGCCTCCACTAGTCTTACCCAAGTGCTATGGTCGTATTGCGTCTGAACGTAACGCTTCAGGAGCGTTAGAATGGTACCGTGCATGGGTAGGATAGTATAGTTTTTAGCATAAAGTGCCCAGCCTCTAAAAAGTTAAAAATGGCACGTTACAAAGGCTATGCAGCCCAAGTAACGTGCCATTTTTCAGCACTCTACTAGCAACCTGCTTGGTGATACGCCAAGCAGCATATTCAATAGTTAAATATTACCAATTACGGTCATCGTATCAAGCGTGGGGCCAGCGCTGCCACCGGTAGGCTCCACCGTCATGGCAAACGCTTGGGCGCTAGCCACGTCTTTCATCTGCTGCAAGCCATCGCCAGACGTGGTAGCCGCCGTGAGTACACCCGCATCGACGGGCTTACCCTTGTCGAGGGCCCACAGCTGGTACTGCTTGCCGGCTGGCAACGGTGGCAGCTGCGCTACGTCAACGTATACACGGTGAGCCACTTTATTGAACAGCACGCGGGCGCGGGCCGTGGGGTGAGCGGGCGTACCAGCCAAAGCGACTAGCTTGTACTCATCGGGCGAGCGCAGCACGTGCAGCTGCTCCTGCGTCGAGTTTAGGCGGCGCTCCATCACCTGCGTGGCGTTGGCAAAGCGGGTTTGCTCACCTAGGGCCACGGCCAAGTCGCTACGAGTTTGCTGCAGATTGGTGTACAGCAGCCCATTACCTACTAAGCTTAGTAATAGGGCGATAGAAGCTGCGATGGCCCACCCATTGCTACGAGCGGCGGGCTCGGCTACGGGCGCTGTGGCAGCTACCTGCGGGTTCGAGGCCGATACGCGCATGGTGGGTACTTCTGGGGCAGGCGCGGCAGCGGGATTCTTTGGAGCAGCCGTCCCAATTTCGGCCAGTACACGGCCTAGTACTCGCTCGCGCATGCCAGCAGGCGGCATGATAGCGTGAGCTTCAGCGTATACATCGAGGCCAGCAAGTAGCACGTCTAGTTCCTGCCGCACTTCGGGGTAGCGGCTGGCCTGCGCCTCTACCTCGGCCCGGGCAGCGGGGTCAAGTTCACCTAGGGCGTACTGCTCTAGGCGGCCAGATTCAATTATTTCTTGATATTTTTCCACGAAGCGGGCGCGATTAGCGAATAAGTTTGGCGAGAACCTTAAGGGCGGTTCGGGCTCGGGTTTTCACGGTGCCTAGCGGCAGGTTGAGTTCTTCAGCCGCTTCACTCTGCGTGAAGCCGCCGAAATAGAGCAAGTCGATAACCTGGCGCTGCTCGGGCACTAACTGCTTGGTAATCTCTTGCAAGCCGAGGTGTTCGGGACGGAAGGTAACCGGGGCGGCCTGCCGCTGGGCAGTCAGGCTGTCGTCGAGGCCCTGGGTGCGAGAACTTACGCGGTGCTGGCGCGAGCGGATTTTATCAATTGCTAAATTCCGGCTAATATTTACCACCCAGGTAAACAAACGCCCCTTACTGGCG